>Ga0179593_1453701_pt1 | contig 10305 bp, 16 predicted proteins | sample CZODoug2_1_08_16_FD_185931 | JGI IMG/M metagenome (GOLD analysis project Ga0179593, IMG submission 185931) | Vadose zone soil fungal communities from Angelo Coast Range Reserve, California, USA - CZODoug2_1_08_16fungal (PacBio error correction) | ecosystem: Environmental > Terrestrial > Soil >...
AAATGGAGGAGACAAAAGAAACGCGGGGGTGATGGTCCCTTCACCTCCTATCAGGGTGAGGATCCTGAAAGAAAAGGAAAAAAAAAGACGGAGGGGAAAAGAAGGTTACTAATGTTAAAGAAAATGATGTAAGAGATCCGGAAGGGACCAGGAAAATCAAGTGGCTTTCAAGGCCCCAGGGCCGAAAAAAGCCCACGGGGAAAGGGGGACGACGAGCGTCGAGGCTGTGGGGGGGTGTGATGCAGAGGAAAAAAGGTAACGGAGGGCAGTTATATGCAGGAAAACTCTGATGGGAAAAAAGGGGAAAACGCTTTAAAAAAAAAGGAAAAGAAAGCCAGTTGAAGGAAAAGAGAGACGCAGGTAGGGGGAGTAACGAAAATATTTGGGGGGTCGTCCAGCAAGTACCATACGAAAAGGAAGGAAAAGGAGAGTTCCATCGATCGTGAGGGCCCCACAAAATCTTCAGGAAAATACCAAAGGGGGGGAGCTGCACGTTACTAGGGACAAATAGCAGAAGGAGGTGATAGGTGATAGATGACCCGTCTGAAATGATGATATTAAGGGGAAGGGCATGTTTCACCAGGGGAAGAGGAGAGACTACAACGCGGGGCATAAAGGAAAAAAGAAACTTATGAAAAGAAGGGCAAGGACGGAGAGTGGCACCGGACGACCGGGACATGGGGCCTATGGCAGGTTTTCCAATGATGAAAAAATTAGGGGTAGAAAAAAGGGGGGGGAGGAAAGCGAAACCGCTTTAGAGAGGAAAAAGGAAAAAAAAAAAAAGTTTCGCAAAAACTGCTAATGGAAAGAAGGGGGGACCGCGAATCAGACCAGAACATAACAGTTCTCCTTCAAGGGAGGGGGGGGAGGAAATAGGGGGAAAAAAAAAACGGGGGGGGGGTCACACAGCAAAAGGAGGTCCGGGGGGTGGAGCGGAGGAGCTAAATAAAAGGGGAAGACTCAAAGAAGGGTTCCCAAAAAAAAAGTTAATCGGAAAAAGCTCGAAAAAAACAAACGTGAACAAAAGGGATGAATCCTTAGTCACTGTCCGGAAACATTGTGGGGGGGGGAAAAAAACATCTGTTGGAAGAAAAAGGAGTGTACGATGAACGAGGTCACGGGAAGGGAAGAAAATCTTGAAAATAAAAACGTTGGGGGAAAACCGGAAAAACCTCAAAAAAAAAAGACTGAAAAAGAAAAAATTTTTGAAAGGGGGGATTCGGGGAGGTGAAAGGGAATATTGGAGAGACTTCTCTTGAAAGTTGGTGCAAAATCGGGAAAGCCTCGTAAAAAAAGGTTCAACCCAATGGTAACAGGCGAACGATCATAGAAACAAGCTTCAGGGAACAAGCCGGCGACTGAGAGGGCAATGCAGGGGGAGGGCATGCAAAGGGGGGCAGACCTATTGGGAGTGGGCCATGGGAGGTGAAGGGTTCCATATACTAGCCACCGAGGTGGGCGGGACTCTCAGGAAAAGGCAAGGCAGACTTCAAGCAATGGGGGCCCAAAGTCGGCCTCTCGGGGTTCGAGATGACGACCCTTTTCGGAAGGGTCGAAGGGGGGACTCTAAAAAAGGAGACTAATACTATCGGGGGATCGAACGCGGAGGGAGCTACCTAAATGTCCAAAAAGGGAAGGTTGTGGAGGGAGGCAAAGGGGGATATAAAGAAAGGGAAATTGCACAACGGGTTCCCAGTTGCGGGGAAAAAGGGCGGGGCAGCCGGGGATTGGGACCGGGAATCAGAGAAAAGAGAAAAAAGACACCGAGGGGGGGGACAATGAAGATCGGGGGGGGAAAAGAACTCCATGGGAAAAGGTTGAAAGATTTGTATGTCAGCTTCACGAAGAGGGTTCTGGGGAAGGAAAGTGGTTCGGTAAGGAAAGGGGGAATAAAGAGCCAAAAAGAGAAAACCTGTAAGAGTCCAGCAAGGTCCTTGTGATAAATCCAGCAAGCAGCAGTCTGCAAAGGGAAGAAGGGAGGCAGGGGAAAAAAAGAAGGGAAGGATCGAATAGGGGCGACAAGCATGGGAATTCATTCAAAAAAAAGAAAGGGGAATGTCTTCAATTCGGATAAGGTTAGTTGGGTCTGACCCGGTCCAACCACGAGAAGGATCCGGGAAGGGACCCGTGGTAAAAGGGGGGGACAGCCGCATGGATTCAAGAGACCACGAAAAGAAGGACGCCTAGTCCTGAATCTATTTCCTAAGAAAAAAAAAGGGGGAATTCAGAAGCCGGGATGGGGCGGGAAAAAAAGGAAGCCCTCGGGGGGGGGGGAAAATAAAGGGTCGCCCGCGAAAGAAAACAATTGAAAGGACTCGCAAAAGACATTATGGCGAAAAGAAGAAGGGGACCGAAGCAAGAAAAAGGGGGACCGGAAAAAGGGGGGAGAAGAACTTCCAATTGGAGGGGGGGGAAAAACCTGGGAAGAGGGAAAATGCTCAGGAAAAAAAGACGAAAAGACCGAAATCGCGGTATCATTGCCCCGTGGAGATGCAATGGAACGCCTGTCACAAAAAAAGCCGGGAGGGAGAAACCCTACGTTGGGGAAAGAAATATGGCAATGAAAGAGGGGAAGGTTTTGGGTTACACCCGGACACATTTTTGGGAGGGGAGTTCAAGTCGTCGCATCGGCCCTCCCACACGCCATATTCTAAGGGGGGGAGGGGGAAGCATGGGGGAGGGGGAGAAGTGACAATGAAGAAGGGGACCGTCAAGGGGGGAGCACATGGGGAATTCCAGACACGTCGCAAAAGAGGGCCCTTCTTTTCCTCCAAGCACGAAATCTCGAAAAAAAAAAAAAGGGGAGGAGGAAAAGGAAAAAAAATTCAGGCGGGGAAAAAAAAGCCTGCATGAAAAGGGGGTAGTCTTGTGGTGGGGGAAAAAGAAGAAAAAAAAAAAGGGAAAAAAAAGGGGGGGCCAGGACTGGGGCCAAGTAGACTGTTCAGAAAAAGAGAAGTCTCTTTTGGGAGTAGAAGGAATCTACTTTAAAAAAAAAGAACCTTTCGGAAAAGGAAAAAAAAAAAGATGACGACTGAAAAGACCTTGAAGAAGAACAGGAAGTAAGGGAAGTTCCCGGGTTGCCAGAGAGAAAGTCGCGGAGGGAAAAAGAAAGGGGAAGCAAAGAAGGGCGCGAAAAGGGGATCGGAGGGGATGAAGGGACTCGGTCATGTTCTGGGATGTTAAAAAAAAAAAAGAAAACACACAAAAAAAAAAAAAAAAAAAAAAAAAAAAAAAAAAAAAACAAAAAAAAAAAAAAGGAAAAAAGACTCACAAGAAGTAAAAGAGGCAGAGTCTTCAAAGCCTAACCACCCATGCCAGAGGGAGAGCAAGGGGAAGCTACCGGGGGGAGGGACGAAAAATCATGGAGGAATGAAAGGAAGAAGGGAAGGGGGGGGAAAGTTGAAGGTAGGACTACACCCTTGGGGGGGTGTTAGTCCCAAAAAAAAAACCGGAAGAAGGGGGGAGACCAAGTGTCCCAGAGGGGGACGAAAGGAAAAAGAAAAACCCCAGGGGGGGCGGCCCCTCGAAAATAGGGGACCAGAAGGAGTGCAAGCCAAGGACAGGTATCATAACAAAAAATAAGGGGGGGGGTCTTCTTTCCAAACCCGTAGAACAGTACCGGAAAAAGTATCGGGGGAGACCAACGAAGGTATCACTATACCCCCAGTCACCAGGGGAAAAGAAAGAGGGAAAAGGAAAACAATTCGGGTTTGAAAGAGCTCTCAAAAGTCCCAAATCGAGTCCAAGAAATTGGTCCGTTCGAAAAAAAGAACTCAGCTCAGGCAAAAGCACCGGTCCACAGAATTCTGGACTGGGAGGACATGAGGGACGAGCTCGAGAAATCGAGGCCAAATAAAAATGGCAGGAGCAGACAGACAGAGTGTCAAAACTCAAAAAAAAAAAGGGGGAAAAGGGGGGGGAAGTTCCAGAAAGGAAAGGGGACGATTTACAGCAAGGTGGAGGATTTCGGAGTCAGGGATAAGAAATAACCGGGCCAGCTTCCGGCCCGAAAAGGAGGAGAGTGGCAAGAAAACTTGAGGGGATATGTTACAAAGGGAAAAAAACGGATTGCAAGAGGGCAACGGAAAAATGGTCCAACTCTGGGTATCATCCGGGGAGGGGAGATTGAAAAAAACTGAAGGAAAACTTTATTGAGGAAAATGGGGAAGGCATTCACAAAATTCTCCACCATGAACGGGAACGGTTTCGACAAATCGAAACCGATACCGAAAAAAATGGAAGAAAGAAGAGGGGCAGTTATCGGTGGAAACACAAGAAGAGGATCCGGAGCCAGCCGACAAAACAACTCGAAATTCACAGGATTTGCAGGAAAAACTCATCGAGGACCGTAACGGAAACAGAGAAGGAACCAAGAGAAAGGAGGAAGGGGTCTCTAGTTTTTCAGAGACCCCGGAAGGAAGGCCCCAAGCTGGGTGAAAAACTATTCAGGGAGGGGAGGATTTGGAAAAAAAGAGCACGTGAGAGGGCCTAAATTTACAGAATCCTTCCAAGGGGGAAGAAGAATCAGAAAAAGGGTGTTGAGATCAGGAGGGGTGACTTATTTGTGATCCTGTGAAAATTTAATGACCTACGACTTCGGGAAATGATTTGAAGGACTTCGGTGGTCAAATAGGACCAGGTTGAGAAATAAGGGGGGGTGGGGAACCAACAGGAACTCACCGAGGGAGGGGATTGAAGGGGGCCGCAGAAGGGGGAAAGTTGAGCAGGGAAAAACTCCAGGGGAAAACAGTTGGAAGACCAACCGGATTTTACGTTCCATGACCATGATGGAGAAATCGCAGAGAGATCCATTCTGATGGAGCTGGGGAAGACCAAGGGTAACATTTGGGGGCTACAGAAATCACTAAAGACAAATCAGAACGAATAGAGCAACATGGGGGGAAAAACTCTGTAGAAACTTAGGGAGGCTAGTAGGGAAAAATTTTCACGAGGAAGAAAAGGGAGGCAGAACTTAAAAGCAGTGCGAAGTCAAGGGAAGGGTAGTCAAAAAAAAAAAAAAAAAAAAAAAAATTTGGTGAGGAGCGCGAAAAAAAAACCCCAGAGGCCAAGGAGAAAAAAAAAAAAAAAAGCACCAGCGAAACAGGGAGATTCACTCCACGGTCCCCCAACCTGGGAAGGGCCGCAATCAGAGGGCAGACTTTGGGGGGCGGAAGGCCAGGAAAAGAGAAAACTTAATGAATCAGCACGGCAGAAGAAGAGCAACAGTAACAACGCTCTCACAGACATGTCTGATGGGGGATGGTGGAATCCATCAGATAAAGGGGGATCGAGTGGAATGACAAAAAAAAAAGAGAAAAAAAAAAGGGCGGCCGCATCCGCCCGTCAGAAGAAGAAAAGAACTCAAAAGAAGAGAAACTTTGACGGAAAGGTAGGGGGGGCCATAGACGAAGGAAAAAAACCGCGTGCCGAAAAAGGGCCTTTACACCGAAAGTCTGGGAGTACAGGCTTGCAACTCAAGGGGGGGCTCTTTTAAAAAAACCAAGGGAAGGGCAGGCCAGCGTTTGTGGGGAACCTGACATCCGAGCAAAGCATGCATAGGTGGGGGTGCCGAGCTGACACCACACGGGCCAAGGGGTTCACCGAAAGGACAGGAGGAAAAGTCCTGAGAACCAGAGTTCCAAAACCCACGACAGATTTCGAGGGAGGGAAAAATTTTCACCTGGAAAGGGGAAAGATTCGGACACAGAAGGTTCATGGGGGAAACTGGACCAGGAGGAAAGACCGTGGCGGGAACCATGTCTTTGAAACTAGGGAAGAATCGGTTCAGGGGGGGGAAGAAAAAAAAAGAAATGAGAGCAGAACAAGGCTGCCGAAACATCGAAAGCCCGTCCCAGGCGGAAGGTCGTGAGAAGGGAGGCGCGGGAAGGACTCATCTCAGAAAACCGGGGGAGGGGGGATATATGTAGAGGCAAGGTATCCAACGAACGCCGAAAACGTTTTAGGGGGAGTGGGGTCTAAAAATGGACCGGCCACCGAGTTTATAGAACAAGGGAAAACGACGGGGATGAAATAGAATTTTTGAAAGAAGAAGGGTCCGGAAAAGGGGAAATAAAGCCCAAGGAAAGGCCCCTTAACAAAATGAAGGGAGCGACGAAATCGAAGTTTTGAAAACACAAAACAAAAAGAAAAAAATGCAGGGGAATATAGAAAATCCTGTGGAAAATAACCGCCTTCCGACGTCGAAACATGGCCAGGGAAACTGAAAAAGGCCGGGGGGCAGAATATGAGCAAGTGAAAATGCGAAAACTTCGACATTCCAGCGGTAAAAGAAAGGAATCGCGAAGTGGGAAGAAGGGGCCAGATGAGGGGGGGAAAGGAGGGACTTCCGGGAATAAAGGGGTCGGGTTGACCAAAAACAGTCGCACGGGAAATATCAAATAAAAAAGGAAAAAAGCGAGTGGCTTCGAACATCCGTAGGACAAGAGAGGGATGACCAAAAGACAAAACATGCTTGCGGGGAAAGGGAGGGGGGGGAAATCGAAAACGGAAGAGCAGGAAGGGAGAGTGCGCAGGAGGCCGAAGAGAAAACAAAAGGGCGGGTGCCTGTTGGGGTCCTGATGCAGAAACGCTGCATAGGGAAGGGAATAGGGAAAGGGTTGACAGAGGAAGGGCCTAAGAAAACTTCACAAAAAAAAAAAGGGGGAGAAGAAGGTCCTCGGCGGTGGACGAGAGAGCTTAAAGAAAAAAAAAGAACTGTCGGAATGCGCAATTTGGGGACACTATCAACGCCGCCAGGTCAAGACCTGCATCAAATGGAAAAACAGACCATAAAGAGAAGAAAAATTTGTCTCCTGTCACGAGGGGGGGGGCTGCTGAAAGGAGGCCAACCAAGAAAACCGGGGGTTTAATGAAGAAACCCACAAGAAGGGGGGGGGTAAGGCGGTCAAAATTGGAATGTAACGACCTTTGACGGACCAAAAGGAAAAAGTATTCGATGGTGAAAAAGGGGCGCGAAATCTCCCTGGCAAAGGAGGAAGCCAGGGGAAAAAATCGCTTAGTACAAACTGTGGTGTTTTCACCAAGAAGGGGTACAACTAGGGAAAAGATTTGCTCGAGGGAAACCATCAAAGGGCGGGGCAGAAATATCAAGTTACAGACATCAAAGGAAAAACCAAAAAAAAGGATCTTCCCAAAAGCAGGGAAGGGTGCTGAGAGGACTCTCCTTGGGGATGGCAGGTTGATTAATAATCGACCTTGCGACTTTTGCCCCGGAAAGAATTAGCCTGAATGCAACAGATCGGCGTGTTGACATTCAGAGAGGGTCAAAAAAGGAAGCTCCGGAGAAGGAGACTTTGGACAAAGGGGAGGGATGGGCGGGGAAAGGGGGTCCGGGAAAAAAAGGGGGACCTCGGAGGCCCCATGGGGGGTCGGACCTTTGCGATCAATAGGGGTAGGACACTAGCCTATCCACCCGAAAAACCCATTCTTTAAAAAGGCCTGGTGACGCGATCGTCGGAGAATGACGAAGGGGAGGGGCGGAGGCTAATCCCATTCACGCATCAAGGGTCTCGGGGGTCTTCAATCTACGAACAGGGTATAGAAAGAGGTCAGGGAAAAAAAAAAAGGTTTCGCAGGAGTCAAGAGTTACCAGTAGCCAAAAAAGGACGGTCAGAGAACTCAGATAGTCGGGGTAATCTGGTGGAAATAGGGAGGGGGAGTTGAGCAGAGAACAATCAGAAAAGGCCAAGGACGGGGAAGAGGGGGGGGGCATGAAATGGGTTCATGTGGGACGAATATGTTGGGACAGAAAAGTTTGAGGGGGTAGGCTCATTTGTTTCGGCTCTTGCCAAGAGGGAGTCGAAAAGAGAGCCAAAGCCATCATCAACCTGGAGAAAGGTGAAAAATAGGAGATCAGATCTTGAGCAGGAAAGGATTTGGCAGACTCGCTGCAGAAGAGGAAGGGGTCTAGAGGGGGTCCTTAAATGAGACCATGGTCAAAATGCCCTTCAGGGAAAGGAGCTTGGGAAAGACCAGTTTCTTCCGTTGCGGGGGAAAAAAAAACACCCGGAAAAATATTCGCCGCAGTGCCTTAAGAATTGTCAAGGCAGCTTAATTATCACACATACCAGTCAAGACTTACCTGAGAAGTTCTGGGGGGGGGGGGAAAGAGGTCAAAAAAAATGTTTTGGGTTACGTGAAAAAAAAAAAGCATGGCAGGGACGGAGAACGATTGGGGGGGAATCCCCCGGGGGGGGGGGGAGGTGTCGCAAGAGCATCCGGAAAGGGAACAGGGATCAACGAAAAAAGAAGAAAGGGTGTCCGGCGCAGGGCGCAAAAAGTACATTGGGGAAAAACTGATGATAAAGTAGGGTATCCATGGGGATCTTTCCGGGAGAAGAAAAAAATGAAAAGCGGGTACGAAAGGATGAGAATGAACGCGTGCGTGGCAGGAAGAAGGACTATTGCACCTGCTGAGAAGAGAAAAAGGGTAAAGAAAATATCTTTCAAAGTAAGCGGGACCGTGGCCCCCGGACCGCCATGAAATTCCGGCCGGGGGAAGGACGGACCTCTTAACTAACGCCGAAGTACTCTGAAGGGGGGAGGAAAGGGGGAGCAGGACTGGTTCTGCATGAAAAAGGGAACAAGATGGTAAGAGGGGAGTCTTGTGATTTTCAAAGAAAAGCCCACTTCCAACACCGCTGAAACATCAATGCAAGGGGGAAACTAATTTCTAATCGAGAGAAAAAAAAACAACGAGGAGGGAAAAAAAAGGAAAAAGGGTCTAAAACGCCGCTCGAAGAACGGGAAATTGGCGGTAGTTGAAAATCCCATCCCGGTGCCCAGGATTTTCACCGGAAAAAGGGGAAAATCGTCATGGAAGAAAAATGCTCAACTCCTCAAAGGCCACACAAAAAACCGTCGGCGAAACAGAAGAATGTTACGACTACACAGCCTGGAGAAGAGGGGGGACGGAAATAAAAGAGTCCTTTGCAAGGGAAGTCCTCAGTCAGGCCTTGCGGGTGGTCGGGAATATAAGGAAGATCCATATGAGACTGTCGATCCGAATCCTGAATACGGGGTAATGTAGCGGAAGATTGATCAGAAGCCAGGGATTATTAACAAGATAAATAACTACATAAAGGGTTGTACAAGAAAGAAACAATGCAAAGTTTTCTCAGGGGCCAAGGCAATGTGGGTTTTCGAGAAAAAGAAAAAAGGGACTTTGAGAAGGGGTCACAGGTGGTTCGAGGAGAAAAGAAAAATCACTATGTGAAAAAAAAAATTTAAGGGTCTGAACCAGCCATGAAAAAGGGTCCGTAAAAGGTGTTCTCAAATATAGGTCCCAAAGGGAAAAAGATTCAAAGGGAGCGGGGGAAAAAGGGAAAACATAGGAATGGACCTGCCACGTAAAAAAGGGCCTGGAAAATCAGTTAAGCAGGGGTGACCAGGTTCTCCCAAAACGGGACGAACTGGGGGAGCAAAAAAGGAAAAATCCCAAAGAAATTGAAAATATAATGTTCATGAACGAAACAAAAACTAGACAGGAAAGAATCGAGAGGACTAAACCCTGAAAGGAAGGGGGACACGGGGAATAAAACAAAAAAAAGATCGAAATTTCAAGAAAAAAAATCATATGCGAAGTAGAAAACAGGGAGGAGACTCTAGAGACAATCAACGAGACTAAAAAAATAAAGAGACCCCCAGAAAAAAACAAGAAAAAGGAGGAAAAGACCCGACAAGCTTTGGAACCCTGCACAGGCGTTTCCAAGGCAACACCTATTTTCCGGGGAAAAAAGGTGCCGGGAAATTTGAGGATCAAGGGGACAGAAAAGCAACGGAGACCATCATTTGAAATGGGCGTGCAAAGGAAAAAGACGAGGTTTGAAGAAACAAAATTTATGTCACACAGCAACCAAAGGTTAAGGAGAAATTGTGGTCGACAGCGAGTTAAGATTCCGTCGAGAGGGGGGGAAAACTGAAAGACAACGGGGGGGGATTAGATGGGAAGGGAATCCAAACTGAAACGACCGGAAGGGAAAAAGAAAGGGACGAGGAATCATCAGTGGAAACCACGGAAGAAATTTTTCAGGGGAGGAAGGGGTTCGCAAGAAGCGGGGTCAGGGCCGCCCACAACTTTCCTACGGAAAAAAAAAGAAACCATTGAAGGAAAAAGGGCAAGAGGACTCCGCAGCAATGAAAAAAGGCGACGGAGCATCACAAACGATCCGGGTTCGTAGTGGGGGAGATGCCGAAGAGACGCCAGATGGGTTGAGATTTGAGGCTAGGCGGGGTGGGAAAAAATCGCAAGTGTATGAAGAGCCAGATGAGTAAAAAAGGACGGAA
>Ga0179593_1488117_pt1 | contig 10305 bp, 13 predicted proteins | sample CZODoug2_1_08_16_FD_185931 | JGI IMG/M metagenome (GOLD analysis project Ga0179593, IMG submission 185931) | Vadose zone soil fungal communities from Angelo Coast Range Reserve, California, USA - CZODoug2_1_08_16fungal (PacBio error correction) | ecosystem: Environmental > Terrestrial > Soil >...
CGAATGATCCTCAGGATCAATCCGAGTTGGACGAGAGCATCTAAGGACGTGGCGGAATAGTGAAGGGGGGTTGGAGAGATAGGAAAAACTTTAGACCCGGGGATTGAACTTTACATGACGTAAAAAAACCGGAAAAGACGGGGTCGACGGCCAATCGACGGGGGGGGGAGGGAGAAAGTGGGAAGGAAAGATTTAGACGCTTCCTGACGAGAACAAAGGCCGTTGTGCAGCAGATTTTCTAGACCATCAGAAATGCTTCGATTGGAAAGACTCCGAATTGGGACTGTGACTCAATCACAGTACCGAACAGGCTTGCGGGACAAAAAGAAGGGCAAGGGAAAGGACCACTGCGCAAAGAGATTTGTTCCCGGACCGAAGAAACAAGAGGTGAATGTCAAATGAAGTTGGAACCTTCCAACAAAAAAAGTTGGCCGCAGGAAAGAAGCGGAGGGAAAAGTGGAATTTTTTATCAAGGGGGTATTCTTCGACGGAATGATCTTAAAAGGGTGTAAGGGAAGGAAAACCACGGAGAGCATTGTCCACAAGCCGTAAAGTTGTCGCACTGAGCAGGGGCGCGAAACGGGGGAAGAGGACCGAATCAACGAGTTGTAAAAAGCTGGTGGTCAAGTTTAACCATGTAATTCCCCTAAAGGGAATGCGAGGAAGGTCGAAATTGGCAGGCTGTACCCGTATAAGGAACTCAGGGGAGAAAGGCCGTAAGGAAAAGAAGGTATAGGCAAGCCGTCACCAACAACTTGGAAAGGTGGTCCCATCAAATTGGTTGATGCAAAGGGGTATGCAACATAGAGGAAAGAACACCAAGTAAAGAAAGCTAGGTCTTCAAAAAAGCAGAAAAGGGCCACATAAAAAATGTCCCACGAACGACTTAGCAGAGGGGGGGGAATGAACCCTATTAAAATTGGTAACGGGGGGGGGGGGGGGAGTTGCTGGGAGGGGATCGTCCTTTTGCGACTCAGTTTAAGCAGTACTAAGGGGGAAAATGGAGAAGGGAGGGCGCGAAAGCTGTCTTCAAAAGCAGTGGGTGCAGGGGGAGATCAGCAAATCATAATCCGTTGGAGTCGGAGGTAACGAGGGAAATGCACTTGCTTGGAATCCGGGGCAAGTGGACTTCGGCAAGAAAGGGGGAAAAGGCGGCGACGACCCAGCGCACTATGTCCAAGCTTTCGGGGAAAAAATAGGAGAATTGGGAGTCAAGTTCGGGCATGGGAAGAAAAAGACGCTTGAAGTTCAAGTCAAAGCAAAAGTCACCTTGCTGTTTCTGGAAGAATGTGGAGACCGTGACTGGGCACCAAAGGGGGGATGGGTGGGGCGATTGGCCAAACTCATGTATAAGCAGACACATTTCCTAAGGCAGAAAAAACTTGCGGGATCTAAGTATGGAATCCTCGATAGGAGACCGTCGATAAAGAGATGGGGGGAGGATCGGCCAGGTTATAAAAGCAGGGTCGTACATCGAGCAAGATGTCATGGTATGGCCACCGAAGCGTTGGGCCGGACTCCCCCAATTACGGCGCAAATAAGAGGGAGCACGCGAGGAAACTGTCCTTAGGGATTGGGCATGCTGCGAAAGGCTATGTCGTGGAAGCGAAGTCCTAACACAACTGTCGCGCGATGTTGAAGGGAGTAGCGCTCATGCTACGGCAGTTCGCGGACACACGTTTAAAAATGTATCCACAAGAGGCCTCGGGCCTGGGAGAGCCTCGGATAGGTCTACCGAAAGGCCTGCGGACGCATATGCGCAGCTAGCAAAGGGAGAAAATCTTGAAAAAAAAGGAGGACGTCTATGAGCCCGAGCGAAAAAATCTTTGTAGAAGACTAAAAGAAGAGGGGATGGTCCCCCCCCCCAAATGATGTGCTCGTTTGAGCCGTACCTCACCTCACTATTTGGCTATTAGGGGTCACTTAGAAAAGGGGCAAGAGAGGAAAAAAAGTGAAAACTGGAAAAGGGGTTTCAGGAAAAAACAAGGGGGACGCCGAAGCGGTTGGGGAAGAATGGAGCCTGCATCGACTGAACCCGGGAGTACACTGAAAAAAGAAAGATATACAACTGAGTCAAAGGAGCGACCGTGGGTTGCAAGTCAAGGATTAGTTATTGCCACAAGTAAATAGGGGGGGACGGTTTCGCAGATTAAAACGAGGGGGCAAACAGGCGGGGACCAATCTAGAGGGCGAATATAACAACAGCGTCAAGCAAAGAGAATTTCTGTCGTAATCTTATGTTCCTCGGAAAGGAAAAAAACATAAATAAGCATAATCATTGAGTTGGAGGAGGGGGCTGTTTATATCTGCTACAGATAACCTCGCCCACCATCGAGCGACAACCAAGAGAAAAAAGGGGGGAGCAGGTGTCCGGGGTGTTAGAGTTGAAAGATAACAGCCCGCCAAATGAACGGGATTAGAGGCTGGGTTTCCCCAATCGGGAGCAAACAGAGATTTCTCCATAGTTCATTTCTTTGTTGGAAATAGGAGAATGGAAGAAAGGTTAGGGGGCCTTGGGAGTTGAAGCTGCGGCCTAAGGACACAAACTTTACTAAAGAAGAGTCGAGACAAAAACAAGGACTTAAAAAACGAGGCGCCGAGGGATCTCTTTTTATATGCAAGTTTCGGGAATAGAGGGGGGAAGAAGGAGTCGGAGCACAGTCGCAACTGCGGGCGTGGCAAACTTCCTTGGGCGACCCCTTTTTGGTAAGGAGACAAGGGTGTTTTGAGACTATCGCTTGCCGGTAAGGAGGAAACCAAGCTCAACTTAAGAGGGAGGAAACAAAAAGGAACATCACTGGACCTACCCAATACAGCCGTGAAATGGATTTCGGGGGAGACGGTCAAGAAATAAGTTTGGGTGCCGGGGTTGAAGCGGACTCCGGCTCATCCTAGGAGACCCACGAAAGTCAAGACTTTCCTGGCGCAATCTGCAAAAAGGCTCAAAGGTCAAGGGAGCCCGAAGACCGGGCTTCGAGAAGGCAGGACGCCTTGTCTCTAAGGTCAGATCACTTTCAAAGGGCGGGAAAAACGGGAAAATTTTACGGAAGGAGGGAACAGGACGGCGGGAATTGGAAAGGGGGAGAGCTGAAAGTGCGTGTTCGCTGAGGAAGGGGCACTACATACATTGAAGAAAGGAGCAAAAGAGATGACCTTTCTGAGAGAGGGAAAAAAAGAAAATGATTGGGGAAGCCCTCATACAAACCCATGAGGACTGGGACCAAGACTCCGCAGGCTGACTAGAGAACAAAAAAAAGTATCAAAAATGGTGAAAGGAGTGACCCCCACTTTTCATCGAAAGAGGGAGCCTCATAAGAGACAATCTCCCTTTCTAAAAGAAGAAGTCAAGAAAGGAAGACACTTGGGCAGGATTAGAAGGGGGAAATGGGGCTAGGACGAAGACATCTGTCAACTTCAACAAAACAACCTCCTAAAGTAACTTTCACCATTACGGGGAGAAGAAAAAATAAACTGAGAAATGAAGAAAGGGAAAACATTACAAAGAAGGGCGGTCCACTTGACAAAGGGGAAAACAAGCTCGATCCAAAGTACCCTCCAACTAGAAAGAGAAGGAATCAAAGTAGAGAGAGGGGTTAAGCAGAAAGACGTGAATCTCTTCCCAAAGGGAAAGAGGTCCAGAAGAATACGCGGAGAATCTTAGTAACATTGGGAGAGGAGTTTAAAAGAAGAGTGTCTACACAGGTAGAATCTCTGGTACATACTCAAAAAGGATTGAAGACGTTTCGGGACGAGTCATCCTCAAACCGAAACCGAAAGAAAAAGGATTAAGATTAAAAGATATTTGAGAGAGACCTTCCCGGGGACATTATAAGAACACTGGTCGCCCAGGGGAGAAAGCAGCACCAAGATTGTCGCAAAGGGGAAGATAGTCAGTGGAAGGGAAAGCACAACATACTGAGGGGTTTCGACTTGGTTAGGGGATTAGGGAAGGGGGAAGGAGTAATATACAGCTTACGGGGGGACTCAAGAGAAGAGAATACAATTTGAAGAAACCAATTGGAAAGTAAAAGGTGGTGAGTGGCCGAGGAATCACCGGAGAAACCGTACCGTCGGGTCCGGGAAAGGAAGGCTATAAGGGTCAGACGGAATCTACCGTGAGGAGAGAAAAAGAGCGGTTTGACGGAGAACAGTTAGAAAAAAATCTTGGCAAAGATAGGGGTTCAAGCTAAGTTGCGGAGGTCCGACAAGTTATCCGGAAAGGCTACAAATGGAGACAACTGGAGTGTTTTCGGAACGTTGTCACTTCAAAGAAAATCTCGATGAGGGACGCTTAAGCCCTCTCAATCAAAGATAGACGGGAGAACGGGCAAAAAAATGCTGGAGGAAACGGAAAAAAGGGGACTCATCTCAGGAATAACGGGGGTCAGCTTTATAGGGTGTTTCGGGTTGAAAAAGCCAGAGAGATCCTGTCCCATGCCGCCGGCAAAAGTGAGAACGCATAAGGGAGGGGTACGGAACTTGTCAGGAATACCACTTCCTCCCTCAGCCAAGTTGTCAATGAGACTAAGGGGACAAAGGAATAAGTTGGTCTATAATGGCAACCTCCTTAGGACACGGGCCTGGGAGGAGGGAGGGGCAGGGAGGAAAAAGATCTGTTCGTAAAAAAGTCGGAGAGATCTTGTTATTTGGAGGAGTTGTAAGACTACAAAGTGAGAAAGGACGATGAAGGGAAACAAAAGGCATCAGGAAACGTAAAATATGCTAAAAAACAAAAAAGCTCAAGCTTAGTCGAGATCAGGAGAAAGAGAACCAACGTGTGCAGAGATAAAGGAACACTTCAAGAAAAAGAAAGCCTTATTTTGGGGAAGTCAAATTTTCGGTCTGCCTGTGGGGTTTTTAGGCCTCGTGCAAAAAGTGGAGTCGTACCTAACATGAGGGGCATTTCGCCCGCTTGGAGGAAAAAAGTCTGAGGAGGGGAGGGACCCAAACAAAAAGAAGGAGGAAAAACCGTCAGGAATGGTTCCCGGGGGCGGGGGAAAAGAGTCAGTGGCTGGGGGTAATAAACGAAACTCTCGTCAAAAAAAACAAAGTAGGAAAGAAGGTTATTATTTACTCTTCAAAAATTTCAAGGAGAACGGCCTTCGATCTCAGGGACAAGTTGGGGAGGAAACTCAACTCAAGAAGCAGGGGACTACGGCGCAAGGGTTAACACATGGAGGGAAAAACTTTGAAAAATGGAGGCAAGCGTGGCCTCAAGAAAAAAGACAATTGTGCACTGCAAGAAGCGAGTCTTTGAGAGTCTAAATACAAGGGGAGGGGGGGAAAAAAATGACCGAAGCTTTTCTAGGGACGCGGGAGGAGGGGGAGTGGACGAATAAAGTCGTTTTGACGCATTTTTTGGGGGGGTTGTTTGGGAGGAGGGGATTTTCGAAAGGGTGGGGGTTGACAAAAAAGTGCCTTACCGCGTAAAACCGTCCACAATCGACATCTTATGGTCGCCCGAACTAGAGCGCCGATGAGACATAAAGGGGAACAGACAATGATTCAAGAAGCATCAGGGGCTTAAGGGGCAGTGCAGAGGGAAAGAATCACGGTGGCTGAGAGTTAAGGGGGGCAGAAGATGGAAATTGGGGCAAGGCATTAAAATAAAAAAAAAACCCAGAGGAATTAAATGCGGAGGCGGGAAAAAGGGGCGTAGCGTCGAATGGAAACCCGGACTCCCGGGCGCCGGCCGGGGAAAAGAAAAGGAAAGAAAAAGAGGGGGAAGGGTTACTGGCGATCTTGTGAACCTGACAACGTCACACCCAGCCAGTTGGGGGGCTAAAAAGAAACTACAGTAGAATTAGGTCATGGTTGATTAAAGAGGAGTCCGATCAGGGAGGCCAGGATGGAAGGACGGAAACCCGTTCCGCATTAACACCAAAAAAAAACTCGGGAGAAAGGGTACGGAAAAATGGTAAAGATACATTAAAGAGAAGCGAAACGAGAGTTTGTTATCCATTTGCCGAAAGGGAGAAGCACACTTTTCTTCTAGCAATAGGAGGAAGGCGGCCCGAGCGGAATCAGCGAACAGTCGTACAAGGACGAGCGAAACAGATCTGTTTTCCCATCCCCGAAAGGATGACCAAGGGTTCGGAAAGAAAAACGATGAGAAAAAAAAGCGACTGGTCAAAAACGGGATAGCTCTCCACGCAAAAGATGTGTCCTCTAAACAAGTAAAAAAAAACCCACCTTGATCAATCCAATGAGAAAGGAGAGGGGGGGAAACTTTGCTGAAGAAAATAGGTTGGAGTGCTGCTGCAAAACAGGTCAAAGGGTTGACCCAGGGGAGCGTTCTACTTGGCAAACAGGAGACGGGTCAGAGGGAGAAAAGGAAAGTGTGACTAAACATCGAGTGGTGGCGGGGGTGAGGAAAAGAGAGTACGGAAGAAAAAGGGAAAAAACTAACCGTGGAAAGAAAGAAGGACGTAATGTCCATCTATGTCCTGGGTGGAAAGGGGAAAAGAGGGAAAAGGCCACGTGGCAGAGTGCGTCGCGAAGGGGGTAGCGCGGGGGGGCGTCAGGAAACAGCGCATTCACTCTGGGCCAGCTTTCCAAGAGAGGAATTTTGGACTTCGGCATGACACGGGGAAAAAGGGGATGAGCTTGATGATCGGTCCTGACGAAGACGCCGCCAACGGCGGGCAAGTTTCGTGGCGAGAAAACCGTTCTGGGGGAGTCCGTACACCAAATATGGGTGTAGGGAAAAGCGATGGAGAAAAATTGACGTTTCTCGCGGCACAGTTACCCTATAAGGGCCCTCTCGGCGTCGGGGAGAGGGGAAAGGGGATAATATTCAGACGCAGATGAAGGGAGACTGGGGGGTTGTATTGGGGAGGCCCAGCGGGGGCGAGGGAGATCGAGATAAAGGGGCTCGGGAAGGGGGACAGCAATCGTTTCAGCCTCCATCGGGGACTGCTAGAAGAAGGGGGAATTGAAAAGGAGAGATACCTGGCACAAGAGATGAACTGAAGGTCCAACTAGTTCGTTGAGGGAGAAGGAGGAAAAAAGATGTCGGTTAATCCCCGCTCAGGAAGGAGCCCCGGACCGTTGCTGAACCCGTTTCAAGTATATGCAACACCTGAGACCGCAATTTCCTTTATCGGGAAAACGGAGGGGGGAGAAAAGCCTGGTGGGAGTTCTAGCTAAGAAAGCGGGAGGGAAGGTGGAACCGGAAGGGATAGCGAAAAAGTAAAAAGCTGTTTCCCTAGAAAAATGCGAAGTACTTCGCTGTAATGGGGTAAAAAGGATTTTGATCACCCAAACCAACCTAAGCTTGAGGTGGACAGATGAGGAGGGGATAAAGGGACCGCAGCAGTAAGAGAAAAAAGGGGGGAGAGTACCAAACTTGGACGTAACAATTAAAAGGACAGAAGAGGGACTAATGACTTAAAAGGGATGATACGAAAGCTCTCTAAAAAAGGATCTACGGAGGAGAGAAGGGTGCACGGTGAGGCGCGCTTTTGCCAGCGAGTGGGGGCTTAATTTCCGAAGAATTAAACGAAAAGAAAAAAGGCAACAGGAGGATCGGAAAGTTCTAGAGTTCAACGGCAAAGCAATACAGAAAAGGGAATCGAAATCTGAAATCAGGTTTCAGGCAAACCAGATCCAAGACAAGAATAGATGTTGGCTCCTAGTTGGATATCTGCTACGAACGTACACAGAGAAAAAGAAAAAAGGAAGGATCAAAAAAACACCAACGAGGAGAGGACAAATCGATTTGGCCGCACGTGTAAGGCGCAGATAACAGCCCGGAAATACAACGCAGAAGGAGAAGGTAATCGGAAGTATTGGAGAAAAACAAGTAGCCGACCATAAGATTTTCGCCCCAAAGTTCTGATGGCGTGGGCCTCCCGGGAACTATGGCTCGAGAAATGGGCAATCAAGTTGGGGTGGGACTGTGAGTGGGGACCCCCATGTCAGGGGGAAATTAAAGACTTTGAATCTTCAAATGACAATCCTACAACACTGTCAAAAAAACGTGCGAGCCGAATAGAGCAGTTGGTAGAGGTAGCGATCGGAGGCGACAGTTAGAAAGCTTCGGACTTCCTTATTGTTCCTAAAAACAGGTTGGTCGCTTATCACTGTTGGGGGAAGAGATCGCTGGCGCCCCTCCATAGACGAAAAAAGAAAGAGGAGGTGAGGGTGACGGAACTCAAAAGAGAATCACTGTCAAAAAACAGAAGGTGACGGGGGGAGGTACTATTCTACCTCGAAGGGGGTTCAACTGGACGCCGGGGCCGCACCGCAGCGAAAATGCCAAATACCTTTCCGAAGGTCAAGGTCGCAAGCGCCTGTGCTGCCACCCGGCCTGGGCGGAAAAAAGAGAAGTGCGTTCGAGAGAAAGGGGGAACGAAGGGGCTAATAAGAGAAAGGGGGGTGCGGTCCCAAGGTGGAAAATTCTCGAACTTTCTCCTGAAAGGGGTGAGATGATCCCGAAAGCAGGAGACATTCGATTGGTTAGAAACGACTAGCAAGGGGGGGGAGTACGTGGCGTTACGCCAGCAGCATTCTCCGGGGATTCTCTGTGAAGGAAAACTTCAGATGGGGAAAGGCAAACCAGGAGGAGTGCCCAGAAAAATTCATTCTGTCAGCAGAATAGTATCACAAGAGTCATCAAAACTGGGGTACGATTCCAATACAACCGCTGCAGTAGAAAGAGGAGGAGACATCTAGCCGGGCTACCATAGAAGAGAAGAGAGCATTGTCAAAGGGGGAATTGTGCAGGAGATCTTCAAGCAGGAAAGAAAGAGGCCATCGCAGCCTGGACAAACTCAATTCAGATAGGGTGCCAAAAAGGAAAAGGAACGAAAAAGAGAGACGCCCTGTACTACTAACTGCCCTCCGTGGCAGGCGCTGCGTAACTGAAAAGTATCAGCTGAAAAAAAATGGGCAGGTCCAATAAAAACGCATAAAGCCCAAGACCGATAAAGCAAAACACTTTTATGTCAAAGCCCGCCATTCCCAAATCTTTTAGATGCCGGAACAGGGGCCCAGGAGGAGACGTTACACAGCAAAACCGGTAAATCTCTGGGAAAGCTACGCGAACGGGGGATCGGTTAAGGAAATGTGGAGGATTCGTTCAAAACGCCAACAAAAACCACGAAAACTTTCTGAAGAAGAAAGATCCGGGCCGCTCGTAAAAACCGGGGTCGTGTTGTAAAAGTAAGAGCGAAAAGGGGCCTCACCAAAGGGACCGGGCAATCACATCAAACAAAGAGTGTGAGAAGGAATTCAAAATCCGTTCTCTGGCACATTGAGAAACTCGAGGGGTCAAGGTTTTTCGGAGTAATCTTGCCTGAGATCAAACCGTCGCGGTGGACTCAGCGATGCAATAACCATTGGCAAAGAAACGCCACACCCAAAAGAAGGGGTAATCGGCAGTGCGAGAAAGATAAGTCGGTGAGGAAAAGCCTGGAAGATTGCAGGATCCTTGTCAGAAAGACCTCTCTTCATATCGATCATAATCGGGGACTTTCTAAACCGAGAAACGGACAAAGAAAAGTCACGGAACGGCCTCTCAAACATCGTCTTCGAAAATGGCCGATAAGAAAGGGGGAAGTCTTTTGGGACAAGCTCCTCGTCAAGGTTTGTCAAAAGGGCGGCAAGAGAGAAGATCAGTCATTTCAGTCTAGATAAGGAGAATGGGGCCTGCGGAAAAAAGGTGAAAGGGAGTTGCCGGGCCGTGTTACAAGTGATTTGTAAACTTAGGGTCGTATCGGTATCGGGGGCCACAAAGCTGCAGGGACGGAGCAGGGAGCCAGGGCGACCTAAGAGTTCGAAAAGAAGCAGGGGCAGGGGAAGAGATTGTGGGGGAAAGAAGTCCCCAATTAAAAGACCGGGAATTGAAAACCCAAGAAGCCACACGCTGGGGGCTAGAAACGGCCGCCTTAGGACAAACGGCCGGTCTTGTACCTAATTGCAGTATGGGGGCTTCCCAGGGAGACTATAGGCTACGCAAGGCCGGTCGAGAAGAGGGGGAGGGTAAGGGGTTTTAAAGGACTGAAACGTAAAAAAAATGGTAGACGCGGAAAAAAATCTACTGGGGAACGTCAATTTGCAAATCGCACCATCGCAAAAAGCTGATGCAAAGGACATTTCGTGTGTCAAAAAGGCTTACATTCAATCAAGAAGAGTTAGGTCAGGAATGGAATCTTGGTCTTTTATACAAAAGTGTGGCTGGGAAAAGTCTTAACCTCCAAGGGAAAAACAAGGTCGACCGTGAGATGATTTTGAATCCTAAATTCGGAAATGAAGGCCGAAGGAAGTTCAGACGGGAAATACGAGAGAAAAGGTACTGTGAGT
>Ga0179593_1495292_pt1 | contig 10305 bp, 6 predicted proteins | sample CZODoug2_1_08_16_FD_185931 | JGI IMG/M metagenome (GOLD analysis project Ga0179593, IMG submission 185931) | Vadose zone soil fungal communities from Angelo Coast Range Reserve, California, USA - CZODoug2_1_08_16fungal (PacBio error correction) | ecosystem: Environmental > Terrestrial > Soil >...
ACCAGAAAAGGAACAAAGGGAAGGGTAAAAAGCCAGGAGCAATCGGGAAAAATGCTACACACCTCCGAACAAACGGGTCGGACAACAAGGGGGGGGGTGGTGGGAGTGAGGAGCAGGGGAAAGAAAAAGGGACCTCGCAACACGGAGAAAGGCCAAAAAGCAGGAAAAGCAAAACGGCTACAAAAAAAAAAGACAAGTGAGGGGATTCAGGGAGTAACACCGGCTAATAGACGGCGCAAATGGTTGGGAAAGGGAAAAGTGGGGAGGACAGAGGGAGGGGGAAGAAAGTAAAAAAAATAGACATTGAAACAGGTAACGGAGGTGGAAATACGGTTGGGGGTGAAGAAAAAATTGGAAGGAAATAAAAAGCCAGTGGGCCGGGTCCCAAAGGTGAAGTGCTATTCAGGTGGGTACAGAATGTGGTGCGTGGTGGGGGGGCAAGAGGGGGGGGTGGGGGAAAAGGATCGGGATGGGGGAAGATACCCGAGAAAAAATAAGTGAAATTACTCGTATTGTGCTCAGGTAAGAGGGGAAAAAAAACGGCATGACCGAGGGAAGGGACAGAAGTAAGGAAGAAAGAAGGGCAGGACGAAAAGAGGAAAGTAGAAAAATCAGCTCCAGCTCTGGAAAAGATTCAGAGTAATACAGCAAGAAGAGATGGAAAAAAAAAGAAGAGGAACAAAAGCAAGCGCAGGGGGGGGGGGACTGGGATGCGACTGGGACGAGTGTTGTTGTGGTAACAAAGGGAGGGAGAGACGTGGTCGCGGGCGAAAAAAAAAAAAAAAAAAAAAATAAAACAAAAAATAAGAAAAAAAAAAAATCGGCATAGCTTCCGGGGAGGCAGCCCGTCCAAATCGATAGCAAAAAGGAAGCCAGACCAATAAAAAAGGTGTGAGACAGCGTAACCAAACATTAATTCTGCTCCCCTCCCAGTCACGTAAAACGAAAAAAGAAAGGAAAAAATCACATCCCGGAGGGAAAGAGGGGACGGAGAAGAAGGCTAAACCTACGCAGGTTCGCCCTCGAAGTAGTTGTGCAGACGGGAGACGAAAAGGGACGGAAAAGAGACCGGACGAAGACCTGGGGGGGAGGCATATAATCCAATCCATGCTTTGCGGAAAAGTAAAAAAGGGGAAAGAATCAGGAAGAGAAAAAAGACGCAGCAAGCAAAACGGCGCAATGCAGATCAACCGTTCTCCATCACCAAGGCTTCTCCATCTCGGGGATCACACAAAAAAGGAGGTAAAGAGAGGGGAAGAGAAAGCAGGGGGTCGAGGAAGGGAAGGGCATTGGGGAATGAGTCGGGGTTTTCTTCTTCGGCGTCTCTTTCATCAGATGGCCGGGTTGCTTGACTGGTTCAGGAAAAATGAACAGGAGGGGAGACTGACGAAAGTTAGGCGCCGGGGAGGGGGGGGACTTCAAAAAGCGGTGTCTAAATCTTGAACAATACGTCTATTTCGAAACAGTCTGAGAAGGGAGGCATACGGAGGGAGGGAAAAGCAGGGATTGGATAGAAAAAGGAAGGGGTCTGAAAGGGTAGTGGCGGGTGGAAGACCCTCACTGCAGGGAGCAACCACTTATTTTGCGCATCTATTCCGGGACAGGGGGGGCGTCCAAATCGCTGGAAAAAAAGTCGCGCAAAGGCGGAATGGAGCGTTTGAGGGGCTGACGCGCAAAACGACAGCCAGCCCTGGGGGATAGGGCACCGATGTAGAAAAACGCCTCTTCATTTCTACTGCCTCCCCCAACGGTGGCCACGTCTTAGGACCTGGGAAACTTCGCCCCGGTCGGAGGGGAAGAGGGGAAGCAAAGCCATGAACGGACGCAGGGACAGGAGAAGCGGGACGGCGGGGTCGTTCTTTGTATGCGGTGCGCGGAAAGCAAGAAAGTTGGGGGGGAGGAGCATCGGGGCCAATTGGGCAAAAGAAAGAAACGCAGATAGATGTGGGTATGTAATATGCAACCGCATCCAAATTTCGCCCTGTGTTTCCCAGAAGAAGGTGGATCAAAACAACGGAAAAAGTCTGGTAGGTTGATTCAATGGGGATAAGCGACGCTCTTGGGGCAGTACACCGTCGGAAGTCATACGAGTGTCGAAATGGAAAGCCGCGGAGAGTGTTTTCGACAAAAAATAGGCGGCGTCGTTGGAATGAATAATTTGGCAAGCAATCACCCTCGGCAGAGCGACGGGAAGGACAAAAGTGGGCAGGGCCACTAAGGTTCAGGACTCCTTTTTAAGAGGCTAGGGGAGGTATCTACATCTCACACTCTTCCCTTAGTATGTGCTAAAGAAGAGATGTTGTTGGAAAAAAAGCCAAGCTTTAAAATGCGGTTGAGGCAGGGACGAAGAGTTGAAAGAAGAGGTCAAAACCGTCTAAGTTCTCTTTGGGGGTTTGGGGGGACACGAAATGAGGAGAGAGTCGCTGTAAAAGGTAGAGGAGGACGAATTAAAAAGCGCGTAGAGTTGGGAATCCTCACTCGTGGGTGGCTACACTTTGCAGCTAATCGGGCTCACATTGGGGAGGAAAAGCTCTCTGGGACAGAGGAAAAAAAATGCGAGGGCATTTTTTTCCTGCACTGCTTCCTTCGAAAAGGATGGTTTTGACGGGGGCAAAAAAGGAAAGGGAAAATTGCAGGAGACTGATACTGGTTTGTGGGGTGACGGTCACGGAGCGAGAAAAAGAGCGACCAGAACGTCTGAAAAAGGATTATGAAAACGTGTCAAGGGGAAAATTACCTCCTCTCTCGAAGGAAAGGACTTGGGTCAATGTGGAGGGGAAAGAAGCATTACCATGGGATCACAGCAACGGGAGGAAGTCAAGGAAAAGCAAAGCCCAATGGGATATGGGCAACTGAAAGACCATTGAAAGGGGAAAAGGGACAAAAGGGTGAGTAACGAAAGAGGAGGCGGGTCAACTTTAGTCTGCAAACCGTCAAGAGCTCAGGGAAGAGTAATAAACAAGGGGGGGGGGGGAAGGAGGAGGGCTCTCTAGACACACAAAAGATGGGGATAGGAAATCATACATCCGGAAAAAAAGGAAATACAATAATCCAATGAAAGCGACGGAAATGTAAGCGGCCAGTTTTACCAGAATCGTCGGTAGACAACGACGCGGGCAAGGGAAACAGGGGGAACCCTTCGTTCGAAGTAAAAGAAAAAAGGGTGACCGGGGGAGGGGGTGAGGGGCAGGGACGGGGAAATGCCCAGGGTACGCGTAGACAAACCAATTAGAAAACAACTCGGGAAGAGACCTGAGGGGTAATTTCGCTTTACTTCCTCGGCAGTAAATCCGGGAGAACTAGTGGGGGAAGAAAAAACAGGGAGAAAAATCCGTTTTGGCAGAAGAAACGGGGGAAAACACAAAACGCACGAATGATCACCTCACTAGGACCGGTTCGTAAAAGTACTGGTCATCCGTCTGTGAGGTTGGTTTTTCTCCGACAAAAGTAACTTGGGGGGGGAGATGAAGAAGGGGGGCCAGCTCAAAGACGGAATTTTCAGTATTTGGGGTGGGCATCAAGAGGGATGAGGGGAAAAATTTGTGGGCCGCGGGGAATAAAACAGGAAGGGGTGGGTACAGCACACAGAGGATGGGGATAGCCAAGGCGAGGGAGCAGGGGAGCGTGGTAATTCGCAGCAGTCGGTCGGGACTCTAGGATCACGAAGGAGGATAAAAGTCAATTAATATATAAAAAAAAAAGTTAAGCCTATCGTGGTTTTGGTGAACTTGGGGTTACACAGGGAAAAAGAGTCTAACCAAATATAGAATAGTTCTTCTCCGTTCGACTGTTATTCACCCTACCCTTCCTCACCGGGACGATTGCTGTCAAGGGTTAAAACGGATGGAAAGTGATTTTATAAACTCATCCCCCACCATGTCAAAACCCCCCACCCAAAGAACACAAAAACATTGGAAGATTATAAACGCTGAAGAATCTTCAAAAATATGTTATCAACACTCAGGGTAAAGGGAGGGGTCGATAGAGCTCGCTTTGAGTGTTTTTCCATCAAACTTCAAAGTGAACCACTAAAAGAGCTGTTTCTAATAACAGAGCTGGCAAGCGAGGATTCCACTTGCGACCCCTCTCTTTAAAGTCAGATACTCCATTGGGCCATCATAAGAATCCAGAGGGGGAGGGACGAGCACAACGAGGAGATAAAACCATCAAGGTTGAAGGAGGAACGAGGCCGAGTGGGTGTCGACCCTGTGTTGAGAGGGAATTGACATGGCTGGAGAGTAAGTCTCCGGGAAACCCCATCGGTACTGGAATTTTCTTTAAATGGGACTCCTTAAATGAGATGGGGCTACCGACCGGACTTCCCGTACCCAGCTCTCTTCGCTGATCTCTTTAAAATCCATCCTCAAGGGAAGCAAGACCACTCTTGTACTGCGCGTGCCCAAACAGGGGGTGGATGTAATTTAGGGAAGAAACACAATCGTTGCCTCCACTCGACCGAGCAACGGTCCTGAGAGGGGACAAAGAATAAGCGAAAAGGGGGGGTTTTGGAAAACCAACCTCGCCCGCTCGGTGTACTTCTTTGTAGGAGAACTCTTTCCAGCAGTATAACCTGACTAATTGTCGAAGAGACAGACGTCAAGAAAAACACGAAAACTGACTAAGAACTGGCTAAAAAGAAAGGAGGAGGATCGGTAAAAAGCTATGGGTCAATGCAGGGCCCTTAATCCCTGAATGCGGCGAACGAAAAAAGCAAAGCCGTGGTGGGATGCGCGGGAAACAAAGCGGAAATGGACGGCTCCCCGCCATTTCTCCGAAGTGATACAGCATCGGGGGGCAGGGGAGAAGAAAGAGCAACGAGGACCACTCAAAAGAGGTGAGGCTTAGGACCGTCCAGTGCGTTCGAAGCATCGAATGGAATAGGGGGGGTGGGAGTGGCAAAACTTTTCACACAATACGTACTCGACTTGCCGTGGAGTTGTGTGGATCCCCGCGGGGGCCTTTCTTTCCTGTACACACAGGGGAGTCGTCTAGACAGAATCCAACAACGGGGCCTAGAGTATAAAGGCCCAGAGCACCGCGGCTCTGGCCTCGCTAGAAAGAAAGGATCACCGGGGAAGGGTCATGACACCCTCGAATACCAGAAATGGGGCGTCTGCCATATGAGGAAAGCCCGCATCATAACAAACTTTTCTTGGGAACACTACTTGAGAAGGGGGCTTGGACTCTCTAGAACTGTAAGCTTTCAGATCGGGTGAATGAGGAAAGGGGGCGTAAATGCCAGATGGCAAACATCTTGGCGCCTACAGGTAATTGTGAGTACAGTAATGGGCTTTCAGTCTGAACCGGAAAGGGGGAGACCGCCGAGGACCGGGGGTTACGCCCCATCTGTATTGAGAAAAAATCTGGGTCACCCCAAGCGCTGTTCGACCGAGGGCTACTGAAGGGGGTGCATCAGCCATCTTTCTCCCGAGCAGCTGGGGTGGAACAAAAGCGAAAGCAAGCAAAGGATTGTCGGCAAAACTCCAAATGGTGGAAAAGTTCTCGTCTTGGGGGGGAGAAAGATGGGGGAACTCCACAAGATTCACCGCAGCATGGATCTGCGCCCCCAGTCTGATTTGGTTTCGGTAGTCTGGACCTGGGGGACTCCCGTTCTGAGAACTCCGCCAGGAAACTAAGAGGTGGGGGTCCTCTACTTGTGCCCAATGGTCACGTAGCGGGAAAACCCGGTTGCGGATGAACAAAGGTGGTTAGGGGTACATTTGTCTGACGGACAGGACGCCCGCCTATCGCAGAACTATTTTGATAAGTTTCCTACGGGAAACACGAAGCAAAGGAAGGGGGGGGGTCAAAATTGGCACAAAACACGTGTGAGGTTCGGGCAGGACTTGTAATGCATTCATCCGGGGGAGATGGCAGGAAGCAGGCTTGTTAATTACCGGGTAATACCATGTAAACTATACGTGGGGAAAAAAGCCTGAGTTCTTATTTGGGACGTCAGAGGGGGAGGGGTGGAGGTTCTTTGTTATTGCAATAAAGAAGAAGAACGTATTCTTTGTGAAGAGGAGAGGGGTCAGGACATGTCATGAAATAGAAAACCCGGTTGAAGAGGCAGAAAAAAAATAGAGTTTTAGGCACGGGGTGTGGGAGCACGAGAGATGAGGAAGGGGGGGTTCGGGCAAATTCGAATTTAACTTGTGAGGACCGTTTACCTGGCAATAATGGGTTTGACACACCTACTCTTTAAGATTGTGGGAAAACGTCAGAATCAACCAGTCAACTAGACTGGAATATCTGAGTAGGGGGATGAAGGTGAAGGGGACGCTTGGGGCAGAGCGAGAACTGGAATCTCAAAGCTTCGACTGATTGATGACTTACTAGGGGGGGAAAAAAGCAACGGAGGGGGGATGGAGTTCTTTAAACGGGAGGTTTGTACAAGGAAGGTCACAAAACTGCTACGGGTTATGATAAAGTTGTGTTTGTCTTCACGACTGTAGGCCGCGCTTATCAAAAAAAAGTGTCAAAAATATCAGTTCTGTCTCCTTTCTAAAACTCTTAGGCTGGTTTAGACTCACGCTCAGGTTTGTGGATACCCCATTTGCCTTCCTCTTCTCCAGCCCGGGAACGTAAGGCGCGTCGCTTGGCCATCTTCAAGTGGAGGGGGGGGGGGGGGGGGTGTAGGATTACCTACTTGCTAAGTCAACAAAATAATTTTTGAAAAACAAAATGTAAAGAAGGGCTCGGGGGGGAAGATTCGTTTGAGGAAGGGGGTTGGGTGGGGAGGGAAATTTCCGGATCTTAACAACTTTATTGGCAAGCCTCTTACTGACTGGGAACTTCGAATGAACAAAAGGCGGTGTACCTGACTAGAAGGACGGCCTAGCTCTTCAGGGAAAAGGTGGGTTTGAAGGAAGTTCAACGCGAGGCTGGATCAAAAACACTCAAGAGATTAAAACCCGGAGGGGGTCACTCCTTGAATCTTACACGGACACTTCTTTAAAGTTATACATCCCTCGTGGGGAGGGGGTCGTCTAAGGTATGTCAGCAACCGTGGGGGGGGGTGCTTCAAGGTCCTTCAGCGCTCATAATTAGTTATGTATCAAAAGGAGGGCTGCAGACGGAATCTCTCAGGAACAACACCAACGATGGATTAAAATATAGGAGGTCGCCTGCATAACTGAAAACAGTAAGGACACTAACATCAATCCTGAAAAAGAGAGCTGAGCCTTGAAGAACGGGAAAACACCTTTGAACAAATCGGGATTGGTATACAACCTAATTGGTCCTCCAGGGGGGAAGATTGAAGAACCACTTGACGAAAAAAAAGGGTAAGGGAGTCTCTCATGTCCTTTGGAACAAATTGGCCGCTCGGTTAATCCAGGGGAGGGGGAAAACCAAGTCCGGAAGTGGATCCTCTTGAGGGACTCGACTGACGTCCTTCCACATCAGCGGACATGAAAATTCAGTCAACGGGGGGGGGGGCTCAGTAATTTAGCGTGATGTTTTACTCTTCCCGAACTTCGGAAAGGAATAACCCTTAGTTTCTCCCGTTAAAGAGGGACAATTTATGCTCAGGGGATGACTTTGGGTTCGACCGCCGAAAAGGGCGTTGCGAACGTCCAAAACAGCAACAGAGGGATTTCATAAAGACACAAAAAAAAAACGCCATTTATAGGGTTTCCTGTAAGAAGAAGGGGGGGGAAGAGTGTTATCCAGTCCATATGAGGGCCGCCCCAAAGATGAGGATGATCTTCACCCGAAACTCTTGGAGACTTGGTTCGAAAAAAAAATTAAAAAAAAGGGTGAACAAGCTATAACGGAGCCGAAGGAGCCTCAAAAAAAACGATCCACCACATCTCATCACGGCTCTCGGGTTGAATCTATGAGAGGTAGAGCCCGTGGCAATCACACAATAGCCAAATGGGCGGTTATTAACAACAGAGGGTCAACAAGTTATTTAGCAGAAGAATCTGGAGAGTCGACAAGCAGGGGCGGGGGGCCGGGACGGGTCAAAGAGCCAGGCAAGGCGGGAATGACTGAAGGCCGGATATCCGTGTGTGGAAAAACTTTCGCAAATAAAAAAAAAGGACGATCTACCTCCTAGATTTGGGAGAAGACGACCGTTCAAAAGGTCGACCCTTAGACGTCGGGCAAACCCCGATATGGGAAAAAAGGCGCATGCTGTAGTAGAGGTGACGAAACCGTGATCCAAAACAAACTAGTGTAATGACGGAATGCGAAATGAAAACGGCGAGCATTTCCAACAGGATAGGGAGGATTTAAAGGGGACAAGTACCTCATCCTCACCAAAATTGCGGAAATAAAGAACGAGGCGCAAATAAAAATCGAGTTCACTTGGGAGTAGTTGGCGGAGTCCCCATGGTCCTGACAAAAAAAGGCGAAAGTCTTACAGGTACATAATCTAATCAGGGGTTGGTCTCGTGGTTGAGGGGTAAGAGGAAATATTTCAAATGCAGTTATGCCCGGCGGCCCTAAAGAATCCTCAACCAGTCGAAAATGGCCGGGAAGAAAAGACGCGAATCCATCGATTAGACTCCCGGCGAAAAGACGAAAAAAACTCACCCTCCGGGGACACGTCCACAGGGCGCTTCCACGACATTTCCCTAAGCCATCGCAACCGTCTAAGCGACAGAAAACGACCTTAATTCCAAGGGGAAATAAAAAGTGGCGAACTCGAAATTAGTGCAAAACGCGGGTTTGCACAACCGGATTTGAGAACCCCTATGCGAAAGCAATTCTCTAGGGGAACCGAACTCACTGGGGCAGAAGTGCCACAACCGCCAGAGCCTTAATCTGCGGAATCAGAAGCCATCTTCCCGAAGTCGGAAGGAAAAAAAGAGGACCGGCTTTCGATGGCCATCCTCTCAACACCACAACTTATTATGTTAAAAATGTCGAGCGGTCGAAAGCGGTTCTCAAGGTTGCATTCAGGGGGGAGGCTGAAAACGAGCTCGATGCAGAGGGGCGAGGTCGGTTAGAATTCTAACAGGACGTGGAGGAGAGAATACCAGTTGAGAACCAGGTCTCAACATCGTGAAGTCTGTGCGACCTATTAACGACAGAAGTGAGGTACTCAAAGTCTCGTGCTGTAGGGTAGAGGTAATTGGGAGAGGGGGAACGCGCCACTGAGGACTTCTGTTGAAATGGCCTAATGCAGCAAAAGGGGTACCTTACTACGGGAGGGGGGGGTTGTAAATCTATCGTAGTCTGAGGGCCTTCTCTCTCGTCCCTCAGCGCGGTCGCCGACGAGTCAGTGGATCTTTGTTGATATCACACTCAAGACGTCGAAAAAAGTAAAGGTTGTTAAAGCTTTGACGCTTTCTCAGCAAAATCGGCATTTATGCACAACGGGGGCCGGAAGTCTTACTACCTGGAAGGAAAGCCGCTAAAACTTAAGCAAAAGGCTGGTACTGCTCATAAAAAAATGGAAAAAGAGGTATCGGATGAAATGCGTTTCAAGGGTCTCGGCAGAGGGGTTTAGGGAGCGGCGTTGCATGGCAGAAATCACACCGATATTTTGGTTATTACTCGAAGTCCGAAGTAAACTCACGCCTGGTCTCTGAGCCATCAGGGTGGAGCACGGTGCCACAAGCAGCAGGCTCAGTCGTTCCTTCAAAAGGGAGGGTAGTAACAGCCTGCGGGGGTCACAGTGGGGCAAGGAAGGCGCGTTATTTGCGCACCCATCTCTTTGGGATTGTTCCCGCAAAAAAGCAAACGCCGAGTCGAGCATGTAGAAGGGTCAGGAAGTCACGGAAGAAAAAATAACCGGGGGGTATCGTGCGCTAGACTGAGGAGAAAAAGATATGCGGCTAAGAAACGGGACGCTGTTGGGGGTAAAACAATGCAAAAAAGTTATGCCGGTGATGGAAAATCTTTTCAAAAGTAAAAACAGGACGTGAGTAACTCGTGGGGGATGTTGGGGTTGCGAACTACTGAATCTCCGGTCTGCTGAGCAGCGGAGCGTCAGCACTCTCTCGGAAAATTTGGTTTGCCCCGTCTGAAGCTGGGATCACACGTGGGGGGGAAACCACAGTAACACTCAAAAAGACGGGAGTGGGGGGGGCCTGAACCTACTTGATCTGAAGGGGGTGTTCAATAACGAAGGCGCCCATTTCGGAGCTGGGAGTACTTTGGTGGGTCGGAGGGAAAAAAGATGAATCACACGTGGAGCTTCACCATCTTGAAAGAGAGGAATAAAGCGTGACTGTCGTGTAAGGACGCTAGGAACGGACTGGTGGGGAGAAAAACTCAATTTGGACTTCCCACTCAACCTGCCCCGTAAAGGTATTACTTCCCGCAAAAGGGTCCCTGGGAAAATCGGGAAAT
>Ga0179593_1564557_pt1 | contig 10305 bp, 11 predicted proteins | sample CZODoug2_1_08_16_FD_185931 | JGI IMG/M metagenome (GOLD analysis project Ga0179593, IMG submission 185931) | Vadose zone soil fungal communities from Angelo Coast Range Reserve, California, USA - CZODoug2_1_08_16fungal (PacBio error correction) | ecosystem: Environmental > Terrestrial > Soil >...
GGCCTGGGGACCTGCAGCCCTCTTCAAAGGACTCGAAAAAGGCTCCCTAGAGAATCAAAAAACAGCACTCCCTCCATACCGGATGATGGTCCTATCCGCGGTCCTCGGAAGGGGAAAACTAAACACGGAAAAAAGCGGAGACCGTCTACGGAAAAAGAAAAGGGGGAATCCAAGAGACGAGATTCTTTTAAACGTATCATCCTCCCTAACTAGGTATCTAGGGACCGGACACTTCTCTCAGGACGAACGAACGACTAGGACTGCTTTTGGGATCTTGATGGAGGGAAAAAAAAAAAGTCATAAAAATCCGGAAGCACGCCGATAACTGCGCTTACCGTAGAACGTCGCGGGAATCGTGGGAAAACACGGAAAGGTGAATACTAATCGAGCGAACCTGCTAAATAATCAAAAAAACATAAAGTCGGTGGAAAACCTGAGCTAAAAAACCGCGTACCTTCAGAAAGAGAGTAGAAGCTGTCCTCGCAATACCCGGGTAAGAAAGAGGGGGGGGCCGCTAGGCTATCTCTAACACAAAACGCCTCTCCAAAGTAAGAGCACGCCTGGAAAGAGAGGCGACCAATAGTGCAAAAAAAAAAAAGAGATACTATTGTAACGCTTCTATTCTCTCACGCGGGGGGAGGAATGGGGGGCGCGAGGACAAATCGGCCGCCTAGGTCTGCCGTCGCTGAGGCGGAGGCAAGCGACGCAGGTAGGCCTTCGGTAAATCGTCACAGTGCTGGTAAAAAGACGAGGGTACGAGAAGGGCCAGAGTCAATTGTCAGGTCAGAAGCTCGCCGGACGTGAGGAAGGAGAAAAGGTTCTTACAGTTCAGCGAACAGCTCCTCGTAGCCTTCAGGTCGGGGCCCGAGAGAGCGAGAGCTGAGAAGCTCCGAGACCCGCGTAGTCAGGGAAGAGATCCATAGAGGCAGACCGGGTCGGCGTCCGCCTCACGAGCTTCTCCATCTTAAACTCAGAGGGAGAGGAGCGGGCGAAGAAGCCGAGGTTTCACTGCGCAGCCGTACGAAGCGCGGTCCCGATAGTAATATAATCTCCGCGAAAAGAAAAGCCTGGCGTCCGGGTACAAATCCGTCGTATAATTCTAAGAGTCGAGTCGAGCGAAAAGCCGATGGAGAAATCGAGGAAAAGAAGGGCCAGAAAGGCCCGGGGCAAAAAAAAAAAAAGGGAAGGCCGCGGCCGCGGAAGGGCATCCCGTCAATGTGATGCGAGCCCCTAAAGAGCACTGAGGACTCACTTGTACGGGGAGTTTGGTAAGCATAAAGGCAAAGGGAAGGGTTGCTGAAGCGGGAGGAGGTGGTCGTCGGTGATCTTGAACGCTCTCCTAAGCGGGTGGGAAAAGAAAAATAAAAGAAAGACTTCTCCCAGGGGGGCACGAGCTTTCCTGAATTTCTCAGACGAGGAGGTCGTAAAGAAAGGGGGGAAGGACAGGTGGGGGTCGCGAAAGCAACTACCTTTACCAGCACTTGCGTCGCTCCGCGTTAAAAAGATGATGGAGAAAAATAGAAGGACCGTCTTGAGACGTCATCCCAGGGGAACTCCTGGATAGAACTTGCTATCTGGGAGAAAAGGATCGGGGGGAGAGAAAAGCCAGACGAAAATGAGACGGCCGACGATCTTCTTAAGCGGAAAGTCAGAAAAAAAAGTAATCGAGCTAGATCCTAGAAACAGTTGCTGCTTATCTGCAAACCCGTCCGAAAGGGGGGCGGAAGAAAGGAAAAAGGGGACCGACGTGCGTAAGGAAAACTCCTCCAGTGAGCCATCATCCCTCGCCGAGGATGATTCCACACGCGCGACGCATCTAAAGGAAGGAGTGTTTCCGGCCCGAGAGAGAGAAAAACAAAGAATACTGTAGCGGAAAGCCGCTATCCATAACCGGCAGGAGAGTGGGTCAGGCTCAACTCGTGCTCCCGGTGCAGTCATCGAAAAGTCATAGAAAGGGACCAGTTTCAAAGTAGTGCCGGCGCCGCGAAGCGCGCGCAGCCGCTGGGCTGGTACTTAGACCGTTTTCCGGCCTCCTCCGAAAGATACACGATAAGCAAGGAGAAAAGAGGGAAGGCTCGGGACTGGAAACGCTCTAGCCTATATCTCTATCGCGGGATGGAAAATGTAACTCAAAAGAGAAGAGCGCCTGGAGCGCTAAGCGCTTTTCATAAAGTAGAGAGGAATGCAAGCCGGGGACGCCGCCAGATCCACGGGAAAAAGCTTCTTCCCGCCATGCATAGAAGTTTCCGACGCGCCGGGCGGAAAGACTCCACTCTCGAACCCACTATCAAGGCGTCTACGGAGAATGACAGGGGGGATCTTAACTTGAAGAGATCAGTGGAGGAGACTTTCAGCCTCTTCGAAAGGCCGGCACATGAAACGGGCGCATCTTGCTACTCATTCAGGTAAGAGGTATATCCTAGCTGGCAGCGCTATCGATCACTTCAGAAAACAATTCCGCCCAAGAGCCTGGAGACAGCTAAAAAAAATAAGCTCTCTCAAAAAAAAAGGGGAAGATTGAAGATGGATTCACGACGGGGTCTGAAGATGGTCGGAAAGGACTCTCGGGAAAGGGCTAGGGGAGATATTTCTATCTCTGGCCTCGTCTTATCGATTTCTTTACCGACCTGAAGAGAAGAAAAGGCATGGGAATCTGAGAAGAGCTTGGCGTCCTGAATGAGCTCTCCGGTGGGGGGATGATGGGCTAAGACCGGAGATTACAAAAAAGAAGGAACAAGGCATCGCCTTCGCCGCTCGTTTTTTGGGGAGATATGAGCGGTCGAGATCGAGATAGGGGGGGAGAGAGAATTCTATCGGGAAGGGAACGTCCCGGACGAGGGATTTGGGAATCGACCGGACGGGGACTACTCGGGCTCTCGACGGGAAAAAAAAATTAAAGACAAAACTAGAGCTCCAGAATCGAGAGGAGGAGAAAACGACTGAATCCCTACATCTCGATATCCTTAGTGAACTAAAGACAATCCTCCGGAGCGCTATGCACCTCTAGAGGGGCGGGTGTAGTGAAATCGAAGGGCCGGATGTCTAAAAGACGTGACACCTCCTCTGAAAAATGGGCTCCGCCGAGCTATAGATCGTCGACGAAAGGAATTTTAAGTAACTCCTTAGAAGTTGCGTCTATGACTATTATCAAAAAACGACCTGAACACGGTTGGGGAAGGTCAAGCAGGGAAGCAAGAAAGATGCGACCGGCCTGAAGTTGATTGGAAGCGGACTGGAAAAATTATACTCTGCCTAGGAAAGTCTCCAGATCCCTTGCTGCGCTCAACGACTCCAACATCGACCTTCTCGCTGGCGGAGAAAAAGGTGGCAATCACTCTGACGGACGACTTCTGCTGTATGTCTAAGGTAGTAAGGGTGCGCGAAGGCAGGATGAGACTGGGGTCCGACCACGCCCTAAGCATGAGTGACTCGGAAGGGCCGCGCGGCCGCCGACTGCTTCGGCGATCGGAGGATTCTAGTAAGGGAAAGCGGGTCAATCAGCATAGGGAACGTCAGTCCGTAACGCTCGGGGTGCTGACGAGACACAGGAAGGGGGGGGCTCCATTAATCATAATCGAGGCTACAATTCTGAGGACAGTTGTCTGAAGAGTCTAAAAAGAATCATCACGGAAAGCTTGGGGGCCGCAAGGATAAAAGGTCTTTCGCGGGCTAGACGATCGCAAGCTCGAGAGCCGCTCCTAAGAAAATATGCACGGAAGATAGGGGAAGACTCGGAGCAAACCAAACGCTTCTATTAAAAAGCCCAGTCCCAACACCACAAATCGACTATCTGTGAAAATAAGCGGAGGGAAAAGGGGGAAAACCTCCTCAAAAGGTCGACAAGGGGTTAACCGTCGCTATCATCTTGGTGCCCTCTGGGTGGCTCGGAGCGGAAAAGTCGACGAGTGCCACCTGGGATCCTCCTTTCCCCTTCCGAAAGGGGGCTTCCGAGGGCCAGGAGTAAGAAGGGAAAAAGGAAAGACTCAACTCGACGAGAACGTACCAGAGAACGAGTCGAATCTGAGGAATGGGGATTCAGGACTGGGAAGCGGCTTCCCTATCTTTCTGGTGCCGTGCGCACCAGGGTCTCGGACGGAGGGAAAATGAGGGGAAGGAGAAAAAAGAGGAGGAAATAGGAGCTCGGAGCGAATACAATGAAAGTCGTTTATTTTTCCCGAATACGGAGCGCGGAGCTCGGGGGTCGCGCTGGATAGATAGAAAAAATACTATAAGACGTCCGGAGCTGTTCGGGGGAAGATCCGATTATACCACCGGAAGCCGAAACGGGGGGAGAGGATCAGACTCGAGGAGGCTCGCGTACCGTCTCTTCGACAAGCACTTGAAGATTTTAAAAGAAAAGGGCGCGAAATCGGGGACTAACTTCATCGAAACTATTCGGGGCCAATGGGGGCCCCTGAGCGAGAAAGAACGCCGAAGAAACCGCGTGACTACATTCGTGATTATCGGCCTCTTTCCTCGGCGGACGGGAGAAAACCGAGGGTGGCTCTTCCTGGGTGGGGCTGTTCTCGCTAGGGGAGGCCGTCGCGCGCTCGGGGAAGGGAAGGGAAAGGGTGAAGCTTGGGGGAAAAGCCGCCCGCTCGTCAAAAAATGCCTGATAAGCAGGACCTCAAGGGGGCGCCTGAAACGCCTTTGCTCCTCGGGTGCGGTTCGACTGGAAGGGCGGGATTAAAGTATGAAAAAAGAGTTCTCTTCAAACCAAGTGCCCGAAGGAAAAACCGAGTGGTCAGCGCGGTACTCAAGCGCAAAAAAAGGGGGAGGCTTCGGGTCCGGGCATCTGGAACTGCTGAACGAAAGAAACAAAAAATCTCTCTAGTCGGTCCTGCTAGAAAGGGAAGCCGGAGCATGCGTACTACTTCTTCGTTAGGGGAGGGAAACCGGAAACCAAGCCATACCGGGGGGGGGTAGAATAATTTTAGTGGCGTAGCCGTCTACCGCGGCGCGGGAAAGGCACCAATCTCCTCTACCAGGGTCTTATTCAATAAAGGTAGTTAAGGGGGGAAGTGGGGGTTAGATCAGCTGGGACCTTTTCGGGCCCTTAGAGGTACATATTCAGAAACCGCCCTGGAAACCTCAACAAACAAACAGGGGGAGGAGTAGGGAGGGCGGGGACGGAAAAAGAAAACGCTTCAGGGCCGACAAAGGTCGCCGATCGAAATCAAAAGCTGAAACAAACCAGCACCACTTCCTTCTCAGGATTAATTGCATCCTGGGCCTGGTAGAGGAGGAGAAGGGCAACAAAAGGGGAAAACACGCAAAGGTAGAAACCCGCGACAGGAGGAGAGAGATTTTGAGCAGATCAAAAGAAAAACAAAAAGTAAGCTACCTTTTCCTCCGACACTCGAGCAGAAATAAGGCAAAAGAGATGGGGTTGAAAGGGATTACTCAAGATCATCTTGCCGACCGAAGCCGACCAATTCGCTCAGGGTGGGAAAAGGATTACCTCGACCGGCGGGCGGAATGGGTCTCGGACAAGGCAGAAAACGGGAGGAGGGGTAGTACAAATAAAGCTAGGAGCGACCAGTCTAAGAACCGGAAAAAATCTGGCCGGGGCGGCCTCCCAATCAATAACTCGTGCCGGGAGGTCTCGAGAAAAGGATAAAAAATAAAGGGAGACACACAGCTCCGGAAGCCATGAAAGCGACATAATGGATAATTACGGGTCCTCTCTTTTGTCGCCGTCCGGTCCGTTCGAGAGCATCGGACAGAAGGAGGGTTCTTGAAAAGGGAAAAGTCCTCGGAAGCGAAGGGAGGATCAAAAACGGGCCGTGCTTGAGAAGAGACGAGCGCCTTCTTACTCGAGCTGCAAAGAGATGGAAGGGAGCAAAAAGGGGATGTCAACAGTTCTGAGAAGCAGAAAAAAAGGGGTTACAGATTCGAAAAAATACATCTCCTCATCTACGGGGAAAAGGGGAGGGAGGTGACCTATAGGAGCGAAGAAAAGAGATAAGAAAACCGCCTTATTCGAGCGATCCCTATCTGCAGGGGGTCCGTGGAGCAGGTATCCGAACTCAGGGGAGAAGGAAAGGCTACGCAAAGCAAAAGGAACGCAAAAGAGGAAAAGGAGACAAACGACCTTAAAAGAAAAGATCGGCAGCTCAGCAAAAAACGCTCGTCTCCTAGCAGAAAAGCTACCCACAAAAAACCTCTGCCCTGAAGTGTCCCGGTCTCCTTCAGAAGGGCGAAGACGGAGAAAGACTATGAGAGACCGGGGCGCAAGAACAGGTTGCCCTCGTCGACAAAGGACGCGGCCGCGCGCCCCAGAGGGCGTCAAACAGGAGAACAGGGGGCCCTGCAACCTCCGGCCCTTTTCTACCTCGATCACGTGGGGAACGGAGGGGGTCACAGGAAACCTAGGGGGGGGCTTCACTAGTCCGATCACTTAGTGTGGGCGTAGTACTTAGGGAAAAGCAAAACCCTGCAGGGTGCTCCTCGTAAAGGACGACGAGACCAACTTTCCACGAGAGAAGGCTTAAGGGGGGATCGCGCACGGAGGTTGGTTCACTTACAGGAAAGACACAAACTTGACATTGAAGCGGCCTCGTCATCTTCGGCGGCAGCCGATGATCTTCCTTCGTTAGAAAAGGTCGCCAAAAAAAAAGGGGTCCTGGGCAGGACGATCTGCTCGAGACAAGGGAGCGAAAGGGATGGCTCATACCCTTTTTCCGGGCTGATCTTCGCGAAGATGGGCGGGAAGAAAAAGCGCGTCAAAGGATCTAGGGGAAGAAGCATTGCTTAGGGAAGTAGAGGGAAACGGCAATGGGGGCTCAAAGGAAGAGGGGGTACACTTCTTCATCAAACTTTCTGAAGGATCAGGGTCAGCTAAAGACCCATTCACGGCGCGAGGGGAATCCACGTGGAACGCGGGATTCCAGAAAAGTTCGTTGCCGTCCTCGAGTCGTGAAATACGGGGGGGGTAGAGATAAAGGGGAGGGGGCGAGCGGAGATAAAAAAATGTCATAGCTCGAATCGCGGCATTTGAGTCAAGGTCGGTAAAAAGGAAAAGAGAGGGTGCCTTCTCGGGTCGTCATATACGCCTGCGAAAGCGTTGTCAAAGGAAAAGAGGGAGGGGAGGGAGGCTCAAGCGGAAAGGAAAAAAGCGGTCTTTAAGAGGGTGCCGTGCCTTGAGAAATCAAAAAAAAAAAAACTCAAAAGAGCGAGGTGGTCTCATCTCTCTCGGGAAAAGATTTACTTCTCTTCTAGCGAAACTATATCCTCACGATCGGGGTCTGGGGGAGGGGTCTCCGGGGAGAAAATAGAGAGGACGTCACAGCTAGAGAGGGAAAGGAAAGTAAAGGGGGGGGCATTCCTCTTATTACTGCTCTCGATAAGCCAGAAGGGAATTCCATTCAATAGAAAAGGTGCCGGAGGGAAGACTACGAATCTAGGGATAGCATCTCACTATCCCGCTCCCACTTCTGCTTGAAGGGCCTGTTTTCTTATCTATGTTACTCGCTTTCGCCCATAAAAATTCCTCCACAGGAAGCAAGCTCTCTAGGGAGAACTAGTAAAAGTGATAGAGTACTTGGAAACAGCCCATCTCGAGCCGACGCCAAAAAGCTCGAACCGAAACTTACGACCCGGAAGCCGCAATTGGAAGGGAAGAGGAGACCAATAAAACGAAAATCAACACAACCAAAAGTTATTATTAAGAAAATAGATAGTGAGGGAAAAAGAGGAATAGGGGGTGGAAAAACTCGAGAGGCGCTCGGGGAGGTCCTTCCAGCTCACGATGTGTCTTTCCGACCTGACTAGGAAACTGCAAAAGAAAGAGGGCTGAGCACTTCCTGGTCGCCTCTTCCAGGAGGGATCTCTACAGGTGAAGGAATGAGGTTCAACCTCAGAGGGGCATCAGGAAGAAAAGGGGGTCTAAAAAGAGGTGTTAAGAGCGGGTAGCCGAGATCGCGAAAACTGGTCTTGCAGGAGCGGACATGGTCGGCCGCCGCCGAGGGGATCTCTCGAAAAGCCTACTAAAAGCGGGGCGAAGGGGAACCGCTCTAGATAAAGAGAGGGACCCGGAAGAAAACGAGATAAGATCGGAGGGATCGAGTCCGATCTCGACAGCCGCCTCTCTATGGAAACCACAATCGAAGAAGGTCTTGGGGAGGGCTTGAAGGACAAACTCGTTCTGAAAGAACGACAACGGTCCTCGGCGCTGCTCGGCTCTAGATCTTAAACTGACACGAATCCGTGTCGAATAAAGTAGTAAGACACGCGCCCACCCTTGCCGCACGGTTCAAAAAAACTAGCCGGGCCATGGAACCGAGATAAGGGGGAGACTTGAAGGGGGGGGACAAAAAAAAGGCGCTAGACTCTTCCGCGACAAAACGAAAGGAATAGGCCTTCTCTCGAAGCTTACTAAAACATCGTACCGCGTACAAAAGGAGGAGCGAGGGGGAAATAGGAAGAAAAGTAAGGAACACTGGAGGAATCAAGAAGCCATACTCGTAGGAGTCATGGTCTAAATACGTTTCAACAACCTTTCGGACGGGGGGAAAATCTCTCTGCCGGGGGGGGGAAGACGACGGGGGGGATATCAAGGAGCGAAACCAGGTAAGCAGCTCGATGCTCTTTAACAAGAACGAAGTCGATCCATCCCTTACCTCTCCATGTAATCTATCGGGCTATCCATAGTACCAGACACGGGGGGGGTACATAAGCGAACAGGGAGTAGGGAGGCCACCGCACTGACCGGAGACTACTCAAGGAGTTGGAAAAATCGGGCGGTCTCGGAAAAATCAGAAAAGGGTCGCGAAGAGATCCGCCCGACGCGAAACAACTGGAGGACGGGCGTTGTACAATTGTTTCGTCTTCGGAAAGGAGCACAGAGGCGAAGCGTCCAAAGAATACGAAAAAAACCGAACCAGGAAGGGAAGAGCAGGAGCAAAAAGAACGTATGTGGAGGGGTCTGACCACCAGGGGCCCTCCAAGGGAGGGTCACCATGCTGAGAGGGGCCGGCGGAAAAGGTAGGGAGGGGCGCTGGGCCTGGCCCCCCTACTATTCACAGGGCGTGTCGTTCCCCTGCTCCCGGCCGTCGAACGGCTAAGAGGAGAAGGTTTCGATCGAAGATTCGAACTCTGGGTATCTGAGAAGGGGGGAAAAAAAAGCGCCGATTTCTTCTTCTGAGATCTTCTCGGAGAACATCGAAGTAGGGGAAAAGATCTGGGAGCAGGCTGGCCGTTCGTAAAGGACGTGACTCTCGACTTACAGGGGGAAAAAGGGGGGATGGCGCAGCAGTATGCGAACCCGACAAGGGAGGGAAAAATCGTAGGGAGGCGGCGCGCTGAGAGATGTCGCTCTGAGGTCCGGAAAAGGGGAAGGGGGCCTACGACGTCGGGACTTTGCGCCTCAGGCTTTAAAAAAACAGGAGTGCCTGAAAGAGGGGGGGAACACTTCTCGCGAAGGAGAAGAGGGAAAGGCGTACTCGTAGAACTTAGGACACAAGCACTGGCCCGGAGAACTGGCGGGAAGGAAAGCTCGAGAGAACTACGCATCTCTACTCAGAACGGTCTTGGCCTCTTAGAGATCTCTCACCCTAACCCCGGAGGGGAAACAGATGAAGAAAAAATGAGTATCTGTCGCGGTCACGATGACTGTCAGTGAAAGCCGGGGGGGGAAGGCGGCTTTTTCTTTGGCTCTTCGTCCTTAGAGCGCTCGTCGCGGGGGGGTCAAGCGGCGGAGCCCGCTCGTTGCCTCTACGCGAAAGTAAGAAAAGGGTGCTCTCTTGGAGCCCTCTACTTGGGAAGGGCTTGTAAAGAGGAAATCTGAAAGAGGGAAAGACAACGCCGTGGCCGAGAGAGACCCCTCGATGTCCGGGGAAAGCGAAGGTTACTGTTACTCGCGTCGCAATGGGGCCGGGGAGAGCGGGAGGATGAGACATCCCGTCAAACCCCATCGAGTAGCGTCTGAGGAAAGAAGATGTAGGTAGGCTGTACCCTTGGAGTACTTTCTTCGGTATTCTGATACGGCCCCGAAAAAAACTCACAGGGTAGAATGACCTTGGTCTTCTTAGCCGGACTAGAAAAGGGGGTCTTCACCTTACTGCCTCGACCATTTAAATAATGACCAACTTAATACCGAAAGTTGGGAAGGAAGGTTGGTAGAACAAAAAAAATGCGATCGGCGAACATGGGTTTCGAGGTCTGCCAGGGGCTTGAGGGAAGTTACACCGGCCATACGCAACACAACAACTTATTAGAAAATAGAGAGGGGGTCGCTGGGGGGGACCGGAAAACTAAAGCCGACTCTAACAGGTCGAGCCCTAGATTATCTCTAAAACTACAACA
>Ga0179593_1787006_pt1 | contig 10305 bp, 13 predicted proteins | sample CZODoug2_1_08_16_FD_185931 | JGI IMG/M metagenome (GOLD analysis project Ga0179593, IMG submission 185931) | Vadose zone soil fungal communities from Angelo Coast Range Reserve, California, USA - CZODoug2_1_08_16fungal (PacBio error correction) | ecosystem: Environmental > Terrestrial > Soil >...
GTACGCCACCACCCCGCGTAGGGCAGGGCTGCCTGTCACCGCGGTTCCGCCGCTGTTTCCTCATGTCGGCCGGGCTCGACGAGGATCGGCGGACGGCGACGACCACGCTTGGAATCGTCCCTTACCCGTGCTTTGGGCTGGCGCCTTCTGTCGCCGGCCGTGACCCTCATCGTGCCACCGTGTCGCTGCCGGCTCCTGCCCTCCCCAGGTGATCAACCCTGTCGTCCATCGGAGTTCGCTCGCATGCGCCTCTCTGAGCGGGTTCGCGGCTTAGGTATCTCTTGTGTGCGAGGGCGGACCCGGAAGTTGCCGGGCGTGACCCGACTAGCGGACTTGGCGCCAGGTCACAGTTCCTTCGTGGCCTCGCGGGGCAGCGCTTCGACGGCCGCGCCTTCGCCGGTGCGGCGGTGGCGCTGGCGCCGGTCGCTGGTGGGTCCGGAAACCCGGCGAGGCGGTGTTCGCAGATCTCAAGTTCCCTGGCTGGGAAGTCCGCCCCCCGCGCGTCCTCGTCCCCTCGCCGCCCGGTCTCCGGTCATCCCGGCGCGAGCTGATCCTGGCCGGAGTCACCGGCACAAACGGCAAGTCGAGGTCGCCACTCTTCTTGCCGCGATCCTCGGCCGCGTCGGGCCATCCCGCGGGCTTCCTCGCACCCGTCGGTTATCGGTTTCGCGAGCAGGTGTAGCCGCGGTCACCATCGACCCACACAGGCTCGGACTGTTTCCGCTTCTCCGGCGCATGCGCGACGACGGCGCGCGGCGGTCGCCATGGGTTTCCTCTCACTCTCTGGCGATGGACTGGTGCTGGCGCCGCGTTCGTAACCGCCGTCCTTCACCAACCTGACCCGCGATCCCTTGACTATCCCCGCGACTTCGACCGACTACTTCGTCGCGCCAAGCGAAGCTTGTCGATCTGCTGAATCCGGCGCGGCCGTCGGCAACGTCGACGACCCCTTACAGGCCGGGCAACTGGTCCGCCGAGATGCAGGACGCGCTCACTTGGCGAGCGGGGCGAGTCCTCGGCGCGCGGCGTGGGCGGGGACTGCCAACCGGCACCCGCGGCGTGCTGCTCACCCCGCGGGGCGAGGTGCCGTTTGCGTCTCGTCCCTTCTCGGCCGCTACAACAACCTGCTTTCGCCTGCTTCCGCCCGGCGGCCGAGCGGAACCCTGTGTCCTTCATCCCCAGGAGGCGATAGCGGCGAGGCCTCGCCACCCCCGCCGTGCCCCTTGGCGGATGGACCGGTAGTCCGCGGCCACCATTCCCGTCTTCGTTTCGTAGACTACGACGGCTCACAACACCGGACGCCCCCTCGGTCTTCCGCCCTGCCTCTGCGCTGGAGATCGCGGGCCGCGGCAAGGTCGCCGTGGGTCTTCGGCTGCGGGCGACCGCGACCAGGGCAACGTCCTTGATGGAAAAGTGGCCGCGCGAGCTGGCGATCTCGGTCATCGCCACTTCTCGGACATCCGCGCAGCGAGAATCCACTGGCCATCCTCGCCGCTGTCAAGAAGGCTTCGGCAGAGCGTCACGCCGGCTACCGCCTTGTGCCGGATCGCCGTGAGGGGCCATCCGCGAGCCCTCGCCGCGGCGCGCCGGCTGGGCTGGTGCTGGTGGCGGGGAGGGGCACGAGCGGAGCAGATCGTGGGCAGCGAGGCCTGGCCTTTCTCCGACCCTCGAATAGAATCGGCAAAGCCGCTGGAGGATCAGAATTGGCCCGCCCTACGCGCCGATGCGGTGGCGCCTTGGTCGGCCCCAGTTTTACCGGAGATCCCGGCCCTTGGATCGAAAGGCGCCGCCATGCCGCGCGCGCGTCCTCTGGCGGCGAGTGGTCTTGTCTTCGGCATTTTCCGGGTACCCAAGTCGTACGGTCACCAGTGCTTGTGCGGTTGACGCGCTCGTCGCGGCGGATCCCTGCGCTGCCATATTCATGATTTATTCTCTCGGCCGGTGGCGTGAGTCCGTCAACGGCCGTCTCCTGTTGCTTGTAATGGTGAGGCTTTCGGATCTGTTCTGTGGCCCCTTGGCTTTCGCGTCCCTCGCTACTCTCGCGCGCTTTCCGCTGTCGCGTTCCCCATAACTGTGTGGATCTCCTGTCTATCTGGGAAAGAGCTGCCACCAATGTTGCTGTCGGGCGATGCCTCGCCGGGCGCCTTTCCACAAGGGCTCCTGAACGCCGGGAAACTCAACAACCTTTACGCGGACGGCTTCCCTCTCGCCCTCACTGCGGCGGGAACCGAATGGGGGAATGGTGGTGATGGGATTCCACTCCCGATCTGCGCGCAGCTTCCGCTCCGGGCCCGGCGACGCGGCGGTGTCACCCGTCGCCGCCCCGTCCATCTGGAGTGCTTCTTCGCACTCTCGACCATCGCCGAGCAAGGCCGGATCCGCGCGGGGCTCGCTCCCCTTGGCTTCGTGGGGCCACGCGCCATCCCGAGTGGCGCGGATCCCAATCGACACTGCGGCTCCGCCGTCTGGTACGGGATTATTCGTCGCAGTGACTGTCCCGCTCGCGATTGCGGCAGGACGGGGCCGGGGCAGCCGCTTGTTCTCGCTGCGGGCGGCCATTACCACGGAGGTTCGGCTCCCCTCCACGTCTCTACACGTGGATAACCCGGGCAACGGGCGTCCGGGCTTGACGTTGGCCTATATCCCTCGCGAGATCGCGGCGCGGGGCATCGGGTGCGGCCCGCCTCGATGCCGGCTTCGATTTCACAGGCTAACCGCGGCTACAACGCTGTGTCGACGACTCCTACACTCCAAAGCCCGACGCGGTTGGACGGCTTTGGAGACGCCGGCACGCTCGCCGGCACCGGCGGGTGGCCCGTCTGGGCGACTGCGGGACTGGGTCCGAGACCCCCGCTTCCTCCACCGCGATCGGAGAGCGGCGGCGCGCCTGGGAGTCTCTCTCCTCGCTCTCCGGTCGTCGCGGTGGGCGGCGTCGCGCGAGTTTGCGGCCTGCGCCGCCGGGCGGGCCGAGACCCGTCCTTGGCGGCCCGAATGCGGCGGCGGCGCGGAGTGGGCGGCCGGCGAGCTGGCGTTCAAGGCTCCGTGGTGCTGGTCAAGGCGTCCCGCTTCGGGGGCTGGATGTCGGTCGTGGAAGCTGCTGTTGGTACACGCTGACTGCAATCGCGAAAGGGCTGGAGCCTAACAATGCTCTATTGCTCCTCTAATCCCTCACATCGCATTCAGCAGCGTTCAACTGTCTTTCGCTAGCTCAGCACCTTTCTGGCAGGCGGGAGCTATCGTCACGCCTTGATCTGTCCTGATCCTGGCCCGGGTCAGTCGCGACTGCGCCGCCTCTCTCGGTCGCCAATAACATTCGCGACGTGGGGCCGCAGGCGCACCAGGTCAAGAAGGGCACGCCCACCATGGTGGCCTGCTCATCCTCTTCGCCACCCCTGGGCCCACCCTTCTCTGGCGATCTGCGCAACTCTCGTCCTGGCGGGTTGCTGTTACGCGCGGCGTTCGGGGCCATCGGGTCTTCGCGTACGACTACCTGCTGAAGTGCTGAATCACCGCAACCTCGCTTGACCTGTGCTGGCGTGGGCTAGGCCGCAAGTCCCTGCTTGTCAAGCCTCGCCGGCGTCGGCTTCGTCGTGGTCCCTGCTGTTCCATGCCCGCCGAAGTGGCGGGCTCAATCCCGGCTGACCTTCCCTTCAATCAAGAAGCTGGCGCTCAATCTCGGCTAGCTCTACATCCCTTGCGTGGCTTCGTGCTGAGGGAGCCTCGAACGCCGTGAACCTGACGGACGGCTGAGGCCTCGCCATGTACTCGGCCGGCGACGTCGTGGCCGCCTGCCACCTGTTTCCTCTTCACCTATTGTGCGTGGTCAACTTCATCCTCGCCCGCACCGTCCGGGTGGCCTGGGTTCCCTGCCCGCGAGGTCTCCGGGTCTCTTCGGCCCTGGTGGGTGCGTGATCGGCCTTATGTTCCTCTGGTTCAACTCGCCCCGGCCGAGGGTGTGCATGGGCGACGTCTGCTCGCTGCCGGGAGCGGCCATCGCAGCGTCGCCGTGCTCGCCAAGTCGGAGATCCTGCTGGTGCCCTGTTGGGGCGGCGTCGTTCGCATGGATGGCATGTGCGGTCATCATCCATGTGACCTCGGTCAGTTGCGGGGCAAGCGGGTGTCCTCATGTCGCCGCTGTCAACCATCACTTCGAGCTCTCCGCTGGCGGAAGACCTAAGGTCATCGTTTCTCTTCTGGATCCTCTCGATTCCCTTCGCGCTCCTGTCGCTTTCCGTCCACCCTGAAGCTGCGCTGGAAACGGACCCTGGACAAAAACTCCGGGTCTAACTCCTCCGGCCGCTTCGATCGTTTTTCAGCTGGTGTACGGCCCTGGCTCTCCTGCCAGGCTCCGTCCGCATCTTTTCTCTGCTTCTCCTGGCGGTGGGGGGGGTGGCGCAAATCTGCGACTGCGCGGACTGTTTTTCATGGGATGGCGTTGTATTACACGGTAGCTGTGTACTCTTTCTGATCTTGTAGGGCAAGGGCTCGTAATGGTAGTTTCCGGTCGATGCTGCCCCGCGCCGGATCAGAGATCCTTCGTCGTCTCGGCCGGGCGTTCCGCTCGACATCCCACCCTCTGAAGCGGCTCGCCCGCGGCGGCGGCGGCGCCGTCATCGCGGAAAAAATGTTTTGGACTCGCTTTCCCTTCCGCACGCGACCGTTTGATCCCAGCCCCGTGGCTGTGGGGGCACGGCCAGAGAGCACCGACTACAGTACAACAGACGCCAGGCCGCCTGCGGCGCGTGCAAAGGGGCACGGACTCAACACACATAATACGGAGGTCTGGTGCAGGAGCACTTAGGGAGGGTCGGGTTAGTGGCTTATTCGGGGTGATCGGCGAGACACGCTGGGCGCGCACGAGGTGTTTTAGGGTGGAAGGCGCAGGCGGACGCGGGCGAAGAGGTCGTTCGTGGTGGCCGGTGGGTTCGGAGCTTCCACGGGAGGTTCGTAACCGGGGCTGAAAGGCCGCGGCGTCCGAACAACGCCTCCTGGACACCCCGCATCGACGGGAAAAGAAAACCAAGAGTCTCGAGGGAGGACTTGACCAGACACACGGGTGTGGTGTGGTGAGACAAGTTTGAGGTTGGTTCAGACTCCTCGAGGTTCAAGGTTCCGCCTAATAATAAAGGACTAGGTGCGTGGTTACGACTGATAGCAATCGATAGGAAAGCTCGACTCCACCAAGAAACCGGCCGGTCGTCCTTCCACCTTGTCGGCCACGTTCTCCCTATTCCGAAGACCTCGACCGGGAGTTCCCGGCCCGCGCGCACATGGCGCCGCCATGCTGTCAGAGGGGCTCTTGTGCCGTTCGGTCCCTGATGGCGCTCACGTCCGTTGAGGAAGGAACGCTAGCTCCCACCTCCGTGGCATGAGCCGGGGCGTGCCGCCGCGGCGGCGACCGCTGCAGATGGCTTGGTCGGCGCACGCCCGTCGGACCTCGACGATAGATCGATCCCGGTCGGCAGCTCGAACCCAGGTTCGGTCTTGCCCACAACTCTCCCTCAGTCCCCCGCACTTGTCATCCACCGCCATACACCGTCGCGCCGTGCCCAGCAGCAAGACGCGCAGGCGCGCGCCGATAAAGCCCCCAGGCCTCACCAGACCCCGGCGAACGGCCGAGTGTGCCAGTGTCCAATTGCAGCGGGCACGGGTCTGCAAAGGTGGGCAAGCAAAAGGTAAGGCCGCGAATTAGATCGAATGATCCAAAGCGCTACGATTGACCTTCGGTCTCCGTCCATGGAGAGCTCGAATGGGATGGGAGCGCAGACTGTCAGCACAGTTGCACCGCCTGGAACGAGTCACCTGGAGTGAGACCGACAGCGCCTCCTACGACACCGCCCACCCAGACACAGCAGTCTCCTGCTTGGCGAAACACTAGACGCTGCCGATGGCAGCTCGGACCATCGACGCGCAAAAACAACGACGTCCCCATAACGAGCCAAGGGGTACAGCCGGGTTCGTAATTTTGACCAAAACAAAAAGCCGCCCCGCCCCCACCATGGCCCCAGAGAGCGCGACCCGCCCTCCGTTACCAGGCCGCCGGTGTGAGGTAGCGGGCGATAGATTTGCCCGCCGTAGGTGAAGACGGCTAGGGCGCGGCACACCGACGGTCCGCTCCGTGCGAGGCCGTCCAGCGCCGGACCCTCCGTTTCACGCTTTCGATGCCTCCGGTCAGCCGTAGCCCACGAAGGGATTAAGATAGCCGAATTGACGCCACTTCTTGAAAGGGAGGGCAGCGTCGATGTGACGTGAAAGACATAAGAAAAAAAAATATCACAGGGAACAGTAAAAAATGGGGAAACACACACAACATATGATCACACAAACTCAGAGCATCACCACCGAAAAAGGTCTTCGCGGGCAGGAACGCAGGGCCATGCCGAGGCCGACCCAATTGGACGAGTCTTGTAAGCGTCACTTGTTGCCCCGTCAGCTCTAGTGTGCGGGTGATTCCTCACCTGAGTGAGTCGTCCTCTAAGCCGATGCCGCCGAACGCCGCGGTCACCCACCACCCACAGACGTTAGATGTGCGTCAGATCCCGAGAGCCCGGGTGGGCATCCAGGGTGGCGAGAGGATGATCCGGCCAGGCCCATGTGGGCGTGCCCTCCTTGACTGTGCGCCTGCGGCCCACGTAAACGAAGAAGCGAATGTTTTCCTCCCCGAGAGGCGTGGGCGCATCTCGCGGGTTAATGAACCGGGCCCGGAGTCCAGGTGACAGGATCAAAAGTGCCGTGAACGGTCGTCCGCCGGCCCAAAGGGGTGAGTCGATAGCGGAAGGTGGGTGTACATGGGGGTACGCCTGACACAATCGTGTCTTCATACCCTCGTCGAGGGTTGTTTGGGCTCCCACGCCGGGCGCGGATGCCGGGTCACGTTGTCCCACGAGCCGCTTCACGACCGCCATGAATCCGAGCACCGCGAACCGCAGTGACACCCTTTACCACACCACTCCTTGACCAGCTCCCGGCCGCCCATCCCCCCGCGCCGGCTCGGGCCGCCTACGCCTCCCCCTCCCGCGCCAAAACCACCGCCAACGCCGCCGACCCTCGACCACATGACGACCGAAGAAATCCCACCGCCGGCCGCGCTCCTCCCCAGTGTGGTCGACATGGGTAAGGCGTGCGTCCTCGGACCCGCGGCCTCATGGGCCGCCGCCGGCGCCCTAGCCCACAGGCAGGGGCCAGGCGCGACGTGGGGGGTCTGCTGCAGGGAAGGAGGCGCCGGGTGACGAGAGCGGAAAGGGGTAGGCCGGAGGGGGGGCTCAAGAGGGTCGAGGGAGAGGGAGTCGTACATGGGCGAGCGTCAGAGGGAGGGGAAATTATGGCACGCCCCCGCCGGGGAGTGGGGCAGGCACCGCCCCAAGCCTCAAAAGACGGCCCACCCCTCTAGGGACAGGTCCCAGAGCACACCCGCATGTCTGCCAGGTCTGGTGACAGACCTTATCTTGGTAAAGAAAAAAACGGGGGAGTTGGGAGGGGGTGGGAGGTGGTGCTGCCGTACGAGGCTCCTAACCGGGCGCTCTCCAAGTCCTCGTGCCCAGCCGTCCGGGATTGGATTTTTTAGTGATGTCGTCGAACAGCGTTGTAGCTGCCTTTATACTGATGCGATAGCCGCGCGTCGAGGCGGGGCCGCACGATTTCCCGCCGCCGGCGGGTGCCTCGCCCGAGCATGCCCACGTCCAGGTCGCACGCCGCGCCAGGCAGTTCTCACGTTTGTAGAGACCGTGGAGCGGGAGCCGCACCTCCTGTGACTGGCCGCCAGCAGCGAAACAAAGCGAGCTGCCCACGAGCAGGTGGCACCGGGTGGTGCCATGCCGGCAAATCGGGTACCACGGAGCGCTCGGACGTCCACCTGCGACAATCAGCCCGTACAGACGTGACGAGCGCCGGTGTTCGCTTGGCGAGTCCGCGTCCACCTCGGGATCGTCGGCGTTGGCCACCACGACGTCCAACGGAGAGAGCCCCCGAGGATCTCTGGCCTTGGGCTTCGGCGGATTGCTTCGAAGACGGTCTCCGAAGAGCCCAGATGAGACGGGGCGGACGAGGGATCACCGCCGCGTCGGCTCGGCCGTGGGACGGAGCTGGCGCAGCTCGGCCGGGAGTGGACTCCCATCTCCGCCGCAATCCATCGGTGCCGGCCGGCACGTAGGAGCGAGCGGGAAAGCCGTAACGATTGTTGTTGAGGTTGGTCTCCGGCGTCCGGAACCTTGAAGCAGGCGCGGCGGGATCGCCGCCAGCACTCCATTGGTGGTCCGTCTTCCCCTCCGAGGACCGGTGATCCCCACCAGTTCTGCGTACCTACTGCGACGAAGCGTCGAGATGCGTGGATTCGCTAAATGGGGTGATTCCGTGTGCATAGCGCGAGCACTTCGCCTGGGCGGGGTGACCGATCTCGAGATCGGCGATCGGCTAGGTCGAGTTTCTCCGCGCGCCGCCCCGTCTTCCTGGGGAGCGCTTCTCCACTAATTTTGACCGTCGACTGGGTCCGCCGAAATGCGACTTAACACTCGCCTCCGGTACTGCGCCGAGTCGATGGCGCCCGTCGATCAAAGCGCCGGATCTCCGTCACACCTGGCCGCGCCAAGCCGCCACTGCCAACTGCGACTGGTCACGGGCGCAGCTTCTTATCCCGGTCACAGCGCGTTTTTTGTGTTTGCCGATTCTCCTCTAAAGAGCCGGAGAACGGCAGCGCCGCTTCCCACTATCGGCTCCCGCTTTCGTGCCCCTTCCCCGCACCAGCACCACCCACCCGGCTGCGCCGCGCGATGGCCTTCGCGGATTGCTCACGGCGATCCGGCACCAGCGTAGCCGGGCGTTGGCCCTCGCAGCAGCCTTCTTCGACGGCGTCGAGGAGGCCAGGTGGATTCTCGCGGCGCGTATTGCCGAAGTGGCGATGACGCGATCGGCGCTCTCCGTCCACTTTCCCATCAGGGACTTGCCCTGGTCGCGGTCGCCGCCGCGCCGAAACTCACGGCGACCTTGCCGCCGGCCGCGAATCTCCAGCGCCGAAGCGCAGGTCGACGTCCGAGGTCGGCTCGGTGTTACGCGTAGTCCCGACGAAGACGGGGGAATGAGCGTGGCCGCGGACGACCGGCTCCATCCGCCCGGTCACCGGCGCTGGTTGGCGAAGGCTGCCGCTATCGCTCCTGGGGAATGCCTCATGGTTTCCGCTCCGCCGCGTCGGGGTCAGGGTTCACGTTTAGCGGCCGAGAGGGACGAGACGAACGGCACCTCGCCCCGCTGGGTGAGCAGCGACGCCGCGGGTGCCGGTGCAGTCACCGCACGCGCGCGCCGGACTCGCCCCTCTCGCCAAAGTGACGCGTCCGGCATCTCGGCGCCAGTTTGCCGGCGTAGGGTCGTCGACGTTGACCTCCGGCCCCCCCCCCAACCCCCCGCTCACCGCACCGGCTTCAGCAGATCGAACTCTTCCGCGTGGCCGCAAGTAGTCGTCGAAGTCTCGTGATAGTCCAGGTGATCGCGGTCAGTGGTGCAGACGCGTACGAACGACGGCGCCACCACCCGTCCCATCGCCAGATCGGAGAGGAAACCTCCATTGCGACCGCCGCCGCGCCGTCTTCCCGCATGCCCGGTAGAATGCTGAAGCAGGTCCGAGGCCTCGGGGGTCGTGTTACCGCCGGCGTACACCTGCTCGCGAAACCGATAACGAGGTGCCGATGAAGCCCGCGGGATGGCCCGCGCGTCGAGATCGCGGCAGCAGAGTGCCCCGTCGAACTTCCGTGGTGCCGGTGGACTCCGGCCAGGATCAGCTCGCGCTCGGGATGACCGTAGACCCGGGCGGCGATAGGGAACGAGACGCGCGGGGTCGGCCGTCACCAGCCAGGGACCTGAGATCTGCGGAACCGCCTCGCGGGTTTCCGGACCCACCACGGCGACGGCGCCCTTCGCCACGTCCGCCCTCGGCGAAGCGCGGCCGTCAACTGCTAGTTAACCGGCCCGCGAATGCCACGAAGACGTCACCTGGCGCCCGTCCGCGAGTCGTGGGTCCACGCCCGTCACTTCCGGTCCGTCCCTCGCCGCACCAGGATCCCACCGCGCACCAGCTCAAGGAGGCATCGAGCCGACCTCCGCTGTACGCCGGGTGATCACCCTTTGGGTATGCAGGAGCCGTAAGCGGTGGCACGATGAGGGTCACGCCGGCTCAGCAGGCCCCCGCATGAGCCGGGATCAGGGCCCGCTTCCCTAGCGTGGTCGTCGCCCGTCCGGCGACTCCCTCGTCGACCGCCGATCTTGCTGAAAACCGCGGCGGGACCGCTGGTGACCGGCGCCTGCTACGAGGCTGCGGTC
>Ga0179593_1395277_pt1 | contig 10304 bp, 10 predicted proteins | sample CZODoug2_1_08_16_FD_185931 | JGI IMG/M metagenome (GOLD analysis project Ga0179593, IMG submission 185931) | Vadose zone soil fungal communities from Angelo Coast Range Reserve, California, USA - CZODoug2_1_08_16fungal (PacBio error correction) | ecosystem: Environmental > Terrestrial > Soil >...
GAGGTGGGTTGTCATCGCAACCCGAGAAAGGGGAGCAACGCCTCGATCAACCAAAATGCGGCAGGGATCATCCCTGTAGAAAGACCTGGCAGCAAGGGACGGCAACGTCTAACGACACTTAGGGAAACGCGGGGTGAGAGGAGAGGAGAGGCTTTTCCTTTTCTGGTCAAGGAGCATTTCGGACGAAAATCGTCTCCAGCTTCGAAATCCTCTAAGGAGAAAAGAGTAGACGGAAAAACACAGGAAAAGCCTCCAGCAAAACAAATCTCAGGGGGTGAAGGGTGCCCGTCTTCGAAAGAGAAAATCTCAAAGTTTCTCAAACTGTCTGAGGCGGTCAATCTGGATTTCCGTCAATGTGAAAACCAAACACCCAAAAAGGAAAACACGGGGTCCCGATACTGGGCCAGAAAGAGAAAAAACAACATGGCGTCGCTGTCCCCTAGTCAGGTTTGAAAAAGATGTCGCTCACGAGAATCGCAAGAGGATGAACTTATTAGATTGGGCAGAAGTCTGAAGTGTAGGCCCGCAGAGAAATAATCAGTACCTCTCGGAGGAATCGGGGGGCGTAGGTGGGTTTGGAAGAACACGAGGCGACGGAAGGAGAGGCATTGAAGAAAACCAGAAAAAGCTCGCGAAAGTCGGTCAGCAGAGAACACGGGGAGAAAACACCGGAGGGGGAAGGTGGGCAATGATGGAGGGAGGCCCTAGTGACGTCCGAAGGGGGAGGGATCAAAAAAGAGAAAGAGAGGGGGGCCCTGAAGGAAGGATTTTGATTAGATTACTGTGTAGGAGCGGAACAAACAATGCGGTCGGGCGTGGCAAAAAAAGATCGCGCCAGAGAAACACTCGTCAGCCGTCGGAGGAAAAAAAAGTGATGCGAAAGATGAAAAAGCAACAGGCTTCAAAAACACCGAAGCAGGGCAAAGACCAGGACACGGGAACAAAGGTACGTATAGAAGACTACCGTGCTGTTACTAAAAACACAGGCAAAGAAAATGACCAAGAGCGGAAGTGGAGAAAAGGGCCGAAAAAAAGCGCTTCAAAGGAAATTAAAGGGGGGGGTCCGAGAGCGCCTAAAAAATCCAGGGGTGGTCACTGAGGGGTCCTAAAGTAGATCGGGGGGGAACGACTTCCGGAAAATGATCGATGGTCGGGGTCAAGGAAGGAAGACTTCTTGTCGCAGCAACACTTTCAACGACGGACAGTGTTGGTACCGTGAGTCGGAGTGGCAAAGGAAAGAAGACCCAACGGAAGTCTCACGGGATATAAGACAAGAACGATCGGCGGCATAGGAGGAGTCCGATACGATGGGGGGAGCGCTTTGTGGGGCAGCGTCATCCACTCAAGGTGACGAAGGAAAACGACTCAGAATGAGATGTTTTCGGCTTTTGCAATGTACACTCGCTGCTACGCGACTTCAGGAGTCAGGAGGTTGTTGTGGGGGTCAAGTTGGGCCATGGTGATGCGAAAAGAACGGGTGGGCCATACTCGGGGGGTGGAAGTTCGCAGCAAGTTGGGTCGCGGAGAAAAGGGGTCAAGTCGTTGGATTGGCCAGAGCGCCGCCTCGGCCTTCAGAAAGGAAATTGCGACGGAAGGGCCACGGCGTGCCAGGAAAAAAACGAGCGAAAATGAGGGGACAAAAATTGAGGGGGGACGGGCGCAGGGCGGGGCCAAGTTACGTATCTTGACACCTACGCGTAAAAACGTGGAACACCACACAAACTACTATAGCAGGTGTACAGGGGAAGAGGTGGCCGAGAAACCGGTCAGGGGACGCATGTATAACGCAAGGGTCATATCCAAACATTTGAACAAACCTGACAGCAACCGAGAAAATGAACTGTCTAAACTGGAAAAGGTGCGAACTGACCTAATGGCAAAGGTCGGAAGAAGCGGGTGCCCGTCTTAGCTGAGAATGAGTTTAATGAAAGGAAAGCAAGAAGATGCGGGGATCACCCTGAAGGGGGCGCGCTGGGGGGGTGAAATACCACGAGACAGGGGAGGCGGCGTGTTCAGATTTCGAACGCAAGTTTGGAAACTGAACCTCGGGGGACCAACAACTGGTGAAATAAAACTGGTAGCACAGAAGATTCTCAGAAACAATGTTCAACGCGCTGCAGACCGCAGAAAAAGGATTTAAGACAGCGGGAAAGGGGTGTAAGACAGAGGGATGGAGGCAGTCTTCGATCAAGGGCATTCAGGAAGAGAGGATACAGCGACCAATGCCGTAGGAATCTTAGCACATCAGCACCAGGACAAAAACAGCCGCCTATGGGGCGCACCGCGGTGTGCAGATGAAAAAAAGGGAGGAGATTGGAGCGAGAGAAGGGGATCCGAAGGCATGCTGGGAAATATGCAAACAGTTGGAAAAACCTTAGCGAGGACAAATTCCCGGGAAAGGAATCATAAGCGCCCCGGAAAGTCCGATGTCAAGCCCAAAAACAAGAAGAAGTCAGAAAGGATAAGGGGAATGGGAAAAAAAGATCGGAAAAAATGCGGGCAGGGTAATTCCGGGAGGTGATCATTCCTGGATTTAGCAAAGGGAGGGGGGGAGAGTTGATGGAGGCGATAAAAACGAGTCAACGACAAAAAGAACGAAGATCAACCTCCCACTAACAGTGCTAGGAAACAATCACCGGGATTAGATTCGGTTCAGCGGGAAATTTAATATCAGAAGGAGAGAGACCCAGCAAGCCGAGAAAAAAAATTACGAGAGTACGGCGAAAGAGAAGAAAACTCATACTTAAGTCTAAGATTCAGACGGAGATATTCAATGCCGCAACCAACGACGCGGTCGATCAAATCAGTCTTCATGCAAGAAAAAAGGAGGGTAACGAGACTCGTTAAGGAGGAAAAAAAAGTGGAAGGGAAAGACCAAGTTCTAATAAGTCGAGGAACCGGGAAGGAGGAAGAAAACAAAGAAAAGAAAGGGCGCCGAGTCAAAACGAGCCAAAGCATCCTCGGAGGAAAACATACCAATCGACAACACAAAAACCGGCGGTTGCGCTGCAAAAGGGAGTTTCTTCAATTCGGGGGTCTCGCAAGGGGGAAGGGCAACAGAAAGAGAACAAGACAGTACCAAATGAAAGGAAAAGGAAAATGTCATCAATCGAAAAATAAGTAGGGGAGAGGCGGAGACTTGGAGGGTCTGTCACACTTTAGATACGCCAAAAAATTAGCCGTACTATAAAGAAGGGCAAGTTTAGAAATCCAGCAAGGAGGGGCGGCTTTCAAAACCGCAATATTTTTTAGACAGGAGAGACTATCTACTTCAAATATGAGTCAAGGAAAGGGGGGGCAGGCAATCAAAAAGACGAAAGGGGGGCGCGCTGCAGGACCCGAGAAAAAGTCACACCCTAGTCGGCACCATGCCTAACGAATGGAGAGTCTCAACACCAAACGGGAGAAAAAAGAGACACTCATTAAGGAGGTGAAGGGTATCAAAGGGGGTGCCCTGAAGTGGAGAGCAGGAAGAAAACGTCCATGGTGGTGAAGGTTGCTCAACAAGGGTTTGGTGTGCATCCTAGATAATATAGAGTGAGGGATCAAGGGGAAGAAAACTTGGAGGGGTGACTAGACTAAATGGGGGCAGAATTTACCCCGCGGATTACTGGAGGGAGGAATTTTTCAAGAAAATCAGGGGAAAGGTAGACTAAAGTCTTGACGATTGATGCAAACATTGTCTAATGAGGAAAAAGAAGCACCTTTTCCTTTAAGGGGTGCGGATCTCGTGACGCGCCTTGCTTGGATAGGGGAAGAAGTGAGAATTCATTTCCAGGTGTAAAAACAAAAGGGAGAAGGCGGGTTCAAATTGGGGGCCGCCGATTTCGTGTAGTGTTGAGTCGCACATTTCCGAGGTGACAGAGAACTTTTGGTGAAACGAAAATGCTTCAGATGGGGCATACCGGTTTCGAAAACGGATTGAAGGGAAATAGGAAGAAAATTAACTGGAAAGATGGCGGGACGGACAGGGTTGGGGGGAATCTACCTTATGAAAGGGGGAAAAATGTAGGAGGATTTGGTAGAGTCGAATCGAAGCTGCAGGAACGTAAAAAGGGAAGCCGTGATCGGAAGGGGGAAAATTGAAAGTCATTGGGAAAAATCTAGCTCAGGATCAGGGGTGAAGGAGGACAGTCGGTGAAAAAGGGGTGATTGTCGAGATTTGTTGGGGGAACTATAGCTCGCGTAGAAAAGGGAAAGGGCAAAGAAAAATAATACAAAGGGGGAGTCCGTTTGCGCAATCACCGACAAACTAAGTAAAAAAGGCGGAAAAAGGGAGCTTCCAAACGTCTTAAGAAAGACCCGGGGGGGTGTTCCGCCAGAGGTAGGGGGAGCGGAAGAGGATTCAGGGAGAGGGAATGGGGTCGGAAGGGAAAAAAAGAAGGGCATAAATTTGGACCGAAAAAGGCAAATGTCACTGAATAGATCCAATCGAATAGACTGCTGCAGATGACAAAAGCGAGGGCAAAACAGAGCGGGAGGTCGCGGTTGGAAGCTGGGGTTCCAATATTCTGGACGGGATCGGTATACCACGGAAGAAGCAACATAAATGAAGCGATAAAGGAATCCAATTCCGTTTTAGTCGGTGGCGGACTATGAATGTCAGTCTCATGTCGGCGGAAGAAAATAGTCTTTAGAATTGTCGTAACAAAAAGAAGGGGAGGTTGCAAAGGGTGGGAAACCGGGATAAAAACCACAACGGGTCCGAAGAGGGAACACGTTAGGGGACGAACCAATTGGAAAACCAAGGATGAAAGGGGTTGATCGCGGTATAAAAGGGAAGATGTTGGGTAATCAAAAATTCGGGTTAGAAAGAAAATTACCATCCGTGGAATCAGAAAACGAGGGAGAGGGCCAGGAATTGAACAGTTAAGAATGGGTAAAGCGTAGTCAAACAAGCAACAAACGCGCCGGAAAGAAGGATCTCGGAGTGGTGGCTTGTGAGGGGGGGAGTAAAGTCGGGGGATATAGTAAATTGGTTTGTATGGAGTAAGGCACTTGTCACGTTGAGCAGGGATCAGGACCAGCGATAAACAAGTGCACGCAGAGGGGGAGGAAGAAACTGGTAAGGGTGAGGAAAAAACAAACGTAGGGTCCACAAATGCAGAACAAAAATGACTCAGGTGATCGGTCAAGACCCCCACGTATCGGGAAGTCGGAATTCTAGCCCCTTCCAACATTCGCAGGAGGAGCGCGAAAAAGGCGGAAAATGATACAGATTAAAAAGGAGGGAAGAATTCAGATTTATAACCGTTTAAGTGGCGAAGAGAAACCTAACCTGCAAAGAAGGTCCAAAACCTAAGAGGGAGGGGAGGAGGCTGCACAGGGAGGCTAACGCACGGGGACTGAAACAAGCATAAACTAGAAAAGTCGATTCAAGTAACGCCTTGTCTAATGGCAAAAAGACAGGACCCCGAAAAAAAATAGCAAATCTCCAGAAGAACGACGATGGAATGTATTGGAAAGATCGGAAAGAAAAATTTAGTGAGAGGGTACGAGGGGGGGGGCACCGAAAATCACGGGAAAAAATTGAAACGCGAAAAGGCGATATAAAAGAGGCAAGTAGATAAGACGGTGATGAGAAAGGGGAGAGTATACTATCGCACAGGAGGGGTTTACCACGGGGGTACAGGAAGCTCTAACCGACTGAAGCTAGGTTGGTCATGGAAAGCGAGCCTCCTTGAAAGTGGAAAGAAAAGACTCAGGAGCTTCAAGTGAAGGACGAAAAAGTCTATATAACAGGGAGGGATCGGAGTAAAAAAAAACCGGAACAGAAGGAGTGTCGGGCCCTCTTATAACGAATCTAAATAAAGGGAAAACGTATCATAACGCTGCGTGCGGACTAAAAGGGGGGGAATGTTCAGAGGGATTAAACCAGAATGCCACGGGGAGAACGAGGGGAATCTTTTTCACTGTAAACTTCCTTATCAGAGATGTGAACATCAAGCTGGGGGAGGAAAAAAAAAAGAAAGAAAAGACCTGGATCGATGGGCGATTCGATTTGAGACTGTAGTGGACCGGGGGCCGCGAAAATAGGCAAAAAGAATAAAAACGGACGCCTTCAAGAGGAAGTGATCATACTGAGGCAGAACTGCGGCAGGAGCACGCTTGGAAAGAAGGGGATATCCTAGGCCGAAACCTGAGTCGTAGAGGAAAAGACTGTACAAACGATAACGAAGTCGTGGAGGAAATCGTAGAGAAGGTCTGGACGAAAAAAAGGAAAATGCCCCAAACACAAACCACCCCAAAACCCACCCACAAAACCAACAACCCAACCAAAAAAAAAACAAAAAAAACCACCCAAAAACCCCCCACCTCCAAAACAAAAAAAACCCCCCCAAAACACCGCCAAGGGGGTATCTCCTTTAAGAAGGAGAGGTCCGAACAAGCTCGAAAACCTAAGGAAAGAATCAAAGATGTGTTTCTCTGGAGAGAAAGATACCGGACTCGGAGGCGAGATGATATGAGGAGTGGAGGGCTGCAAATAGGAAGAAATCATACCAGGCGAAATTCATAGGACTTGAGACTAAACAGCTGAGCAGCCCATCCTAAAAACGATAGACAGTGGGATGGTTAAGTAGATTTCAGGGAAACAACGTAGACGACAAAGAAGTGTAGGGGAAGGGTCGAAGAAGAACGAGGACGAACGAGACATAGGGAAAAAGCCTTGTCAACTGGAAAGGAGGACGTCGAAAAAAAAAAGGAACCAGCAATGAAGTTGCGAGTGCTGAACAACAGGAGAGGAGGAGGCCGGGGACAATGCCCTGCCCGAAAGTTCAGAGAAGAAGAAGCATCGCTCCCGTCCGAGAACACAAAAAGGGACGATGAAATTGAAAATAACAAAGGGAAAGAGAGATCGGGTGTATAGGCCAAAACGTTTTTCTAGCGACTGAATGCGGCAGTTGACATAGGAAGGAATGAGAAACTTGGGGAATCGTGTACCGCATTCAGAAATACGGGGGGAAAAGGAGGGGAGTGGGGGGAATAAGATAGCGTGCCACCGGGTCCGGGGGGTGTTTGAAAGGAAAAGGTAAAGAGAAAGAAAGTCTCCCAGCTTCGACCTCGAGGAAGAGAGGGCGTGGATGGGTTAAAAGAAAACTGAGAAAACAGCAGCCGTATATCGTTGTCTTTGGATTGATTGAAGAGCTGGGGGAGCATAGCCAGAATCGAAAAGTTACACCTGGGAAGAGAGGGGGAGGGCGGTACAAAATATGCCTCCTGACCCGACCTCATGCAGAAGAAAGCTTCAGATCGTCAGAGGAAGGGAGGCCAAAAACTGACCAACAAAGGGAGGGGCGCAAAAGGAGGGGTAAAGGAGACCGAAAGATGTTCAGATAGCAGAGGTTATAACGGATGAAATTATCCACGGCCATTTAACTTGTACTGTCGTCTGCCAATCGCACGCGCGGAGAAAAGAAGAAGGGGCAGGATCATAGAAAAAAGGAGGTCAAAGGAACGTTGACCTAAAAGGGGGCAGAGGCGGAAGAGGATTGCAGTCCGGGAGACCAGGGGTGCATGAAGGACTGTACTGCCTCAGGAAGTATGCATCGAAACCGAGGGAATTGATCCATTTATTGAGGGAGGGGGTACGAACAAGCGGTTGGAGGGGGAATCCATTCTAGAAGAAGGAAAGCAGAATCCTTCTGGTTGAGGGGAGATTCTGGTCGGGGGGAATGTTGCTCAAAGAGGTTGCGGGGGAAACAACGCTATCGATCGGTGGGATGAAAGCGCGTCAATAGGGAAATTAGAAGTAAGCGTGGCTGCGGTGTTAAACAAACCGGAGGAAAGTGCCACGAGGAGCACCGAGTATGGGAATTCTCTGTTCAGGGTGAGGGAAAACCGAGAGGCCAGCTAAAGCCAGGAGAGAAGTCCCTATGGCTTACCGTGCGGGGAAGAAATAAAGGGAGTATAAGAAGGGGGAAAGGGGAATAGTAATTTAGGAGGGCAATCCTCAAAAGGCGGGAGCCCCTGTTTCAGAGGGTCCACGGCGCCCAAGCCGTGAAGGCCCAACTGCTCGGATTGAAGAAGGCTGAGAAAACGAATGATCGAAGAAGGGAAAAGTCCGATGATGGGGATAGAAGAGGGGGCACTCATTCCGGATACGTGAAAGGGAAAATGGGAATCCATCTTATAAACGGATAGCGACTGAGCAAGGGGAGGGTAGACCGTGGCACGGAGTCCATCTCGAAGGCGCACGGGCATAAAGCAGGGCGAGTTGCTCCGGTGATTTTGCTGGCCGAAGTACAGACTATAGGGCTGCGAGTCCGGCCTAGGAGGGAAAAAAGGGAGTGCTATTTAGGGAATTGACCGTAAAGGAAGGGGGGAAGGGGGTCGGGGGCGGCGTGAAAAAAGGGGAAGCATGCCAAACAAATTGGAGGGGGGTGAAAAATTCTTTGCGTGGAAAGAGAACCAAAGCCTGAAATGTCATAAGGGTCGGGGGAGCGTCTGTTTGGTGTCGGAAGGAACAGTCGGGAGAGAGTTGTGTTGGGGGAAAAAGGGGGCCATCTATAAGGAGGAAAACAGAGGGTAAAGAGCGTTTAGGAGGGGAGAAATAAAGACGGGAGAAGTTCACAGAAGTGGGAGGGATCAATGGGGATGGGGGAAAGACGGGAAGGGAGAGGGGGCCGGCAAAACGACAAAAGGAAGTAAGCTGGACCCGCTGGTACGTGGAGCCGGTAGGTAACGAAAAACAAGTGAAAGTGACGTCCTATAAAGGTGAAAACAAGTCTGAAGAAAGATACCCATGGTTATCAAGCCAGAAAACAACACAAACGCCAAAGAGAATGGCCTTCCGGGGAGAAGGAGTGAAGGCAGTGGAGAGAGGACGAAGGCATAGTACGGGAAAAGTTAAAAAAGAAAACAGGTGCCCATTGTGGGGCGGAAGGAAGTCAAGGCCAAACTAAAAAAAAGAGGCAAGTCTCAAAAAGAGTACAAACAGGGGGGGGGGGGGCGCGGTGAAGACCACCGAGAAATTGTCGGCAGACGTGTTCGGGGAAGGACTCGGGGGCTGACAAGCAAAAGACCTCGCTTGCTCAAAGGCCTTAGGAGCCACTAAAAGAAGATTCAAAATGGGAATAATGCACCCGGTGCAGATTATTAAGGACGGAAACGCCAAAATCTCGGGTATAAGGAAAAAAGGGGAGGAAAAAGGGTGATTTCATCAGGACCTAATTAAAAATGACATCAGGGGTTTCACAAATTAATACATCTTGTGATCAAACACCGAGACCAAAAAAAAAAAGGACTCAAAGGGAGGGCAAGCTCTTGATGACAAAAAGAAAGCCAAAGTTGAAGTGGTATTCTTAAGTAAGCTAGGCGCGGAAAAAGTTATTAAGTAAAGGGGAAAAAAAAAAAAAAGGGGAGGAGACGGGGAAGCGACCCCAAAATAAAGTTACATGAGCTACAGGAATCTCACAGGAAGATTATGAATAAGAGAGGAGGGCGTTCCGGGCCAAAACACGCGAGGGGAGGTTCGGTTGGGTCGTGCCAAATCTCTCGGGGGGAGGATATTCCGAGTTATGACAAAAGGAAATTACAGAAGGGGAGGGAGGCGGGATCAAAGAAATCGAAAGGAGCAACCACAAAACGAAATCGCTGAAAGAGATCGAGGTCGGTCAGGGAAGGGCGCGACCGCTCCAACGATCGAAGGAGGGGAAGAAGGACGACGAATCAGACAGGAAAAAAAAGAAACTTAAGCTCCCCTTAGACGCAAAAAAAAAACTCAGGGCGCCAAGCATGCGTACAAAGGGGTAGGGAAAGGGAGCAGGAGAATAGCCTCCGAAAAAATTGACCCAAGCCAAAAATAACATCGGGTAGAAGGCCCAAAGAGGACGTACACCTCCAGGGCAAGAAGAAAACCAACTAGAGCATTCTAAAATCGACAAAAAACAAAAAAACCCGCGGCATGAAAAGCCTTGGGGTGTTTTAAACAATTTCTTAAAGATGAGCAACGGCTGAAAAAAACGCGAGGCACGACGGATAAAAAAAAGGGAACCAACGGTGGAGTAGAGAAAAAAAAAAGATACAGGCACGAAAAAGGACAGGTCGTCGACGCTCGATCCGTGCCGCACACCCGTCCGCACGACCAAACCGGCCTCCGGAAAAAATGAAAAAAATGCATGGAATCCAGAAAATGGACTTGCACTAACCAAGATTGGGTGACACGTGCCAGCTAAAATCTCGATGAGAATTCGATATTGAAAGTGTCACAAGAGAAGGTCAGGACTTGAAAGGGTCGCGATCAAAGGGCTCGCAGAAATAGAAAGGAGAAAGTCAAACTCAAGCACTCTGATGTACGAGCAGGC
>Ga0179593_1408395_pt1 | contig 10304 bp, 13 predicted proteins | sample CZODoug2_1_08_16_FD_185931 | JGI IMG/M metagenome (GOLD analysis project Ga0179593, IMG submission 185931) | Vadose zone soil fungal communities from Angelo Coast Range Reserve, California, USA - CZODoug2_1_08_16fungal (PacBio error correction) | ecosystem: Environmental > Terrestrial > Soil >...
GAGCATGGAGGGAAGGACAAGATCGCGGGGAAGGAACCTGACCGACATGAGATATGCAATACAGTGAAAAGTATAGAAAAGATTATCGAAAAAACGTCCGCCAGAAAAGGGGTTTCTTACGAAAGAGGGAAATAAACATACTATTTGGGAAGCTAAAAATGGTCGAGTAAAGTCAAGTCGGGAGGGGGGACCAGGGAAGGCAGAAGAAAAGGAGCACCCCAATTCAGGCGAAGGGGGAACCAGATGAAGAAGAGAGGGGAAACAAGAAGGGGACTCTTACGGGGGACATTATGTTGGTCACGGGGGTCTATTGAGAAAAACGGTAAGGGGGGGGGGGGCAAGTCCGGAGCTAAGAGGGGGGTCAATGGGTGTGGGGGGGGGAGCTGGGGGGTGGGGGGTTGTTTGAAAAATTGCCGCCATAAAAACGGTAATTATTGTCCAGCTTGGCGCAGTCAGGAGCGACTGAGTGCAAAAATACGGAAAAGTGGGAATGCTAATGAATCTGGAGATGGTACGTCGGCTGGGGGGGGGGACGCGGAATGTGCGTAAATCTGAGAAAGAAAAGAAGTATTGAGTGAACGGGGAAACATAACATGCTCGTGGGAGGCCCGTTGTGAGCAGAGGGGGCCTGACGAAACTTGTGAGGGAAAGAAAACGAAGAGATCACAAAAAAGAAAAACCAAAACACAGATACCAAGTGTTTTGGGAAAAAGAGGACTACGTACGCGAGTGTGGAGGGGGGAGTAACCGAAAGATTACTATGGCATAGCGCCTCTTGGGTGAAAAAGGGAAAATAGCAAATGGTGCAGTGAGAAGGGGTAAAAGTCATAGAGCTGAAAAAACAAAAAAGGAAAGAGAAGAGGGTAATTTTAGACTAATATTTAAAAAGGGGGGAGATTAGTGAACTAGAAAGAGGGATCTGTCGTTTCAAAAACGCGCCTGAACTTTCCCCAGATATTGGGCAGTAGTGAAAGAGGACAAGTATTTCGGCAAGCGTAAGGTGGAGGGGGGGGGGGGGGTGTTCTCCAAGGGATCTCAGGAGGAACTAGGTAGAGTAGGTAACGAGGGAGCATAAAGGAAGTCTAAAGTTGATATTGTTGTAGTAATTTGGGCGCAATTCAAGGGGGGGGAAACTGAGGGGTACAATGTCTTGGGAATGAAGAGGGGTTGAGATTGAAGGAAGTCCTGGTAATAATTGTGAAGCAAAATAATCATATGCCAAGGAGAAATACTTAGAAAAAGCTTAAACAAACAAAAATAAAATCAAAAAAAAAAAAAAAAGGGGAGAATGAAAAAACTAAGCATCCTTGATAGTGAAGGTCAAATTCAGGAAGAATCCCAACATAAAATTAAAAACGGGGAAGGGAAAAAAATATTGGGCTAAGTTAATGGCATGGCAAATATATGGGCCTTGTGGGTGCGCGCGTGGGGTAGGGAAAAGGGTGGCCAAGATTTACTTGGGAGTAGGTATATAGTCAAGGCTAAATGATATTGGGGGGAACCTATACACTGTCGAGAGAAAGCCAAAGCAACAATACCGGAGGGGGAAAAAAAAGGAAAAGTAGAGAACCCGCTTGTCTAGGGTATCAGAATTGACGAATGAAAAAACGTAGAGAAAAGTGGAACACCGGTCAAAACCACAAGCTTATGTGATTGTCTATAAAAGGGCGGGAACAACAGGGCATAATCAAGGGGTTTGAAGTAACCGTGGTTCATACTACGGCACGGGATTTAAGATTGGTGTGGGGGAAAGTAAATGGGAGAGGAGGAGTCGTAGAAGGGGAAACGGGGACTTTGGAGACAGGGCAGAGGAAGGAATAGCATTGACGGGTAAAAAATTTTACTTAATCTATAAACAATTACTTAGTCAAGACATTGGGGGGAAAAGAGAGATAAAAGAAAGAAAGGAGAACTCATTATACTTAAAATAGCCTTCGATTCTTAACTTCTGTTCACTTATTGACAGAGAGGAGCACAAAGAGGGGAGTAACTTTAAAATAACGTATTACAAAAATTTGGAAAGATGGCTTATAAAGAATGGGGCATCAGAAAAGGAAAGCCTGTGTCCTGGTCCATTGGTCAAGCGATTAATCCTTATTGAGGGGAGAAAGCCTATGAAAAAAAGATGGGGAAAAAGGGGGAAAGTAAAATGAGTAAAAGTTCTCTTTTGCGCGAAAGGATTTATAAAAAAAAAGAAAAGGTAGAAACAAAGGATGGGAAGGGGAAAACCGGGGATGAGTTAGCAGGTGGGCACTCGGGTTCGAAAAAGAAAGAAAGGTGAGAAGGAGCATCGAGATGGTCTGAACGCTGGGGGCAGTTTTGGAGGGGGAGGGGGAAACTTCTAAAAAGGGGGAATCAAGATGACGCACTCACAACGGAGTCCAACTCTTATGGGAGGAGGGTTCAGAAAAAAAAACTCAGGGTGGGGGGAGAGGGAAGCGATCAGACCGGGGCGGGGGCGCAAGGTACGGGATATAGAAAGGGAAGAAACAGGCAGTAAGGGTGGGTTGGGGAAACACTATATCCAGTGAACCATTATTGTATCTAAATGAGAAAAAATAATTACGAGGAGTAGGGGGTCAACAATATCATGATCCGAACAGTTCCGACGGGGAAGGAAAGAAAGCACGGTGTGGTAAGAAAGAAAAGGGAGTAGGATCATGGGGTCTAAGCCGACTCTGCTATTTAGTGAGACTTAGTCTGCGCGCAGCTTATTTAGGGAGTGAGAATTGGGGGTGGGATTTTTGAGGGGGGGGGGGGGGGGATTAGCCGACAAAAAAAATCCTATATCTCCAGTTTTCGTAGACGCGCGGTAGGTTCGTAGGAAGTGAGATGGCGGGGGGGAACCGAGTGAAATTTGGCGGATCGTTTGAGGAGTAAGCAGGGAGCTAGGAGGAAGGCGCTAGTAGATTAAGGCTTCCTGCAAAGGTGTACCGGAGGCGATACCGGATCAAATAAGAAAAAAAGAAAAGGGTCGGCCGCAGCTGGCAGAGCAGCCTATCGCAGACCAAAAAGGAGAGCCAGGCGCCTGAGGAGGAAAATCTGGAGTGGACTAGGTCTTTTTTCAAAGTTTTTTCAATGAGGCTCACAGAGGTGGGTAATCCGTTTGAGTTTCTCTCTTTTTTCCAGAACGGCCGAATACCTGCGTGTCCAAACGGCCGGGAGGCAGATGGCGCAGCTATGGAGTTCGAGGTTTCTGGACGGGGAGAATGTGCAGGCCGAAAGACTCGTCAATTATCGGGGGGGACGAAACTTATTCAGAAGAAAACTTCATTATAGACTTTCAACTGAAATCGGGGGGGGGGCGGGCGCTGGCAGGTTAAGAAGTGAGCTCTGAAATAGTCTGTGTCGCCCCTTGTGCGCCTAAGGGCGGGCACTGGGGATAACCGTTCGTGCGGTTTTCCTCATCTATAGACTGTGGGGGAGACAACAGTATGGGGGGGGTTGGCATGGGGCAGGCGATCAACGAGCGTCAGCGGGGGGTGTCCGATGATTTCAAGGTATCTTGGTAAGAAAAAGGAGGGCTGGGGCGGGGCAGAGGGTGGGGAATGGGAAGAATGAGTTCCTTCCAGCGCAGGCGGGGAGCCAGTAAGGGCAAAAGGGGGGGAACGGAGAAAGGAAGGATAACCGAGCAGGAGTTTATTCAGCCTCTAGCTTAAGGGCAAAGCGGACCAGGGGGTGGGGGGGGGGTGTGTACCTCGTCGCCCTCATTTATGGTGGGTGGCTGGAGCGGGGGGGGGATTCTCTTTCGGGCAGCAAAAAAAAAAGGAAAAGGGATATATATGAGAGAAGGAACGTTTCTCGGTGAAAGCAAATTCAATTCTGTGTTGCTTTCTCCTTCAAAAGACAGGCGGCGGGAAAAAGCGGGGGCAAGGCTCGGCGGATAGCAGCCTCTCTGTTGAGGGAATACTTATTGAGCGGCAAGGAGGCGAAGTAGAGTAAGAGTTGTGAACTCGGAGAGTTTTCACCCATTTCCAAGACACGAATGGGGGGGAGAATTCCCGTCTCTCAAACCGGCCTCGTGCATAAGAATGGAAAAGACTTCCTTCTTCACTTGGATAACTTTACGCGGATGAAAAAAAGGCCTTCAAGTGAATTTGCGGGGGACTTAGGCGAAAATGGGGGGTGGGCAGGGTACATGCAGGGGTGCCACGGGGGCACGGGGTATGGGGGGTTGTGCGTTTCTGCTTTAGGGAGGAGCTAGGGGTAGTATTCTCAAACGGAAAAAGTTTAATCTCGTCCAGCACCAAACCACACAAAAAAAGGGGGGGGGGAAGGGGGAGGAGGACTTGGGGAGGTCTAAATTGGGGCCAATTTGCGAAAAACCAGCGAGGGGCGCTCCGGCGAGGTAGGCTGTTCCCAAAGTCCCTAGAACTTTTTCTCTTCTCTCACCCCAACTGGGTGGTGTTCGCTTCTCAAACGGTCGGGAGGCGGGCCGGGCGTCACAGGGGGGTCTCCCGAAAGGGGTGCGTCCTGGACCTTTCCGCCGAGAACGGAGCGCAGAGTTACGCGAGGAAAAGTCGAGTCATCGGTTTGAGGGAAAAGATGCTCACTCTGCCTTGCTGTTGGTCCGTGCCATCTTTCTTTAATTGGGACAAAAGGAGAGAAGGGTAACCTAAGGAGGAGCTTACCAGGGGGGGGGGGATCAGGAAATCGCTATTCCGTTGTTCAATAGCTATTTTTCTCTCCGTGGTCAACAAAAAAAAAAAACAAAAAAGAAAAAAAAAAAAAAAAAAAAAAAAAAAAAAAAGAAAAAAAAAAAAAAAAAAAAAAAAAAAAAAAAAAAAAAAACACCAACAAAAAAATACAAACAAAACAAAAAAAATAATTATTTCCATTTGCGAAGCGTGCCCCACTCCATTTTTTCTATCTTCATCTTAATGGGGGGGGGGGGCTTTTAAATACGAAAAGGGGTAGGGCCGCAACGGGTTGCATAGGATTGTTTCCTGGCCAAGGGGAGTAAACTAAATAAAAAACGCCCGTCAGTTCGTTGTCGAGTCCTCTACCATTCTACTCAAGTAAGGCAGGGGTCCTCCGGGAACATGCAGTACTATACAGGGCAGGAAGGAGGCAGCACGGGCTGGGACGGCCAGAGCCGAGCAGACGAGGAAAATAGTAGGTTCTGATACTCATCGTACGAGATGTCTGCCATAAAAAGGAGGGTTACGCGATCAACGGAAGGAGAAAAAATTCTAATTGGAGCCAACATGGTAGTAGAACCCTTGTACAGGGCTTAAAAAAACGGGGTGCTGAAAGCGAGATCAACATGAGGTGGGGACGAGAAACATTAACATGTCACGGAGGGGGGGAGTCCAGGGGGGCAAAGTCGGCTAGGAAACTTAGTGAATCAAAAAAAACAAACCGTTCGAAAAAAAAAAAAAAAAAAAAAAAAAAAAAAAAAAAAAAAAAAAAAAAAAAAAAAAAAAAAAAAAAAAAAAAAAAAAAAAAAAAAAAAAGAAAAAAAAAAAAAAAAAAAAAAAAAAAAAAAAAAAAAAAAAAAAAAAAAAAAAAAAAAAAAAAAAAAAAAAAAGAGAAAAAAAAAAAAAAAAAAAAAAAAAAAAAAAAAAAAAAAAAAAAAAAAAAAAAAAAAAAAAAAAAAAAAACAAACAACAACAATGGGGCACAAACAACCCAAAAACCACAAACAGAAACAACACCACAAAACAAAAAAAGCACAAAAAAAAAAAGAAAAAAAAAAAAAAAAAAAAAAAAAAAAACATATCATAATGCCCATCAGGGACATACATGGCGTAGGCGTGTGGTCTGGGGGGGGGAGCCTCGATATAGAGGCGATGGACTGGGGGGGTGAAAAACTGGTGCAGATAGTTGGCGTCAGCCGTAGTTTTTAGAGATGAGGGAAAGAGAGGGAGCAAGTGTCAAATTTTGAAAAGATAAGGTGATTGTCACTCGAAAAGAGTGAGATCTTTTCCGGCGCAGCTGAAAAAACTCTAAGGAAAGGAAAGGAAAAAGAGGAGGAAAAATAAAGTCAAAAAGTTCCAAATTTTTCGAAACTTTGTGAAGGGGAAAAGAACTTTGCGAGATGGACGATTGTCATATATCTTTCGATTATAGTTAGTGGTATTTTGGGGGGGAAGCAGAGGGAATTTGTTAGAGGGTAAAAGTGCAGGGGGAATGAAGTGTTGTGTGAGAGGGAAAGTGAATGGAGAAGGGGTCAAAGGAAGCATATGAAAGGCATTACGGAGACTAAAACTGGGGAAGGGGGAAAAGAGTAAGGGCATCCGGAAAATAATGGATGGGCAATTCAATGAACATCATCAAAGGAAAAGGGAGAATGGGGAAATATAAATAATGAATGAGATGCCGGTCGCGTTCTAGAAAGGAGGATGGTGGCAGGATTACTTGGGAGAGGGAAAGAGGGAAAAAGGCTACGTGAGACCTAAAAAAGGTAACTCTCATGCACAAGCACAAAAGGGAGGAAAGAGAGAACGGGGCACTATGTATAGTAAGGAAAACAAATAGGAGCATTATAATTATCAATAAAGAGTCACCTGGTCATACCTGTCATGATATAAAGAAAAAATACACGAAAACAAAACAAAAGCATTATCAGGGTTGGGAATGTCCTTATATTGTGGCCATTTTTAGGCTCAGGATATATTTGAATGTGTTGTGGCGTAGAGAAGTGGGAATAACTTACATAAGTAGAAAATGTTGCAGGGATCAAGTTTTCTCGGGAAAAAGTACTGAAGAAACATGGGGAATAATGACTTTGATAGCTTAAGATCAGAGGATAAATACACAGAAGAGAGGTAAAAAGACTATTATTTAACTAAAAAAAAAAGAAGAAGACGCAAAAGAAATGGCGAACAAAATAAGAAATGAAAAAATTTAAGTAAAAGGGAAGGAGTAGATGTACTAATTACGTGAAGTATAAGTATAAATTATAGAAGGGACAAACAGGGGGGGGGGGGGGGGAGGGGGGGGGGCCTGTGGAATAAGGGGGGGTTCCTAGGCTTTTTGAGTAAAAGGAATCGGGGGGGGTGAAGGGAAGGTGGGCTCCACATGAAGTATTCTTAATATTGTGATGCTTCGAATTCTACTCGATAAGGAAAACTGCTCTGTGGGGAACTCGACTAGTATGACGGAACTAAAGCAGGCAAAGTATTTGGGGCGGGGAAAAAAAAACTGGCCATTTAGATGTAGAGTAGAAGAACTTCGGAAGCTTACCACCGCCGCAGACACTAGGATGGTCTGAAAACATACGGTAATGGGGATTTGTGTGACTGAGTTATTACGTCACTATGTCTTTTCATGCCCTATGTAAACAGGACACAAAGGGGGGAAAAAAACGCAAAGAAGGATAAGTCAAAATGTGTGAGAACTCGTGGCGTCAGAGGACGCCACCGTTCAGATTGCTGGGAAGGGGTATCGACTAATTGAGTCGCAATTGGCAGGTAAGTTAAAAATCCTATAGTCGAAGAATAAACGGAGGGGGAGGGGAAAATGGAATCACCGAAGAGAGTGGAAACCATACGCACAAGAGTGGGACCACAGTGGATCTCATTTGCCGAAGGCATGGAGTTCATAAAAAAAACCGTGTGTACCCATAAAGGGATAATGTAAAACCGAGCACACTAGGTCATAGATCGGCAGACAAAAAGCGGATGCAATACGAATTGGGGGGGGGAGGTTACGCAGACGCAAGCAAGAAAGCCTCGCAGTGAGTGTACCGCTGAACCAAAGTGGGGAGGAACACGGGAAATGCCTCTTATGGCGTATTAGTAACGGGAAAAAAAGGACACCCGTCAGAGATTGTGGCATGTTTAGGTAAATCATAGCTAAGGAAGAATCATATGGTGTAACGTCAGGGGCCAATCTCGAAAAAGACGCAATGCAGGTGGGGTTACACAGCGGATATCAGCAGACGGTCGGGCAGAAAAACGGGGGGGTCTGGTCGATCCAGGCCCAAAACCAGAGAAAAAAAAAGGAATGACAAGAAGGACCTGGGGAGACACTGGACGGTAGAGGGCTCTGCGTTAAAGGTCGGCAGAATCGACCGTCAAAACTGGACGAATGAAGAGGGCCTGATTTCTGGTCGGGTGGCCCATCGCTCATTCGGAAGGAGGATCGGAAGGAGGAGAAAAGCTGGGGCTGGGGGAAGAAAGGAAAAGGCTTATGGCGAAGGGAAGGTATAAATGAGAAATAAAAATAGCGCACTCGGGTTCGTCTTGCGCGGGAGGACAAATGAAGAAAAAAGGGGAGGGATACTACCAGAGGGAAAAAGGGGTACAAAGTAATCGGGAAAAACACACGAAATGGGGGGGGGGGGGTTTTAGCCGTTATGGGTGGTGCCATCTCAAGAGGGGTTTCGCTTAAGTGGGGGGGGTCGGGTCAGCAAGGCGACGAGGTGAAAGCTGGTTTGCCTTAGATTTCTTCCTTCGTGATAACAGCAGGGGGGTCTCAGGTGGGCCCTTATCCGGTGAGTCAACACGAGAGCCTGTCTTGAAGGAAAACGGCTAATAAGTATAGCGCCTCGAGTGTAGCCAGGAACGAGAGACAAGGAAGAGTTGGGTTAAAAGTTTGTAAAAACCATTCCTTGGATCGGTGGGGTCGTGGTCGGTTTCACTCCTTCACGGGACACAAAACACTTCCTACGGATGGGTGATTTACATATGAGGGATTTCGCTGTCAAAAAAACAAAAAGAAAGGCGGGCGTTGAGCGCAAACGGGGAGAAAAAAAACAAAAAAGAAAAAAAAAAAAAAAAAAAAAAACAAAAAAAAAAAAAAAAAAAAAAGAAAAAAAAAAACAAAAAAAAAAAAAAAAAAAAAAAAAAACGCCCCAAAAGGGCCGTTAATCCTCCCTTTCGGGGCGCTGATTATGCCCTCCTCTGTGACCATTATAGCGTAGGGGGGAGAAAAAGTGGGGACGCGCTAGGCGGAAAGCAAGTATCGAGCGCCGGTGATGTCAGCACCTGAGTGTGGCGCCGCTCTCCTGAACGCAGACTATCTTATTCAAAAGGGTATTTCACCGACAATCGAATAAAAGGTGGCAGGGAACATAGAGGGGAGTGCAAGCCCGCCAGCGTAAGGTCAGCGGACGGCACACTTAAGAAAAGTCCAGACATGGCTCTATCGCACGTATTAGAGAAAAGGTGGAATGCCCGGGGACCAGAGGGGACAACCGTCGACAGGGGGAGGGGGCTAATAGGCCGCTAATAAACGGAAAAGAAAGCGAGGGTCAAAAATAATGATACATAGAAGGCTATCTACTTAAAGTCGATGGCTGGCGCAGTAGTTCTCTTCTCCAAAGGAGTGAAGGTTCAAAAAAAACTAAGAGGGGGGGAAGGCGCTTGAAAAGCGAGACAGCTCAGATCAAGAGGGCGACAAAAACAAAGTCCAAGCAGACTTTGGAGGCGGGATTGTTAGAAGCCTCGTGGAGACGCTTCCAGGAAAGAAGGAGTTAGTCGTAAAGATGGAACCGTGATGCTTAGAACTTGGGCTCGTCGCGCTGTTTATCAAGATCAGTCTGGCCAGGGGAGAGCGGGAGTGCGGGGGATCTACGGACGGCCCAAAGGAAGATGGGGTGCATTATTATGAGATACTAACATACGAGGTCCCGGCAATCGGGCTGAGGGAGTGCGTCCGGCTGTCAGGAGAGGGGAATGACGTGTCGGCAGAGATCACCCTACCAAAATCGTTATGTGCGAAGAAGAAAAGACAAATGACAGACAGCGCCTCCGAACAAGTGGCACTACTTAATGCATTGTACACAGCGGTGGCTGGGGGAAGGAAAAGACATGGGCGGAACTGAAAGTTCTGGAGCATTGTATAGTGGGCGGGAGGAAAAATATCAGGGGTATGGGGGAAAAAAACCCCGGACTCCGAGGTGGGACTAGTGTGAGGGGGGGACAAAATTAAGGGAAAATTGGACGCGTAGCAAGAGATCTCGGTTTGGAATTGCGCGTGTCTATTGGGTGCGTATTCAAACGGACGGAGGGGGTCGTCGAAGTTAACATTTGACAGGGGAGTTGAGTGGACGGGGGCGCAGAGGGGGGGACGGACCGACCACGAAGGAATTCTGACAGGCCAATAGCCGCGCCAGAAACCATGTCACTACTGGCATGAAGAGAATGGGGTATGTAGAACAGCGATCTGTCAACGAATTTGGGGGTGCAAGACTGGCATGTATAATACGGGAGGTGGTAAGTGCAATAGATAAAGAAGGGAGGGGAAAAGAAAAGTTTCGTTAAAGGGGTGAGGGGAATATGGTTCAAGGAGCAGAGATATACAATCAGGAGGAGAGAACTCTTTTCAGCTGCAGGAATACCATTAAGTGAAGGGAT
>Ga0179593_1487057_pt1 | contig 10304 bp, 19 predicted proteins | sample CZODoug2_1_08_16_FD_185931 | JGI IMG/M metagenome (GOLD analysis project Ga0179593, IMG submission 185931) | Vadose zone soil fungal communities from Angelo Coast Range Reserve, California, USA - CZODoug2_1_08_16fungal (PacBio error correction) | ecosystem: Environmental > Terrestrial > Soil >...
GAAGAACAGTTATGAACCGAGAAACAACAAGGAAGGAGGGTCGGAACTTGGGGAGGGACAAACCAGTTAAAGCGGCAAAACGTCATTTCAAAGATGCGCAATTGACAGGGTAGGGGGAAACACCATGGGAGGAAGCAGTGGCTCAGGAGTTGTGAAGGCACGTGGGGGTCGGGGGGGGGAACCTGTATGTTGTAACCGGGGGGCGGCGTCAGGAAGGTACTATTAAAAACCATGAGCTACGTAAGGGGAGTAGTGGCGATAAGCTGATCGAATAAGTGCAAAGGAGGGTTGGTGCAAAACAAAAGACAAGAATCCTCTGAAGGAGACCGACGTCCATTCGGTACTAAAGAAGGAGGGGGGATTTGGTCACGGGACGAGGAACAGTTGGGCAAGATCTCAAAGTCCCACCGCGAAGATGTCGGCCCTTGTCATTAGTGGACCGAGAGGAGGCCACCGCTCGCTCTAGAAAACACCGCTCTTGTAACCAGGGCAGCAAAAGGGAGATGTGTTCAAATATTAAGATATGCCCACCGAAACGAACGTTCCAGGCTGGTTTCCATAAACGCCAATAGAGACAGGGTCGGGGTATGCGACTTCCCTGAGCAACTAGCACGAAGGGACGGGGAAAATGCTTCGACGTAAGGAAGCTCTTCCAAAAGAGGGGAAGAGCGAGCTTCTGTCTCGAGACGTGACTCTGCCAAAGTATGAGCGCGGCGACCGGAGAAAATGCAAACGTTGGGCGAAAAAAATGACGCGGGGAGGGAACACAGCGTTTAGCGAACCATGGGGGTCGCTTTACGGCGCAACTCAACGACAAAACGGGAGGGGGGGGCATTAAAACAGCATGCCAAGGCCAGAATGGGATCACACTAAAGACGACCAAGACATAACGGCAGCCTGGAATCCGTAACGGAGGGAAAAGTGAGCGGATGGGACCTGAAAAAGTGATTCGGGGAGGTCAGGGTCAACATGAAAAACTGCGAGAAAGAAGACGAAAAAAAAAGCAATCAAGTTAAAGCAGTGGCGAGAAGGGTTCCCGCGCCGCTAAAGTCGGCATAGGTTGCGTAAAAAAGATGTGACCACTAAGGACCCTGAAAAAAGGGTTCACAAAAAAAAAAATCCTTGAGGGGGTTCATTCTAGAGCCATAAATCACAGAAGAAAAAAACAAAAGTGCAGGAAAAAGTTAGAGGGCAAGAGAGGGGAGGAACGAGGAGGAAAATTGGGAGGGGTCAAAAACTCCAGGAACTCGACTCCACTTGGAAGAAGACGGGAGTACGCGTTTGATTAAGAGAAAAAAATAGGCAGTTTACGCGCATGCGAGAAAGGGTTGGATCGTTGTCACTCTCGGACATTTGCCTCAAAAAAAGGAAAAACGTTCGATGGAAATACCTCTTGTATACGAAACCAATCGTTGTCGCGTATTGGTTTCCAGATAAAACGCGTCGATTCCATGGTATCCTCGAGAAGTAAAGATGGGGCAGTTGAAAGAAGGAGTTGACCGCGATTGGGCAGCGGCATCAGTTAGATATGAGTGGAAAAATAGGTGGCTTTCATGCGGAAAAAGAAGGAAAATGGCAGGCAGGAGGCAGGCAGAAAAGCACTTCGTTGGCTCCCTGTGAAATAAAGAAAGTATTGCAAAAAAATTGCCATCCGGAGGAGAAAAAAGAAGCGAAGGGGCTCTGTTAGGAAACTTGGATCAAACGTAGACTCGCGTCACACAAAAATTATCTCCGAAAAGCGCGCAAAAGAACACGAACATAGTAGAGTGGAGGGCCAGGACAAGAAGGGAAAGAAAAAAATCATAAACACAAGAAGAAGAAGGAGAACGGGGGGTTAAGGTTCACCAATGGGGGTTCGGCAACATGGGAGACGGGTCCGGAAGCAACCGAAAGCGCGAACGGATGAAAACCACGAAGGGAAAAAGAACTTCCTCTCTTCGACGGGAGAAAGGGGGACAAAGAGGCCCCGGATGCAAGAAAGGTGCAAAAAAGAGAAAAAGCTACGTCGTAAAGCAAAATGACGGGAGGTCGAAGAAGGGGGAGGAAAGAGGTCTCGCACACCCGGTCAAAACACTCATTTACCGGGAAAAGAAAAGGTTCGCGGAATACGAAAATACGCTTTCAAGCTTATACCCATCGGGGGGGATGGCCAGTGGAAGGTCGCATAAGAAACTTTTTGACACACTAAGTAGAGGCAGATCGCGGAAATGGGCGTGAAAGTTTCTCTCAGCCCCATCACACAACCAACGAAAAGGGCGAAAATAGGAACGGGAGGAAATAAAAGCAAACCCAAGTGAGTTCCTTTTTGGACTACGCGATATGTGGGTGCACCGGTCGGGGAAACGAAAATACGAAAGACGTGGGCCGCCGGGGGGGACGATCCTTTCTAAAGGAGTCGCTGGCTGACCACGGCGGGTCTGATAAAAGACAAGCGGGAGGGAACAAGGCGGAAGGATCGTTTGGGATAGTGTAAAGCGCTTTGGGTGTACACTTTTGGCAGAGGGTCGCAGACAGGGGGGACCATAACAAAATGCTGGCTGAAAATCTGACGAGGGGCAAAAAAAAAGTGTGGCGATAAAGTTCACAGGACTGTTGCTCCACGAGTCTAAGTCTCACCATACGAAAATAAAGGGTCATAAGCAGGGTGGTACAAAAAGGAGTCCCGTGGACTGGAAAAAAGATTCACCACGGGGGGAGTGACAGACAAAACTGAGCTCTAACCGCCATGAACGTCCTATAACACTAGGGGCCCGAAAATGAGGGACGCGGAAGAATCAGAAAAGACATTGAGGGGGATCGCGGGCGATGAGGAAAGGGGCAGGCAGAATTTGCGAAAGACAGGGTCCATAACGTCCGAACGGAATTCGCAATTCCAGCTACTGCCGAATAAAGAATGAACAGCAGGAAAAGGTTTGGATGCGTTTGCAAAGAGGAAAAGGACTCAAGAAGCAGAAACGTAAAAAAACGGGCGGAAAGAGCACGTGGTTAAAGCCGACGCATCTGGAGCAGAAAAGGAAGTTCTGTGACCGGAGACGAAACAACAAATTGGATGGCGCAGGGGAAGGGAAGGCCGGAACACCAGCCCACAGCTAACTAAAAACACATACTCTCGATGTTGGAAGGGGGGCGTCCACAGCGATGTAGGGGGGGGGAATATGAACCGATGAAGAGAGAGCTAAAGACGGATCGATTGGGGGACATGGGAAAAAGCTGATCGAAGACCCTGGAGTTTAAGCAAGGGGGAAGAGAAAAAGGCGATCAGCATCATCAAGGGAATGGGAGAGAAAGGGGAGGGTAGCCGCGGCGCTTCAAAATAGGGATCACTTGGGGGGGTCGACATGAAGCTTTAAAGGGATACACCTCCAGCAAGCACTGGCAAAAATCACCGAAAACAGACCGAGTGGGGCCAACAAACCACAGTAAAAGGAAAAGGCGCAAGGATCCGGAACAAGCGGGTTAAAAGCCAAATCCAAACCCTCGACTGACTTGAACTATACTATTGCCAAGGAGGGGAAGAGGGAGTATCAAAGGAGCGAAATCGACGACGATGCGAGAAAAACAGAAAGAAAGAGGGATCGAGAAAAAAAAAACGGAGGGGGAGAAAAGAGATAGATGCTATGGAGGGGACCATGATTTGGGCACGGTGACAACAAAATACTTCGAGAGAAGTCTCAAGAGGCTGAAAGTCTGGAGAACGGATTCCCAGAAGGGGAATAGGAAAGAGGGAAGGTGAAGCAAGGCGTTGTGGCAGGGAAATGGAATCACTAATCTCCTGCCAGAAGGCTATACTTGGGACGAAAAGGAGTTCGCTGCGGAGGGGAAATACGTGAAAAAGGGGTGGGGTAGAGGGGAGTCAGGTGCCAGAAGCAGGGGCGGAAAGTATAAACCTTTCCAGATCGGGGGGGCCAGTGTAGAAAACATAGGAGTAGATTACGCAAAGCAGGATACGAGGCAGCCACTGAGGAGGGAAATAGCGGGGGAGTGAAAGAGGGCAAAGTAATGCGCTCAAAAGGGGGAAGTTGACTCGAAGCGTTCTTGAAGCCATAGAAAAGAGAGCAAAAGAGAAGGGGGCTATCAGAAACCGGAAAGACTAGTAGGAAAGCACCACAGAAAGCTGAGGGGAGGCGATTCCACACAGTATAAAAGGGAACCGGCGGTCGAGACGGAAGGCAGCTACGGCGGACAGGAAGAAATGCGTGGGGGGGACGGAAAACATAACGTACAGCAATAAAAGGAGGAGATATAAAATCTCTCGGGGCAGTTTTGGAATGCGCGGGAAAACGTTTGACCAGAAAAGTTCAAAAAAAGAAAGTTAGAGGAAGCAGGAACATTACTGTGGAACAAATAATTCAAAAGGGGGAAAGGAAAAATGAGGGACTTGCTTCGCAACTGAAAATTGGGGTCAAGAACGAGGCGCAACGCAAGGCGAAAATCCTAAATTCATGGAAGAACTCGCAGAAAAAGGTCATGGGGGGACCTCGTTGTGCTATGTAGTTACGGCGGGAGAGGTGGATTTTTTCTGGGCGGTAAACAAAGCCACGGGGTTAAATTGACCAAGTTCAGGAAGACGGGGGACACTACTCGGAGCGGAGGGAAAAGGGATTGTGAGTCATGGAAAGTTGTGGAGCAGAACAAAAGAAGGACCGGAACCTAAAGCGCACGTTAGGGAGAGGCGATGAAGTCCCTAGTTCCTTTTTTCTGTCGTCGGGGAATGCGAACCGCTGATCAACCAGGTACAACAAAAGAGAAAGGTGGCGAAACTATAAAGAGACGCGGTCCGAGAAGGGGGGGCGATGGAATAGAACTCGAGGGCAATAAGAATAGACACCTTAGAAATGAAATCGCAAAATAACCCCCTGATTGGAGGTAGGGGGCGAGAAAGCCTCGGTACAAAATAGAGAAAAGAAAAAAAAAGGAAAGGGGATGAGTAGGGCTTTGATGGTGTGCGGTTCAAGCGTTCCCAAGTGGAGCAGATACGAATGGGACCTTGGGGGGAAGGGGTGTTATGGGAGACAGTCAAATAAAAGTCGGATAGGAGGCCGAGAAGGCGTGCAATTCGGAGCGCGCCTATTGGAGGGCCATAATGCCCACATCGGGGAGAAGAGGAAAAAGAGAAGCCTAGTTAACAGGTTTGATTGGTATTTTACCGGACGAGAGAGGTGGGCTCCAAAGGGTGTTCGACGAATGAACACTGGGCCAATTAAAAGGAGCTCTCAGCAAAAGGTGGAAGGGGAAGAAGAAGGAGGGTGGCCAATTAAGAGAACAGGGGGACTTGACAACCAATGCCTTGTTGTCCAGTAAAAGAACGGCACATTGGCTGGAACTAGGTACTTTGTGGATTTCAAACCGTTGGAGCATCATTTAAGGGTGAGGGAAGACACTTAGCAATTTAATAAAAACCAAGGGTTTGTGACTTTAACCAAAAGGGTACCGTGCGGAAGGAGGGGTGGGGCCAATTGAGGTCTAGGAAAATTGAAGAGTAGGCTCCGACGGGGGGGAACGCGAGGATGCTCTGGATGGGGGGTGTGCTGAGTCTTCGGGGGCGGCTACACTGGGGGGGGGGGAAGAAAGGGACGAGGTGAAATACAGAAAAACATAGCTTTCTTTGCTAAAAGATAGGGAAACTCTGGGTGATTTACAGTGGGGGAAGGAAGGGAAGGGAAACGTTAGAGAAAAAAAAAAAAAACAAGGGCCAAAGAACCCACCAAGAAAGGGAATTTGGAAGAAAAGGAAAGGAATCACTGCACACGACAGGAGACGACTGGGTAGTCATGTAATCATAGAGGAACCTCCCTTGGGGAGGGCAACCCACAGGGGGGACTGGTAAGGGAAGAGAGGGAAAAAAAGGGCCGTCGAAACGGACAGAGACGATGGGTACTCCGTATCGGAAAAAAGAGGGAAGAACCTTGAAGAGAAAGTTTGAGGGTGATGCAAAATACGCGCATAAACACATGGAGCAAGGCTCAACCGGCCAACAAAAAGAAGAGTTAAAGACGGGCTAAAGCGTACCGTCAACTTACAGTGTGGAAGGCTTGAGGGAGAAAAAGGGAGTGAGGAAAAGCAAAATGTTCCGATATCGAAGGCCATCTGGGAGGCAGGACAATTTTTGCATCACACCGGGGCCTGCGAGTAAGAGGTTCAAACTGGCAGACAGAGCTGAAAACAGAACCAGCGAGGGAGGTGAAAAAAGGGGGGGGACAATGGAATGGAGGTGGAAGAGCGGGGGTGAAATGACCACGTTCTTAATAACGAAAAGGCACACGGGGGGAGAGTAAACCTGCCGGGAACGGAAGAGAATCCAGGCATGCAAGCATGTGTGGGTTAAAAGAAATGAACTCGAGGATCAAGGATTACCAGAACCAATCCGGCCGGCGATTTCAACGACCACGCTGGTACAGGACAGGCGGCGGATGTATTGAAGGAAGGTGGGAGGGGGGCGGCCCTGCGCGATAGGGAAGTCAAGGCAACTGAAGCAGAAAGGTTTTGGGGCTGAGAAAGGGAGAAGAAGAGGGGTAAACCAGCACAATGGGGGGGGGGGGGGGGAAAAAAGCTAAAAGGAATGTGCCTTAATCCGCGTCGGACCCAGCCCTGAACGTCTTATAACATCTCGGCGAGGGCTCTATGAAAGACTCGACGAAGGAAAGGAGAGAACTAAGGAGCGTCTCTTCCCAGGACCGGGTTAATCAGCCTGCTTATCGGTATGTGCCCGCTGGGGAAAGAGCGCGCGTTGCGTTTCAGGTCAGGAGGGGAAAAAAACAAAAAAAAAGGGGAGCTGGGGGTCGTATTACACAGGCCTTTAGGCATTTCCTTCATGGGTGTGCCAGAGAGCCATAGGGAAAAACACATTCGCAGTGGGGAGCACTGAGGAAAGACAGAGAGGGAGAAGTAGGTCGAGAGATGAAGGTGGTGTAACAGAGGTAAACGGCATTCATGGCAGATCTCTTAGGTGGCGAGTCGGGAGGAGGAGGTCATATTGAAGGGAACCAACTAACCGCAATTTTACGGGGTCAAGATTTGGGGCGGGCTGGATGATGAGGAGTGGTGGAGGCGCTGGTGTTGAAACGACACCAGACTGGAGAAAAGAGGGTTCCGGGAGAAAGGAAGCTAAGCAGGAAACTATAGACTCCCTGGGGGCAGGAAAGAAGGGCAAGGAAGAAGAACGGGGGGAAATGGTGACGTCAACGAGACGTGGAAGGATAAGAAAAAAGCAACAAAATTATTCAGAAAAAAATTTACAGTCAGAAGAAAGGAAGGTGCCCAGCAGTTGGAAAGAAGAGAAAATGGGGTGAAAACAAGTGTAAAGAAGGAAGGGGGTTTGGTCCATGGTGTGTCAGCAAGTAAGGATCGTTATTGATATATAAGTCCAACCCACCCATGGAGGAAGAGTCTAGGTATCAAGAACGCTCCTTACAGGGAAGGAATACCCCAAACAAAAACCATACTGATGAGGCCCTGTGTGACCCAACGGGTACCTGCTACAACCTCATAACATTCAAAAACGTCTTAAGTGCCACAAAGGTTCGGAATCGTTGAGGTTGGCTTTACACAAGGATTGACGCATCAAATTTCCGTTTACGGTGCGGAGGCATATGGGGGGAATTTACCAACCAGTGGAGGGAAGGAGGTCTTGATTTGCCCTCTAAGAAACTTCTCCCTCACTTACACTGTCTTAAAAAAAAGAAAAGCAATCATCAAATAGAGAACGTCGAATCATTGAGAGGTCGGGAGGGGGCAATTTGGTCACTGACATGACCTCCGGGGGGGGTCCCTACGACGCGCACACAAATAGAAGATCCGGACAGGAAGGCGGTTACACCGCGGACGTCTAAATCCTGAAGAAGAGGGACCAGCAAGGTACGACCATGCATAACAAGAAGGGGGGGAAATAGGAGATTTCGATAGGGCAAACGAACGCGAACGGGAAAACAGTTCGTGGCAGAAGCAAGAGAGCCAAGGGTGGGTCCATTCCGTAAATGAAAAGGAGAGAGGGCTACCCAGAGGCCTAGCTCGAAGGGAAACGTCGGTCACAACTTAGGGGTTAATATCTATCTTAGGGTCGTAGGGAATGAAGGATGGACTTCGTATCAATGGGGCAGGCGAAAATAGTGATCAGCACTGGCCCTAGAACGAATTACTCGTCTAAAAATTCCAAATCTGGGTAGAGAAAAATTGGGACATCTTCGCTCATGAGAAAAGAAAAAAAAAGGGAATTGAACATCCAGCAATCAGTGTCCATAGATAATCATTGGAAAAAAACTAAATCCTTGACCAGAAGAAAGGTAAGGACAGCCAACGAGGTAAACAGGGGTCCAGGGAAAGGGGGGGGGAGGTTAACATGGTAAGGAAACCTTAACCGAGGATTGTCGTTGGAGAAGACCAACTCAGAAAGGAAGCAGCAGGTTAGACGAGGAGGAATAGGTTTCAGGGGGAGAATCACTGCAGGGAGAGGTTAGGCAACCAAGGAGAAGTGACCTCACCTGAACACCGTTGAAAAGAGCGCCACTGAATGGGGAGGCGAAGGCAAAGGCCAAAAGGAAGCAGAGAGAAAAGAAGGTGGAAATTGATTGCCGCAGCTGAAGAACGCGAGAAAAAAGGGGAGTTCACGAAGAAAATCCTTCAAAGCCTGAACTTAGCCGAAGGGAGTACGACGATGACAAAAGCATGGATGTCTGGGACGGGAGGCGAAAATCCAAAGGGGGGGGGAAGAGGATCGAGGTAAAAACTAAGAAAAAACGGGTGGGGAAGGAAAGGAATTAAACATCGTTTCAGGCGAATTGGTTTAATCAGAAAAACGCGTTAGATAAAGGGGGGGGAGACAAGGTAAAAGCAAAGGTTTACCAATGGGGGGGGGGAACGGGAGGACGCTGATTGTGAAAAAGAACGGCAGGTCGATCAGTTAGGACGGGCTAGGGCAGGGAGGGGGGGGCGCAACAAAAGCGGAGTCGCCGCAAACGCAGACACGGAAGGGGAGTGCCGCCCTGTAAAGGCACAGAAATATTAGTGCCAAGCGTGCGTATAAGAAGCGAGGGTGCGCCGTCTTTAAAGGTAAGCATGTAGAAAAGATCAACAAAAAAGCGCCCAGACCGAGCAAAAAAAGAACGACCATGAGCGTTCGGATGTCGTAAGCGCATCTAGTGCGACAAGGCCAACCAGTCTAGGAACAAGGGTGACTGGGAAAGAAAAGGGGGAAAAAAGCGCGTCTTCATCCAAGGAAAGGAAGAGAGAGAACAGGTGCTGATCACAAGAAAAGTCCTCGGGAAGGGAACTAGCTGGGAAAGGGACGAAAGGGGGGAGTGGCCGAACCAATTTCTCCCAAGCTGACGTGGTCCCACAAAAAATCCGCGGAAGAGACAACAACTTGGGTATCACTAGGAAGTGGGCGAAGGAGAGGAAACCCGGGGAGTCACACCTCCTCTATGAAGGGGTAAAATAACGGTCAAAACGGACACTTCTCATCAGACAGCGGTAAAGAGGAAAAAGTTGGGGGGGGGATGTACTAAAGTAAGCGCTCTCATAAAAACTGTTTCTACAAAGAATAGAGAAGAATCGAGACAATGGGTCTTGCGCAATACGCGAAAACACCAGACAGAAAAGCCTGGAATCGAGAAAAAAGTGGGGGAAAAAGGGGTAGATTACCTGACACTCAATAAAAAGAAAACACGGACGTGTGGTTTTAGATCAAGCGAAGATGGGGTGAAAACGAGGTCTTTTGCTCGCAAGCTCAAGAAGTTTCCGGATTAAAGAATAATGTGGGCTACGGCGATAAGGCGACCAATCGAGAATTAAAAGAGACAAGCGGGGAGGAAATCGGATAGGATCTTGTTCGAGTGTGCCAGAGGCTTCGGTTGTGGTGTAAGGGGGGGGTTCCACGCGAAAATAACAAAAATGAAATCTTATGCCTTACGGGGGAGAGGTAAAGGGGTTGAAAATAAGTTAACGAAATGGGGGCAAGATGATTAGAAGGATCCGATAATATCGGATGTTCAATATTGTCCTGGAAGCGAGTGGGAACTATTCCAGACTGTGGAAAAGGCTGCACACTGTGCAGTAAAAAGCGGATACGACTCTAAGCAAAGGAACTTAATCTAGTAAACGATGAAACTACCATTAACGAGAAGAGGCGATGAGAAAAACGTGATGGTGATGCCGGGACAAACGGTGCTCTCCTCCAGTTGTCGAATGAAGGCCAAAAAATTCCCCTGAGGAGTCCCAATGAAAAACGTGAATTTTACAAGTCGCCTTAGCTTCGAATAACCGGTATTTGAAAAATTTGGCCGTGTACAAGGAGTAAACAAGAGAGCGAG
>Ga0179593_1660607_pt1 | contig 10304 bp, 11 predicted proteins | sample CZODoug2_1_08_16_FD_185931 | JGI IMG/M metagenome (GOLD analysis project Ga0179593, IMG submission 185931) | Vadose zone soil fungal communities from Angelo Coast Range Reserve, California, USA - CZODoug2_1_08_16fungal (PacBio error correction) | ecosystem: Environmental > Terrestrial > Soil >...
GAAAGGAGGATTCCAGCTATCGCTTGGCAAGGCGAGCATCAAAAGCGCCGTGAGCTACCGACTGAAACAATAGGAGGGAAAGAGAACGATTCCGCCCGAGCTCCTCACGAATGGACAAAACATCTAGGGCCTTAGGGGGGGGGGACGGATTCTTCTCCACAAAAAAAAAAAAAAAGGAAACGGGCGGGTTTTGGCGCATCCGGGACCTGAGAAAGGAAGAGGCCCGTGTTCTCGGGGGGGGGGAAAAGGAAAAGGTCTGGATCGTGTTCGCCTCCGCTTGGCGTTCAAGGGAAAGATTCTATCTTTCAACTTCCGTAGGGACAAAAGAAGGAGGAGAAGGGGCTGGAAAAGGGAAAAGCAATCACATGCCATCCTTTGAGTGCAAAACGACTAGAAAGAAAGTCCAGGTTAACGCTCTGCCCTACGCTCGGGGAAAAAAATAAACACAAGTGAGAGGGAAAACGTCCCCCGTACTTATTTTCCTGGGGGAAGAGGGGGGGGGAAAATCCGTCCCAGCGTTGCTGAAGAAGCACAGGTGGGGCGAAGTGGAGGAAAAGCAAAAAAAAGAAGGAAGAAATCTTTTCCCTTCTCTCGAGGCTGTCCAGGGAAGTTGGATATGACTCCCAACCCCGCGGAAAAAACAACCACTCATCAAAAGGAGGAGGGGAGTCACCACTCCTTCCAGGACTCAGGACGAAAAAGGAAGGAAAATACCTAGAGCCACATTAATAAGGGGGGGGGGGGGGTGAAAGGGAAGGGGGGGCACCCTTTATCTTGCGAAAGGGGAGCGGAAATCTTGACTCATAAACACTATCGGACAAGGGAAGGGGGGGGGTCCCGTACTTGTGTCACCCAAGAGAGGAGGGGTGTCCGTCCTTGTCCAGGAAGGTTTGGAGGGGGAGAAAGCAGACTAGTCCTTCGCTGGAAGACAGGGAGAAGTACCCTCGCTCTCCCATTCTTAGCATAGGTATCGTTGGAAACTAGCAAGGAAAAAAGGAGAGCGCTGTCTCTGTTCCGAAAAAGAAAAAAAACAAGGGCCCTCACGTTGGAATGCCCAGAGTGGGGGGGGGCAGAATTGGAGGGAAAAGGGAAAAAATGAAAAGGTCAATCTCTATTTAAGCTAAGGGAGGTAAACAAGAGGGACGGCGCCGGAGCATCAATCTGCTTTGGGAACCTTACAGGGAAAAACCCTTGCAGAGGGCGATGGCCGTTACTTCCTACAAGAGAAGAAGAGAACTCTCGACTGCCTTTTCTAGCGAAGGAAATTGGATTAGGGAAAAGAAGGGGAAGTCCGTCCTACTTTCTAAAGGGTGGGAAAGGGGCGGGGAGGGGGGAGAGGAATCGGGGCCCAACTCTCCGGAAAGTGTGGATAAAAAAGGATATTCGCTTCAAGGGAGAAAAAAAAGGGGGAGAGAGAAAGTTCACCGGCCTACCCGCCCAATCCACACACTTCTTGAAGGCAGTTTGAAAAAAGAAAAAGGATCCATCTCTGTGTTCTGTGGGGTGGGGAAGAAGGAGGTAGATGAAGCATCCTTTTCGCGTCCAAAAAGTAATGGGGGGGGGGCTAGACCTTCAAAGAAGGGGGGGAATTTTTCCTCTTACCCGGGAAGAACGAGAGGAAAGGAAAGGCTCGCGATGAAGTCTTTAGGGAGGATAAAAAACGAAGAAAAGTTGAACATTGAGAGAAAGGAGCAAACCCCTTTTCTACGAAATTCCAGAAAAACAAAAGGGGGAAGGAAATCCCGCGGCTGGCAGCGTGTAAGGAGCGGAGAAGAGGACTCTCGAGGGGACCTCATTGGAACTTTAACAGAAGAGGGCGAAGGGGCTGTCATTCAGGACGAGAATGAAGAAAAAGGTGCCGAGGAAAAAGGAAAAGAGGGGGAAGAAAAGTTGTCGGCGTTCAAAAAGGAGGGGAGAGGAAAGAGAATCTCGACAGTCGCGATTTTCTTTAGCCGGGCCTAGAAGGGCGAGAAGAGAAAGAATGAATTTCTTCTGTTTGTGAAGGGGAAGGAAGCGGGGAGCCGATCGCCAGAGGTTAGCCGGGGGATCGACATATGGAAGCTCAGATCGTCGGGAAAGGAGTCGACCTAAAGAAAGGAAAAGACACCTACTTCCAAACCTCTGTAGGCACGTGGGGATATAATGAGAGGGTACCCGTGGCGGAGAGAAAAAAAATGTTCCTTCTCCCATATTCAAGGGAAAAAAGAGAAGGGGGGGAGGGACAGAAGGTACGTATCCACTTGGGCGATCCACTGTCGCGCGAACGGCGATGAGGTAAAACGAAAGAAATGAGAAAAAGGAAAAGGAAGGGGAAAGAACGGCGCGTTTATTAAATATCGCTAAACTCCCAAATGGAAGGGAAGGGGGGGGGAGTCGGCGAATGTGTCACATAGAAGAAGGCCGACCGTGGCTATGAAAAAAAAGGGGGAAGGGGAAAGCTGCGCGCTGTTCTTACGAAAAGGGAAAGAACACATGGTTGCTGTAGAGATATCACCTGGGCGGGGAGGAGATGGGTGAATTCCGAAAGAAAGAGAGAACACCAACAACTTAGTATTATGTAAAAGAGGAGAAAAGAGGGAGGGAAAAAAGGAAGTTCGGGGCCAATGACTCCACGACCCAGAGATCAAAACTAGAAAAAAGAGGGAACGGGACGTTTACCTACGTTCTGTAGTCCGGGGGGACAAAGAAAAAAAAAAGGGCATCGCCATCGGCGACTATCTGCAACAAGTCTCTAAGGGAAAAAAGACGATCCTCCTCTACCGCAAGGAAGGGAAAAGGGAGGAAAAAAGGAGCAGTTACCTTCCGTGCACTTTTGAAGTGGGGCTACGAAGGCAGGGGGGACAGACTGGATGGGAAAAAGAAAAGAGAAAGTGGATACCTTTACCTCCTGGCTGACAGGAAAAAAAAGAAGGGGAAATTAATCTGGGAGACGTCACAAGAGTGGAAACACTGGGTCCTGGGGAAAGGGAAGAACGCGGTTTGTTGCCGTCGGTGACCGAGGGAAAAGAAGGGTGTAGAAAACCTGGACGGCAGCCCGAAAGAACTGAACAAAAAGAAGGCAACTGGGGAAAGAAGGAAAAAGGCAACCGTCTTTCTATCGGCGCCGCGGGGGTGGAAAAGAGAGGAAAAAAAAGATTCATAGCGGCGGCAGCTACCTATCGCAGAAAGAGCTACAAGTGGAAAAAAAGAAAAAAAAGGGAAGGTCCCGAGATTCTGCTTGCCGTCTGAGGAAGAAAAAGGGGGGACAAATTTTATTTCAGTAACTGGAAGGGGAAAACAAAAAGTCATAAGAAGAAGGGAAAGGGAAGTCTCTTCCTGACCTGAGAAAAAGGGGGGAAGGCAAACTGATGTTAATCTCGCCCCAGTGCAAGGGACGGAGGCAGAACCCGAATAAAAGATAAGCAAGGGGGGGGAATGACAACTATGAATTTACGCTCATTCCGGGACAGGGAGGGAGGAGGGGATTGAGAATCGAATCTACGCCTGCAACAAAGGAGGAAAAAGCAGTCCCAAAAGAAGGGGGGGAAAAAGGAGGGATTTTAGGACCCTAAATACTTCCATCTGAGAATGGGAAAAGAGAGCGAGCACGGGTAAGGCGAAGTAAAAAAAGCAGAAGGGAAAAAAAAAGGAAGGGGGGGGGGCTTGGTACGCTGAACATGCTGCTCATCGACAATGAAAAAAAAAGCCTACAGCCCCATAGATTTGGGAAACCTGAGAGGAAAGGTGAAAATGCGACTCCTTCCCTTCACGAAAAAAGGGGGGGGAGGAAGGGACTTCGCAATACTCATTCCCAGAAGCGGCGAAGCCAAACATTTGGGAAAAACTTCCAGAAAAAGGAGGACTCGGCTATTTTTGCCCCCGATTCCGAGGGGAAGGGGGGAAAAAGGCCAGCCATGTCCCACACCCCACACCCTGTCGCAATCGAAGCGGGAGAAAAGCACGAATCCTACTATTTGAAGTAAGGAGTCTGTTATGGAAAGGAGGGGGGGGAAGGGGAACGGCCATCGTTCTTACAAAGAAGGAGTACGTTAAATTTACAGTGCAAGAAGGGTAAAAGCAATGGGAAAGGGAGGGAGACCTTGGGAAAGGGGGAAGAAGAGGGCCCGTTCAGGCGTTTATCACTTGCAAGCGGGAAGGACGGGGACTTTTGGAAAAAGGGGCATCCAACCATTTATTGCAGGGGGGGGGAGAACGTTTTCGTCCGAGTCCAAGCAAGAAATAAAGTAAATGGGAAGGAAAAAAAAGACAACGATACCTAGTCCTAGAAAGGGGAAAGGGAACGATCGGAAGTAACGGATTGGCAAGAGGACATTTCGAGAAATCTCGAAGCGATCTGGGGGAAGAAAGAGCGAGCGAGCTGGGGGGACCAAGGGAACACTCGGGGGTGGGTACCAAGGAAAGAGGAAAAAAAGAAGGCGGCAGGATCCAAGATTTCCTCTAAAAGTCGCTGCGGGCAAACAAGAAAAGTCCCTTTTTACTTTGGGGAGAGAGGGGGAAGAGTCAGCGTCCTGGAATGCGTGGTACTCGAGAAAAATGAATATTCTGGGGGAAAACGCTTTTTCCTCGGGTTTTGGGGAAGAAGAAGGAAAAAAGAAGATCAGCGATCATTTCACACAGAGGGCGGCGTCATTACGAAAAAAAGGAGAAAAAAAAAAGAGGGGCTCTTCCCACGCCGCACGGAGGTGGTTGGGAGAAAAGAGAATCCGTTGTGAGCGCAGGGGGAAAAGAAAAATTGGTGGCGGGACCCGGGGGGGGGTGAGGCAAGAAGAGCGTACGATTTCGTTAGGGAAGGGGGGAGGGAGGGGGATTGCTGATGAAAAGGACTGGACCAAAGGAGAGGGAAAAAAAAGGGGGGTGAACAATCGATGTATTCACGACGGAAACGCCTGGAGGGGAAAGAATCCAAATCCAATCGGAGAGGAAAACGGATAAAAAAGGAAAAACAAACGATAACCTTGACCTCGGGGGGGAGAAAGAAGGGGAGAGGGCCTTTCCCAAAAAATAAAGGGAGAGAGTTGTACCTTTTGTTGTTGAATAACGCCAGGAAAGGAGAAACCTAGAGTTTTCCATTCTTTAGGAAGAGGGGGAGGATATTGACAGAGATTTTTCATTCTTTTCTGCTCACCGGCGCCAGGGGAAGTGCTTTGAAAAAAACAGGGAAAAGAGGGGAAGAGCTGTAATCTTTCCACTCAGCGAAAAAAAGGAGAAAGAAAAAAGGGGGGGAGAGGAGTAAAGTGATATAGCTGACGGGGGAGGAGGAGCAGGCAGGAAAAAAGAGGGGTCCCCATACCTTCTCCTGTGAGACGAAAGAGGAAAAGAAGGGGCGAACTATTCTCCCCTAGCTCCCTAACGAATGGCAACTCTCGGTTGAGGAGATTTGTCGGAAAAATTCCAACTTCGACAAAAGGAAAGGAAGGGAAAGGGTTTGACCTTCATCGCCACAAAGGGTAGAGGGGAAGGAGTCACTTTGGGGAGGGGGGGGGGGGTAATCACATCGGGGAAAGGGGGGGGCGCCGCTTGGCTTTTTGATATGTGAAAGAAAGGGATGAAGATTCCTTCTTCTCCCCTCGAGGGGGGAGAAAAGAGCGGGGTATAAACTTCGGCATCAGAAATCAAGCAAAAAAACTAAAAGAAAGGACGCTCTTTCCTAACTCATCGGGGAGAAAAAAAAAAAAGGGGAGAAAAGAACGCCACAGGCTTCCCCGGCGATTCCTGGTACGAAAAGGAAGTCCCTATCTTAGGGAGAAAGGTAGGGGCTTTAATGTGCTAAGGTGCGCACAGGAAAGAATGGTGGGAAAGAAAGGAAAAATCTGTTGAAATGATCTGATCTTCGCTGCCAAAGGAGGAGGGACAAAACCGCGGAAAACGCTTAGTGCTTGGAAAAAAGAAGGGACTCGATAGTTCAGTGCGCGAAGGAAAAAAATGGCCGTATTCTCGCCAATAAAGGGGGGGGGAAAAAAAGGGGCTCTTGCTCAACTTCCTCAGAGGGGAAAGAAAGGAAAAATGCACCTATCATTCTTCCTGGGTCCACAAGAGAGGGAAAAAGACTTTGTCACCGCAATCCCTCTTCAGAGAGGGGGGAAGGGGAAACCAAGCTCGCTTCGAGTCTGGTCCCGTTTTGACAGATCGCTCTGAAAAAGGGAGAAGAAAGGGAAAAAGCTTAGCACCTCGCTAGAAAGAGAGAAGTTGTTGCACGTAAAAGCCCTTCAGACTTCCAAAATGGAGAAGGTAAACGGAAGAGGGAAAAACGGTTTTAGGAAAGAGGGGGGTCAAACCGACGCCTTGGGATGCTAAAAAAAGGGGAAAAAAAGAAGGGGGCAATCTCGATGTAATCTCAGGGGGGAGGGATGAGCCGGGCCGTCGCCGAGAATCAATCTGAGTAAAGAAGGAAAAGGGAACTTTGTTCCGCTAACAGGGAGAAGAAAAACTTCCTCTGTTTTTGGTCCGATTAACTCAATAGAGAGAAAGAAGGGGGGGAATTCTTTCTCTTCACACAAATCTCAGACCGGCAGGAAAGGGGGGGGATGGTTTGTGTTTCGCCTTTTACGGCATCGCGGAAGAGGGGGCTCAAGGGAGAAGAGAAAAATTCTTGTCTCTCATATTCTGGGAATCGAGAGGGAGGAAAGAGACACAATCCCCACACTTCGTTCAGGAAGGGAGTCGAAGATTGAAAAAAAGAAAAGATCGGGGCTGTAGGCTTTGGAGAGGAGGGGAGGGAGGGAAAAAAGGTTCGCGTCCAGCTCAGTACTGGTTCGGAACTGCGGAGGGATGGGGCAACAAAGAAAGAAAAGCGCGCTCGCAATCTTCTTCACACGCCGGGAAAACGAGCAGAAAAGATCCCCCCCTGGCGTCTGTTTCCTGGTGGACCGGCGTGAACCGAAGGGATTTCGTTCGGGGAAAAAAAGGTTCGACGCAATTCGCGAACGCCGGCCAAATGAGGAGGAAAAAAAGCCAGCTGCGGCAGCGTTTAACGGAGCGATGAGCGGGGAGGAAAGGAGGGGGGGGGAATTTAACCTCCTTTGCAATTAACCTCAAGAGGGAGGAAGAAAAAAGAAAAAGAGACGTCAGTCTAGCGCCTACGGCTGACTCTTTTCGCGGGGACGGTACCCAAGGAAGAAGGGAGGGGGGGTGTCGATCGCTCCATACGGCACCGAGAAGAGAAAAAAGAAAAGAGGAACGCAGGAGATCGTTCTTCTATAGGTAGCTGCCGCCGCTAGAATGGTGCAAATGAAGAAAAGAAAAGGCGTGCTCCTATCCCATACGTTTGAGAAGGGAGAAACCTTGTCGGCCTTACCACCCCGTTGCTCAGGATCGGAAAGTTTCTATGGAGAGGGGAAAGGGGGGGAGGCCAAACCTCTTATTCACTTGTCTCTTAAGAGAGGGAAAAATGAACTGAGGACAAAATGGTGCCGGTCTCCTCAGATTATTTCCAGCTCGCCGGCAAAAAGGAAAGGGAAAATGACTGCGATGGATTTCGCTCCATCCAGCAAGGGGGGAAAAACAAAAAGGCACCCCGTTGCCATGAACAAGTTGAAAGCTACGCCAAGGCGAGGGGAAGTTACCGTCAAAGAAGAAAAGGTGTGTCCCATATATATGAAGTGCCGCCGGTGTGAAAAAGGGAAAGGAGGGGGGAGGGGGAGTTACAAGTCCTCTCTGTAGCGAGGTTCCGGACGAAAAAAATACCAAACCATGGGAAAGGGGAAAACGAACAAGTCAGCTGGCGTATTGTTGAAGCCGCGAAAAAACGAGGAAAAGGAGAAAAAAAGATGGGGCATAGTGTGGTCTTCCTTCACAATACCAAAGGAAAGGAAAAGGAAAGACCACGCCAGAGAAAAGGAAGGAATCGGTCTGGAGTTCTCTTAACCGCGCGAGAGGGAAGAAAGGAAGGAAAAAGGGGGGGGGCGACATAATGCACACACGGTCTGCTTCTCCTCTATGTGACAAAAGGGCCACTACCGGGAAAAAAATATTCTACCGCGCCGGCGTAAGCTTTACTTCCGTGAACGGGGGGGAAGGGGGGGGGGAGAAAAATTGATTGATGCTCTCTCATCGAAGTCATCGACACGGGTTTCGGTGCTACCTGTATCGGGAGAAAAAACAGACGGGAAAAATGACAATTTTGTCTGCCTAGGGGGAAAAAAAAAGACAGTTTAGGAAGGGGGGGGGAAGGGAGTGACCTCTTTAACACGGCAAACAGGGAAGGGAGGAAGAGGGGGGAAAGGGAGATCCGGAGCAAATCTTTGTTCCAGGCCGCCAAGGGTAGAGGAAAAAAAAGGCTGCGATCTGCGCCCGCGTGAAGAGCGGAGAGGGAAAAGAAAAGGACGGCGGCAAGCTCCTATCGCAGAACTATTCCGAAAGAAAGGGGGAGAAAAGAAAATCGAGATGTCGAGATTCTCTGGCCTGCTTGGGGCGCGATCTACAATCTAAAGAATTTGGAACGCCGAAAAGAACACGGGGGAGAAAAATGCCAAAGAGGGGGAAAGGGAGATCGCCCTTAATTTCTCGTCCCTGACGGAGGCCGATGGGAAAAAAGGGATCACAGTGTCCTTGTCCTAGATCTCCTCTCCTCCCGCTATACACGAAAGAAGGAGAAGGGAAAAAGAAAGAGATTGACGGCAGCAGGCTGGCATTCTCATTCGCTAATTCGTCAAGAGCTACGGGAGGGGGGTCAACAGGTCCACCATTCCACAGAACGAAAAGGACCTAAAGACTTCACGGAGACGTTTTCCAGGGCGTTTGACGCCGGAGCAAGTAAGAAAGGGGGAAAAAGAAAGGAGGGGGAAAAAATAAGCGAAGTTCCGAACCGTACTTGGCTGAACAGGAAAAAAAAGAGGAAACACTACTCTCCAGCCTACATCCCTCAGAGATTGGAGTCAAGAAGGTCAAACAGTGGAAAGAAAGGAGGGGGGGGGGGGAAAGTGTGGTGGATTGTCTTGTCTTCCGGTGAAGGAAAAGAAAAAAAGGTTTCGTTCTCCATGACGCGAATCTTCCATCTCGACCCGGACAATGGGAAATCGGAGTTGGGAAAAGGGGAAAAAACGCCGCATGTCCCACCCTTCGAAGCGAGGCAGGGTGGGAAAGGAAGGGAAAGGACTCAGCTAGAATTTCATTCTAGAGTAAGGAAAAAGGGTAGCCGTAAACTTCCATCGTATACGGACAGGAGAAAAAAACTGAGGAGGGGAAGAAAGTTCCCCAAAGTCATATTTATGCTAGGAGAAGGGGGAAAAAACATGTGTACATTTTGTGCACCTGACTGACAGAGGGAAGTGCAAGGTAAAGATCCCAGTCTTCGTTTGAAGAAAAGGGCCACCCTCAGTGATGAAAGGGGGGGGTCTGAAAAACATCCTCTAATCGGACCGGGGGGGGGAGGGGAACAAAACATACAACGACTACCTAGGCAAAGATGGGAAAACTTCAAGGAAAGAAAAGGGATTTTTCCTCTCAGGACTAGGCAGCTGAGGAGAGGGAACAAAACGGTACCCTCTCGAAAGCGGACGAAAAAGAAGACGAAGCGAGCCTTGGGTGACAAAGGGAGGGGAAAAAGGAGGACTTTGGGGTACCAATTACGAATATAGGTGCAAGTGAGGGGGAACTGGCGTGGGAAAAAAAAGGAAAGGGGAGGTACTTTGGTCTAGGGAAAGCTCAGCGTCCATGGAAGGCGTTTAACTCGCGCCACTAAGGATCTGGAAAGGAATCCGCGTTTTTCACACTGTCGGGTTTGGGAGGGAAGAGAAAAGCAAGAGAAGCATTCACATATGTCTTCGTTTAGGAAGGGCCCAACAAGCTGAAGGAACGAAACATTCAAAAAGAAAGGAAATGGCGTTGGTAACGAGCAATTTAACTGGGGATCGCCCTTTGGCCGTTATTAGCGACACTGTGGCTGGAAGGTGGGGAGCAAAAAAAGAACCCGTACGTCGTAGATTATTAGGGGAGGAAAGGGAGGAGGAAGGGTGATTGATTATTCCCGAAAGGGGGGGCCGCGGCCAAAAAGGGAAACGGCATCTCACTCTCGAACCAGAGGAAAAGCGGATATGAACACGATCCAGAACCGTCTCGATCGGACGGGGAAGACGAGAGAAGGGAGGGGCGATTCCTTGTCAAAAAAAAAAAAAAAGGGGAAACGGGTTGTTTGTTTGATCGCCGAAAAGAAAGAAAGGAACGGCAAACGAGAAGTTTGCATTTCGTCGGCGCTCGGGGGGGAAGAGGGGGAAAAAAAAGGAACAAGAGTGGTCAGTCTTTCTCTCACCGGAGAAGGGGATGTTCCTAGGGGGAAAGAGAAAAAAAAAGGAGCGAAAACGTCATCT
>Ga0179593_1696427_pt1 | contig 10304 bp, 11 predicted proteins | sample CZODoug2_1_08_16_FD_185931 | JGI IMG/M metagenome (GOLD analysis project Ga0179593, IMG submission 185931) | Vadose zone soil fungal communities from Angelo Coast Range Reserve, California, USA - CZODoug2_1_08_16fungal (PacBio error correction) | ecosystem: Environmental > Terrestrial > Soil >...
GGGGGAAAAAAAAAAAGGGGGAAGGGGGGGGGGGGGAGCGCATATCTTTTTACCCTTCTCTTACAAAGAAAAAAAAAGACGAAAGTGTACCGTGCTGGTCGCCTACCGGCACCATCGGGTGAAATTATAACAAAGGGAGAAAAGGGGGAGGGAAGAATCTGTAGTCTTCTTATTGTAATAAAAGAGGGGGAAACGTAAGGAGGGATGAAGCTTTCTACCACTCCGGAAACCAACGAAAGTGAGAACGAAAAGAAAAAAGGGGAGGGAATATTTTCCGTTGTTCGATTGCTACGAGGGAGGGGGAAGGGGGCAGCGTAAATATTATTGCGGCGGCGCAACCTCAAGAGGAGAGATTGCGGAAAAAAAAAAAAAAAAAAAAAGGGAGATACATCTCTCACCTATATACGAGTAGGAAGAAAGCAAGTGGCCATCTACTCCGGGACATCAAAGGTACAGGAGGCAGAAGGCTTTAAAAAGTAGAGGAAAGGGGGGGGAACCTATGCAGCTTAACGGGTGGGAGAAAAAAAAGGGGAAAAAGTCGTCATACGCACATCAGCAAGGGAAAGGGAAAAAGGGGGAGCATTTATTACTCTGCGCCCGAGAGGAGGGACCAATGAAGCTCGACGGGCTTAGATGGGGGGAAAGGGGAGGGAGGGGGAGGGGCATTACTTCTTGTCCGCTGAAGGATCTCAACCTTCGCGAGAAGAATGAAGAGGAGATGCACCGGTTTTTCTCGTCGGAGGGGGGAAAAAAGGTGTCTGTGCGAAAGAAGGGAAAATTTGAATTGCCGTGGCGGAAAAAAAGAGAGTTCCACTCCTTCGGGAGATATAAAAGACGGGAATGCGATGCAGATGGTCTTTTGTTCCTCTCAGGAAGAAAGCCCCCTATTTCTCTCCTGCGTGAGACGAGGGGGGATTTGCCTAACGTCGCGTTGACAGGAGGAGGGGGAAGAGCACGATCTTCTTCATCTTAGAAGCAAAACAAACGTCGATGATCTCCTCCCCTCCGCGGGGGAAGAGGGAAGGTAAACCCCTTCAAAACCAATACCCGAGGATGAAGGGAGTGGGGCCCAACTCATTTACGTCTTTACTAAAACAGGATGGAAAAGGAAGAGCCCCAATCCTTCCTCTTGCTGAAGGAGAGGAGTGATGGAGCGCATTGGCTTTGGATTGTCAGGGGGTGGAAAAAAGGGAGAAGAGGAAAGATATTCTTTTGAGGGCCGATAGTGGCTCAGCGATGAGGTAAAGAGAGAGGGAGGAGTAACACTGTTGCCGGCGTAGAAGAAAAAACAACCCCACCCCAAAAGGGGGAAAAAAGGGAAAGGGCATTTCATTAAATGCTTTATTTTAAAGGAAGGGGGGAGGGAAAGGGAGGGAGGGCCATCCAACAAAAGAAAAGCGGGAGGCAAGCGGCCCAGAGGGAGGGGGGGGGGGGCATTGTGGATATATAAAATCAAGGAAAACGTTGGGGGAAAAAACACTTTCCGAACAGTGAAAGGGAAGGGGGAGGGGTATTTATCATGAAACAGGGGCAGCAGTGTCCCTAATCTTTCTAAAAGGAAAAAAAAAGAGAGAGAAAAAGGGGAAAGTAATATTCATTTCTATCCATAAAGCAAATGAAGAAAAGCCCAGGATATTTCTGGAAAGTGCGCAGCGGAAAAAAAGAAAAGCTAGTCTCTAACCGATTATTGTAGAAAGGGTGGAAGGCTGCGATCAGAATCGCTGACGAAAAAAGAGATGGGGAAAAAGGGGACACCTCTTTGAGTGACGACACAAAATAATGGGGCTTATCGTGGAAATTAAAAGAGAGGGAAGGAAGGGAAAGGGTCCCGCTTCTTTGCTTAGGAAGGTGAGATTCGTCACCCGGGGGGGTCTTGGGGGGAAAGGGCGGGGTCTTTTATCTATCGGGGGGGGAAAAGCGCGGTCCTATCTTCGTTTTCAAAAGTTTGGAAGCCGCACAGAGGCCGTGACCGGAGAAGAAGGGGGAAATCGGGCGGAGCCAGCCCTGGGGACGAGCATTGGGAGGGGGAGGAAGAATTTATCCTTCCAGAATTGAATTTGGGAGGACCGCAAACTCTCATGCCGATTCCTGCGAAAAAAAGAAAGGGGGGGGGCCGCTATTGAAAAGTTCTTAGCTCAACGTTCCCCTGGCCTTTCAAAAAAGGGCAAAAAAAAAAAAGGGGGGGGAGAAGACTGCGTTCTTGCAACACTCATTAGGGGCCGAGCGAGCGATTCTGATATGACTCGAACTCAGGGGGGGGGAGGGGGGTTGCTTGTAGTATTTACTGGGAAGAGGAAGGGGAAGATAGGCCCAATCTAAACATCCACGGGAAGTCTGGGGAAGGAAAAGGAAAGGAGGGGGGGAAAGGGTAATTAAGTATTTCATAGTTTCGCGGCTCGGGGAGGGGGGAGATGCGAACGGAGGGTGAAATGCCAACAAAAGTTGGGAGAAAAAAAGGGGGGGCCTATTATTCACTTGGGGGTGGAAAGGGAAAGAGAATAGTGCATCTCTCTCAAAAAAAGGAGGAGGGGGAAATATTCTCTTTCCTGCGAAAAAAAAGAAAGCCTGAAAAGCCCAGATCAAACCTTGGCTAAAGGGAAGGAAAAATCCTTCTCTCAGCGCAGAAAAGAAAGAGCTCCTCAATTCCTTCCTTAATACTCAACAAGAGGAAAGAAGGGAAGGGACGCGCCGTGGTCTGTTTAGGGGGAAGAAAAGAAAGATTCACCAGTCCACTATCCCAGCCCTGAAAAAAGGAAGGGGGAAAAAACAGGGCGTTTCGCGTCAAGAAGACCAAAAAAAAGCGCGCCCTAATGAGTGTTGCAGCGAAAGGGGAACTAGGGGGGGAAAAGGAAAAGGGGGGGGGACCGCCAGGTATTCTCAGAACTTGTTAAATCAACAAGGTCGTGCGGTCTGTCGTAGTGGGGAGGAAGGAAGAGGGAGGAAGTTATACCAAATTCATTCTTGCAAGGCTGAAGACGAAATGCGATGGGCCCGCGGCATCTGGGCGACAGGGGGGAAAAAATGAGGCTTCTACTTGTCACTCCTCTGTTAAAAGACACGTTCCCCCGCCTCTCGTTCAAAATTAGAAGGAAAAAAAGGAAAGAACCGTCCCTCCCTCCCTGAGAAAAAGAAAAAAAGAGATATCGCCACCTTGCCTCAGAAACAAGAAACTTTGAAAAGGGGAAGTGCCAAAAAAGGGGGGGGGGGGCAAGCGTCGGCACGCCCTAGGTGTTCCATACAAGCTCCAAAAAAAAGGGAAAAAGAATTCTTATCTCATCAGTAGAGAAGTCACCATGGCTACCATCATCTGTTTCGGTCAAATGGGGGAAGAAAAAAAAAGAGAAGAGGGAGGGGGAGGGCACTTTCCTCAATATCCAGGGGAGTAAAAAAGAGGAACTGACTCTTCTTTCCGATTCGCCTCCAAAAAGGGCGACGCTGGAAAAAAAAAGAAAATCTTTTTTCCATGATCAAGAAAAAAGAAAAGGGTGTTGGCCCGCTTTCGTTTTTTCTCAAAGTTTGACAAGGGGACGAGAAAGGGAAAGGGGGGGGTCTTTATCTTGCTCCCGCGTTTTAGGGGGGAAGATAACTCCATACCTGCCTCGCTCAACGAAAACATTACCTTTAAAGGACAATGTATGAAAGAGGAGAAGGGGGGAGGGAATTGGTGGGGGGGGGTTTAGGGGGTACGCCCGGAGAGAATGACGAGGCCCTTCTCGATCACTCGAGAGTGAGCAAAAGAAAGGGGGGGCAAAGGGTCTTGCCTTGCCGCCCTGCAAGGAGAGCCAAAAGCCAGCAATTCTATCAGAAAGAGACGAACGTCAAAAAAAAAATAAGGAGGAGAAGGGTTTTATTTCACGACTTAAATTGCTTTGGGGAAAGGGGGGAAAGGGAATCCGCGGGTCCTTGTGTTTTGCCGCCGTGGGGAGCATACAAGGAGAAGCTCTCATCGCGTGGGGAAACTGGCGTCTCACTTCACCGCTCGTCTGAGTTTTTAGGAGGGAAGTCTGCACCATCATCCTTGCCGCACTCAGCTGAAAAAAGGGATCCGTTTTGGCGCGGACAACGGCCATCCAGAAAAGAGGGGGAAAAGGAAAAAGGGATCCCTCTTATTTAATCTCGGCATGCTCAAAAAGAGGGTAAAAGTACCTCTTATATTAACCTTCCTCCCAGAACGAGCGAAAAGGAAAAAAAAAAAAAAAAGATTTTTCGAATTCGAAAAGGAGCTTCGAAACGCGGTTTGATCAGCTTTCGCCTACAAGAGGAACGCAGGGGGAAAGAAAAAGGGAAGGAAAAACGGTAAATCTTCGATCCTCCTTGGACATCTTGAAAAAGAAGAAAATCGTCAGAACATGCCCGGGGACGGAAAAAGACGTGAAAGAAAAAGAAGAAGGGGGGGGAAAGCGTTCCCACTGGCATCTCTCTCTCTGTTGAGAGAAAAAGGGTGCAACACTGCTGCGCGGCCTCCGCCTCTTGGCTGAAAGTTGTCCAGAAGGGGGGCGTTGGAAAAGGGGGAATTGGCCCGGTAGATTGCCCCTGCTTTAAGGAAAAAAGAAGGAAAGGGCGCATATTTCTTCTACTGTCGAGGCCGAGGAGTCACCTTTCGAAATCTGCTCCTGGAATCAAGGGGACCGCCGCCATCATCGAAAGGAAAAGGGAAAAAGACCGCCGCCCTTCTTCGCCAGCGATCAATCGAACACCGGCAAAGAGTAAAGGGGGGAAGGCACTTGTCTATGTAGGGAACGACGATTGGCAGTCGGCGGGGGAAAAGGAAGGGGGGGTTTGTTCACGATTTTTGATCATCCGCCCGCCTAAAAAAGAGCCAAGGTCCGGCTCGATCCCCTTTGTGTCGTTCAAAAGGAACCCGATGGGGGAAGGGAAAAAAGGAAGGGGGGGGGGGGAAACTTTTCGCCGTTTTCGTCACGCCGGGGTCTCCAAAAGAAAAAAAAGGAAGTCGGCACGTGCTCCTTCTTGCTCCCGCTCATCGATCTCAAAAAAGGAGGGAAGAGAAGAGAAAGCCGGAGTCACCTGCAGACTTAATTTTTTCCTGGCCGCGCAGGAAGAGGGAAAAGGGAGAACGCGAAAAGTATGGCTATAAAAATTCGCAAGGACCTGGAATACCGAAAAAAAAAGGAGAGGGAGAAAACCACGGGGTGAAAAGAACTGGCGCGTGAAAAAGCGGTATGAAAAAAAAAAGAGGGGGGAGAAACAACACCTTTCTCATGCGCGATGACGCTGGGAAAAGAAAAGAAAAACACGAAGTCGTTTTCCTACTCTACAAGAACGGAAAGATCGAAGGGCTAAGAAGGAAGAGGGGAGGGGGATGAGGAGGGACCTCAGTGCTTCTTTATATCTATCCCCTGGACGGGGCAAGGAAAAGGTCCTTCCGGCTCTATTTCTTAAGACCATCAACATGCTATTGAAGAGGGTAGAAGACATCTAGGAAAGAAAGGGGGGTGGGGTCTTAAATATTCCTTGGCAATAAAGGAAAAAGGATCCAAACTGCCTTCTTTAAAAATGAATAAAATCATGTATTAAAAGAGGCACAAGGGAAAAAAAAAGGGGGGGAAGGGACAACATCTCTATAATATTCCCTTAAAGAGCGAAAAAGAAGCCGTGGCGGGCACGAAGGGTACATCACCTTACATGAAAAGAGGGGCGGGGAAAAGAGGGAAGAAGGGGACAAGTATATTCCTCTACTTCTTGAAGGGGTGGAGCTGACCGTTTCGCTTTGCTTGCAGGGAGGGGCAGAGGGTGGGAAGGAAGTGCCTCTTCATCAAGCGCAGGGGGAGGGACTTTATCACTGCGAAAGGAGGAAGGTTTGTCCTGCTTCGGTCTGGTACTAAAGGAGAGGTTTCTGGGAGAGGGAAAAAATTGAATTGTCCTTTTCTCCTTTTTAGCATTCCCGAAGCTGTAAGGACGCAGATGAACAAGCGCCGCTTGGATGCGATGCATGGGAGTTGTTCACGAGAAGAGGGGAAGTCCCACTATTTCTCGCCTGCGGAAGAGGGAGGGGTGGCCGAACGGCTCTTTCTACAAATCGAAAACATCAAGACGGATTCAGATTGAGCAAGGGAAACAACTCTATAGCGCACTCAAAAAAAAAGGCTCAGTCCCTTCAAAACCCATACCGAATATGGCCACTCGTTGAGGAGAAAAAAAAGGGAGGGATACCCCTCTTTACGCTCTTTGGCACATCAAAAGGAAAGGAAGGAGACTGTCGAATTTCTTTAGCTCATTTGCTTGTTTCATAAAGGGGGGGGAAGAGGGAAAGAACCGATCTTTTTGCTCCTCTATTATTAAGATGAATCAGAGAAAGTAAGGGAGTCTAATTCAGTAGAAGTAAAAAAAAAAAGGACCCCCCCACAATTTGCAAGAATAAATGTTTTAGGAAAGGGGATGTCAGAGAAGGGAGGGGTTTTTCGTTGAGCGAGGCATGTCTGAGTGAGAGGAAAAAGAAAAAAAGCGGGAGCAACTCCCTCACTCAACAGAAGTAAAGGGGGAGTCAAGGAAACTTTGAGAAAAACGAAAGCGGTGCCAAAAAAGGGGGGCCATTGCGGGGGATTGAGCAAAAACCAAGGGAGAAAGGGGGACCAAATCCCTTGGCCGAGGAGAGAGCAGGGCGATCCATAAAATCCTTCGAAGACAGAAGGGGAAAAAAGGATCTATTAAGAGATGACCAAAGGGGGAGCGAATCGATTATGGTAGCCCATGGTTAAAAAAAGAGGGAGAAGGCGGCGAAAAAAGGAGGGAGGGAGTCTTCTTGTCATGGCACAACCTCGGGGGAGGGCAGAAAGGGAAACTATAAATAGATTCCGTAAGCAGCGGAAAAATTTTCTTGTCAGGGCGCTATCGAGTCGAAAAGAAAAGAAGGGGGCTTTTCTTCTCGAGCGGGGGGCTAAAGGAAAGAGGCGGGGGAACTTTGCGGAGAAAAGGAGGCCCGAAAAGAAGAAGAAAAAGAGGGGGGAAAGAGGCGCGGAGCCAGCGGCCTGCGGCCTACAAAAATGATACACTGCAAGGGAAAAGAGGGAGGGAAGGTGAGAGAGGGGGAACTCAAATCTCATTCCTATTACATCGGAACGAACCGTCGTCCTTTTTTGCCTCTATTGGGGGGTCATGAGAGAAAGAAAAGGAGATGCCCTCTCTCAACCAAAAACCGAGTGACAAGAAACTGGAGGGGAGAGAGAATGAGGGCGAAGGATCGTGAGAGAGAACTCCCTTTGGTTGTCAAGAAAAAGACTACAAGAGAGGGAGGGACTTTTTAAATCTTTACTGGTAAGGGGGGGGGAGAGGAAACAGACCACGGCGGTACTCTCAATGAATCTGAGGAAGAGGGAAGGAATGTATTGATATTGTGCGGAGGGGGAATGAGCTCCTATACTGATTGGTGCCAAAGAAGAGGGGACGAGGCTTAACTTTTTTTTCGCACGGAAAAGGGGGGAGAAAAGCAACGGAGGAGAGGAAAAGATAGAGATGCACTATGGGAGTTCACCGGAGAAAAAGGGGGGGGAAAAAAAAAAAAAAGTCACCTCCCAGATCAAACTTTTCCTTATTGGCATTGACAAGAGGAGGAAGCTCATCCCACCAACTAGCCGTCGCAAAGAGAAAAGAAAAAAAAAAAAAAAAGGATTCCTTGTCCTGTCCGCACCCGGGGGAGGGTATCTCCACAAGTCCACCAGTCACAAATAAAAAGTTCACTACTCAAAAAAAAGAGAGAGGGGGGGAGCCTTTGACCCACGTTCTTTCGCAGTCAGAATCAGGGGAAAAGACCCCCCCCTTTCCCGCCGCGACCCGAGTGTTGCAGCCGATGAGAAAAGGGGGGAAAGGTGTAGCTTTTCATGTTATTAACCGAAGTTTTCATCGCGGCCAAAACGTCCGACTGTCGTGCGCAAAAGAATCGGCCAGGAAAAAGGGAAAGAAAGGACTTGCCTCTTCACGGTTCAGTGTATCAATCACGCAATGAGGGGATCCGCCGCCGAGTGCCACCAAAGTAGGCAAAGAAAGGGAAAGAAGAGTTGCTTCGTTTACATCCGAAGATACGGCCCTCGCCTTCCTGCATAGACACCAAAGAAAGGAAACCCTCCCTCTCCCCGCCTAAACCCAAAGGGGAAGGGAAAATCTGCCTCAGCCATCTCGTGGAACTTGAGGAGAAGGACGAGGGGGAACTCTCAATCCCATTTCTGGTGTGTGGGGAAGGGGTGTGCCATTGCCCCCTCTCCAATCGCCGGTTGAGAGCATTATGAGAGAAGCCTTCTCTCTAGCGGCATTTCAAAAAGGACCAGCGCTGTTTAATCACTCTTCAGGGACATAGGTCACAGAGGAGGGAAGAGAAGGTATGTCCGGCAAAGAAAAGGAAAAACCATGCTCTTCTTGGAAAAAGGAAACGCCTTTCGCAGACTGGACCTTCTCCTCCAAACGGTTTTCCTTCGAAATCCCCCAAGAAAAAAAAAAAAAATTCTCCCCATTTCTACTTGGAAAGTGTGGGGACCCGTGAAGGGAATTGGGTCTCTATCCCATGCTACACTTAACCTCGTGGGAAAGTTGGAGGGGGGGAGGGGAAAAAGTTTTGGCTGGCCTCTCACTCATAAGAAAAAAATTCCTTTAAGAAAGCATTAGGGGGAAGAGGGGAAAAAAAGGGGGTTTCTCTTAACAACTTTTTTTTTTTGTGTGGGTACGACCTGAGGAAAAAGGGGGAAAGGAAAAGGGACTGACTATTCCCTTCTCTAGCATATTCCAAATGAAAGAGGTAAGCTAAACCTAGCCTACGATATCTTAGGTCGAAAGACTTCTCAGAGGGGGGAAAAAAAAAAAGAAAGAAAGCAATTCTCTCATTCCTCTCTCCTTCCGCCAGCGCCGCTGGAGGACAGCCGTGTATTGTCACTACGTAAATGGAGTTGGGGGAAGAAGAAGATGTGGAGAATCCGCGGGTTCTTTGTGTTTGGCAGGGGAGATAGTGCTTGAGAAAAAAAAAAAGGGCTCTCATCGCTTTTGTGGTCTCAGAAAAAAATGTCACACGCTCGTTCTGCCTCAGGGCGCATTGGGAGAAATGAAAGAAAGAGAAATGCCTCAACTCGCTTCACTCATTCTCGCCCCGTGGGCGGGGGAGAAAAACGACATCTGCATCTCATCCATCGCCGCTTTTTCCTGAGAGAGAAGAGCTCAAAAAAGGGGAGGATGCTCCCCCTGGCCACGTCTTCAATTTTAATTAGAAAAAAGCACGCCGCCCACCGCGCGATGTAGTCAAGGCACGAGCAAACAGGGAGGGGGGAAAGTTATCCCGGAATGCTCGCAACGAGGGTGGGGAAAAAAAATTTAAGCGGCACGCCGTACTGCAAGAAAAAGGGAAACGGCACAAAAAAAGAAAACGCCTGGCAAGCGTCGTAGCGGCAAAAAAGCTGCGGGCCGCCCATCTTCATACCTGCCCACGTGGGGTACCCTTCGGAAAAAAAAAAAAAGGAGGGGAGACGCGCTTTCCACGGGCCTCTTTCTCGCGCGTGGAAGGGGGAAGAGGTGCAAACACGGCTGCAGTCGGCCTCCGCCTGCGGTGGGCCTGTTTAAAGAAGAGAAGGAGAAAAACGCTTGGAATTGTCCGTAGATGCCACGGCTTGAATAGGAAAGGGTCGAAGAGTGTCTTCGACGTCGATTCCTCGTCAGGGGTCTTCAGGGGAGGAAAAAGGGGAAAAAAGCCATCATCTTTACGTGCCCCGTCCAGGTGATCGATCTACAAAAGAAGGGGAAGAGTTCGCCTTAACAGTCGGAGCGCCTTGATCTTGGGTCCGGGGTGTAGGAGGGATGTAGGGAAAAAGGGGAGGGAAAGGTAGCCAGCTTCATCAGCGCCTGCTGCACTGGGGGGAGAATCCGCCGCCTACCATCTTCTTCGAAGACCAGGTTCACGGAGAGGAAAGAAAAAAGGGGGGAAGGAAAAAAGGGGCGGTAAGGCGCCAGCACGGTCACTTGCGAATTTGTATAGAAGAGGAGAGGTGTCCCCACGATTCTGCGCGGCGGGTAACAGAGAAGTGCGCCGTCGGGAGAAAGGAGAAGAGGGAGGGAAAGGAAAAAATAGAGATCGATGGCTCTTTATCAAGCGGAGCACCGGGAAGGGGGGGGAAGATAGTGGGACCGGCGCTGACGCACGGCGAAAAGGTGATAAAAAAATTCCGCAAGTGAAAGAAAGAAGAATATCGTTTCATGCTGGACTTCGACAAAAAAGGGAATCGAGGAAAGGTGGAAGGGGGAGAAAAGGGCTGGTAGGCGTCGGTATTTCTCCCACATCGTGAACAAAAAAGGGCTGAAAAAGGAAGCTGGTT
>Ga0179593_1725348_pt1 | contig 10304 bp, 11 predicted proteins | sample CZODoug2_1_08_16_FD_185931 | JGI IMG/M metagenome (GOLD analysis project Ga0179593, IMG submission 185931) | Vadose zone soil fungal communities from Angelo Coast Range Reserve, California, USA - CZODoug2_1_08_16fungal (PacBio error correction) | ecosystem: Environmental > Terrestrial > Soil >...
GAGGGGGGGTGTAGTGAAAGACACCGCACAACATTGCTTCTTAGGGGGGGGAAGAAGAGGGAGGGCAGCAACCGCTTCACACATTTAAATGAGACCGAAGGACCGCGGTCGTACCGTAAACCATCAAAAAGGGGGGAAAGAAACGAGAGACCTCCGTAATATTTAAAGAGAGGAAGGAGTGAGAAATCACAATCGTCAAAGTTCAACCGGTAGGCACGTGTCTTCCCTGTTCCCGAAGAGGGAGCCGCCTTCCTCCCTTTTCTTTTGAAAGGGGGGGGGAAGGGGTGTTCCTTCTTAACCGATAAAGGAAGAAAAGAAATAAAGCTGTTTATTTTCTTTGGGAAAAGAAAGGGGGGGGAGGGCCTCATGCCAAACCGCTTTTAGTCCAATAACGCGAAAGAAAAAGAAAAGTAAACGCTCTCGATTCTTCACCATTCCGTAACGTAGAAGAGGGATCGGATCCTGTCGGAGTGCCACCCAGGCCCATGGAGGAAGAGAGGAAGGCCTACAAAGCTCTCGTTCAGGAATTGAGCTCCCTTACCAGAACCGAAAAAGGGGGAGTGGTGCCCCTCGTGCCTCCGGTTGTCAAACCGAGCCAGCATGCGATCGGCGGGCCGAGGGGGGAAACTGCGCCGAAGCTTCCATCCTCCCCGCTGCAGTCAAATTAAGACCTGAAAGGGAAAAGAGACCTGTCGGCGATTAAAGAAGCCGCAAGCTAACCGGCTTGGATGGCGGAGAAGAGGGGGGGAAAAGAAACGAGCAACCAGCTTAGCATCTCTCTCAACACAACAAAAAAAAAAACAAAGGAAAGAAAAGGGGGCTCGTTGCGTGTGGAACCAACTTCTATTAGAGTTCGGAGAAGAAGGAAAGGGAGCTTGCTGGCTCTTTTAATCGCGACAGGCTCGGGAACCAGGGAAAGGGGAAGGGAACGTGCGGATGTAAGCTTCGGTCGGGGGGAAAAGAGAGGAGGGGGTGTTTCACTTTTCACACTTTCTCCCTTCCTTCTTCCAGCACATCTCCGGGAAGAAAAAAAAAAAAAACCGGGGCAACGGGGGCAACCCCCCAAGCAACCCAGGGGAGGGGGAAAGGTTCTTTTGAAGGGGATCTCAATTCCGAACGAGAGCTGGAAAAACGGTCGCTTTTTTGGGATAGCGAATGGGAAAAAAAAAAAAAAGGAATCCCGAAGCCGAGCGGATCACGAGAAAAAGACCTTGTGGCCGACTCGACGATGCGGGGAAAAAAAAAAAGAAGGGGGAGGAGTTCGCGTTTAGTTGGCCTAAAAAAAAAAGGGATTGTGAAGCTCGGAGAAACGCTTGGGGGGGGGGGAGGTCTTTGCTCGTAATCGTTTCGAGAAGGAAACTAAAAGAAGTCAACCTTTTCGACCCCAAAAGAAAAAAAGGGAGGGGGGAAAGCGTCATCTCTTCTTTTTCTCTTTTCTCCGCCTTTCCCCTTTAAGACGCTGGGAGAAGACTGCGATGGTTATCCCAATCTTTGGGGAGAGGGGGGGAAAGGGGAGAAAAGGAAGGGGGGTGATTTTCTGCACAACCGACGAAGGGAAAGAGGACTAAATCTTTCTTCTTCTCTCTTTTCTGAAGTGGGCATGCTTTTTCTCTTCCTTCCTCTTGAAAAGAAACTCTTTCCTTTCCTCCCTTTTGGTCGGAGCGTCCGTTTTCCTGTGTGCATGAAAGGGGCCGCTTTTCTGAAGGGGAAGAGTAGAAGAGAGAAAAGGGTGGTGCGTTTCTGTCTTGTCCCGTCCCCCCCCCTCTCTATCATCTCTGAGGAAAAAGAAAAAAAAGGGAGGGGGCCGCGTTGACAAGACAATCAAATAAGGGAGCAGGAGGGGAGGGGAGGAGAGGACTCGCGTAAGTATTTTTGGCGAAGTGAAAACCCCCAAAACTGAAGGGGCGCAAGCCTCGCCGCTCTAGATACTGTTCTGTGCACGCAGCCAAAAAAGGGGGTGAGTCACCTTTCCTTTAAGTATTGATTAAAAAAGGAAGAGAGGGCTCATTTTTACTTCTCATCATCTTCCTCTCCCTGAGGAAGGAGGAGGAGGCGAGTCCCCTCTTTCTTCTTTTTTTTCCCTCCCCTTATAAATGGAAGTCGGGGAGGGACAGTCGCCCTCTCCCCTCTTTTTCCTTTTCTTTCTTGCAGATGTAGAGGAAGGGGGGAGAAAAGGGAGTAATTGTTCTTCTTCCCTTTCTCTCCTCTCTTTTCCTAGCGAATAAAAAAAGAAAAAAAAAAAAAGGGAGATTCACACACTTCCACTTCACTGGGGGAGCATGAAAAGGGGGAAAGGAAGGAGGTTCATGTTCGAACGCTCCCCAGGGGCACAATGGCCACAAAACGGACATGACCAAGGAGAGGGAAAGGGAAGCAGTCCGCGAACCATAGCGCTCTTTGCGTTCGAAGGCAGAGGAAGAAAAAAGAAGAGAGTCCACCGAGATTGGAATTTACGTGCTCGAGACACCCACGGCAGGAGAGTCAAAAAAAAAAATGCCAAAACAATCTGCAAAGGCGGGAGAAAAAAAAATATCGTTCGTTGACTTTCCGTGAGTGAATAGAGAAAAAGGGGAAAGCAACCACCCTGGCAGTGGTTCAGCAGTTCACATCGGAGTCGGGGGAGAGAAAGAAAGGGCACGGTGTGCGCAGATTCTGGGCGGGAAGGGGACAAGACAACCCTGCTTCCTACTCTTTCGAATCGGTGGAGAGAAAAAAGAAAGGGGGGGGGATAGGGTTCATCGGTTTCTTCCTCTTCTCTTACTCGCCCTCTACAGAAAAGAAAGGGAAGGCCCTGTCTCTTTTCGATTGATGCTCGGAAAGGGAGAAAAAGGTCGAGAGCCATTGGCGGTCCGCCGTTGAGGGAGGGGCAAGGGGGGAGGGGGGTGGCTGGCGGCTTTAAACGCTTTAGAGTGGGCATTATCTTTCCTCCAATGGACCATATCTTTTTTTCAGGGGAAGGGAAAAAAAGGAAGGTTGGTCCCGATCCATTACATTCAGACGGTGAGGGGGGGGGGGCGCCTGGCCGTCGCCCCATCAGAAAGGGAAAGCCGAGGAAGGGAAGAGGCCGGCCCATAGCCGCTTTCCTCGCCGCACCGCGTAAGAGGAAGAAGCCGCCACTATAACCTCTCCATCCCGGAAAAAAGGGGGGGGAGGAAAAATCCTCTCCTTTCTCTTCTTTCTATGTTCTCGTGGGCGCCTGAGCGCAAGGAAAAAGAAAAAAGGGGGGAGAGGGGGAAGGCTCGGGATCAGTCCCGTGATTTAAAACTTATTAGAGGAAAGGTGAAAAAGAATGAAAATAAATATACCGTCTCCTGTACTGTCTCTTTCCCCTTACTGGAAAAGGGGGGAAAAAAAGAAAAGGGGCGTCCGATCCTTTCTGACTCATCAGCCGTACAAAGAAAGTAAAAAAAAAAAAACAGAAAAAAGAAGGGCTGCATACGGACGTAATTGACCGCCATCCACTGGACTCCAGGGAGGAGAGGGAAAAAAAAGGGAGAGAGGGGGAGGCGGCCTTAAGTCATGAAAAATGGCGCACGCTCCTCTGGCTTAATAAAAGTGAAAGGGGGGGATAGGGGAGAAGTAAAGGGATACTTTCCATATCTGCCATCTTAATCATTTTAGTGGAAAACCTGGAAAAAAAAAAGAAGGGGGGAAAAGTACTCTCTGCTCATTGCCCGCGCTATGAGAGATAAAGAAAAAAGGGAGGAAAAAGAAAGAGGGGCGGTCTATTCACTCCGGAATTCCACGAACGATTGTTGGTTGGAGGGAGGACCGGAGGGGGGGAAGGGGGGGGCCCTATCCGCGCTCCGCCGTAGGTGTCTCGAACACGTAAAGGAAATCTAGGGGGAGGAAAGAAAGAATCCCCATTTTTTTGCATAGTTGAATTCGAACGCAAAGAGAGATGGGGGGAAAGAAGCCTCCTCCAGTTGGTCATGTCGTTTTTTGGAAAGGGGGGAGGGGGGGGGAGAGAAACCTGCCCTCCTGACTTTCACCTTTAACTTCACTCCTCAAGGAAAAGAAAAGTGAGGGGGGAGAATGCCCGCGCTCTTCGGAAATTGGAAAAAAAAAAGAGGGGGGGGAGGAATTCCAGCAACTGCCAGCCGACACCTTCAACCTCGGGGAGAGGAGAAGGGGGGAAAGGAGGGAAAGAGGAAAGTTTCTCTTTGCTTTCAACCATCAATCCATAGGGGAGAGAGAGGGAGCCCTTCAAGTCACATAGGAGAAGGAAAAAATTCGTCCCTCATCTTCCCTTTAAGGGACGGGGAAGAAAACGCAGAGGAACAGGCCCTTCTCAACAAGATGCCGATATACTCGGCAGAGGCAGGGAGGGAAAAGAGGTCTGCCAATTGTAATTCAGTTTTGGGTTGGACCAATTAAAAAGAGAGGGAGAGTATGTGGATTGTCTTGTTCAACGATGAGGGGGGGAAGTTTTTGCGGCTTGGTCGATATTCTTCTAGATGAAACCGAACAACCTTCTTCTCTTCGCTGGATCTCGAAAGGAAAGCTGCACACATGTCCTTACTATCCCTCCCACCCCTTTTTCCCTTCCCCAAAGAAAAAATCGTCGAACACATGCACCCTTGTGGAAAAGAAACGAAAGAGAAAAGAAAATCCTTCTTCTGCCTTGTGCACAAGGAAAAGAAAGAAAAACGGCCAACCTCTTTCCCCCTCATGCTCGGGGAGGAACTGTACCTTTTTCCCCTCCCACGAAGCCGGGAAGAACCTTTTTCTTTTGTTTCCCCTGTGAAGGAGAATCGTCTTCCTCCCTCATCTCTCGTCGGAAAAGAAAGAAGGTCAAAGAGAAAGCGAGTTTTCTTCCGCTCTTCCCAGAGAGAAAGGGAGAAGGGAAAAAAAAACAACCTTTTAGGCCAACTAACGCGAAAGTCGCGGCGGGAAGGAAGAAGAGGGGAGGGAGTCGCACACTGCCCGTACGGCCTCGGGCGGAAAAAGGGAGAGGGGCTTCGGGATTCTTCGGAGTGCCACCCAGCCCATCGCGAGTCCAGAAAAAAGAGGGACATACAAATCTCTCGTTCAGGAATTGAGAGAACTGAAAGAAAGGAGGGAAGCCTTTGGGTTTGTCTTGGTGCCCCCCGTGCCCCGGTTGCAAAAGAAAAAGGGGGGGTAAAAAGGAAAAAAACCTATTGTGATAGAGAGGTTCCCTGCGCCGAAGCTTCAATAAGAACGCGAAAAAGGAGAGAAGAGAGGGAAGGGATCGTTCCATGGTTCACCGAGCCTGTCGGCGATTAAGAGCCGCAGCGAAAATGAGGAGGGAGAGAAGGGGGGACAAACCGAAACGATCACCACTGAGCATCTCTCTCAAAAAAAAAAAAACGGGAGGGAAAAAAAAGGGGGAGAGGGGCGTTCTGAACCAACTTCTATTAGCCGGTCGGAGGGGAAGGCGTCGAGGAAGGGGGGAGAGGAGATGGGAAATCGCCTACATTCTCTTTAACCATGAACAACACTTAGAAGAAGAGTAAGAAGGAATCTTGTTTCTTATTACGCTTCTTCTCATGGCAACGAAAAAAAAGGGCGACCTTCCGTCGGCCAGCACGATCGCATTGCTGGCTCGGTGGGAAAAAGGGAAAAAGGGAGGAAAAAGAAAGTTTGCTACGGTGTGCGCCGGTTCTGGTGAAGGAGCTCAATTAAGGGAAAGAAAAAAGGGAGACTTTGGTAATAGCGAATGGGCTGGGGGGGCACAGAAAAGAGAAGGGACTAGCCACGACCGAGCCGTGAAGGGGAAGAGGGAAGAGAAGTGGCTCGTGACAAGGAAAAAGGGAGCGTTAGTTGGCCTAACGGGTTTGGCAGGAAAAAAGGAAAAAAAGAGGGGAAGTTGACTGGTGGGGCGGGGCGAAGACGAAGCCCGTAACTCACCCTAAGTCCCATTTGCACCCAAGCAAAGTTCGGGAAAAAATCCTCTCTTCTTTTTCATTTTCCCCCTGGAACCTGTGAAAAGGAAGAGAGCCTGGCTTGTTCCCCTCGGAAGGACGATTGGTTGACTTTTCTTCCCTCCTTTCTCCTCTCGTTCTTTGGATGGTGCAAAAAAGAAAAGAGAGTCCGGGCGGCTCTCGTTTCTTCTTATGAAAAAGGGGAAAAAAAAAAAAAAAGGGGGGGCATAGTGTTCGAAACTAGTTTGTAGGAGATGGTTACGGGAAGCCGGGAGGGAGATCCTTTCCGTGGGCAGGGCGGTGCGACAGGGGGGGGAAAAAAGAAAAAGCGAAGAAGCAATTGTTTGTGCGGTGTCTTGGAAAAGAAAAAAAAAAAAAAGAGGAAGCAAAACGTTTCATTTCCGCGTTGACAAGACAAAGCAAAAGATGAAAGAGGGGAAAAGGAGGAGGGGGAAAGGGTTTTTTTTCTCCTGTGCACACCCCAAAAAAAAACACCAAAAAGAAAAACGCGCCTATATACTCTTCGTCTTGTTTCACGCAGCCAGCTTTCGCAGGGAGAAGGGACTGACGTATTTTCTTCCCCCCCTCCTTCCCTTTACCTTTCCCTTTATGTCTGGGAAGAAAGGACGCGCCTTCTCCTTTCTTTCCTGGTTTTTACGTAGTATCAGAGGAAGGGCTTCCTTTTTTTCCAGCCAATGCTCAGAAATAAAGTAAAAAAAGGGAGTGGAACGTCTCCGCTTCCGTCCTATCTCCCCTCTTTTCCTTTTGTGCGGCTGGCCTTGGAGAAAAAAGATGTTTTCTCCCCGGCGTTTTCTTCCTTTCTTCTTTCCCTGCCGACTCCAAAAAGAAAAAACTGAATCTTTCACGTTCACACTCAACGTCACTGTGGAGTCAGAGAGGAGGAGTTAAGGTGAAAGTCTGAGGCATTGTTTGACGAGGTAAAGAGAAGAGGGCCGCCACTCTTCTCTTTTTTTTTCCCCCCTTTGCCAAAACTAAGGAAGAGGAGGGGGGGAAAACTGTAAGCCCGGTCTCTCCCCCTCGTCGCTTTTCGGGGGAGGAGAGCAACATGTTCTTCTCCTTTCTAACTTTTAATATAGAGATAACAAAAAAAGGAAGGGAAGGGAAAGGATCGATACAACCTCCTTCTTAGCTGCGACTCGGGAAAAAAAGACGTCAAGGGGGAAAAGAAGGGAAGAATGTAACCAACAATCTTTCTTTTACTTCCTTATGATAGCCCGCCATAGGGGGAAAGAAAAAGGGCAGTGGTTCAGAGTTCATCGGAGTCCGGTTCTCGAGGGAATATAGAGAGGGAAGGGGGACCAGATTCTTTGCTTTTGTCACGACGGTTTCCAGAAAACTGCAAAGAAAAAAAGGGGGAAAAGGAAAAATGGGGGCTTGGTGTGCATAAAGGGGGAAGCTAGCGGAGAGAATCGCGACATTTTCACTTCTGAAGATGGGAGGAGGGATATGCGCGCTTAAGCTCTCCCACAAGAAAAGTCTAAGGAAAGGGGGGAGGAGAGGGGACTTACTTTAAGTAAGTCGGGGGGGAGGGGTGGCTGGCCTTTCTTTTCCCCCTCTTTCTTTTACTGGGGGAATGGGTCGAACTGTCTCTTTCCTCCCCTTTTCCTTGGGGAAGGGGACCATTTGAAGGAAGGTTTGCCCGATCCAGTTCATGAGGGACGGGGAGGCGATTCTCCCCTTTTTGGGGTTCCTTTTCCTCGTCCCATAAGAAAATTGAAAAAGAAGAAGGAGCATCTCCCGAGCCTGCCCCAGAGCCAGCTTGAGGAAGGGGCCGAGGAAGAGAAGAGGGAGAGAATCCTCCCCACCTAAACCTCGCCCTCCGCGGGGGGGGGGGGGAAAAAGAAAAGAGGAAATGGGCGCGATGGCGATGTTCTCGTGGGGCGGCGCGCGGCACTCGGTGAGGGAAAAGAGGCTGGGAAAAAAGGGAGGGGAAGGGCGCCGGATTTCAACCTGATGAGCGGAACTTATATGGGGGGGGCGAAAAAACAGGAGAATCGCTCAAATAAATATACGGGCGAAGGGACTGGAAGAGGCGGAACTCTGATCGATATGCAGTCCAAGTGGCAAAGGAGGGGTTCAATCCGCCACCACCCAGAAAAATAAGGGAGAAAAAGGGGAAAAAGAAACTGAGAAACGACTGGCTTTCGACCGTTGCGTGGGGAGCGCCTTCCGCGCAAGAAAGAGGAAAATGGGCGGGGAAAAAAAAAGGTCTCGATCTCTCCCGAGAGGGAAAGAACCGGAAGGAGGGAAATGGGGGGGCATTGCTATTCCCTTCTACTCCATATTCGCCAGAGAAGGGGGGGGGAAGTAAGGACAAACTCCCATAAATCTGCGCCCCTTGTCGTAAAAATGAGCATTAAAGGGGAAAGAAAACGAAGGAACTTTTTAACCACTGCCAGTTTGCTCAACATAAAGAGGGAGGTCTAAGGGGGGGGAAAAAAAAGGAGGACCTCGTTAAAAAATCTTTCATTATTGTTTGGCAGTGAAGAGGTGAAAAAAAAAGCCGGAGGGTGTCTCGAGCACGTAAAATTCAATCTCGGGGTGGGGAGAAGGAAAAGTGTCGCCATTATCCTCCCAGTTTTGGGAAAAAAAAGAGTATGGTTCTCTACTTCGTACATTGAAAAAAGAAGGGGGTTCAATTGTCTTTTTTTTCCCTTTGTGCCCAAAAAGGAGAAGAACATACCGCCTGAGCTTTCACCTTCCCTCCCTCTCATCCTTCCTCCCCTTTCCTTGAAAGCTCCAAGGGGGAAGAATTCACGTCTCTCTTGGCCTGGATCCGCCTTGCAAGGGAAGAACAAAGGAGAAGGGAAAAGAGACCACACCTTCAACCCCTTTGCTAGAGGAAAAAGAGGGGGCAGTAGAGACGCTTCCATTTCTCATTTGCGGGAACAGGGAAAGGGGAGCGCCTATCGACTGTAACAGGCCCGTCAAGTCAGCAAGGAGCGTAAGGGAAAAGGAGGGGAAAAAAAGATAGGAACGGTCAATTGAGGCTTTGGTTCCTCCAATACTTTCCGGGGAAAGGATCAAAAAGGAGGGGGGAGGGAAAAAAGAGGCAGGAAATCTAGATCGAGCTTGCGCAAGTTCTGCCCAATTGTAATTCAGTTTTGGGGTGGGGGAAACATAAAAGAGGGGGGGAAAAAAAGAGGGTACATTATTGTATTGGGCTGAGGAAAGGAAAAGGGTGGCGGCTTTGGCCGATTATTCTCTATATGGTGGGTAGTGGAAGGAGGAGCCGTGATCCTAGCGTCGTAAAGCGGCAGCACCAGGGAAACAAAAGGAAAGGGAGAAAGGAAAAAGGGAGGGGAGGACCGTAACCATCTCCTCAACTCGTCGAACACTATGAAAAAGAGACGCCGGAAGTCATTTCGTCCGCTCGGCAGAAAAGACAAAGAGGGGGAAGAAAAAGTCCGCCCCTCTTCACCTTACAAAGGTCCCGCCTCCCTTCTCTTTAGGCACCTGGGAAAGGGGGAACGTTTCCGCCGTCTCCCCCTCCGTCTTGTGAAAAAAGGAGAATTTGCTTTGGTATTTTTTCCCCTTTTCTTCTGTTTTGCAAGGCGGCGGAACCGGATCTATCACCTCCCCACCGTCAATAAAGAAAAAAAAAGAAGAGGAAAAAGCGTTTTCATTTGTCCTATGCCAAAAAAGAAAGGGAGGGGAAAGAAAAATTGACGAGCCACTTAAACGCATCGTCGAGGAGGAACAATAGAAAGGAAAAGGGGAGGAATCCGCTCGCTTCGGGATTCCTGGGCGTAGGGAAAAGGGGAAAGAAAAAAGGGGCTATCCACTCTCGCCTACAAAGCTCTCGTTCGAAAAGGGGAGAAAGAACAGGCTCCCACCTTCTCAAACGTTCTTTAAGCCTTGGGTGGAGGGGGAAAAAAAAAAAGAGAATAGGGCTGTGCCTTACTTAAGTTATAAAGTTAAACCCTATTGGGGAAAAAAAAAAAAAAAAAGAGGGGAAAGCGCCCTCTGCAGTTCACTTAAGACAGGAAAAGCAGAGGAAGGGGGAAAGGGTCACGAGCCTTTCGGGCGATAAAAAGAGCCGCAGATAAAGGAGGGCTGGGAGAGGAAAAGAAAGAGAAGAAGGTGGTGCCCACTCACGATCACCACTGAGTCATCTCTCTCAAAAAAAAACAAGGGGGGGGAGGGGAGAGGGAGTTTTAACCACCCTTCTATTATCCGTTTCGGAGTGGGAAAGTCGAAGAGAAAACGAGTTTATCTTCTTCTCTTTTAAATCGCCCAGGACAGGGGGAAAGGGGGGAGGACCATCCTTAAAGTGACCTTCAGCTGGGCGGATGAAGCGTCGGAGGAAAAGTGGCAAGGGGAGAGGGGTTTCCCCTTTCTACCTTCCGTCGCGGCAAGAACGGAAAAGGGGGAAAAGGGGGCACAAATCAATACCCA
>Ga0179593_1288017_pt1 | contig 10303 bp, 17 predicted proteins | sample CZODoug2_1_08_16_FD_185931 | JGI IMG/M metagenome (GOLD analysis project Ga0179593, IMG submission 185931) | Vadose zone soil fungal communities from Angelo Coast Range Reserve, California, USA - CZODoug2_1_08_16fungal (PacBio error correction) | ecosystem: Environmental > Terrestrial > Soil >...
ATCTCCTCCCTTATTCAGGGTACCTTTAAGTACGATGTGGGGGAAAAACCCATGAAAATATTGGCTAGAGGGGTGGTCCTTTCCTGAAAACAAAGGGCAATCTGAAAGATGGATGGAGGGGGGGGGGGGATTTAAAGGGGGGGAAAGAAGATAATTTGGGACTCCCCATTTCCGTAGGTAATAGTATTGGAGAGCATCTCTTTTTAGGTAGACGCCAAGGGAGGGGGTGTCTTTATGTGAATGGACATGAAACCTGCTGGCTAGGCAGGGGAAAAGGGCATACGGGATCAGGACAAGAGTCGATTCAAAACTCACAGAGGACATGGGGGGGAAATCTTTGAGGGGTTCGTTGGAGAATATTGGGAAGAAGAATCATATTGCTGAGTCTGGAAACATCAAATGATGCCGTCCAGGTGCCATTGGGGAATAAGAAAGGGAAAGCTTGGAGTTAGATGGGTAGAAGGGTGTAATATTGGGTAACATCCAAAAGAAGGGGGTCTGAATTTTTGTTACTGGGAAAAGAGTCCTGGTCCAAGTTTTGCACATCGAAGGAGGTAAACCTTGAGTATATCAGAATGGCGCGTCGGGGGTAGTGAAAAATGATGGCTATAACATGGTGAATGGAAAGAGAATTGTTCAAATCATTATAATAGGAGGGGCAACGAGAACAGAGATAATCTGGAGGTGCTTTACATTCATGATGGGCCTTAGAAATAAGGAAAAAAAAATCATCACATAGTTGCGGTCCGGTCCATATGTAGGTGGAAAAAGGGTCAAGTCTTTTAGTATGGGGGAGGAAGTAAAATCCATTAACAAACAAAATTTTCCTCAGGGTACTGGAAGGTTGGGTGTTTTGGAAACCAAGGGGGGTGGGGAATTCCTGCGCACATTTCATTCTCAAGGTTTTCAAAAAAAATCCTTGAAAAATTGCTGCTAAAAAATTGTAAACTAAGCTTGTCCTTTTATTTGGGGTGAGAATGTCACATCGCTTGCGGTTACAGTAGAGCATTTCGGAAGTTAGAGGGGGGGGATAAATCATGGTCTGGAAAGTCCAACCCGATTCCTATTTCATAAAAGTACTATTATGAACATCAGATCAAAATATTGGATGACATCAAAGGGGGAAGTCCTAAAAGGACCATCTTAAGAAAATTTTTCCTTAATCCTGGAAGGTGACCAACATTTGGTACCACCATTGTATGGGGGTCGAGTGGTAACTGGTGAATTCAGCCCAATAGTGGATTTGCAAGATAGTAGTTGTTAAGAAAAAAAAGACAAGTAGGGCATTAGGGGCTGAGAATTTACGTACCATTATTAATGAAGGGTTTGTGGGTCTGCCTTCTTAGTGGGTCTTTCCAAGAGTAACTTGACGTTCTTAACAGAATCAAGGGGAAGGGTTCCAGGGATTTGGACTATTTTTCATGGAGGCGGGGTCCCGAACCCTTCTTTTTAGGGAGGAGAAGACTGTGTTGATGAGAAGACAATTTGGGAAAGGAACTAAGTGGGGAGAAACCTGGGGGTTGTCTAGGACCTACGGGGGGGGATTGAACATACTGAGATGACTCATGATCACTCTGCTAAGCCGCGTTCAAAATGATTCTTCGTAGTCCTTTTCCCAAAGGTGTCTTCAAAAGCTTCTGTTGAATTCCGGGGTCAGGTAAGGACTTCAATCGGACGTGGTGATTCGTTTCGCATGAACTGTGAGTCTCCTGCCGAGTGACATAGGGGTGGCAAGCACTCTTCAATGATCACTCCGCTATTGCGGCTCCTTGTGAAAAATCATGTCTTGTATGGAGCGACGAGCAAAAACAAACGGGAGGAGGAAACGCGAGCGCGCTAAAAAATAATAAGATAAAACACCATGCAAGGTCACAAGTACGTGAAGAAGAGTGAACCTACGGGGTCACAAAATCTTCGAAGAGCACGACGGGAATGGAGCCAGCAGAAAAAGAAAAAAAGTATGGACTACGAAAAGGAAAGGACAAAGGAAAAAGACTTGCAGACAAGGGGGGAGTGGACAAGAGGACTAGAAAGAAAAGTTCTTAAGGGAAGCGTCGCGGAAGAGAGTGAATTCCGATGAGAATAAGATAAAACTAAAAAACAGAAAAACGGACAGGGAGAGAATCATAAAGAGAGGGGGAGCCGCCAACCAGGCAAAGGGAAGACAAGTGGCTCTAAAGAACAAGTGCTGCTCCAAGGGAGGACTGCCCAAATAAGGAAAAACAGAAAACAGGGGGAAAGAACAATTCATTGTCCTGGAAGAAGGCCAGGCCGATGTTGGCCCACCACAAGACTCAACCTAGGGGAAGAAATACAGGAATCAATAGCACTATGAACGAATGATGTCAGCAAGTCTCAGAAATGGTACAGAGGTGGGGAAGGAAGTACACCATTTAACAATACCATACACGGGGGGGGGTACCAATGTGTACAAGGAGAAACAAGATCCATGCATAAAGTAAAGGGGAGGAAGGTAAAGTATTTTGTCATAAGAGGTGAACTAGGGGTACGGTCGTCATGGAAAAACCAGGGAAAAATAGTGGGTACTTGAAAAAAGGAAAAGGAGAAAAACAAACATATATAGGAATGCGGGCCTAGCAAAACAAACTAAGAAATTTAAAAAAAAAAAGAGAAAAAAGTACTGGGGGAGGCGGCAAAGGAATTTATGGAAAGAAACCGGAAAAGAGAAGGAAATTGCAAATCTCCAACTTGGGAGGAAATAACAACAGAAAAAGGTACTGGTAAGGATGGAGAAGCAACATGACGGGAACCAAAGGGGCATAAGAAAGAGGATAGGATTGGAAGAGGTCCTGTAAGGACATCAATAATTTCACCAAAAATTACAGCACCGGATTTAATCAAAAAGAGTCAACTGATGGAAACAGTCAGGGTAGGACAGAAAAAAAGCCTAGGAAGATTATAAAAGGACGCAAGGCAGAGCTAATGGAAGATACAGGATTACATCCCCGGCAAAAGACCATATTGAGGGAATTTGGGAAGGGAAAAATTCCCCCCAGGAAGAACACAAGTATGAAAAAAAAAAAAGGGAAAAAAAGGAGACACTTAAAGCATGCCAGATGGAAAAAAGCTGCTGGAGGACAATAGTATTTAACAAATAAATCTTACCAAAAGAGGGGAATCTGTTGACAGACGATATAGGGGAGAGGAAGGGAGGGGAGGGACTCGGGAAGAAGAAAAAAGAAGGGGGATGTAAAGGAAAGGAAAGACACTAGTGGGGGAGAGACAAAAAGAGTGCTCCTAAGAGAGCCAAGAAGGAAATGGGGGGACAAATGACTAGATACCACATACAGGGAACTTAAAAGTCTTGATATAAAGGTTACAAGATTGTAGGAAGGAAGGGGGGGCAAAGGACAGGTAACAGGAAAGGTACCATGTGGGAGAGCTCGACAACACAAACGGGGAAGGGGGGGGGGGGGGAGAAAATATCCTACCTTAGGAGGGGGCCTTTAATGTACAGTTAAAATCGGATCCCTCTTGGGGGTCATCCGCATCTGAAGAAAGTTCGAGGCCATTAAAAAATGAGGTGGGAGCCTAGAATTTTGCTCAAAGTTGTCAGGAGGGCAAGGACGCAAATCTTACTCATGGGGGGGGTGACTGGATGTCCAACTTGACATGGAAAACCGGGGCTGGGGGGCCAGTGGAGACATGCCATAAATCTCGACCAAATGAAGAGATGAGCCAAACAGGACGCATCTGGAGGGGGCTAAATATTTTAGAAGAAGCAGCTTAGGAGCATCTGGAATCAAGGAGAATTAGAGACCAGGAAAGGGGGTGTGTCCTGTTGTAATGAAATCAAATTGCCAGTGTACAAAAAATGTTATAGCTGGTAGGGGCAGATGAGGGGGGGAAAGGAAGACCGCAAAGATGAAGTAAGGGTGGGTCTGTTCACTCAATCAAGGTAGCTTGGGCCTTTTTGGGAACGCCATTGCCTTTGGAGATCAGATGGCCATAGGCTGGGTAGGATCCTGGACAGGGGGGGAGGGGATCTCGGGGGGCAAGTAGTGTGATCTGTGGACAGGACGTAATCGGGGATGGAGGTGATCCATTCATGATGAACTTTCTTCAAAATCAGCAAATAGTTGAGTAGAAAGTCAAGTTAGGGAACCCTGTGGTAACTAGACATGAAGGTCGCAAGAATTCACCTTGTGGTAGTCAGGGGAGGGGAGGAGGCGGAGCAGGGGACAGTTCGGAAGTTTGTTCCCTTCCATAAAGTCTTTGAGTGCTCGCACCACTTGGGGAAGAGTGGGGTTTTAGGGGGGGAAAAAATTTTGCAGGCGCTTGCCGATGTATTCAGAGGGAGGTCAGGAAGAACGTAGTTTTTTCAAGACTCCTCCAGGTGTATGGTCTTGACGCACAAGGAAAACAATCTGCTGGGAGACTAAGGGAAAGAAGAGTTACCCAAGTATTGTATTCAGAAAACAAGACTTCACACAGCCGGGATTGGCCTCAAAGTTGTCCAATTGTAGGGGTATATGTTCTGTAACTTGGTCCTCAGAGGGACATGGTCAAGGGCAGAGTGTTAAAAGAAGGAGGAAATAGGGGATAGGGCTGAAGGGGGCCCATTTAGTCAAACATATTCTGGGGGGGGGGGGTGCTGTGCCTTCTTTCGGTTGGGCATTGCAACTTTGACTTCTTCAATTAAGATTGTGGGAAGGGGGGTGACTGGTCGGTTTTTCGGAGATTGGAAAGGGGAGCAGGGGGTTAAATCAAACTTCTTTTGTGCAGAAGAGCACTTGGGGTGATTCAGAGAAGTGATTCAGTTTAAAAAAGGGAACGATCAAAAACTTAAATCTGCTAAAAAGTCGTTGGAGGAAAGTGATCGGCAGGATCAACTGAAGGCTCGCCGCGACGAAGGCAGTCGTGCTTCTTTTGAATGCCTCTGGGGGAGAAGAATCGTAGGGGGAACAAAAAGGAGGTCTTGTGGAGGCCAACCAGTTCTACAACATACTTGGGCCTTGAGGGGGGGGATCGCTCAAGTCAAGGGACTTCTCCGAAATGTATTGGTGACCGACTAGGGTTCACTCTTTGATAACTCTATTGCAGGATGCACGGCCTTTCTCCGGGGAGGAATTATTATTGTTATGAGACTACAAAAAAGAAGGAGGAGGAAAAGAATAGAAAAATAATAAAAAAGGAGAATGCAAAGTTAACTGGAAAAATAGTCAGAAGAGAGGGCTACGGAGGGTAAAACAGAGAGAAGATCTGAGGAACGAATAAAACAAGAGGAAAATAACCGAACCGAGGGAATTCCAAAAGACAGGGGAAAGAGATGGACGGAGGCTGATTACAATAAATGATGATTAAGGCATCTTACGAGGATAAAAGAGTGCTTCAGAGACAATGATACCACGGCAATACGTTGGGAAAAAAAAGAATCAGAAGAAAGAAGAGTAACCTTAAAAAATGGGAGATTAAGAAAAACAAAGGAGAGAAAGCACTAAATTGATGGCATGCAGCCATGAAACAGGGTATAACAAAACATTGAATGATGGTATGAAGGAAGGGGGAGAAGGGTGAAAGACCAAAACACGACCGAAGAAACAAACATAATAGGAAGAAAATGGCCAAAGAATATCACTACTTGAAGATGGTCCCAAAGAAATAGAGCCAGAGGGGAAAAAGGGGGGCCGTCACCCTTGGAAAATACAAAACTAAATTGGGGTAAAATGTAAATCCAGGGAAGAAAAATGAGAGAAGAGAAATTAAACTTGAGAAGAGGATTTAGAATGATCAAAGGTAGTCGGTCCTGAAAAGGCTTGTACGGTAAAAAAAGGATATTTAAAAAAAGGAAGGGAAGGCTACCTGCAAGTACGAAAGAGGAAAGAAAAAACATTAAGAGAAAGACAATAAACAAATAAACAGAAAAGAGAGACCAAAGGACTGGAAAAAAGAAGCAGTGTCCAAGAAGGTTAGGAAGGGAAAACAATCAAACATGGACGTCAAAAAACTGGACGTAAGAAAAAAAGGATGAACAAGGGTGGTTGGGGGATGTACACAGAGGAAAGGACCAAATGGTCCCCTAAGAAGAGCCACCTCCTATTTGAAGTAAAGGAATAAGTACACAGTGGCACAGACAGAGGAAACGAAAAAGATGGAAATCACCAGATTCCAAGATGGGGAGAGGACAAGGTTTCAATATGGACCAAGACTCACTGAAAAACCGGAAAATGAGGAGAAAAAGGCCGGGAAAAGAAGCAAGAACAAATGCCATAGAAGGGACCAAAAGCTTAAAAGAAGGGGGGTTTTAGGACCACTTGTAAAAGACAACAATTTAGGAACCAATCTAACCTTGTACACGAAAATTGGCAAGTTGACACCAGTGGAAACAAAATTAAGAAAAAATCTACTGGAGGAAAAATTAAAGCTGTTAGGAGCCATATGTGAAGGGAGGATGAAAAAGGGGGGAGAGGGGGCAATCGTATAGAGGGAGATGGTATGGCCAGGTAACAAGCAGACATGGTAGACCAAAGTTTAACAGGGGATAAATGAAAATAAAAAAAAAAATTAGTGGACGAAAAAAAACGCCGGGTATAGGGAAGAAAGGGGATGAATTATAGATACCAACAGACATGTGGGTAACGGACCAAACTAGAATGAGGCAGATGCAGGGACCTGAAAGCCAGACCAAACAAGATGGATTAATCATATTTAAAGGGGAAAAAATGAAGGGAGAACGAATAAGGGATATCTCTCTCAAACAAAACAGAAATCCAAAAAGGGGGTAGCCTTTAATGTAAAGGTTGAGTTACCTCATGAGAAGGAAAATCCAGAGGGGGGGGGGGGGTCTGGGCTGGCAGTGGGCACAATGGGCATCAAAAGCATAGGGAAGGGGGGGTACCGTTACCAAGATGTCTGGGGTATCAGGGGGTGAACAAATTCAGGATGGCCTCTATTGGAAAGACATAATCTGTGAGTTAAGAATAGTGATGTGGGGTGGGAATAATGTGAAAGTGAAATGAAACCTAGGTCTACATGTCGGGCAAGGTTGATCCCGAATACATCCAACCCTACATACCTAGATCGAGGGAAAAAATGCCAAATATTGGTCACTTTCTTGGGGGTTCGAGGAAAAAGGGCAAATACAGCATATTGCTTGAAAAAAAAAAAAAAATGGTAGCGATCCAGTAGAAGGGACCATTGGGTTGTCATACTCAATGAAAAAAAACGGGAGTTAAGCTGGTGAAATGTGCCATTAGGGGTACAAAAAATACCATAGGGGGGGGAGGGGTTGGTTAATGTTCCAAGAAGTGTCTGGGGAAAGGGTTGCAGCACTCATTGAAAAAGTGGGAAATCTAAAGGCTTGGGGATTAGGAAGTGAAGCATGGTAAAAGGGTATAAAGGGTAACATAAGTAGTGGATCATGGATGGTAAAAAAGTCGAAAAGAGGCGTAGGAATGGGTAGCCATTCATGATGGAAGGACAGAAAGAGGTACCTCTTCAAAAAGACAGTTGATGATCCTTTCGGGGAAAATGGGGGGGACACTGAGGTCTTGTGGTTGCTCCTGACAGAAGGAAAAACCGGGTTTCTTCCGTTGGAAAAAAGTGAGTGTTTAGTGAAGGAAACAGTTGGAAAACTTCTGCGCTTCATGTTCACTCTTGGGGGGGGGTTGGAATGGAAAAAAAAAAAGTAAGGGAGAGTTGACAATAACTCAAGCAGGGGTCTCATCTTGTGTGGTACCTTTTTATTGGTTGGTGAGGGGGGGGGGGACAAATGTCACATCGCACCTGCGTTACGACAACATCGAGGGAAACTGAAGTTGGGGTTTTCCTCGAACTACTTGGGAGGGGGAGAAATCAAAAAAACGTTTCCAGGAGTTGAAGGAGAACCAACTCTTGAAGGACGGAGACTACAATATTAGACCTCAAAGGGAAGGGGTATTCTCAAAGGAAATAGGGGTTGAATGCTTCGGAGCAAAATTTATCCGGATGTCACTGGGTGGGAAATTGGGGGGTGGGGAAGGGGGGGGGGACTGTACGGGGTTGGCCTTCAGTCACCAAATGGGAATGGTCCTGGAGAGTGCACTGGGAAGAAATCAAGTAGATCTTGGAAAAATTATCTGTAAATTATAGAGGGGGGGGGGTTTTAGGGGAAAAGGCTTCGTCGTTGAGTTTCCAAAAAATCTGGATTGACGGTCGATTACCACAGTGGAAGGGGGAGGGGGTTGTGTTGTTTCTATTTCGGCAGGAAAGGAAATCTGGTATGGGAGAGAGCACTTGTTGGGACATAGATGTCATGAAGGGAATTCAAGGGCGCTTCTTTTCTGAGGGTACCTCTGTGGAAGATAGGTATTGGAAGGAGGATCGCTGGGATCAAGCCCGACGATGCCTCGAGAAAAGAATAAATTAATCGTCTCTTTCCACCGGACTCTGTTGTCACTCAAAGTCCTTCTTTTGAAGGAAGCGGTTGCTGTACGTATGCATCCAGACGTTTCCTCCGGCTTGGGGAAAGGCGTTAAAAAACTGAGTCGCGTCTACGTGAAATAGGGAAGGAAGGAAATGGGACTCTGAAAAAAGAGATAGGTCCGTAAATTTGCATGTTCGAGCACTTTTTAACTTTATTAGTTTTAGGGAAGAGAACAATCCTAAAACCACCAAAAGGGAAGGAAAAAGATAAAGAAAAAGAGATCCCAAGGGAAAGGAAAAGACTAAGGCAAATTTACGGTCAAAAAGGATTGAAAGAGAAAGTGGACATACGGAGGGAGACTCAGAAAAAAAAAGGAAAAAGGGGTTACCAAGAAGAGAATATGATTCACCGGAAAAAAGGAATTCACAGAAACTGGTGATCAAGGAAAGTGAAAAGGAAAGGTATGATGATGAAATAGGGAGGGATCTGATGGGCAAGTCATATACACATCCAGAAAAAGTCCCAGACTCAGAAATGAGAAAAGAAGGAATCAACTTAAAAAGAAGAAGACCAAAAGGTGTAAGAAGGAGCACAGTGCTATTCTCAACAGAATGGAGGGGGAAGACAGCCTTAAAACACATTGGGGGAAGAAACTTATGAGGAAAAGAAGCATCATGTGGGGGGGGGGGAAGAACAAAAGAAAAAAAGCAAAAAAAGAAATAGAAAGATAGGTCCAGTCACTTGGGATCAGATGTACCCCAATGAAAGGCGAATCAATTGAAAAATATGGGCTGAATCAAACCATGGTAACATAACAGCTACCAGAAAATGTGTACAAATGGAGTACAGCAGTAGGAAAGGGGAACAGGGGAAAAAAGGGAAATAGTTGAGGGAAAGGAGGGTGAAAGAATATTGATGACTGTAGGAGGGGAAAGGGATGATTAAACCCGCAGGGAATCGTGTTGGGACTTGGGATAACTCACATTCAAGGGGGGAGGGAGAAAAAACCTTACACGTTTCGAACGCACAGAGGGAAAAATGCAAAAAATAGAGGCAACGAGGGGTACAGACCAAATAAAACGGGGACCAAGATGAGCCAAAATGAAGGGAGACAATGGGAGAAGGGAAGATTCAAAAAGTCAAAAAAATGGAGACAAAACTGCAACTTACAAGAAGGAAAGAAAGTAACAAGTGTTATGAGGGGGAAAGTTCAATTACAAGGGAAAATGGTCCACTAACAACTTAGGAAGATTGGAAGAGGTCATGTACATAATGGGGAGAAAAAGACGATGCCCGGTTACGGGAGGTAAAAAAAAAAAGACATTGATGGAGAAAAAAAAGAGATAACCAGGACCAAATGTACGATCAAAGAATACAAGAAAAAGACCTCAAACGGAAAAAAGTCCTCAATCATCTGTCGACCAAGGGGACAAAACTATTGGAACAGACCAAACGAAGCCATCTTTTGTAGGAAGGGAAAATATCTGGCACAATTTCTAATAAAAAAGAAAATTGACTGAAGGGGGAAGTATGACCAAAGAAAAAAGCACTGGAAACCTCAGACTGAGAATGAGCCATGATAAACGGAAGAAAAGGAGTAGTCCATCGAGTCTATACAAAGAAATATGACCCAATATTGTCATCGTTGAAAAAGAGGGTATGGAGGGAAGCGAGGGTGGCCGGAGGAAACCTGCAACAGGAAAAAAGGGGCATGTTGAAAAAAAGGACACAGACACAAAATCACGAATTGAGTATACTAAAAAAGGAGAGGAAAAACTAAAGACTCAATTGGGAGGAAAAATTACGAAGCCAAAATGGGTAACGTACCAGACCCTAGAGGATTTGAAGATGCAGATTGTGCTGACAGCAAAAAAAAAAATGAGGCAGAATCTCAATTTGGAACCAACATAAGGGAAAGAAAGGGAAACTGAATAAGGT
>Ga0179593_1291935_pt1 | contig 10303 bp, 6 predicted proteins | sample CZODoug2_1_08_16_FD_185931 | JGI IMG/M metagenome (GOLD analysis project Ga0179593, IMG submission 185931) | Vadose zone soil fungal communities from Angelo Coast Range Reserve, California, USA - CZODoug2_1_08_16fungal (PacBio error correction) | ecosystem: Environmental > Terrestrial > Soil >...
ATCGCGAGGAGACGAACGAAAAAACAGCGAAGGCGAGCGCCGACCACCATCCAAGCCTTCAATTCTGGAACAGTCAAAAGAGATAATGAACAAACACGGCCAGGGAGGACGCGACTAGTCACCGGCGAAAAGAAAAAAATCCCCACAAGGGGAAGGGAAGGGACGGGAGGACCGTGGCCCGGCCCGTACATGACACGCACGGGGAAGCGAGGTTGTGACCGGCTCCGGGGGCATCCACCAACGACATTCGGGTAGGAAAAGACCGGGGGGGCAAGGCGAGTGCATTTCAGGGCAGCCGTCTCAGAGCAATGCACAGCGCAGGAAAGAAATTGGGGCAAGCATGGCCGTCGGCAGCGTCCTCCAGTGAGGGGGCAGAAGGAGGATCCGAAAAGAACTGGGGAACCAGGTGGAGAGGCGAAGGACCGAACAACGCGGGATCTGCCGGCGTCGCCCGGAACAGGGCGGGAATCGGATCCTGAAAAAACGGCCCTCCCGGAAATGAGCGGAGGGCAGGGAAAAGCGATACCGGCAAGGAAACTCTCAGTGAAATTCAAGCGTTCAGGGCCTCAATCCGCACGAAAAAATCGATTGGGGATCATCAAGGATGGGAAGAGAAAGCCTAGTAGAGAGAGGAGCATCCGAGAAAGGAATCGCCAGACGTAATGGGGGGTGTGGGGATAAGTCCCCCTGACTGTTGCAGGAAAAGGGATGAGTCTAGGGCTAAAAGACGATCAGGGTCCCATATTTTGTGGAAAGAGGACTTCTATAGGAGGAGGAAAGAGAGCGAAGGAGAACAGATCCTTAAAAGATAAGTCTTCTAGCTAAAAAACCAAGAGGAAAAGATTCAAGGCTTCTAAGGTAAGGGAAGAAATACTAAAAACAAAAAAGATCAAGGAAGCTAAAAATCAATACATTGATTCTAATAGCTTGCTGAGGATCTAAACCGAATTGAGAGGACGGAGAGAATCTTATCCTCTATATCATAAGGACAGAAAAGGAAGAGAGAGGAAAAAAAAGGATAATTTCTTAAGTGGGGCTCGTAGGGACGTCTTTGTCTTCCCATTCTCCCGAAGCGCAGCCTTCGTCCTTGGGAAGTTTCCCCCTCTTTGGAGAGCGGTGGCCAATAGGAGTGCCAGGGCGCGGACGCTTCGGCCTGAGGTGCGCGTACAGTAGTAAGCTCTCTGTCTAACATTCTTATAAAAGTCCTTTGAGAAGGGAGGGGACAGAGCATCAGGGAAGAAAAGGGTCAAGTTAGAGGTCATCTGAGGAGGGTCAGCTCCGGATAATTGTATAGACATGATAAGATCTCTTAGGGTCTGGAGGATGGCATGCCATCTGGCTCATGGAGGTAGAAAGGGTGGGACAAGGGGAAAACGAGGACGAAATAGTAGCGGGGAATTTTCTCGTCGAGGAGAGAGGTAGAAAAAAGATGGAGCCCACCACTAAAAAAAAAAGACCTTCAGTAAAAGTCACCCATAGATGGTATACAACTTCTTTAAGGAATTGGGGAAGGTGACAAAGAGAAATGGTTTGGGAGACGTAGCCAGTCGGACACGGCAGGTACACGCTTCTAGGAAAGGGAGCGGCGAGAGAATGGGGTGTGAGTTTGAATTTTTCTTCGTTCCACCGGTTCATCATGGTACTGCGGGCCCCTGCGGAAGATGCTATGGAACAACATCCGCCTTGGGAGATGCCCCTATGTCAAGAGGGGAGGAAGCCCGCCAACACGACGTAGCCAAGAAGTTGCTGCCGGGGACCAAGGGGGGACGGGAGCAAAAGTGGCAACGGAAATGTACCAATCCGCGAGCGGACCGAGGGCAAAAACAACCTCTTATTCAGACGACATATGCAAAGGTGGTGAGGGGTTATCCCTATTACCCGGTGAAGTCCGGCATGTTAGCCAGAAGAGGGTTATTTGGGAGCGGGGGGAAAGCTCAAGGTAAGGAGCCCTGGGGGCAGTGTGGGGGTTAGTCTCCCGAAGGGATTGCAGAGTGTTGGGGGGATGTGCCTGCTGACAAAGGTCAGAGAATTCCGTGGGCGGGAGACGCAGAAAATCGCTTCGGGAAACAACGGTGGGCGGAGACGGGGGCCATCGTGGAAAAAGAGCAAAGGTGAAGCGGAATTATCCACCGGGGAAGAGTGATAAGAGTTACTTGATCCCCGCCCAACCCTGTTGTACGGGCCTCAAATGGGCCGCGTCAAGAAACAAAAGTGGAAACCAGTGGAAAAGACTAGAGAAAGAATACGCCTAAAGCATCGCCACGGGGGGGTGGCGCCCTCAAGCGATCTCTGCCCTAAAGGACAGAAACCTTCCTATTAAGGGGCGAAACGCGGTGTGCAGGATGTCACTGAACTGGGAAAAAAGCGTCTTAGGGTCTTCCAAGTTGCTCCCTAATTCCAAACTTGCTCATTCTGCCGTCTGAAAAAAGGCATAACAAACTAGAAAATGAGGGAAAAGAATATAAGTTGGTTTTCCGAACTTAAAGAAGCAAGGACTTCCGCCAGACGACGGAGGAGGAAGGAATGATGGCGAACGTGCACAAGCTCCCGAGAAAAGCGCAGGAAAACAGAAGGGGAAACGCGGCGGCTATCCCCTCAAGACGAGCGATCTCGATGCATGCGAGAAAAAAAGCTAAAAATGCTGAAACAGAGGGAAACCTCGCTCGAGGTGCCGTGCTGTTGAGTCACTTGTTAGAAAGGGGGAGTCAGTGCCCTTAAATGGTTACGGGGAAGGGGGGGTATCAGACTGGATGCCAACTTGCCGTCAGTGAGAGTCAGAAAACTCTGCTCCCTCGCTATTTTATCGCTAACCGTGGCTAAGAAAAGAACAGGTTCGTTCAGTCCCCGGCCAAAAGGTTTCTCGAAAAAAAATGAAGGACACAGACAACGACACCATTGGGCTTGCTTGAGACCGTTATGGGAGCTAACAAGGAAGGCACAAAAAATATCACGGTGAGAAGTTGAAGCTGAAAATCACGAAAAATCTGCTGGGGGGGGGCACGAAAAAAAACGACGACAGGGGAACTACTTAGTGATAAAAAGGAAGGACAGCAAAGCGCTGCGGACGCGGCGCCGAGCAGGGCCAATCTAAGGCTGGGGGAATCGAAGGTACAAGGAAACCGGGCGCAACGCCGCATTCAAAAAATATCGTGTACAACAGGCGAACACGCGTGAGAAACTACTGAAGTGAAAAAAAAATGCGAAACGTGGGTCAGAGTGAAAATAGAAAAAATCAAAATTGCGTGTCCAGATAAGGAAGCAGGGGAACGCCAAAGAGGGGAGAATTAGGACCCTTAAAATCCACCACCAAAAGTCCAACGCAAACGATTTATCATTCTTAAAAAACGCAGACATAAGGCCGGGCCCGTCTTGACGAAAGAGAGCTGGGAAACTTTTGAAACCGACTAGTTTCACCCGAAAAAATCACTGCGAAAGGGTCAGCCATTTCACCGGAAGGGGAACGGGGGAGCAAGGGGGGGAAGGGGCTGGATTGAAGGGCAAATTTTTTCCAGGGGGTCTGCGCGATGGAACAAAGTCCGCAGAGGAACACCGAAAATTTCCAACTCATCCAAAAGGGGGGGGGCCTCGGTTAATACTACGATACGGGAACGCGCCCGTCGTAGGGAAGATGAAACGAGGGGACCGCAATAGACCGAAAAGAAGCAGGTGCGCCCTTGCGTCGATGGAATCGCGGAAAGGAAAAAAAAGACGGACGCTGAACCAAGGAGATATCGTCGACCTATCCAGAGGGTGGAGGGCCTGATTCTGGGGAAAAGCAACAGGGGGCCGCCGGGAAAAAGAGGGAGCTGGAAAAAGACAAACAAAACGAGATCAGCAAACGCGCCTGCGCGAAAGGAGGAAACACGATCGAAGGCTGGTCCCGCAGAGCAGAAGAGGTCAAAAGCGTGGAGGCGCGAAAGGGGTAAAACGCTCGAGTTGCGACTAGAGTACGCCAGGAGCCTTGCACCGGGGCTACTGGAATGATGCAAAAAACTCGCAGCTCCGGCCAAGAAAGGAAACGTTCATGGAAGATGGATATAGCCCCCAGCCGGTTTCGGCCGCCGCCAAGGAAGAGGGCTGGAAAAAGGTTATGAGGTCCTATAGATGGGTGGTGCGTCTACCGTCGCGCAGGCCGGACAAAAGGGTGGAGCCCAGAGCCGCCTTAACGGGGAAAAATCAATCGGTGCAATGGAGAAGGGAGAAGTCAGGAGCGTGCTCGAAGGGGATTCGGATGGGGTCATAAAGAAAGGGGAGCAGGGATGTTTGCCCCGCGAGACGATAGCCGAGAGACCCCAAGGCCGAAACAAACTTGCAGAAACAACAAAAAATGCGGAGGGAGGAGCGGTCGCTGATGATCGAAAGCTGCTGATAGCGGAACCATCGACGGCGTCCGCGAGGGGGTCAAGGGGGGGAGAGACGCCGAGCAATTGAAAAAAAAGGAACTGAATTGACGTTCAGGACATCTGGGAGTAAGCCCTGCTAGGTAAGGGGCGAGTGGGGTACGGACTGCCAACAAACTAGGTTGCCGGCTAGAAAGAAGAGAACCAGTGTCGGTCACCCATCACCGAGTAACAGTCCTCCAAACCGGCGGAGAGGGGGAAAACACAGCCCTGCCCTGCGAAACCCCTGGCAAGGACAGGACCGGTATTCCGAGAGGCTAAAAAGTCGCCTGGGAACGTGAAGAAGGCCTGAGAATACGGACCAATGAAACTAAAAACATCATCGCCGAAAAGTCAACGTGAAGGGAGAGACACCATATGTCGTGTGAAGCGGAGGGAAGGCACACCGTCAACCAAGGGGACACCGGCAAAGATTCAGAAGGAGCCCTATAAGAGGGGCCCGGACCCCGCTTCAGGGCAACGGCCTGCCGTGAAATTCGGGGAGTTCGGCGCTTCGGCGTAACTGTCGGCTCGGCATAGGGGGGGATCGGTACACTTTAACTTAGAAATTGGTGCGAGGGGGGATGAGGGCTCCTCACGGCTCGACCGGTAGAGTCAAAGTCGTCGTGATCTAAGAGGGTGGATGTTACTGGTGGGGCGCTTCGAAGATCGCTCAGACAACATTATTATAAAGTAGGCGAAATCAAAGAAAAGAAAAAAGACTCAGGGTTCACACGAAGGAGGGACATCCCGGCAGGAGCACCGGAGAAAAGAAACCCCAAAGGAACTAGGCCTTCATTGGGCCCACGGAGACTGTTCCCGAGAAGTTTCTTCTAACACAAAGATAAAGTGCGAGGCAGGAGGAGAGCCATAACACAAAAACCATGGCAAGGCAGCGTCAACGAAGACGGTTCTCTTGACGGTACCCGAAGGAGGGGGAGAATCTCCATAAAAACGGCAGAGGGATGGAAAGGAGCCGCCGAACCACTTCTGGGGTAGAGCCCGGAAAACCTGGCTGGGCTCCGGAGAAGGAGGAGCTTGCAGCATCCGCTCCCGATCAGGAATTGGGGCATCAAAATAGATAAAATGTGGGGGGGAATCAAACTGAAAGAGAAGATACATTTTCTGGGGGGAGGCGCAGTAACTGGTCAACATACCGGAGAGAAGCTGTGTATACCTCGGGACCTTCATGTGAAAAAAAAAACTTGATTCCGGAAGATCGCCCGGAAACAAGGAGGAATCGGGAAAGTAGAAACCGAGACAAACAGTACCTTCCTGGGAGGGAAAGACATTAAAGGAACGGCAATTCAGTCCGTCCGAGAAACCCTGGGCCTCTGAGGACAACTCAAAGACAGGCAGAAAAAAAAAAATGGGGGGGATCTCCCTTACTCGGGGGAAAGAAGAAGAAAGCGCGACCTAGAGCTCGCCATTAATGCGCATCATCCGCTCAAAGGTGGGGTATTTAGGACGGGGGAGGGAGAAAAAGAGGAGGGGTAAGGCTAAAACATACGGATCGCCCAGGCGATGCCCAGAAGGAAAAAATTACGAGGCGAGCGCGCATTCGGCTCTCCCAGCATCCGGATTAGTAGGCGGCAAATGGAAAAAGGATGAGCAGCCGCTATTAGGCGCGATGGGGCCTGGAAAAAGACGCAACACACCAAAAAAAACCTCGGTATGCCAGAAAGCAGAAGCATGGGGACGAAAAGGCGGGAGGGGGAGTCTCGAAAAAGACGGACATGGGGCGTAGAACGTGGTGAGAAAGATCCTTCTATGGCTCAGGGAAAAGCAAGCTCCCCGGCAAACAGGCGACAATGCTTAATCTCTCGAAACAACGAGGGGGGGGGGGGAGGGAGAAAGACGCCTCCCAATAGCGCCGCAGGGGCGTCTTGCAGGACAAGAGGAAGCGAGACGGGCCATATAGGCTCATTTCGAGGGGCTTGAGAATGCGCGGGAAAAAGGAGAGGGGCTTCTACGTGAACCATTGCTGATAATGTACCCAAAGCTGCCAGTTCGAAAGGGACTTCCCTGGATTCTAGAGATCAGGTCAGGTCCGCGGGATGAAGAAGACGCGGAAATGACGAACAAAACCATAGAGACATAGGGTAGTCGATTGCGTTCCAGAGTGATCTAAGAGTAAGTTCTCCAAGGTGCAGATTAGTAGAACGCGGCAACCTCATACGGGACTTTCTTGTGAAAACAAAAGGAGATTTCGATCGGGCCACCTGGGTGGAAAATCGGCCTCGAATTAAGGACGACACTGCATCATGAAAAAGAGTTGAGGGAAACGTGGATCCGGAAATGGGGAAAAGTCACCGGGAGCCTTGGTTGAAAAAAGGACGGAAGAACTCCTACAGCTCTCGAAGCAAGCCGGTCTCTTAGAGGGTGAAGGCGAAAAAAGGAAGAAAGAGTTTGACTTAGACGTTTTTACGGGGGGTCTACGGGGCCTTTACTGCGCCCGGGCGGCAAGGGGATGTTGACACCAGCCTCTTGTGCATCAAGGAAAGATGTAGCGGTATGACCGTGCCACGCCTGACGGACACGAATGGGAGACATGTTCCCGTAAAAAGTGGAGGGGAGGGAAGCTCACGCTTTACCGATTTTTAACAGTCAAACTCTATCAGAAAATATAGAGAGGCAACGCTCGGGGCGCTAAGAAGGCTGCGCGGTCGGCTGTCTCAGGGGAGTAAAAAAGTAGCAGCCTGAGCGTTAATTGGGTTCTTAGCAGAAAGGGGGGATCATGAAGCGGGGGAAAAACAGCTCACCGGAGGGATGGTTCAGAGGCAGTGATTAACGCCCTCAGACTTTCTTGAAGAATAATGGTGTGTTTTCTTGGTACGGCAGAACAGTTTTAAAGAGGGAGGAACATAACCTGTTGGCACGGGGTCTTGATAGCGCCCGAAAGACAATCGGTTTCTACAAAGGTTAGCGACGATCAGGGCAAAGAGTTAAGAGAATAGGGACGTTTCGAAAGCCAAGCTATCATGCTAGAAAAACACACGGCAGCATAAATCAGTAACTTACCACCGAGAAGAACCGGCAATGGGAAACTCTACAATGATAAACGAATAGGAACACAAAAAGGCGAAGGTCACTGACAGCGTTCACTCTCCTGGTTTTGGCAGAAGAATGAGAAATAGAGATATCAGAAATGCCTGCCCTAGATAAAGCACTATCGGGGTGACAACTATCTAATTTCGGTTACAAGCGAGAGGGGAGCGTATCGTACGGTCGTCACAATGCTACGAACCGACCCGTCATTCACGGCCGTTCACCCGCGGACACCATCTACTACCAAAACAACGTTGGAGGGTGGAACTACTATCTTGGGGTTTAAGGCCGTGGAGCTGCACGCATCTGAACGTCTGATGCCTCGAGAAGGGACGTGTGAAATCGCCACCTCGGCCCGTCCGGCATGTCGCCAGAATCAATATTGAGCCTCTGCGCGCAAACTCCTTACGCGATCATCGCGGAAGATACTATATAGCATGTTGAGCCACACGGATGCTATGGATGGACGACGAGTGCGCACTACTCTTGGTTTCAGTGCGTTATAAGTGCTTAGTCAATAAATGGAAATTGACACTTTTTAGGGAGGGGAGTAACAAGATCCTGATGATCTATTTCCGGAGGGAAATAGTACGGCGATACTAGAAAATCAGGAGGTGATATTAACTGTTGGAACTAATAGAAGGGGGTTTCGTTTCTCGAAGAAAGAAAATAATTCCCTAAGAACTTGCAAAAGAAAAAGAAATTAAAACCAATCAAACAGTGATTGATAAAAAGTGAGGGCAATTATTGAATGAAACAGCAGTATAAGGTGAAGAAGGTTTTTAAGAGGAAGGACACTCGATGTAGAGCGAATTCAGAGATAAAAAGCGGCCAGGGATAACCAGACAGGGAAAGGCGCATCAGTCGCCGTCTCCTGTTTCCCGGGCGTTCTCAGGGACTCGCTTTGAAACGGATCGGCCCGGTTCGCTGCACCCCGCGGGCACCTAATCTTTGACCACAATTCGCCACGGGAGCCTGTATACTTCTTTAAGGCATAACCGACTTGAATATTGCAATGATCATGGAGGAATGCGGTTAAAGCAATCAGTTCGGCAGAAACAGTGAGAGGACATTCTTACAGGGCGCCCCCAACAGAGTTAAAAGCAACGAATTTCCTTCAGTTTATTATAGCTAGCAGAAATCCAGAAGAACTGAGTGCGAAGGATTGACCCCGCTCGACGGTCTGTTAGACAGCGATCTGTGCAAAACAGACAATCCTTCTAGTGTGACAAAACCTTTACGCCGTCATAAAAAGGTGTCAGCACCTCGATGGTGATGATTATGCAGGGGTCGTTTTTCAGTTTCGAACAGGCGGGAGACCATAGACGTACACGAGCGCTGGCGCCGGCAGGGTAAGTGTGGTGAGGCGGGGTTTTACACAGGAAAACGTTCTCCATAGTCGGGAGACTGTCTGGCCGCACCATCCGACCATAGCCCAAGCGACTTCGCCTTGCGCTCTCCCAGGCGGAGGGAGCTTCGACCCGCGCGGACGATTCCCCTGTATCGTCGACAAAGGGAGAATGGATGCTCGCTCCGATTCGGTTAATAATTATCCAGAATGCAAGACCTGAGAGCCTACTCTGTCCGCAGCCGGAGCGAGAAGAAGGCCTCTCGCCTGGATGACTTCGACGAGATCCAGCTGGGCCGCATACGAGAAGGCGGCGGGTAGGGCGGCGGTGCGCTAACACGACTCTACATAAAAGAGTGCTACGAGAGGGACAGCCATGATCTTTTTGACCGGGGCTATGAATGACACGGGGCGATATAGCCTGCTCGAGGATAGAAAAGTGTTCTCAGGCAAGGGACAGGATAATAACGAACCGCGTTAGCATAGAAGCCATATAGGCAGCGGGGCGAAGCTATATAGGTTGGTGTGTTGGGCGCGGCTGGACAAGGAAAATTGAAGAGATAACAAGAGCAGCCTGGTGGATGCGAGGCAGCAGAAGGACAGCCCGTAAGAAGGCAGTGGAGGACGAATAAGAAGTCTTCGCTTCCTGCCTTCTCTAAAATGGATCCGGATGTAAAAGAAGGGAGAGCGTATTGTTAGACCCCCTCATATAGGAATATGTTCTCCCAATTCCTAAAATCTCACACAACAAGATGGAGACCGGAGTAGGAGTATCACTTCGAGGATGATCTAAAAGACGATGACGTTCTGAAGTTACTTAGGAGATAAACCACGACGTACGGAGTCTTCGGGAGTTGAGGTGATGAAAAGAACAGGATGTGACCGCGGACAGGGAATAATTCCCAGTGCCTAATCGGCGGCCGGCCCATGGCCTTTAGGGCGGGCGCGTGGTGTTCGACGCTCCACCCGAGCGACTTTTGTCCGAGTGCGAAATCGCCCGGACGATACACTACAGTGGGTCTTTCCCATGCAGGGTTCAGAGGGATCACACAAAAGGAGCTTCACGAAGTATAGGAATCCGCCTGCCCCTCGAATTGAAGAGCAGAACTTGGTAGAAAAGTCCGAATTCCTAAGGAGTCCCCACAATTCATTGACGTGCGGCAGACTTCTTGGAGGAAATCAAGGATGCCAAGCTATGAAATCAATTAAGGCCGGCCGCTCCAGGACAGAATACCTAATGTCTGGGTTACGGGCGAGCCGTTTACTCACCTCCGAGGAACCGTGAGGATAATGGTCGAGCAGAGCCAATCATGCCGGCAAAGAATCATCAGGAAACCGGACGCGGCAGAGCAAGGTGCTGGGGAGGGTAGGTCGCGGACCCTTACTATTCTGCGATCATCGGGTATAGGGAAGAAACCCGGAGCAGAGGAAGTTCGCATCAGGGAAGAAAAAGTGACTCAGATGTTTTCCTCTCATTACGGGAGAGACTTCTAGTAGGAGGAATAATAACTATTCAATGGATCCTTCC
>Ga0179593_1381669_pt1 | contig 10303 bp, 12 predicted proteins | sample CZODoug2_1_08_16_FD_185931 | JGI IMG/M metagenome (GOLD analysis project Ga0179593, IMG submission 185931) | Vadose zone soil fungal communities from Angelo Coast Range Reserve, California, USA - CZODoug2_1_08_16fungal (PacBio error correction) | ecosystem: Environmental > Terrestrial > Soil >...
CAAACCAAAATGAAACGCCGCATATCCCACACGAATTCGAAAATCGCCAGGCCGAACTTCTCCACTATAGCCAAAAGAAAAGCGGGGGAAAAAATTGATTCCAAGGCGTGGGGGGGGGCGGGGTCGCTACCTTGTAGGGCACCAAACAAGGGAGACCAACTGCAAAAAAAAATTTGGAAAAAAGGGGGACCAGATACAGGACTGAGAGAGAAACGGCTCCGACCAAAGGGACAGAAGCTTTTTTGAGGGGTCACAAGTCAGGAGGAAGAAAAAGGAGGAACAATTTCGCCAATAGTGTGGCATGACGACGTTGTGTGGGGAAAGGGGACGGAAGAAATAATTCAAAAAGGAAGGCAACTGGTTAGGTGTGACAAAATGAGTGTGGGCGCTTTGTTTGCGTGCAAGGGAGGTCGAAGGTGCGTGGGGCCATGACTAATGGGTAAAAAGAAATGAAGGGGGGATTTTGAAAAACGATATGGGAATTCGTGGGGGGCATCCAATTGTAAGGGGTGTTCGCCAGAGAGGAAGGAAAGGAAAAAGGGGGCGATTTTAAGCTGAATTGCGGATGGATTGAGAGAGTATATACGGATAAGAAAAAAGGAGATGTTGAAGAAAAAAATGAGAACGAGGAGAGGGGGGGGTAATCGGACGTCGGAAGGGGGGGGGAGATGTTCACGGGGCAGAAGCGCATGTTGTTTTGGCGACGAATTCCGTCCCACTGAGGACAGGGGGCAGGGGGGAACAATGATTGGGGGTGGCTGAGGGGGATACAAAACAAATGGGGTCGCTCCCAAACAGCATGGGAGTGAACGGGGGCGCGACGGACAACAATAGGGGGGAAGTGGGGTGGGAAACTATGTACAACCGGGTTATGTAATGGAGAAAGCAATCCGCGCACTAACACGGACTATAAAGGGCAAAGGCGGGAAAAAAGGGAAATTTCTTACATGAAATTGCGGGGGATGATTAAACGTCAAAAGGCCATAACACTCATAAAAGAAAAGTCAAGTGAAAAAAGAAGAAAGAAAAGAACCTGAGGCAGAATCAAAAGAATCTTTACCGGGAAAGAGCTTACAGAAAAAACAAATATTGGGTAAAGGGGAGTGGAAAATGAAGAAAACACAGTTAAAAAACTTTGAAGACACCATGAAAAGGGAATGGGTCTTTTGATCAGGCGTGGACGATGGCACTTGGGGGGACGGAGTTTTTGTGCATGAAAAAATTAAGCCTAAAACAGTTTTTGGGGGGAACGCGTTGTTGGGCCGGAAAGGTGGGACCTTGGGGGGGGGCCAAAAAGAATCTTTTTCCGGGGAGCGGGGGGGATTATCGATGAAACTGTTTGGAGGGAGGGGGGGGGGAAAAAAGGAAAGGTTTAAGAACGGATCCAACTGAGGGAGGGGGATGAGCAGGGGGGGGGGGGGGGGTCCTGGGGATGCAAAAAAGGCGATGGACGGCAAAGGCAGAGAATGGTATACTCGTGAATGGGGGGGAAAAAGAAAGAAAGCTTATCAAAAAAGCTGGGGATGGTAAAAAAAGAAAATGGGCGGGGGCCAACGTGGCCCATGTGGCCACAAAACCGGAGTGTAGCAGTAAACTGGTGACGGGGACAATCGGGAAGACGAGGGGGGGGTGGGAACGCCTACATGAACAGGGAAAAAGACAAAAGTAACATGGATACGGCCACGTTTCAGGGAGACATGTTTCAAGGGGGGGTGGGTGGGCAGGTTGGTTCTGTGTGGTACGGGGGGTAAGGAACCCTGAGCGGTCACTTCAAACTAACCAAACTGGCAAGTATAAGGAGAACCCCTTGCGGAATAATGGCACGGAGGTGGGGGGGTGACTGGAGGTTATAGGGTGTCGATTCTATCTTCGAGCCTCGCATCGGGCTTAATAAACTCTCCGCTCGACAAAACCGTGTCATGTCCTCAGGGTAACCCACTCGCCTGCAAGGCAAGAAGACGGACCAGAGAAAAAGAAAGGTGCGAGGAGGTGGTGACCGAACGGGGAACGAAGCCGTGACCAACGGGCTGCGAGTCGTGAACATCAATCTAAAATTAAAAGCGGCGAATGTGGGGAAATGGGTGGAAAAGAAAGAGGGGATAAAAAAAAAAACCCCAAGGTGACGGGCACGAATACGAGAGAAGATCCGCCCGCTTGATTCCAATGGGAAAATATTAAAACGAACCGTCAATGTTAAAATTGCACAGTTAAGGGAGAACAAGGGGGTAAGACAAGAGGAGGGGTCAGCGCAAATAACGCTAATTTCAAAAGTAAGTGGCGATGAAAAAAATCGCGACCATCAAACCAACTCCCCAGGGGGAGTGCCCCAAAAAAACTAAAAGATGGATGAGGAAGGAAAGGAAAGGAGTCCCGTGAGAAAATAGAAACCTTAAAAGACATGGACCCGAAAGGTCAAATGAAAATGAAAGGCAAGGTCGCAGTGCTTATCAAGGAGAGAAGGGGGATGGAAAAAATGAACGAGGGAAAAGACTTCGTTTGGGAGCCTAGTGGGAAAGACTGACAGGAAACGGGGCCACTACCAAGAAAACGATAACACAAGCTGTACGGAAAAAAAAGTCAGAGGGGATCTTGCGAACACATTGTGTCGGACAAAAAAAAAGAACAAACGTATTTTGGGGAAGAAATGGTACATAAGGGAAGGGGGTAGAGGTGGCCGGGAAAGGCATTGAGCACAAAAGAAATCCCTACGAGAGGTTGAAACGGAATGTCCACGACCGCGGCAAACCATGCCCGTAGGGGGGGTCAGAAAATACACAGAATGGGTGGGTTAAAAAGTTAAACCTGAATGGGTCCAATAGGGGGGAAAACCGGCCCAAAGTGGGGGGGGGGGACGGAAGAAGAAACGGTTTCATTTGTCTCACTACGGCTAGAGGAAGCTAGGTCTAAAAAAACAGGGAAAGGGTAGGGGAAAAAAAAAGTTAGTCACAGGTTGAACAAAAAATGGGGCCTGTCAAGAGGTAAATAAAGGAAGAAACGCGAACAAAACTCGGGGACAAGTGTGGTGGTGGGGGGGAGTCTAAACACAGAGGTGCGGCATCGGGGGCAGAGCAGGAAGGTCTTTTTTTCCAACTCAGGGGTACAAACACAAAAAAAAAAAGGTGTTGGGGTTAAAGGGGAGGGGGGGAAAACACGGCGACGGTTTGGGTAACCCAGTACCCCAAAAAAAAAGGAAGGAGAATAGTGGGGGACTGGGGTGAAACAAACAGGAATGATTGGAAGCAGAAAGAAAATCGGGTAAAAAAAGGGCAAAGCGTCCAAAAAAGAAAAAAAGAGAAAGAGGGGAAGAATGATAAATGTGCCCTTTGGGGTGATAATTAAGGCCAATTGGCAGGGGTAGCCAAAATGAACTAAAAAGCCACCGGGGGGGGTGTATCAGGGGGTCGCGGTAAAACGGGGGAGGACAACGAACGGGAAGGGAAAGGTGAGAGGAATTGCACAACAAAACGTTGGGGAATTCTGGGACAAAGTCGGACACACCAAGACAAAACCGGAAAAAGGATGTTGGGGGAAGGGGGTTGACTCGAAAGGGTAAACAAGGGAAACTTGAGTGGCAGGCAGAAATGGGGAGGAAAAGAACGTAACTAATGTGCCACCCGAATGGGATGGCAATTGGGTGGGTTAAAAAAGGGCCAGGAAAAGGGCCCCCGGGAGCGGGCCTAACAAGCCTGCATTCACTTTTGTGGGGGAAAGGTAGAGTTTATGAAAAAAAGGGTTTAGGAATGGGTCGGAGAAACGTGGTTGGGGGGGGGCAGAACCAAAAGGAGAGATTGTTGTAAAAAACCGAAAATTGGGGGAAAGGGAAAGGAAGGAGGGAAAACTGATCGGGGTAATGTCACGGAAGAAAAAAGTCGGGGGGACACAAAAAAGCAAATGGGTGGGGGGGAAGAGAGCAGGCCGCTCGTAACGCGGGGGTGTCCGGGGGTACAGTCACGGTCCCAAAGAAAGTGTATGAAAAGCAAGGGGGATAAGGTGGGGGTTGGAGGGAAAATCAAAATTGTCAACTTGAAATTGGGTTGGGGGGGGCAAAAGACTATATCCAAAAACCCACGGGGAAGGGATTCGAACGGAGGAAGAAAACTGACGGGGAAAAAGAGAAAGGTGGGTAAAGAGGAGGTGGTTGCTAGGACAGAGGTCCAAAACCCTCCACACCGTCACCCTAAAAGGCTGGGACGACCCAGGAAAAAATCGGGCAAAGGAGAATTGGGGGGTAATTGGGCAATATTGTTTCGCCACCAAGGGCCAAGAAACCAATTAAACAGGGGTGGGTCCAACCCATCACAGAAGTTGGGGAAGGGAAGGGACAAACAACAAAAGAAAAGGGATGAATCGTTAAAGAATGACCTTGGGACGGGTGAGAGTGAAAAAACAAAAGAGCCGGGAGGGAGGGAGAGGGAAGGGGAAGGGGGGGCGGTAAAGGAGCGGACGTGGGAACACAAAAAAAATTGGGGGGGGTTGCAAAGGGGTTGAACGGGGGGAATTTTGTGAACATAAATGCCGCTGGGCAAAAAGGGCCAGGGAATGAAGAGTCTTCCAGAGACAAACAAAAACAAGAAGGGGGGGGGGGCCATCATCTGACTAAAAAACAACCACAAAAAAAGGGAAGGGGGGAGGTAAAAGATAATCTGCCAAAAGGTTGGTGTATGATGGGGAACAGCGTCAAAGCGGCAAGAAGTAATTGGAAGAAGACCATGAAAAAAAGAAGCACTGGGCAGGACGCTTTGACCCGGGAAGAATTCAGTCCATCAAGCATGGGCAGGCGATGGAAGCTGGGGTAAAAGTAGGGGCAACGGGACAGAGAGGGAAAAAGGACAGAAAAAAGTTGAGGGGCGAAAACTTCAACAAAGTCTGGAAAGCGAAAACAAAAGGTTGTAATTGCGTTTACTTGTCAAACGTGGAACAATCTTGGAAAAGTAAAGAGTCACGTGGAAATGAGGGCGTGGAACTTGTCGGGCGGTGGGGAAGGGGGGAGAAACAGTCACGCCTCTCGAACAGCCCACATCGAAAATAGAAAAAGAAACGAGTATTCAAAAAAAAAAGCGCCGAACGGGAACAAGGGTTTGGCGGAAACGATATTAACTTCAAACAAACAACAAATTGGAGAAAAACAAATTTGGGACCCAAAAATTGGGAAAAGTTCCGCTTAAGAAAACCTATAACCAAAGGAAAGGGCAGACAACGTGGGGGGGACATGGAGACCCCAGGGTACGAGCGCGGGGAGGGAGGGGAAACTTAACACACTCTTTGACGGACTGAAAACGAGGAAGTGGACTATTACCGCTCAACAGTGGGGTTAAGGGACCAGACCGGAAAAAAAACGGGTCAAAAAAGTTTAAAAAAAAGAAGCCGTGGAAAGGGAGAAAAGGGTGCGCCAAACGTAGACGGCACCATCAATGACATGGTGGTAGAAAACCATCCAAAAGCATTCAAAAAAAAAAGCGGGTGGGGAGGGGGCCGAGGAGTAGAATCTTCGAACACAATTCCACATAAATGCCGTGGCCAAAACATCGTTAGGGGGGGTCGCCAAAAGGGAAGATGCCGACCAAAGGTTGAGTTTAAGGCAATAAATAAAAGGGACGGGGGGAGTGTCCCGAATGTCCCATCAGAAAAAACGGGGGGGGAAAGAACTCCTAGAAAATGTCAGGCGGCAAACGGGTAACAACTAAACGTTTAAAACCGCACAACATGCCTGGCCGGGGAGTGGGGGGAGACCCGGAAAATGGAAAAAAACAACTTCAAAAATCAATGTCGAGGGAGGCAAAGCAGTTGGGGTCCTGGAGGAAAAAAACCTTGCCGGGGGGCGAATGTCACATGAGGGCCAAATCATCCCCTCACACAAAATAAAAAAAGGGGAAATGTCTCTTCGGGGGCGGGGGGGGAACTGGGGACCCACCTTAGCAGGGCAGGAGGGGAAAAAAAAAAAAAAAAAAAAAAAACACAACACAACGGGGGATGAGTACCGAGTTGAAAAAGAAGCCCGCCAGCTGACCGCCGGGAGTGAAGGGTAGGGGCAGGGGGGGTAAGCCAACAACAAAAACACCTTACCCCGGAAGGGCAGCACGCCCTTTGTTGATACCGTCCGGGGGAAAAAGCCAAAGGCACAAAAAAGTTGGGTCAAAGACCTGCAGTGGCAAAAAAGAGGATCAACAGGAGGAAAAAGGCGGATGGCAGAACCGAACCCAAAAGGAAGAACAGGGGGAAGTCAACCGGCCACGTTTTAAAAAAAAAAAACAGCGTCCACTGATGCAAAAAAAAACCATGGGCAAGGAAAGAAAATGGGGGGGGGGACATTCCGGACATAACGCCGGATTTCCTTTGTGGGGGCTCAAAAGGGATTGGCCCCGCACCAACTCTCAAACTAACGGAACCCGAAGACCTGCGACCATGGACGAAAAGGCGTGTGGACAGCACCGACAAATAGGGGGACGCACGAGACACCCACGAATAGCTCCGCGGGGCGAAGTTGGGTGTAGCAAAAGGTGAACAGGGTCTTGGGATACAGACAAAATGGGAAGGGGGAGGGTGAAAAATCCCATAGTCCCTGAAAGACTGGACATAATCCTGGACTACCAGTGGCATGAATTGCGTGACCGGAGGGACAAAAGAGTTTCAAGTTCTAGCCGACAAAATCCTTTCGTGAACTTCAGAATACATTGAGTTGTTTTGTGGAAAAAAAAAAAGAAAAAAATGGGGTGGAAATGGAAATGGAGCGATAAACCGGGTCATCGGCCACTAGAAGAAGCCACAGCGCGATAAACGGGGACGCGACCGCTACTTCAGGAACAGGCCCGAGAAAAGGCGTGCAGACTGAAAAAAAAAGAAGGTGGAATCTAAATCATGCCCGGCATGAAAGGAGAAGGGGAGGAGGGACGACCAGGATGGATTCTTAAACGAGGAAACGGAGGGGGGAACGGTAGACCGGAAATGGGGCACCATGCAACTCGACGCGGGGGGGAGTTTGATGGTTACGAAGAATTGATCAAAAAAACCGGTACTTTTCAAAAAAAAGGGACCAAAGCGGAGGGAGCGACCGTGATTCTAAAAAAGCTCAAAAAACGGAGAGAGGAGGGGGCAGGCGATAATTTTTTGGCCACATGAGGGAGGCCACCGTGGTGGTGGAATGCGAGATAGAAGGGTCCAAAAAAAAGAGTCAAGAAAAAGCCCCACAATGACAACCGCGACCCGTCTTTCACCAAGGGTCTGTGGCCCTTCTCAAGGGGAGGTTTCAGAATTAGCTAAAAACAGGTAAACAGTCAGAAAAAAAAAAAAACCTACCCCCAAAAAACCACCTGTATGTGGGTATCAAACTGGCAAAAAAAGTGCGTATCCATTAACAGGTGCCGGATGTGTGGGAGATACAAAGACACGGTCAAGAAGACAATAAAGGGCGATAGCGTTCCACGTAAGTGGGGGTGGGCCGATTAAAAAAACGGAAGCGTAAGGTACAGAATAAGAAAGGACAGAAAACGTCTCATCCAAAAACGTGGCAGGAAACACAGAAAAAGAAAGGGTTGGCGATCCAAAAACCCGAAACACCGAAAAGAGAATGGTCGGCCGTCGTAAGAGCGTACACTAAAAACCGGCAAAAGAAACCCAGAGAGAAATTCCAGGAGGAAGGAAAGAGGCGGCCAGTTTACCAATCGAAAACGGAGGAAAATTTTGGGTTCAAAAAAGCGCGGCAAAAAAAAAGACGGCGCACCCCAGGGAAAACGTCCTATAAACCTACCCATCCATAGGCCCCGCCAGCATGGCGGTTACGAGGGTGAAAAAACAAAAAAGAAAGAAAAAAACAAAGTGGGGGGGGGAAAAATGCTTAAAACCTCAGGAAAAAGGGGTGGGGAGGGAGCAGAAGAACTTACGGACAGTGTTTTTTCTCCAGGGTTGAAAGGGACGTCTTTGAGTGGGTTCGGGATGGAACAAGAAGGAACAAAGACACTTGTTTCAGAAATTCCATCGCGTGGGAGCAGTCCCGTGGGTTTAGCCGACGATGGGGAAGGGAAAACAAAGATAGAATGAGACACGCGCTCCAAGGTCCGAAAAGACTTCCGCGGCTCGGACGCCAAGTTTTCACTCAACCAACTGGCGAAAAAAAAAACCATGGGATTGACTCCGCAAAAAAAAGGTGTAACGGGTGGTTGCAAAGACCTGATCAGTGGAGGACGTTGCTCCAAAGCGCTGCAGGGGGAAAAATCGCCAGCAGACTGGGTCAGGGAGAAAACCTGAAAAAACGAGAAAGAAACGCAATTAAAAAATAGAAAAACGATCAACTGGAATAAGAAAGGAGAGAGCTCAAACACATACCGGCGACGGGGGGAGACCAGTAATCAGACAAGCCGACCCCCCAGACAAAACAGGACCGACAAAAATCGCCAGCGTAAATAAAGGGAGACCGAAGAGGAGCACATAAGGTTTCTTCCAAGCATAAAAAAAGCGAGGGAACTCCCAACTGGGGACCAGGACTCAACGTCAAGAAGGAAAACAATAGGAGGGTACAACCACAGACAAAGCACCTCCCATGAGACCGAATATTTATGAGGCACCTGAAACCCAAAAGGATCATAAAAAAAAGATCGGAAAGTTTCGAAAAAAAACCAAGGGTTCATCAAAGGGGGGTCGAAACGCGGGGGAGTGGCTGAGAGGGTTCATTAGCTGGAGGGCATTGAAAAATTTTCGGGGTGCACAGGCGAGGGGGCAGAGGAAAAAAAACGATGTCCAATCAAAACAAAAAAAAGGCCAGGCTAGTGGAAGACGCGGAGGAGGATTCGTCGGCGATGTTGATAGGCGGCTGTCACATTTGGGGGTAGTAGAATAAAAAAAAACAAAAAAAAAAAAAAACAAACTACAACAACACAAACAACAAAAAAAAAAAAAAAAAAACCAAATAAAAAACAAACACAGGGTAGAGTGAAATATACGATATACAAAATGAAAAAAGGGGGGAGAAAGTCCTATGAAAAATCGCCGAATCAAAACGGACTTGCCCAGGCGTCAGGAGAATTCGAGAGGCTTTCTCCGGTGGGGGGTGGCAGTTGGGAGAAGGGATCCTTTTCGCAAAGACGCTACAAACAAAAAGACGCCCCCACAAAAAGAGGACGAAAACCCACTGCAAAACCAGAAGGGGAGGAAGAATCAAGAGTAATTGAAACTCCCGACTAAAACAAGACACTGTTTCTGTATCACATCGCAGGAGAAGTAAGTCAAAGGAAAAAAAAGAGGGTCCAAAGTTGGAATCAAGAAAAAAAAATTGTTGGTTACCAATGGACAGAAAAGGGCTTTTCATTACACTGGATGGGATTGAGAAAACCGAGTGGGGTGGAGACTTTGTTTAGAAGGATTTGGTTGACTGAAAAATGGGGAGAAGGGGAAGGGAGGTCAACTACGATTATTCGGGAAAACATGAATTCAAAGCAGGGATTGAACCGACGGGATATGGGAATTCGGGTGGGGGGGGGCCGGGAAATGGTGGACGAAGTTCTGTGTCGGAGGAGGAAGAGGATGGGCGGATTTAAGGGGGACCAAAAAATTTTTTCTGATGGGACGGGTGAGAAGGAAGGAGGAATCCAGACGGAAATAAAAAGAAGATATTGGGGGTGTTTCGATGTAAACCCGCGGAGGAAGAAAGGGGTTCAGAGGGACCGAAAAGGCCGGCGGGGAGGGGCGGGAAGGGGGCTAACAGCGATGGGTTGGGCGGGAAACGATGTACACTTATCCCTGGGTAATTGAAAAAAAAGAAAAAAGGGTTGTTGGGGGGGGGGGGGTTGGGGGGGGGTGGCGGAGGGGAAAAAAAAAAAGACAACTGTGTTTTTTTTGGGGCGCCAACCCGCCTGGGAGTGAACTTGGCTCGAAAAAAAAAGAAAAAAGGCAGCCACTAAAATGAGTGGAGAATTGAAGGGGGGGGGGGGGAAGCAAGCCAACGGTGAGGAAAAAAGAATGAAGGCCAATCTCTCACCCAAAGGACAGCATCAACGCCGGAAAAAAAACTGGGGCTTGAAAAAAAAAGCTGCAAGGAAGAAAGGACCTTGGCCAGCACCAAAGGGCCGAAGGGAACAACCTGAAGAAAAAAAAACACACCATGACTCAGAGCGAAAAAAAAAAGAGTAACGGAAAAAGCGTTGGGGAAAAAAAAAAAACAAAACCAAAAGGGTGTGACTGCGGGGGGGGGGGGAGTTGGGTTTTTTCTGGTTCTGGGGCTTTCGCGGTGCTGCAAATCGGAACATCCCTGGCAGGAAGGGAATGAGGGAGGGGGTCGGGTCAAAAAGAAAAAATGGGAAGCCCTCTTTTTTTG
>Ga0179593_1454477_pt1 | contig 10303 bp, 13 predicted proteins | sample CZODoug2_1_08_16_FD_185931 | JGI IMG/M metagenome (GOLD analysis project Ga0179593, IMG submission 185931) | Vadose zone soil fungal communities from Angelo Coast Range Reserve, California, USA - CZODoug2_1_08_16fungal (PacBio error correction) | ecosystem: Environmental > Terrestrial > Soil >...
AAAAGAAAGTCGGAGCAGGACACCAAGGTGATTGGCGGCAACGTCCTGCGGAAAGGAATAGATAAGCGAATTTAAAAAGAAAAAGGACGTATGAGAATTACCGAACGTAAAGGTATAATTGTCAAAGTCGGGGGTAGAGCAACCAAAGATAAGAAACGGCACAATCAAAATCGGCGGAAACAGACTCTGCTACCTGCCAACTATGAACAAGTAAAGCCAGAGGGGTGAACAAGCGCCGGCTACAGGAAATAATAATGGTGGACCGTAGAGATCACAAAAGCGATCGGTTGGACTCCCGACTAATAAAACAAAGGCCATTGGGGAAACGTTCAGAGAGGGAGCAAATAGGATCGTAAAGAGAGCCAGAATAACATCTAATGACAAAGACTGAAGAGAAGCTTTCCACTTTTTGACCTCATATATTCAAAAAAGAAAACAAAAAAACAGTACAAAGGGAACGGAAGGGGCGGTCTGGCTGGAAGCGGGGGGAAGAAAGAAAAGGAAGAAATCGTTTGAACATCGAATGCGTGCGCGAATTTCCACAGTCCGCCGCAACCAATGAAGGAGCAAAACGGGTGAGCATTGGGCAATGGACAGATATTCAAACAATGGTTACGAGTCTGGAGGCATTCAGGCTGATAAACAACAGGCCACAAGGCACACTCCAACAAAGAAAAACCTTCTATGAGAACAAAAAACAAGCCAAGAAGCTGCATGGCCCGCGCCATGGGGCGGTGAAACTCTCGCCTGGTGAATGGAAAGAGCCTGAGATAACGCCGATAGTCCCAAACTCGCTTTGAAACTTAATCGCCCCGGCGGTGACCGCAATGAGCTCTCATACTTCCTTCGGTACTCTTTTAACAAGCGAATCAAACAAGGCAATTCTCCGGCATGAAAAAACCTCGCTGGTCAGTTTCAACAAAAAAAAAAACGCAGTAGGAGGAGCCGACCTCCCAAATCGCAGCTTCCGAGGAAAGAAGAGGGAATAAAAAGGCTTATGGTCCCTCAGGGAAAAAAAAGGGTCAGAAAAAGAGGACATGAAGGCAACGAAAAACATGAAAATTTAAAATAGGACACCGAGAAGACGCGTTTCCAAACGAAAAAAGAAAGGTAACGACGGATGGGGTAGGTTCTGGTGCGGGCAGAACCACCCGGCATGAAAGAAAAGCGCGGAATCGTGTCTGTCCGATTCGGGGGGACGGAGAGGGGAACAAATATCATCATACCAAGGGGCCACACGATCACAGATCGGGAGGGCTTAAAAAAGCAAAATAAAAAAAAGAAGGATACCAGTTCTAAAGCTAGGCAGGAAAGAGACGGACAGGAGGAAAAAATTCATGCGTCTGGCAACGGGAAACCGAATCGGAAGAACGCCAGAAAATCCCACCTACAATTAAAAAAGGGCGTATTGATTGACCACAATCTTGAAAAGAAAAAAAAGAAGGGAAAAAAAGTCCGGAAAGGTAAGGTCCGTTAGAGGGCGCGGCGGGCACTTTTGCATGTTTGCATACAAAAAGAAAAAAGCGGCACTTACAACCTCCGTCCGCTTCCAAATCAAAGAATACGACAGCGACTGTTGACCGCGAGACGGAAAAAAAAAGGGATAAGGAATGTCGAGAGAAAAAAACGAAAGTCACAACGAAGAAATTAAATACACGCACACAGAAAAGGAGTCACCAAAAAGAAAAATGTGATGGAGGCCTGGGGCCGCCCCCAAATCGAATGGAAGGACGATGCAAAAACACCAGGACGAGGGAATCTGGTGTTTAACCGAAACAGGGGGGGAAGGTAATAGAAAAGAAATATGATAAAAAAAATCAAAAACGAGGAAGAGAGAATCTCGGTCGTTGGAGCAAAGAAAGGAAAGGAAAAAGTTCTCTACAAATTATGCTTGACACAGGATGGGGTCGACGCCAAACGTCGCTTTTCTGTGGGTTGGGGGCAGTCACTGGAAAGAACAGGATGACTTCTTCGTTCCGTATTCGGAGGAAGGGTGAGGTGTTATATAGCCCCTTCCCTGAAAACGGTTGAAATAAGGGTTTGGGGGGCGATGCGGTCGCAACGCAAAAACATAGAAAAGCCGGAAGATTGTGGGATGTTGAAAAAAATCCTTGACGACAAGATTTTGCAAGAGGGACAAAAACCCCGCTGATCTAAAATCAGAAATTAAGAGGAGAAGAGACGGCCGGCTAAAGGAAATTTGGATTGAATAGGTTTCATGAAGGAAAAGACGGTAGTATGCTGATTTTAGCTTCGAGGGATGGGTATCGGAATAACAGTCCAAATGGGAGAGAATCCGAAAACCGAGAAAGCTGCGGTATCGAGGGAAGAACGCAAGGATGGTGATAGGCACTTCACAGAGAAAATAATCGGAACAGAGATGGCGAGGCGCATGTCACGTGGAAAGGGGTTAGATCTCTACAAGAAAGACCAGAAGGGAGAAACCCGAAGCGTTGAGCAACGCGTCTTCTCGGTGCCGAGGCACTAGGGGAAAATTGGAACGGAGAAAAAACCGAAAAAAAAAGGCGTAAAGTGAATGGGTAAGCCGTGGAGGGGGAAGAGTATTCTTGAGATCCCGAGAAAATTGAAAAGCAGCCGAAACGAACAAAACGTGCGAAGGTTTCGAGAAAGAAAAAGAACTGAAAAAAGAAGAGCCCGGAGATAAGTCCGTACCTGCAACGCGGGAAACAAACGGCCATTCGTAAAATTGGTACCGGCAGACGGAGTAGGAAGAAATCACAAGGAAAGCGGCCAACACGAGGGTATTCTGAAAAAAATTTCCAGAATCAGATGGGGACATGGCCGAAAAAGAAGGCACCCGTGAAAATTGCGAAAGGGGCCCAGCTGGGGGGGGAATAACGTTCTTGTTTCCGGGGGAGAAACTGTTGCTCCAGAGGAAAGCTGGAATGGACAACAACGGCATGAAAGAAAAAACCGTAAAATTGGGAATCGAAACATTACCCAAATGCTAAAAGGTGGGAAAAACGCAAAACGCTGGGAAGGGAGACAGACTGTGGAATTCGACCCGGGAAGGATAAGGAGGGACAAACGATGGTAGTTTGTCATTTAGGGGAGACGGATACTTGGAGGTCCATAAAAAAATAAGCTGAGCCCGTTCACTTTGGGCGCAGAGTACGTGGCGGTTTGAAAAAAAACTTTTTTTCATAGGGGACGGCAAAAACCGATGAAAGATGTGATCTACATGAGGAAGGTCCTCGTATCGGGTCTCGCAAAGAAAGAGAGGTCACAAAAAAGACAAATGGGGGAGGGTTAGATGTCACATCGCGATCCGCCTAAGGAGAAATCCTTCTAACGGAGGATGCTAGAAGCGGCGGAAATGGTCAATCAATGTATTGAAAAGAAAGGCACAACGCATGGGCCCCGCCCACTCGTAGGACAGGGGAAGGGTAACAGATATGCATAGCTGGTTGCAGAAAACCAGGGGTCCCGCAGTTAATAAGCTAATGAGAAGAAAATCGTTTTAAAAAAGGGATTACTCCAAGGAATCGCAACCTGTTCCCCAATAACTGTGGAAGGGAACGGGAAAAGTCTCGAAAACAACAAAAAACTTATCAGGACCAAGAAAAGTCATGAACACCCGCCTTGTGCGGCAACGGGAAAAATTTGAAGGGCGTAAGCAAAGGGCGTCATTGATCAATCTAGCTGTATGACTGAGGGGCCAAGTGGAAACAGATACAAACGAAGAGATGCGGGACAGTTCCATAGTGCCGAGTAAAGGAAAGGAAGGTGACAAGCAACTCCGAAAAAAAAACGAGAGAGGGCGAAAGCGATAGGATGCAGAGACAAAAGATAAAAGACAATTGATTCACGGGGGGAGGCATAGGATCGTCAGAACAGCTAACCGCTAAAGGAGAAAAAGATGAAGAGACACAGGTCCAGATCAGTTTGCACCGCATCTATGAACATGAGTAAATTGGGGGAAAAGTAAAAAAGGATCGGACCAAGACGGCACACTGCCGCAAGCACGAAGTGCAAAAAATCTAATAAAGGCAAAATAAAGCTTTTTAGACACCGGCGGGCGAATTCCAGTCTCAAAATGGAGAGTGAGCGTTTACAAACGGTTAGATGGGGGAAAGTAGAATAGAAAAAATTGTTCGAAGGAGGCCTGGGGAGGCCATGGGAGCTCCGTGAAAGTGCCAACACCAATGGCAAGCAGAGCCAAAAAGGACTAGAGAAAAAAAAACAAAATGCCCAGGATCACTACTGTGCCGGCAAGGACGGGCAACTCTCTCCGGGAGAGAAAAAGGTGTACATGAAGACATAGAAAACGATAGGTCCTCAAGCGGGTGGGCCGCGGATAGTCTCCTCAGTATGACTTAAGCAAGAAAAAAGTGGGCGAAAAGGGTTCAGTGAAAAAGGGACTCATTCCTGGCCGTCCCAAAGGGGAAACGGGGGGTCAAGTTCTCTGGAGGAGCAAAACGCACGAGTGACGAAGGCAGAGGGAACGCTAAAACAAAAGCAATCTTAAGTAGAAGACCCCTATTGGAAAAAACCAGGAAAGTAGGTACACTTCTAAAATATTCGACCCCTCTGGGGACTAGGGAACCGGGAGCAGTGGGACAACTACTTGCGGAACCCCATCTTAAAAACCGGAACTGGAGACAAAAATTCACGAAATGTACGTAAAGAAGGGATGAGGTTCGTGGGGAGAGACTAAAACACAGATCCCGTGCAGCAAGGCACAGAGCTATCTCAGGGAATTCCGAGTGCGAGTGGTCAAAAGAAGAAAGTGCCCCGAATAAAGAGCTGCAAGGAAAACAAGGAATCTCCGCAGTTATTCAAGGGCGGCGGCGGGGAAGAAACAAAGACCCGTCACAAAATTACTTCCAAGACTCCAGAAAAAGTACGGGCGGTTTCTGACAAGGGCATGGGAGCGTAACTAGAAAAAAAGTAACAAACAGGAAAAAACCAGATAGGAAAGGGGTGCTGACTTAGGTGTCGACATCGGGGGGGGATACGGCAGTGTTTTTGCATGTTGCGTTAAAATACTAAAGCACGTTCTTCAAGATCTGGCGGCAATCAAAACTCCAGAAGATGATAACGCCATCGAAGGTAAGTACTGGGGGGGTAGCAGGAATGCAAATCGGGAAAAGGGAAGCATTAACAAGTTTGAGCGAAGGGCTCATATAACCGCAAAGGGTTCAAAAGGACATCCGTAACTAAAAAGGGGCAAGAATGTGATGGGAAAAGGGGGGCCGACGCAAAAATAGAGGGACACAGAGATTCACTCATGCAGTGAAAGCGAAAACAAATGGAACTTGAGGGCTACTGTGGAAATATACCCGAGGACGCTCCAACGACCTGAGATAAAAAACAGAAAAAAACGGATTAGGAAAGAAAGAGGCGGAGAGAGGGAAACAAAAGTTTCTGTCTCTACAAAAAAGGGGACAGCCGGGGGGGGAATCAAGCCTTACGGGGGGGGGTCGGCCGGGCTAAATCATTCAAGGGGAAAGGCTCGGGCGGCGGGGAAAGTTTCGAAGGGGGAAATCCAAGGCACATTTGGTGAGAGAGCCCATGACACTCAAAACGGGGGGCAGCAGGTCTTTGGGGAGAGACTCGTCGAAAGAGACGACGGAAAAGGTCCGGTGGGAAGAGGCGGTTATGTGCAAAGAAATTGGGGACGACACTGCATTAAAGGAGACAAAGGGCCCGAAGATCGACAGCCAACCTAAACAAGTAAAGGACTTTACGGACTGAAGGGGCGGCCGAGAAGAGGACTAGGGGGGCAGGAGGAAGACTGTATTTATAAAGAAAACGGATTTTAGGCATTTAGACATTAGTTGTTCGGGAGGCAGGAACAGACTGATCGACGCGCTCCCAACTTACAAAAAGGAAAAGGGATAGGCGAGGGACTCCATCAAAGGGTGTGGCACTGATCGAGGGGGGGAAAAGAAAGAGAAAAGACCGGCGATAGGCGAGATGGCCCTAAAGAGAGGGGGGCGACCAAAGGCCGACCAGACCAATCTCCGTTTTACCCCGAAGTCACATGGGCGGTGAAACAGTCGTAGGAAGACGTTGTGAAACTGGGATTTTCAAAAAGAATTCGCCGTTCATCAGACTCACCGGCGTGATAGGAGATTGTTGCCGTTCTAAAAAAAGGCTGATCACTTATCTTAGCTTATACCGGAAACTATAGAAGGGGGGGAGGGATGAAGCCGCCAAAGAGAAAGGTGAGTATGTGGGCCGAAAGATAAAGGAAAAAGGTGCGGAAGGCAGAATGGATCAAAACTGACGGAAGCGTTGCGGAACACGTCAAAAGGGAAAGGGATGCTCCTGAGGATCTACTCAAAGACAGAAAGAGTGTTCAACAGACTGGGAGGGGTTTCTGAAAGAGGGAGTGAGACCGGCGACAGGATCGAAGAAAGGCGAGTTTGTTCACCCGTTTCATGAGAAGGACATGCAGATCGGTCATAACGTCGAAAGGTAGGGTGTCTTATCGATCAGGGGTAGATGACCTCTGTGGTAAGCTTCTAAAGAAGAGAAAAGTACTGAAAAGACGCAGGGGAAGGTAAAAAGTCGAGGGCCATTACAAAACAAAATGAAAAAGATGTGGGTGCACACAACGTTCTGTGGGGCGGCGACGGGAGCCCAACGCATTAGGGACGCGTCAAAAAAGGGGGAGGGTCAGGCTGTCGGAAAAAGGGGCCAGAGAAAAAAGGAAGATTGTGTAAACGTCAAGTTGGTTACGTTTTTTTTGTGGGGTCGGGTCAAATTTTGGTGCATATATTCCGGGAAGAGAGAAAGTTCAGTATTGGCCTTGTTAGTGAAGAGGTTAGCCGGACAGTCTCAATCGAGTCATTGCAAAAAAGAAAAAGAGGGTGGGAGGCTTAGGCATCGCAGAGACTACGGACTAAAAGACTCCGTCATAAAGGCTGGTTCCCGTAGCAGTTGTTACAAGAATGGCATGAAGAAAGGGGAGCCCGCAATCTGCGGAGGGAGAGCAAAAAGCCGTGTAAGAGATGGGGTGATAAAAAAGGGGTCCCGCATTAATACAGAGCGAAGAAACATGGTGATGGGCGCTTATGACCCCGGATCACATTGTCTCGTGATGGCCTGACATCAAGGGAAGGAAACGAAAACCGACGAGATCAGAGCAAAAACAACAACGTGAAAGAGAGTCTACGTCGGGATCAGAAAAGGAGCGGCAACGTAAATTCGACAATTTTGGGGCGTAGACGCCTTTATAAACAACAGAGACTACTATCGGCTGGAGGTACCGTGGGAAAAAGAGGGTTTGGGAGAGAAAAAAAACAACTGGATGCAAAAGAATTGCAACGGCAGATTTGACGAGAACCGGAACAAAAACACTCCAACGCCTTGAGAAGGCAGCCGTAGGCTCCGAAGGGATGGAAGGAGACCACCCCCCCCAGGAAAAAGGTGGGGAAGAAGGGCACGAAAACAGAGACCGCGTACGTAGGTAATTAACATTTTCCAGCGTTTGCACAGAGAAAAAAATAAACACAAAGAACAGGAACTATGCAAAAAAGGAAGAGGTTTGAGGATCAGGTAATAAGAGATCGGGAAAAGCATTTTAGCAGGAAAGCGGAGGGCGAATTCCAAGGAAAAAAAAAAAAACGTGCAAAAAAAAGGTGCCTTTGTTTAATGGAACGACTGGTCAAAATTGGTCGACGGGAAGCTCAGAGTGGGGAGGAGATAAGAAGCAAGCCATAGCCAAAAAAGGACGATTAAAACGGAAACCGAACTTAGTGAAACAAAAATGAAAAAAAAACCGGACCAGGGGGGCAAACTCTAGGCCTGGGGAAATGTCAATAGAAAAAGGATAACGACAAATACACGCAAAAAAATTCCTGCCCCGGAGGTGTGACCGAAGGAAACTCCAACTTCGTTAAAAACGCATGGCCGGACAACGCGGTAAGGTACCTTAGATCAGGACACCTGGATGCCGAAGTTCATGAGGGTGGGAAGGTTGGATAGGAGAAAGAACACGAGTGCGCCTGCGGGGCGGTCAGCCGACCTCCCCAAAATGCGCAGGCTTAGAGGAAGAAGAGAAATGGATATCCCTGATAACTGGAAAGAGTGAAAAAGGGGGGGGCCAGGGAAAAACCAAAGAAGAGCATCCCACCATGGGGGGAGAAGCAAAGGGGTCACTGAACTGAAAAATAAAGTGAAAGTTTACCACAGAGGACAACCTAAGGACGCAACGCCAGGGGAAATTCAGGGGGTGAAAAGAAATGATGTAGGTTCGTTGGTATAGGGAAGAAACGCCGCAAAAGATCATAGCTCTCGAAGTCTGTCCTGGAAACCAAATAGGAAAAAAACAATATGAAGTGCCTAGAACAAACCAAGGGAGTGCTTCCCGAACCAGGAAAAAATCTTACGTCCGGCTGCTAGGATCGTGCCTGTCCATTGTCAGAACGAAAACAATCGGAAGAGAACCTTCAGGGGAGGGGGAGTAATTGCAGGACTCGCAAAGAAGAAGAGTCCTATCAGTCACGCCGATCTAAAGAAGAAGGGCTTGTCCGTTAGTTGGGGGAAACGTGCATTTGAAACAACGAAAGCCTTTTAAAAAATTGCGGCAAACTTCCAAACGACGGAACTAGGGAGAAAGCCAGGCCACCCCGAGGGTAGACAAGGGATCTCGCCAAAACAAAGGCAAGGAAAACGGGGGGAGGGGAAAATCAACCAATACTTCAAATACGACTCAGCAGAGCCTGGTAAAAAACAAAGAGGAGGAAACCCAAAAAATAGTCGAGTAGAAGAAAAAAAGCTTGTGTGAGAAAGGAACGTTGGGGATCCTCTCCGATCAGACCGAGAAAAAAACCCCACCTGGAAACTTAGGGAAGGATCACCTGCAAGAGGCGGGAAAAGTTGACTACATCCGATGTGTTGGTCCGGTGCAAGACAAAAGGAAAAAAAGATGGTGGGGAGGGACCTCCACTCACATTCTAATGGAGGAATAAAGGCTCTGTCAGGGAGGAAAGGGCACCCAAGGTCTTTGGGGGCTGGGGGGTAGGCCAACACGGGGAAGCGGATTGTAAAAGGGTGTGAGGTCAACAAAAAGCTCAAGGTCGCATAACACGATTTGAAAAATGGAATGGGACCGCCACATCATTAACCGGCAGGAAATGCGTCCGGCAAAGGGGAAAACAACGACGAACACTGACCAAATAAGGAAGGGACGAAAGCGAACGAGTGAACGGGGGGAGTAAGCGGATGTCATTCACAATTACAACAAAAAGGAAGATGCTCAAAGTGCATTTGGTTTGAAAGCGAGCAAGGACAGGCACGTGGAAAGACGCAAGAGGACCGATATGACTACAAAGTCTTGCAGGGGAGACAGGAGTGGACGAAAAGTGTGAAAATAGACTAGGACAGAAATGAGGGGAAAACTGAGGAAATGGGCCATTAAAAAAAGGGGGGGGCGTGTGAGAGAACCTGAAGCACGGCGCGGGAAAATGGCGTTTGACCCAAAAAAGTGTCCTGCGGGGGAAAAACTATTTTCACTGCAGATGAAGTGAAGTCAAGAAAATAGTTAGGGGTTCAGAAGTTGGAAAAAGAAAGAGTTAGAAGGGGAGGGGGGAAGAAAGACTCTCTTAGAAGTGGGGAGAAGGTCAGGCCGCAGACAATGAATGGCAATCGTGCGGATGTTAAACAAAAAAACATAGAACGGGAAACGAAGGGTGAGGAGGCCATTAAGGGAAAACAGGGAGAGGGTTTGCGGACCCACGGCCTGCAAAGGAAGAAGGGAACTGATGGAGAGACCGAGGAACACATCCGGTGAAGAAAATTTCAACCTATGGTGAGGAGGGCGGTATCCGTTCTCATTATCCGGAAGATCAAAAAGAGAAGTTTCAATAGAGGTAGTTCGTACCGGGAAAAGGAAACAAAAGGGAGGGGTGTCCTGGTCATAGCGGATCCTTGTTGGAGAGGGACAATCTGGGGTGCAGCTTCGCACAGCAAACTCAAAAAAGGCGACCAAGGGACAATAAGGAGAAAAGTTCCAGAGCACATGGTCATTGGACGAAAGCGCCACCGCAGTCTCCGGCCTTCAAAAGGGGGAGTGGCATATTGGCAGGTCAATCTTGTAATTCAAGTATCGAACTGCACTCTGGAAACTAAAAGGGAGGGCCGCAGATGGAAAGGTTTGTGGGGGCTTTTTGACCAAAAAGAAGGGAGAAAGTTGGCACGCTCGAAATCTATGCAGTGGTCGGCCTAGTGCGAGCGAGATAGAAAAAGGAAGTAAGAAAAGGAGGCGAGACGATTCAAGAATTGCAGCAACTTTGAAAGCAATTGGAAGGGTGCGGCTGGTCATCGGGAACAG
>Ga0179593_1460093_pt1 | contig 10303 bp, 6 predicted proteins | sample CZODoug2_1_08_16_FD_185931 | JGI IMG/M metagenome (GOLD analysis project Ga0179593, IMG submission 185931) | Vadose zone soil fungal communities from Angelo Coast Range Reserve, California, USA - CZODoug2_1_08_16fungal (PacBio error correction) | ecosystem: Environmental > Terrestrial > Soil >...
GCCCCATGGCCGGGCGGGTACCACAGATAAGGTGAACGGGAGTACACCCAGTCCAGTAAAGTCCCTTCAGGCAAAAGTAAAGCATCTGTGGGGTTGTTATTCCTTAGTCTTGCCAGGGTGCAAAAGAACAAAAGGCAAGGACGCGAGCCATTCGGATCGCAGCAATGACTTACGACTGAACAGTGCGTCCTGAATTGGCATCGTACTTAGTCGACGGAAAATCTTCTAGGGAGAAAAAACTCCTGAGGGATCAAGGACAAGGGCCCGGGTCCAACGACACAGCAAAGGCCCTTTCCCTTAACCACGGCGCCAGGACAAGAAGAGGGGCCGCCAGTGAACGTAGGGCAGATGAGGGCGTTAGAATTCTGTCGGACAATCACGTGAGGTTCGGGTTTCTTATCGTTCAGACAGGCTCGCTGCCATGAAACTCGAGTCCGAGGGAAGCCGTAAAAGTGCAACAACGCGGAATTTAACCGCAGACGTGTAAAAAATGCATTCACGGAGGCAGGGGGGCCGGGACCGAGGGAAGGGAAGAAGAGCGGGTTCTGTTTTCTCTGCGAAGAGGCTGCGTCCAAATTGTTCCTCTCCTTATTCGGGCGTCCTTAAGAAACGACGGGGAAGCTCGGACGTTGTCACGAGAAGAAGGAATCGAACAGGGAGGGGGCGGAAAGCGTTGTGCCAGCAACGGGTGGCTAAGAGCCTTATCATAACAATGGTGGGCGGGAACGGGTCAGATTCAAACAATGAGGACAAATCACAAGTACTTTGACGAAAAATGCGAAGTTCAACCCCGATTGTCCGTCGGCACGGGACTGCAGGTCAGCAAAGGCCGCTGGACCATCCGGTAGCGTCCTGGAAAGTGGCTATTCCCCATCACCATAGGGATCTAGTGAATACCAAGGAGCAGCGCGACCTTGGGAAAAGCATCAGGAGTAACCACATAGAAATCTGGCGGTTTGGGAGGCCAATGTCCGGGTCAACATCGTGGTAAAACACTGGAGTGTCGGAACTGGTTCTAGGAAGTTTTCATGTCCGGGGTCGTCGCCGTTAAGTGAAGGGGATGGAGGGGGAAAGGGGAAGTAGCGGCGTATGCTACTTGGACGGGCTGAAAAACGCCGAATCATCTCTGGTCCGGCCACTTTCTGGTATCGTATAAAGTAGAAAAAGAATCCTCACGCGCAGCCAAAGAGGGGGGGAGGGCCACGTTGGATAGCCGGAAGGCAATGTGAAAACGGGCGGAGGCAGGAGGTTGTTCCCAATTCGAGGGGAGGCAAAATTTCAATGAAGTTGAGAAAAAAAATCTTGATAGATCTCGCGTGGACCGGCCTAAGTCGAAAACTTCACCTCCAGTCGCCCGACAGGTGCCTTGACGTCTGGCGCAAAACGGGTACAGAAGAAGTTTAGTCCAGCATGGATTTCCGTGTTGGGTGAGAAGGGCTGCTCACGGGAAAAAAAAAAGGACGGAAAAGGGTGAGAGAAGGGGAGGGAAAAGGAAGGATTGAAGCATCGCGAGCATGTGATGTAATTCATACAAAGGAAGTGGGCCTTGTAAAATGCAGCCCAGGCCAGCAAGATAGAACACGGGCGAAAGAACGGAAATTGACCAGGGGAGTGACTTAATGTTTCGCTCTCTATAGACATCGGCTTAGGTAGGGTTGTGATCCACTCATCATTAGTTTTCCTCACTTCGAATAAATTCCCGAATGCGAGGAAGGCCGAATACGAACAAAGGGAGGAAAATACTTCTGAAGGGGAAGCCGGTGTTCAATAAATTATGTTTCTTTCACCCTGAACGGAATATTCTTCAATTTAACATTTGGTACTCTTCCCTAGAAACAAATTCAAGTGAACTGACACATGTGCCATTCTTGAGGTATGTCTGTGGAACAATAAGGTGAAACTGGGCCTCACCGCTATGACATAGATGGGACGAATATAGCCGGGCGAGGAAGCAAATAGAGAGACAAGAAAGAATTCCCTCTTCCTTACAGGGTGCATAATCAAGGGATCCGATTCAGCCGAGAACAACAACAACAACTGGATTATTAGAGAGAGATGGAAGCATAATATCATGATTGAAACTCAAAACATGCACCAGCTGACGGAACACGGGAGGTAGAGTCCGTCTGGACCCGAAACAGACATAAAAAAAAAATCTTGTACCGCAGAGTGAAAATTCCTAGAAGGTTCACAATGTGAGGAAACAGGGGAGCCGCTGGGCAAAAAGATCGAAAAATAAAGTGAGGCTCAGTCCGGTTATCATGCAAGGCGAAAAATTACGAAAATCAGGAACGAAACGAAGCATGACCGCAAAAGCTGATAACATAAACAAAAAAACGTCTTCGTCTTCTTATTACGTTTAGTGAATGTTTTTCAAACTAAATTCGCCATAAAAGTATCATTCGGGTCTATTCCTGATGAAAAAAGGAACGCCGGGGGGGGGGGGGGGAAACCGTGGGGGGGTGGGGGGGGGGGTGGGTGGGTGGTTTTTTTGGTGTGTTGGGGTGTGTTGGGGGTGGGGGGACTGGAGGACTTTATAAAAAAAACTAAAAGGACGCTCGTCTAGAGAGATAACACCGCGCTCATTAAAAAATAGAAGGGGGACACCATGGCGCGCGTTCTGCCGTGAGAAGAGTTCTGAAAAAGTTCATTTCACAGAAACCGGTGTGCTGGGATCCCGAGGATAGAATCAGCCGGGAGGATGGGAGCAATAAGAGTTAGCTCCATCGCCAAAAGTGGCGAATGGGAGTAATACCGGAGATCCACCCACTCCGGAAAGCTGGAAGCACATATTTGCCTGTCCAGGCCAGCGGAAAAGTTCACATGTGGGCCGGGTGGGTGAATTTAAGAGATGGGGCCGGAAAGGCACGCGAGATCGAGACGATCGTTGTAAAAAACTTACCCATCACCGGCCTGCGATACTTGGGAACAATACTGCTCGGGGCTCGCGAAAACGGCAGCCCGGGGAAAAAAGGTGGAAATCACCCGTTATGTAGGGGGAAGTGCGGCTGTTGGGTACATTTAAACGACTAACTCTGAAGGGGTGAGCGGGACCATGCCAAGACTGGAGGAAATTCGCCGTGGAGAAAAGATCAATCAAACGCTAACGTGACATAAACACCCATTCCATCAAACAACGCACGGGCGACAAGACGGTGAGATCAACAGCCTAGAGACAGACTTCTAAAAAAACAAGTTTTAAACCCGGGGAAGGACTTGTTCCACCCTACCCACCGAAATAGAAACCCTTAGGGGGGGAACTTCTAAATTTAAAAAACCAGGTCGAGAGGAGAAAGGAGTCAAGATCACCGCGCGAATGTTTTTTGGTCTAAATTCGTGCGCGGCGTCGATTGGAATTCTATCAAAAACCTTGGCGAGACGGAATAGATAACCTGGCAGGAGGAACCGATTTCCGGGTGATCGCCACAAAGCAAGAGTTCATGGGGGTCTAAAGCTCCCTCCTGATATTGGTCAACCTCAATTGGGGAGGATGAAATAAAGAGGGCCACAGCGAAGAAAATAAAAGACCCCTGAGGAACGGATGCGCTCTAGGCAATGAATCAGCTGCAGAAAAAAGCAGTTCGGAGTCACGGACGGCCAGACCGAAAATCAAAAACAGGGGACTAAATCCTCAAGACCGGACTCGAAGAAAAAGAAAGAGAAAAAACACAAATAGGAACTTCGGGAAAAGGAAATGAAATGAGAACGTCTTATCATACTGAAGGGGAGAACTTCTTTAACTTAATGCCACGAGGAAATGGGAAAGGTAAGACGGGAGTACCAAAAATCAGCCACCCGAAGAGCCCCTCATAGTGAACCAAAGATATCAAATCCTCACTGACCTAGGAAACAGCGTCATCTCTTCTTCAGGCGTCGAAAAGCGGCAAGGGCAAACGGAGGAGTGAAGTGGAAAGGGGAAGTAACTATGAACGACTATTTTCCCGTATAATGAGTAAGGAGGAACTTATCAGGGGGGGAACGGAGAGTCGGCTACAGAGTGAACAGTCAGGCGATGGGCGAAGAATAAGTCTTATTATGGACCACAGTGCCAATAATTACGAACCAAAAGAACACCTCCTTTCAAGAAAAGGTGCACGACGGGCACTGAAGGCCGGCGGTTCTAGAAGCCAACTTCTTTCGTTGTGGTCCAGGGTGGGGGTGCCGATAGACGGAAAAAAACAGTTGGAGGAAAAAAGAGGAAGTGAAAAGGCAAACATGGCCTTCGGGGGCCAGAAGAATAAGTATCACACCCGCCACGGTGCAGATACACGAACCATGGATTTGATTCTTGTTAGAGAAAATGCTGGTTTCCAGGGGGGGGCACCGCATAAAGAGCTCCTTCTACGCGAACTTGGGAGCTCGCCGACTTACGCCGCACCACGCAGGACGTGAGGTCGACTGGAGTCGTCCGGACAGAGGAGAGGGGTCAGACGAACTCATTAGGAAGAAATTACGACTGGGAATGCAAAGAACCAGCCGGAATAAGTAAAGAAAGTAACAAAATGGCCGGACAGGTCTTGCGCTGAGGGTAGACGTGCTGCGGGTAGGGCCTGCTGGCAATAGGTAGTTTGGGGAGAGGACGGGAGAGGAGGGACGGGGACAGGCCGAGGAAGGCCTCGAGGAAGAGGAGGCCGGACACGCCTCCCGCGTATTCCGCAAGTTAAGAAGGGAGGGACGGATAAATGCGCGTGTTGGTAGGGGGGTGTCAGAACTTTCGTTAAAGAGGGGGGACCCAGTTTGGAAGGCAAGATGGGGAGGCTGCCGGCTTGGAGAAACGACCGTGAAATGCGCTTTTCACTCGAACTGCCACGGCGACGAAGGGGGGGAGGTCGTTTGGGTCTTTACGAAGGTGGAACGTGGGAAGAGGGGAAACACGGGGAGGTTCGGTCCCTGAGATGTGGTCATCCCAGCAACGTTACTTGGGGTGGACAGGTGAGGGAGAGTGAGAAAACAAAATAGAACTTCGCAGTTCTGTGCATGAGTCAAGAGGTGCGCGCCTGCTCGCTCGTACGTCTCAAATTCCCGGAATTTATGAAAACCCAGAACAAGTAGGAGGGCGATGACCTGCCTCTCGAATTGTTGAGTAAATCTGTCTTAACAGTCGGCCTGCGGCGTTGGCATGGGGAAAAGAAAGGGACAGGGAACCAAGAGTGTAAAGGATGGAGGTCCTGCGAGCAGGAACCCTGGCTCTCTAAAGACGGTTACTTAGGGACGCCGGGGGAGATGGAAGGGGGGGGGGGAGTGAAAGGGGGGGGGTGAAGGGTACGGGGTAGGCGGAAAACTGAAATGGATCGTGGCAAACGGAGGTCCTTTGCTGGGAGCGGTCCCGGTCGAGGGAGGTATCGGATAAATTGAAATATAACAAAGAAGACATCGAAAAAGCACCGCTCACACAGTTGGAGTCTAAGGCAAACGGGGAAGAAACGCGTCAGGGAGGTGGTCCGCAAGTCAGAGAAGGACGTGTGCTGGGGACTGACGATCGTCTAGACGAAAACCGTTAAAGGGCTCACGAACTCAGAAAGCACCTCTTGAGTCGGCACACTTTGGGACACTTTAACTCTTGCGCCATGGGGGAAAGAAAATAGAGGTTCTTCACGGGGGGTAGGGGGGGTGGGAGGAGGGACTCCGTTCGTGACGGCGTGAAGAAATGCCCTTATGATGAACTCAGCGGAGTGCAGTGTGGATTGGTCCTCGGTAAGACAAAAAAAGGCTGGACAACGGCACTGGGAAAAAACCCTGCCAGCACTATAAAGCAGGTCAAAAATCGTAGCAAGGGCAACCGTGCGTAGGACAGCGGTCAGGAGCATCTCTCAGGACAACGGAGTTGTTTATCCACGACGGGAATCACAGAAAACAGTACTCAGGGCCTAGAAGAAAAGGATAGAAGGAAGAGGGACCAATGAACGGAAACTAATAGAAAACTACCGCATTCGGGGTCCTTCTGGGCAGGGGGGGGTCCTTGGGAGTCGTCATGCGTAAATTCTGGAGGAGGAGGGGGGTCCGCCGGGACCAAGCGCTAACTTGGCCATTTCTTTTCTAGGGGACTGGACAAACCCGATCTCCCTGCCCCAGGTCGAAACTGAATGCAACTTTAATGGAAAGGGGCTAATAATTACATGCACAGAGGGCCAGACTAGAAAGAGCAAGGAAAGTGATCGGCAATGTGGCAGGGGAAGCTAAGGGGCAATGAGCTCACTCGCACCACGGGGGTAAAGGGAAAGAGGAGGTATGGGGGTGAACATGGAACAGGATTCTGAATGGGAAAAGCTGACATGCCTCTGTCCTTCCACAGGGGGACAAATGGATCTAAGGGGAAACCGAATTCATCCTTCCCCAAATCGAGGGAGAAGAAATGTCACTACCGGAGAGAAACATGGATGCCCTCGGGGTTGGGAAGGACCTACGCGAGCAAGAAAGGCCAGGGGGCAGCAGCAGAAAAAAAAATGACGAAATAGATTAAATGACCCAATTGACGAAGGAAAACCATACAGTTCCTTTGATAACGTAGTCGGTAGTCATGGGTGCGGGAAAAATGCCATTCATGATTCGAGTCTACGTGAAAAAAGGAGATGCAAACGGGATAAAAACATACCCTAGCCGGCTCGTCTATAGATGCCGAGACGACATCACGCTCACGAAGGTTTATCCCGCTTGAACTGGGAGGATGATCAGGTTCTGGAATGTGCTTGAAGTGCCCAGGACCCTCTTTGTGGCAAAAAATGTATCAACCCGAGACCATACCTTCAGGCTATGCTCAAAGAAATAAGTGGTTACAGAGCATCTACTACAACATGGGGGGGGGGAAGTCTAAAAGTGGAGCAGCCCAACAACTTAAGGGCTCAAGACAACAGAGGTTCTGGAATTGAAAATAGACAGCGGGAAAAAAAATTCAACACTGTGCCACGAAGGAGTGAAGAGGCTAGGTCCTTCAGAGGGAAGGGAGAAGAGATAAGACGGGGAAGAGTTCGGGACAGGACAGGAAAAAGGAGTTGACCTCTTCTCACAGCGTCTTCCGTGGAAAAACAAAAAACGGGAGAGAAAAAGGGTGTCCCAAGCTAAACGCGCTCGTGGTTTCGGCTTGGTGTAGCATGGAAGCCGCTCAGACCGACAAATCAGGGAAAAGCACGCTGGGCTGGAAGGTCGGGGAAGTGGAAGCCACGAGAAATCTAAAGAAGCCTACAGAACAGTATAAAAAGAGCTCACGCACAAGTATCATTTCGGCGCAGCAGGACGTCCAGACCGGACTGTAGCTGTTTTGCCGATGGGTGGCAAGACAAATTGCACTGAAAAGGAATGACAAACGCCGCGATCACGCGAGTGGTACGGTCCCGGTTTGAATACCCCCAAGGTTCCATTAGCAGGAGGAAAGAGAGGGGGAAAGACGAGAATGGGGGGAGGTCCGGCAATCTTAACGCGTCAATAGGGCGCGCAGGCCTGGGACTAAATGAAGATAAAATCGGGAGAAACAGCTGTGCCTAACACGACGGTCAAAAGGTAAGGGAGTGGGAAAACTAAATCAAAGTTATCATTCCTCTACAACTTGGAAGAAAAGGGGGGAAGAAATAGCGTGAGGAAAAAGGGGACCTAAAAGCCTCTCTTCTGCATAAAGGACTATCTGGGGAGTACAGGCACGAGAGGAGACAGGTCGTATTTCAGAATACTACCAAGAGTCTATACAGTACCTCATCCTCAAGACTACAAAAAAAGAAAAAAAGACACTCTGCAGTCAAGGCGGAGGACGCGACTGGAGATGAAAATGAAAAGATGGGAGACACAGGAGGAGAAGACGCGGCTGAGTCAATTAGGTACCCGTTCCTCTATTCAAATGGCATGCCTTTAAAAAACCCCGTAGGAGCCGAAGAAATCTATTGAAATCTGAGAATCCGAGGCAAGAAGAGAAAAACATCTAAGGCCCGAGGGTGAAAAGAAAAACTATGTCGTATTAGCGGGAAAGTAACTGAACGGGATTGACATTGACGGAAGGGACAAGGAGAGACGTCTACGACAGAGGTAAAGGGAAAAGAAAAAGACGAAAGCATATTTCACGGATCAATGTGGGGTCGGACGGAGTTTCTATCCAGTCTTGACCATACAAGAATGTGCTAGAATAGGGGAGAGTTTGGAGTTGTCCCTAAGAGAATAACCCCGCTAAAAGAATGTCTTAATCGTTGAAAGAGACCTGTCCCCGTGGCGGGCGGCGGGGGGAGAAACGTCAAATGACTGGTGCACGACCTGTCCCGGTGCCGGTATAGGAGCGAAACCACAAAAGGGGTTATTAAATAAAAAGGAGAAGACTGGCCCCAGGGAAAGAGGGGGACCCCAAGAATTTAATCGGCCCCCACGGGAAAACTAAAATCCAAAGGGGATTCGGGGGGGGGCCGTTAAGGCGGGACCATGGTACATAAACATAAGCTCCTGAACGTCTCCCGGAGGTCAGGTTTCCGACTAAAGAACGAAACAAAGGAGAAGGAACGACTTGGTCGCCTGAAATGTCTACAGTGTCATGCCCATCACGACGGTCCACCGGGACAAGGGAACCAGCCGCCGGAAAGTGGGGGAAGGCTGTAACCGCAAAGGGAAAAAAGGGAGGGAAGGGCCGTGGAAGAGGTGGACTGACGGAGGGATAGTGCAGGCTGATTGCAAGGTTCACTAGTCTTGATTTTGGCGACGGGGTTTCGATGACTTACAGGGCCTCACCGGGGACTCTAAGGCCTCGGAAGGCAAGTACATAAGTGGGGAGAAGGAAATCGTCCTCCCATGAAAAAACTTCAAAGCCGACGCAGGAATGGGGACAGATGGGGACGTGGGGGGGGGGAGGTTTGAAGAGGGGGAATAGGGTCTTGAGATGTCCGTCAAACGGAAATTTTCTGCAGAACTGACGGCAAGACTCGGGAAAATTCCGGGGGCCAGTGAAATAGTAGAGGAAGAAGAGGCTGCTAGGAATTAGGGTGCCTACGTGAACAAATGAGTCCCCTTTGCGTCGAGCTGCTCCCGGGGATGGAAATCTGTTGCATAGGAAAGAAAGTATTTTGAAGGTACGGGGCGAAGTTCATAAAAGAAAACCAGCGACGTCAGACGAACGAAGGGTCGGCGCCCTGTCCTCGGCGCGCAAGGGACGTTCGAAAAAACACCATTGATAGTCGGGAGAGGGGACTCTCTAGAATCAGGGGGGGGTAATGAGTCTTACCTCTTAGAATCGGGCTGTTTGTACGAGGAGGTCAGGGCCAATCTTTCCCCATCGGTAACAAAATCTTTATTAAATGGGGAAGAAGCCCGTTAGACGAAAGGGGGGGGGCTGGTTGGAAGGGGAGCCAGGTGTCGCTTTTTAATGTCTGGTGGGAGGGGGGTCTAGTCTCTGCTGGGGGAAAGGGATCGGGTGGCTGAAAGGCGAGAAGGAAGAACCGTGGGTAGCTTTCCCTTAGTCTTAGGAATTGTCTCACACCAATCAAGCAAGCGCAGGCCACGAGGGAATGAAAAAAGGGACCCGGTTGATCAGGAAAAAGGGGGGCACGCGGAGTGAAGGGAAAAGAAAGGGTCCAAAGGAGAGGGGGGGAAAGCCGTGGGCGGCTAACCAATCTTAATAGATCTGCGTTCAGAAAGGCTCCACGCCGCAGGACAAGGAAACGAAGTAACGATGCCCACATTGGGCTGTTTTAATGCCCCTGGTGTACAAAGACATATTCAGTCCATCTTAGGAAGTGTTGGTTGGACGGGGAGGGGAGCCACTTTCGTGGTCAAGACTGAGGGCGATGCAACCTTAACATCGACCAAAAGAGGCGGCAAAGTGCTTGTCCTCGGGAAAGAAGCACCCAGGCGGACTCACTGAAGAAAAGAAACACACTTGATAACACTGACAGGGGGAACCCTCTTAATGATCTCGGTGTCGGCGAGAGCGGAGAAAATATCGGATATGGGTTGTTAAAGTCTCTAGGCGTTCATAGAAAGGAATTCCGTGATGAGAAAGAGGTACGGACTAAAGGAAAAAGGGAACCCAATTAACGAAAAGAGAAAAGGAACGAACGAAAAGCAGGCTGTTTCGTACAGTAAGTGGGCATTTTCGAATGATTTCTGCTTCGTCCTTCGTTGTCGTCGAAGCCTTGACTAAGTAAAAGAGTTCTAAGGGCCACAGGGGAATAAGGGATTGGGACTAGAGGGATGAGGGAGACAACACGTTCTCCCTGGGCCCGCACTGCCATTCTCCCGCGCTTGCAAGGAAAATGAAGTCTGGGGCCAAGACGGAAAGACGACAGTGGGGAGGACGACAGAGAGGGCATGGTGAGATCAACAAAGGATAGCCTCGACT
>Ga0179593_1546290_pt1:0-5000 | contig 10303 bp, 6 predicted proteins | sample CZODoug2_1_08_16_FD_185931 | JGI IMG/M metagenome (GOLD analysis project Ga0179593, IMG submission 185931) | Vadose zone soil fungal communities from Angelo Coast Range Reserve, California, USA - CZODoug2_1_08_16fungal (PacBio error correction) | ecosystem: Environmental > Terrestrial >...
GTTCTTGGGGGCGAGGAGGGTTAAGTACAAAAGAATTGATCTAAAGAGTTTTTCCCTTCTTTTCTCTTAGGAAGTAAGTCAGCGAAGGTCCTTCGAAACATATTCTGGGGGTAGGCAGTTGGATTTGGGGTCCTTCACTTAATTTTGCCTGCGCTCCTTTGGTTTGCGGGGTCTGGCGGAAATAGGATTACAATGGTACGGTGCATTTTTGGGCCAGAGTCCGAATTTGGGTGCCTAATGTTGTGGGTCTAATTGCGGGTGGAGGGAAACTCTGCATCTCGGTTACTCTTGTCTGTCTGATTCTCTTTAAGTGACCTACGTCAGTATATATGCTGGGGGGCAGTCTATGGTTAGGTTTAGGGGCATTGGGTCAATAGCTACCCTGCTCGCGGATTCTCTTGCTTAGAGTCCTCCGGGGCAGGTTCGTCCAAGAGAACGGCGGCACGGAAAAAAACAACGAAAGGTCCGCTACGGCGATGACGCGCCGCGCGACGGCGAAAGAAGAGGAGCCCCCGCGACTAGACGGAAGCAGGAATGAAAAAAGGAAAAAACAGGCCAACGCGGAAAAAGGGGGATAAGATCTATTCAAAATCCTTACGGGCGTGGAGAGAGGCTCTAAGTTATTACCGGGAAAGATGAACGGGGGGGGACCAAAACCACGTTTGCAAAACCGGTCCCGGACTCATGCTTTACCCTCGTTGATTCTGGGAGCAAGCAGCACCCTTTTGGATTTTAGCGCATCTACACTTGGGGGGTGGGGGCGTTGCGGGGGCTGGTTCCTTTGGACGTACCTGCCCTGGGTCACACAAAAAACTTTTCTCTTGGACTTGGTCGGGTTAGAAGCCACGGGGGCGAGGCGTGCTGGTCAACTGGCTTTTGTCCGTCCGAGGTGTGTCGTGCGATCCTTTATGAACAGGGACTTTCATGTACCCTTCAGGAGAGGACCAAAAAGTCATCTTGAAGGTCTCGAAGAAAAAAAACGGGTATTAAAAGAATTATGACGGTTGTCGTAGGTGGGGGGACACTTTTTATCATGGAATTAACTGGGAACCCCTTCTCGCAGGCGGGGAAAAATGGCGCCCGAAGAAGATTCTCTTCTACGCTGGGCTGCGATGTCCCAACAAGCACGAGTAGCCTAATACCAAATAGGTTTAAGAAGAGAATACTGACCGCCCCGGTCGGAACACTCCAATCCCAACATACACTTCTTTTCCAAAAAACGGTGGAACCAAGTGAAGTTCGAAAATGGAGGGGTCCGGGATTCAAAGGCAGGTATCGTAGAATCTTTTTTAGAATATCTTTCTTCACCGGGCGGAGCGCCCGGCCGGGTCGGCTATAACCTCTTCGCAAACCAGGTTGATCTAAGAGGGCGGTTCCAATAATGCGCCGTCGTAGAGCCGAAGGAAACGCGCTTCCTTTTCCTCTCAAGGAGTCCGCCAAAGATTAGGCAAGTTACGTGCTCTATAACAGACTCCCCCTTAAACTGGGACTAACTCTTCTTTTCAGCCACACATCAAGAGAGAGAGAGGAAGATATCGGCTTTAAAAAAAAACAAGAATAACAAGGGCTCGTACAGGAGGCTCGACGCCTTCCTACTAAGATTCAAGCAGTCTCCCGACGCATCTTGTCTAGGAATTTCTTCATATTCCGGCCGAATAGTACACACAAAACACATCTATTAGAGGGAAAGAAGGGAAAGAGAGAGGAAAAGAGGTGAGGAAGAGGGCTTCACAGGGTTTGTGTGTGGAGGGGGGGGGGGGGGGGGAAACACCGTCCCCCGATAAGGAGTAACACACAAATCTTGAGGTCCGAAAGAAACCTGGGGAACTCCCCCCTATTCGTAAAAAGGGAGAGGGCGGACCCAGAAGTCAGGGGACTCCTATTATCCTCCCTCGGAGCACAGTATGAAAGACGTAGCGAATCACTGTGGCGTAGGAACTATCGTTTGGGTGAGAAAAGTCAGGCTACGGTCGAACAACAAAAACCAAAAAAAAAAAAAAAACAGGGATCTCTCTAAAGACAAACAAATACGACACAAAAAAAAAAACAAATTTTTCGTGTGAGAGTATACAAGACTGTGGGGAAGTCGGTAGGGGGGGAAAGGGAGAGAAGGGGTGGACGAACGTCGTGAAATACTCTACCTCTTCTTCCAAGCGGGCCCGTAAAAGGGGGGGGGGAGGAGGGGGTCTGAACGTCGGAAGTGGTAGAACCTGTGCCCAGCCCGGGGGGGGGGGGGTATCATATCCAGCGTGTTTCCTGCCACGCCCGCAACGGCCCCTCAGGAGGGTACCCACGGGGCAACCGGACACGAACCACATCGTGGGTCTCAACGTACGCGTGTGGGACGTGTCTACGAAACTAAAAGAAAAGAAAAGAACACACAAAAAAAGGTACAAAAACCAAAAAAAACCAGAAAAAAACAAAAAAAAAAAACCCAAGACATAGTGGAAAAAGGGGGTAAGTAAGGGGAATCGTCCATTTGGTTTCAAAACAGGCGAAAGGGTGTGGGTTTTTTGTTGGGTTGGGGGGGGTTTTTGTGGGTGGGGGGGGGGGGGGGGGGGGGGGGGTGTAGGGGTTTTGGGGGGTGGGTACGGTCCAGTGAAGTATAGGCGATAACTTTTAATTCCTAAAAATAAGGGAAGTAGGAGGGACGTAGGACATATATACCTGCAAACAAACGTGAGACTTAAATCTATGTCCATTTCTACCGTAATCGGTAAGACTTCCCGAAGCCTCGTCTACACAGAAGTCTCTACTATAGCTGAGTTTGCGTGCTAAAGAAAAGAGTAAACCGAATGGTGGTCACTTCCCCTAAGGTTTTCTACAACATTCTCTCAACGTTTACACCTTCCCCATCGGATTACCTCGAAGACCTCAAACGCCCACCCGCGGACCGGCTCTCCCCTTCTCTCGTCCGACTCCCATATTTCCTACCCCCGCTCTGGGGGTACCACCCGTCCCATCCTAGGAGTAGGTAGCGCATGGCTCATAGAAGAAGGGGTCGTCGAAAAAAAACCATGTGGTTTGCCCCAGCCGCGTGACACGAGCGTGGAGCTAAAAAAGCCTGTCGGTACCAAGTCGCCGTGAGCCTGTCCGGAAGTAGGCAGGGGATCTATACCCGCCCGAGCGGAGCTTCGTGCGTACATCAGCCACAAAAAATCGTCTAGCTTTGGAGACACTCCTACCCCGTCGTCCTAGTCGACACACCCGCGGAAAGAACACCTCGTCGTGGGAGAACAAAGCCAAAGAGGGCGGGACCAAACAAGTTACCCCCCTCTTCTTAGCTTGTCCCGACCGCCCGTAAGACCGCCACCTGAAACCACGCCACTCAGAAAAGAAGAAGGTATACCAGCCGGGAACCAGAGTTCTCCTCCACCATTACAAAACTCTGCCATCCGCACGAGCTCGACCGCAACCTGCGGCGGCCCCGGAACATCCCGTTATGCAGCGCATCGGGGCCGGGAAGAGCAAAATCCGCACCATCATATTCACGCTATCAAGTCCCGTTGTCGAGGGTGGGAAGATGGAGACCCTACTTCGTTCTGTGGCGGAAGAAAGAAGTTGTTCGTTAAATGAGAGGGAAATCCTTATCAGAAGCCCATTATTCTCTCAGCGGAGGTTGACTATCCCGTTACGCCAGACGACCACCTTTGCGGACATTCTAAGTACCAACACCTACATCAAACGAGGCCCCCACCGCGCGACGGATGCTAGAGTGTTTGAGGTCGAGCAATTAGGACTTCCACGCAACTCCCAGGTCCCCTCGGGGGGAGTAATAATTTGTCGGGTTCTCTCCCCCCGGGGGCGCGGGAGAAACCCGAAGGGGGGGGGCAGTGTAATCTCCCAGAAGACTTACCGAAAGTGATGCCGAGGGGTGTGGGGAAGAACGGAAAAAAAATCACCAAAAAACAACAAAAGGGGGGGAGTTAAAGGGGGGGAAAAAAAAAAAAAAGATCACGTCGTACTCCACTAGCCATTAACACCCTGGAAGGCCGGCTCATTTTCTTCCCGCCAGCCTCGTTTTCTTCTACACCTTTGCGCCAAATCACGGCAACGGTCTTCATAGGGGAGTTGGCGGGGGCCCTTCATGGCTTACCTGCTCGCCGTAAAGGACACACGGAGCAAGCATCAAGGGAAAGTGTTTGAAGTATGCAGTGGTGGTCCTGCGTCCGACATGGCGCCGCGGTGTCGGGCGCGGCTCGTCTCGAAAGAGGGGGGTTTCAGGAGAGAAAGTTCGGCTCCATACTACTCAAGGCTTAGACAGGAAAAGGGACCCGAAACGAGTCTCCTCTCTCTCTACGTTACGTTTTCAAATCAAGACGGCCCAGAGATATTCGGAAGCTTGAGGGGGGTTGTCTCCTTCTCCCTGGGTTGCCATCCACGGGCTGGTACGTCCTCTCTCGTGGTGTAGCCTCTATGGATGGAGGGGGCTTGTAAAAGGGTTTCAGCCATCATTTGAAAAATGCGGTCCGCTCTCGCTGGGGGCCTTGGCTGTGGGGGAGGGCTGACGGTTCTGGTTTCAACGCCTAACGGGGGTGGGCATCCTCGTTCTTTCTCTCGAAAGGCCGTTGGTCTGAAAATACATCAAGAGTCCGGGATAGTCCGAGGGGGTGGCGACGCAGGACGTGGTAAGTGGGTTTTTCTCCAACTCCTAAACTATAATTGAGGATCGCGGGCCAGCGCTCCGCCTTCGTCGTTTTCTCGAATCCTACTAATCGCGACCATCCTGAAGAATGGACCGTACGTAGCTTTTTCGGCCCGCCTACCTCTCACTACCGCGGCAAAAAAAGACCCAAAAAAAGAAAGAAAACGATGGTTCTACTAGGGGCTGGAGATGACTCACATGCGCTCCGACGCCTCAGGGACGGGTGAGGCTTCAAACGATCGTTTATTACTTTCTCCTGGAACTGAGGGGGGGAGCAGCCGTGTCCGGCGGGTTTGGGGCCGTTAACGAGTATTATGAGAGTGGGACGGGGTCGGGCGCAAGGTACTACTGGGCT
>Ga0179593_1591930_pt1 | contig 10303 bp, 16 predicted proteins | sample CZODoug2_1_08_16_FD_185931 | JGI IMG/M metagenome (GOLD analysis project Ga0179593, IMG submission 185931) | Vadose zone soil fungal communities from Angelo Coast Range Reserve, California, USA - CZODoug2_1_08_16fungal (PacBio error correction) | ecosystem: Environmental > Terrestrial > Soil >...
TTCACAGAAAAAAAAGAAAAGCATGGAAAAGGGGTCTGGCGTGAAAGTATCTGAACAGCAGAGAATAAGGGGGGTCAAAAAGATCCTGCTGGAAAGAGGAAAGGAAGCGGCGCGAGAGAGATTGCAAAAGGAAAACCTGACTAAGGTCCGACGGCATGGGGTGGTCCGTCTTGATGCGACGAAACAAAGGAAATGGGAAGTCTCTAGAAGGAGAGGGGTAAAAGGGACTTCATCGCGGAGAAAAAGAGAGGGCGTCTGACCTTTGAAAAGTGGCTCACAGGGGAAAAAGGGAAAAAATGTGTCTGTCAGAGGGTAGAAACGTGTGTGAGGGTAGTGTGCTGACCTCTGACGATCAATCAAGGGGGGGTCATACTCCGATCGAAGGGTCGTAGCTCGTGGGAAGGGGGGGATTTCACGGCAATTGGTTGCTGGGAAGAAGAGGTAAGGATTGCACAAAAGGGCTAGAAAAGGGAAAAGTTTGAAACAAAGACTTGGCACTTTCGAAAGGGGTGATAGAGGGAATTTTGACCTCACCTTTGAAAGGGCAAAGCGTTGTCGAAGACAAAGTTGCAATGAAGATATTAAGGAGCCTGGTGGTGGGTGGTCCTAAAGGGTAAAGGGAGGGGAGGAAACTACCGGCAATTTACAATCTCAGAAAATCGAGAGGGGGGCAATCTACGAGAAGGTGGGAAAGGGGAGGGAAAGAAAGGATCATATCGGTCTTCTCAGGGCGTTGATTTTTATTTTAAAGGGGTTGACCGAGGGGGGGGGAAAAGAACTCGCCAGAAAAAATAATAAGAGACCCGGGGGTCTTTTGGAAGAAACACTCGGTCCATCCGCCTTTCCTGCCAATTTGGGATGCGGGGATAAGAAATCGATTTGAGAAAAATGAGGGTTAAAGTTCGTCTTGCACGCTCATAATGAGCTTTGGGGTTTTGCAGGATGGTCCGGGGCGAAAAAAAAGAGGCTTTTCAAAGATGATCACCCGAAATGAGGGCGGGGGCGCCAGCTTGAACTCTGAACTGCAGGGACGCGAGGGGAAGATCGTAAAAAAAAAAAAAACGGAGGAAGGGAGCTGTGCAGTACTTGCCAACGCAAAAGCGGGGATCCATTCTCAAATCATGAGGTGATCTTGCCAAGGGTTAAAAAAAAAAAAGGATCATTGGCGATAGGCACAATGCCAAACCCGAAAAACAAGGAGGAAGCGGGACTCAAATACAAAACACGAGGAAAAAACAGCCATCCCATTAACTAAAAAGGGGACCTCCAGACCGTAAAAATCCTGGCAGGAGGTCTTATGACAAGGGGGGGGCTCTTTCCGCCGAAGAAAAATTCTCGGCGAAAGCCAGATTCGTGGAGGACTTGAAGAGGAACAGCAAAGGAACCACGCCGAAACAGTCCGGACGAGGGGGTCAAGTGCCCTCTTTCACATCGAAAAGGCTTCGTAGATAAATCATGTCGGAAGAAAATTGCGAAAAAACGTACCAGGGGACCATGCCCGGAAAGTCACTTTCTTTCCAGTCTATAAAAAGGGAAGCATTCAATCGAGAGAACAGGAAAACTTGTTGGGCAAAGGGCAACGGAGGGGGGGGAGTAATAAGGGGGGCGCTCCAACGTGCCAAGAGTCCTGGTAAGAAAGAAAGGCTGGAGGAAATATGCCAAAGACAGGGCAGGGGAAGGACATCGGATCACAAGACCAAAAAAGAGAGGTCTTCTAAACATAAAGGGGCCAACGAGGCAAAAGAGCGTAGAGAACAAAAGTTAAGAAAGGAACGGGCATAAATTGGAAAAAAAAAGACACCGCAAACCGTTGAAAGAGAAAAAAGAAACCAGATAGAAAGGGTGATAAAATCCCAAACTCAAGGGGGACCGCCCACCAGGATGGGTACGGCCGGCCAGTTTTCGATGTATTGGAAAACAAAAAAAAAAAAAGAGAAGCCTCTCGAATGGCTCTCCTAGAGGGGACACCAGGCAAGTTAGGGATTGTAAATGCGCTCAATCGCTCATAAAAGAAACAGGCGGCCGCCTTCTACAGCGCGGGAGCCAGAGTTTGGAGGTTCTCACGAGGGGCGAGGGGGGAAAGGGATCGGAGGGACGATCATTACAAAGGGGCGTGTTAAAATATCAAAAGGGTCATCCAACACACCGAGGGAGAGTTTTATTATTACCGGGGAGAGAGAATTTCTTCTCGGGAGGGGGGAAGAGGCAAAGTCTTTTTCAAAACTTCAGAGCGGGGTAAGATAGTTATCGTCGGGGGGGGGGGGGGGCCTCCTAAGAACTTGATTGATGGGCGTGGGCTGTTAAAAGTCCTTGGGGGGATTTGGGAAAACAGTTTGAAAAAAAGGGGTCTTTCCGGAGCAGTGTCATCGGGATTCGTTGAAAACCGAAAGGGCCATAAAACGGAATTTTTGAAAGGAGAGCCCGTCACTTGGGGGGAGGGGACCCTTGGGGCTACGCGGAAGTGGGGGGCGGAAGGGGGGTATGAGCACTTAAGTCGCGGCCCCTTCACCGACCGGGGAGGAAAAGAGGGACAAAAGAATCCCGGAAAAAAGATCTCGGGGAAGAAAAAATTTTTGGAAAACGTTTGGGGGACCGATTGGAATTGGCTAGGAAATTTAAAAAGGGGGACAGCTCGACTCTATCGGTCAAATATAGAGACGACCGATGAGAAAAGAAGAATACAAAGAGGAGTTTGCAAGAGCTTGTAGGAGGGGGATCCAAGTTCTTGTGCGATGGACTCGATTGGGACATCGATGTGTCGAACTTGCTCTTAAAGGATGTTGATCTTGTCAAGCATGGCAGCGGGGGGGTTTACTTACTTAGGAGAACCTGTCACAGTTGTCCCCATCAGGTAAAAAAAGAGAGAGATGTGGTGGTTGGGTGACGACAATCAACCTACTAGGAAGGGAAAAAGTCCAAAGAAGGGATAAGTAAGTAAAAAGCTCTCTTCAAGAGGGGGAAGAGAAACATCAAGACCACGAGAAAATGGGAAGGATGCCTTTGCACGAAGTCCACGCTGACACTAAAGGAGACAATTCACTTCGCGAAAAGGAGAATACCGGAGAGGAAATTAATACCGAGTGCTGCGCATCGGTGGCCACGTGATGAAAGAGGCCAATCGACAAAAGGGTTCTTCCAGTAAGAAAAGTATGGAATGGACCAATCGCGCCCGATACGGTTCAGGTTCATGAAGCGACCGCGTTCCGATTTACGGGTCAAATCGGAAAAAGTAAATTGAAGTGGACCTAAGAAACCAGCCAACAGAAAGGGGAGGAGACAAATCAAAATCTGATAAAATCAGAAAAACCCAGGGACTGGAAGGGAATACTGTCAAAAAGGGGGAGTGGATATGCACTTCAATCAGAGACTTCCCGATGAACGAAGGAGGAAAAGCTCTGATGGGGAAAGCTTCTCTGGCCTGTCCCCTCTAAAAATTGGCTGAAAAAGGCCCAAGAATCGAACGAAGAACACAAAGGACCTGCCATAAATATCTACAGCCGATCCGGCAAATATCGGAAAGGAGTCATGATCTAGAAAGAAGAAGGGGAACCTTGCTGAATCCAGTCTGAGATCAAGAACCTTCTTTTGGCGGGGAAAGACAAATATCTGTTTGACAAGAAAGGGCGAGGGAACTTTCAAAACCATTTTCGCGCGAAGAAGAAGGTAATGGGAGGAGGCCAGGTTAAAAGGAACTCTCTCTGCACGCGAGCAGTTCGCAAAAGAGGACTCCTGAGGGAAAAAAGGGTTAACGGTTGCAAACGTCCAGGAGGGAAACTTGCAATTTTCAGCCAAAAAGGACTCCCCTATCTTCCGTGGTGAGGGGGACCGTTGGAGGGGGCTTTGAAACTGCCTATCGTGGGGGCTGAAGGGGCCTTGAATCCCAAAAAGGCAAGACGAAGATCGGGTATTCGGGGGCGAGGAAATTAACGGAATTGGAGGTGTTATGACCAAGAAAGAGGGAAGCTCGGAAGGGAGTCCGTGTTATCGTGGGGATAGTTGTACATGAACAAAGGGATCTTGATTGAGTAAAGAGAACCTTGATCTCGGTGGTAAACCAATCTGTAAAAGGGGAAAAGAGAGTTGCGTGACCCCAGAACTTTGAGGGAAGGGGGAGAATGGGAATTTTCGAAAAAACCTTTAGGGCTGAGGAAAGGCACGAGCCTGGGTGGGGGGAAAGGGTATGGTCAAAACAAAGAGATCAAGAAGTACTTCGAAACATACCGGGGAATTTACGCATTAAGAGAATCGAGAGCCGTCGATGGATTCTAAAAACCTAATCAATTATCTTCAGGGAAGAAAGAATGGTCGTGGATGGTTATTCATGGGTGGGGGAAATCTGTCTAAATCGGCGTAGCTGTGCGGGTCTTGGGGGGAGGACAAAAACCCATCCTCTGTAAAAAAAAAAGGGCCGGCAAGGACTGTGTAATGATGGATAAGGCGCCGGGAGGGAATGGATGAAAACACCCAAAATTTTGACGGCGAGAGCTAATGTGTACCTGGGGGGGGGGGAAGAAGGATCAATGCTGAAAAATCGCTGGGGGGGGGAACAGGAAAAGAGCGTTCTGTCGAAAAGCATCATCAACAGAGGACTGGCAAGTGAAGGACTGCAAGGAAAACCGCGACTTCGCTCTCTCAACAACAACAGGTCTTCGGAAAGGAGAGAGAGGGGGGTCCCGATCGGTGACACGGGGCTCCCCTAAAAGGGGGGTTTAATAATTTAGAAGAGGATCATGGGAGTAAAAAGATTGCTGCGGAAGTCCCCTAAGTGAGGGGAAAAAAAATCCACGCTCAGGAGGCAGGGAATCCTAAAAACCACTAGCCCATGGGCAAGGAAGGAAATCTGCACTAAAAAAATTGGAAAGCATCCAAAAAATTTCAGGGAAAAGTCGGAGGACGAGTGTGGAGGAGTCCACAAAATCCGGCAGAGTCACTTAGGGAGAGGAGAAAAAGGGCAAATACAGAATAACCACGCCACGAAAACCGGAGAAAGACGATGAGGAACTTTCTTGAAAGGAATCACAGCAGAGTAGAATCGCGGAGATCAATGGGGGGGGTCTGAACCTACGGCGTTCTCAGGAAGCCCGTAAAACTTCCAAGTTAGGAAATGTCGCGTTAAGGGACAGGGGAATCCATCTGAAAAGGAGGGGAAAAGGGTTGAAGGAAAATAACAAATTGCAGGCGCGATGTCAAGTCCCTCAGGGGAGCCTGCGCTATAGAAGGAAAGAGTCCTTGTAAACATCTTCCAGATAGGAGAAAATGCCCAGGACAGGGCGTTCGAAACTCGTATCAGAAAGGAGGGAAGGTGCAGGTCGGGAAATACGCTGGCAAAAGAAAAATGAGGATCTCATAGCGCTAGGAGGACGTCGCAGCGGAAATCCACGCCAAGACCCAAACAACGTGGCGAAACTTCAAAAAAAAATTATAAGGTCAAAACGGTAGAAGACTTGACGCCAAGAAACCGTAGGGGAGGGATGTAGTTCGATTGCTAGGAAGTGATCGAGAAAAATACGTACGGGGGGGAAAGCACATGGGTAAGGAAGCTAACTTCGGAGGTCACTCTCAAGGGGGGAAAACCTGTGAGTTCCCAAGGAGAGGGAAAAAATACTTATTCTCCTGAGGGCTCTCAGGAAATACACTGGCCATTCGATCATTTGGCGATTGCAGGCACAAGCCAACCGTAAGGTAGGAATTTTAAAAAAGGCCTTAAAGGAGAGGAGGGTCGTCAGCGGTGACTGTTAATCTAAGGAAGGATTCTTGGAGAGGGGGGGGGGGGACGGGGGGGGGATAGAATGCCTAAGAGATAGGGCCCGGCTATGTATAGCAAGAAGGGTGGTTGAATCTAAGGAGGGGGCTTGCAAAGGGGGAAAGTCCGTAGACATATCCAGCGCCGTAGGGAACTCCGCGATTGAGAAGTTCTCTTAAAGCGTAAGGAGGAGACGGAGATGGCCCCATATCCAAGGTTTTAAAGAAAAGAAAAACCCTGGTTAAAACGTTGTAGGGGGCGGAGGTTTGGGTGCGCGAAAAAGGTTTCATAAGGGGGTATTAGACTGAAACAGTCGGGGGAGAGGGAAAAAACATCCGGACAGGGGGAGGAGGAAGGGAAAAATCCATTCCAGCACAGGAGGAAGGCTGCTAGGTAAAAAGTCAGTTACTAGGGGAGAAGTGTGCAGCGAAGTTCGGCCAGGTTTGCTTGGTGGGTTGTGTAAAGGGGAACAGCGCCGACGAGAAAGGGAAAGATCGCTCTGGAAGACGTCAGTCCAAGGAGACGAATGGGGGAGAAGTAAAAAGTAGGGTCAGCGGGTACTGAAGGAAGGGGAAACATGCAAGGAGGGTTGGAAGAAAAAGAGGGGAGAAATCCCTCTGGTGGGTCCTGGGGCAGGAAAAGGTTTAATTTGGAGGAAGGAAGATCCCAGGGGGCAAAAGAAGAGGCACTGGAAGAATCCCTTCACAACATCTCTCAAGAAAAAAGTATAGGGTAAATAAATCGGAGGGGGGAATGGATTGGGGGGAGGAAAAAACTTTTCCGAGGGTTCACTCTAAATCGAAAAAAAACGCTCGAGGGACATACTGACAAGCAAAAAAAAGAGTCACATGCCACGAGGGGAAACATGAGAGTTTCTTCACACAACTCACAATGCCTGGGAAGATCGCGAAGTCCAAGCGGGGCAAAAAAGCTTCCAGGAAAAAATCACCAAGGTATGGTAAGCTACGGAGAAAGGGGCGGAACATCGAGTCAGTAAAAAACTCGAACTTGGCCCACTGGAAAACCTTAGAAAGAAACACCAATTCGGCGGAGGAAGACCCCTAGGGGGGGGGCTTGAACCGAGCACGCGGTCCATGGGGGGAGGAGCTTGGTCAAAAGGAGTCTCCCGCAGTGAAGGAGTACAGTACTCTCCTTAGAGTAATTGAGAAGAAAAAGAACAAAGAAGGATTGTTCAGTCGCTATTCAGGTGACAAACAAAGGGTAAACAGGACTGGCGAACGGGGGAAAGATACCTTTGATATGAACTTGAGAACAGACTAAGCCAATGAACTGAAAATTAAAAAAGAAGAAAAGGAACATGTGTGGGGACAAACCATGGAAAGACTTGGCGAACCACCTAAAAAGAAAGAAGGACTATGGGTGCAAACAAAGTCCGGGAAAGAGAGAAGGGAACCAGCCGGGCTCACGCGGCACTCTTCCCGAGGGGGGAGAAAAGTCCTCACTTGGAGAACCGCGAAAAAAATAGGGGAAAGGAATTAACCATGAAAAGGGAGGCGGCGTGAATGAAAAGACTCTGCTAGGGAAACCATTTCTCGGGTCAAAGGAAGATCCTTGGATAAAAGAAAGAAAGGGTCTCGGAGCAGCAGGAGGAAGGTCACCCGATCCTGTTCGGGACCCAAGAGGAATGTTCAAAGCGAACGAACCTGAAAAGGCTAAAAATTGTTGGACGCCTGGGGAAGGGTTGGTAGGGTGAAAAGTGCTTTATGAAAATTCTGGGGGAAAGGGCAGAACGGGCAGCGCGCAAGAATCTGAAGGGGGGGGTTCGGAGAAAAGGGGGCGGGGTTTCGTTATCAACCTGCGCAAGGGACTTGAGGGGGAAGGAGGTCTCCAAGGGAAGGTGGCGTAACCTCTGGGGAGATAGGGATCGATAATTCTTGCAGCATTTTTTTAAACTAATAAGGAAAAACTATCGGAAATAAGAGGGGGGGGGGCAAGGCCTTGTATGGGGAAAAAAAAGGGGGGGTTTTCTGGGAAAGAGAGGGAACTGAAACTGAACTTGAAAAGAGAAACCAGCGAGGGAACAGGAGATGGATGATATCGAGCGTAAAGAAAGTGGCCTGGGGACATCAAAAAGCCAAGACGGGAAAGGGGTCACCGGAAGGGGGAGAAAAGACTTTCGAACTCGAACCTGAGGAGAAAGGAATAAAGTGTTTCCGGGTAGGGAACTCAGATTCGGGACAAAAGTCCTGGGGAGAAAAAAAAACAGGCGCCATGGACGGCCATGCTCAGCGGAAAGGGAAGGTTTCCTAACTACAAGGAAAAGGGTCATGTGGAATTTGCAAAGAAATCCCTGGTGAAAAAAAAAATCAGATCGTCTTTTCCCCTGGTCGGTGGAGGCGTGGGGGGTAGGATGTCTTGGGGGGAATCTGGGGGTTCAAGTCGAACGAAGGAAAGTCTGGGAAAACAGGGAAGGGCGTTTAGTTATTCTGTGTGGAAGGGCCGAGAAAAAAAGAACCTCTGTAGAAAAGGGACAAAAAAGAATTTGGGAGAGTGAGAGCGCGGGTCTTCGGCGTGAGGGGAAGCTTGGGGACGACTTCTGTACTACCACTCAGACCTGAGCGTGTGAGGGGGGGGGGTTGGGAAAAGGTTATTAAAGGATCTAAGGTCAAAAGGGAGACACCCGGGGAAGCCACAGAATTCTTTTGACTGCCCATGCTCGTTGGTGGGAAAGCAGGGGGAAAAATCTCAGTCGGAACAGGAGAGAGAGGAAGGAGGGGGTGGGGTGTGGGGTGGGGGGGGGGGGGGGGGGGGGGTGGTGGGGGGGTGGGGGGCTGGGGGAAAAGCGCCTTGAAAAAAAGCTCAAGGGGAAAAACTGGGAGCAAGGGGGATAAAATTGGACTGAGAACCGTAACATACTGCTCCAACCACGAAAAGAAGTATGAGCTGAAGGGTCAGAATACGAACTCTTCAAACAAAAGGCCCTTGGATTATCAAAGGGGGCAGAAACTGTTATCACTGCAGAAAGGCCTGGCAGGAAGGTCTGACAGAAGTGTGTGTGAGGAGGGGGATCCCACAAAAGAAGAAGGGGGCGAAAGAGTGATTAAGATAACAAGAAAGGAAAAAAAAAAAGCCATTCCAATAAAACGGAAGAAAGAAAAGGTTCAAGGGGGAAAAAGGGGTCACATCGATAGAGAGTCTTAGCTATTGGGATGAGTAGCCTACGTAAAGCCATAACTTAAACTTCAAGGTAGGGAAAAGTGCTCGGTAAAAAAAGGGGGGGCTTTAAGGAAGAAATTCGAAAAGGAAACTTTCGAAAAGGTGCAGAGAGGGGTGTGGAATAAACTAGTGAGAAAGAGATATCAACGTGCCATTCCTGGGAAATCCAAGACGACGGCGATGCTTGAAAAAGAAAAAAACAGGCCTGGGGAAGGGGGAAGGGAACACAAACCCGTCGTGACCGGAAGAAAAAGAGCACAGAGGCGACGAAGGAGGTAGTAATAAAAAAGGGGCGACCAGAACTAAAATACGAACAAAGAGGACTGCATCGGGGGGAAACACTCAAGAACACTTGAGTCACGGGAAAGCAAAAAAACGCACACGGAGGCGGACTTGGGACGGCTCTTGACAACTTGGGGAAAAAAGTGGTCGATGTAGCGAGGAAGGAAGATAATGTAAGAGAGAAAAACCTCCGAGGAACCATGTTTCAAGGGAGAAAGGGAGGAAGCTCTGAGAGCGCGAAGCCGGGGAAGACTAGTTGTCCACCCTTGTCGGGGGGGGGGGGGAAAGAAGGATTCTCCTGCTGGCGAAAGCCCTCACTTGGAGGGGAAGAAAAAGGACGATCGATCATTGAAGGGCCAGGAAAAGTGGGGTCATAAACAGAAGGTAAGAAATGTGGGGGAAAAACCCTTTCCTGGATGTCGGTCGCGTTGGAAAGAGTTCCGCGTCAAGGGGCACCCCCGTGAGGGAGGGGTCGAGACGGTAGAAAAATGAAACGCCGGTTTTTGAGGGAAGGGGGTTTAAGCCTTGAGATGGTTTGGGGGGGGAGGGGTTCATCAAGCTCCTATCGGGCAAAGGGTCAAGAGCCGGGAAACTAAGAGATTATCATGTCAGTCTCTGGATTTAGGAAAACGAAGGGTCCAATCGCAAAAGAGTTTGGAAATGAAAGTGCCATTCCATCCTTGGAGAAGGGTTTAAAGAAGAAGACTTTGGGGTTATGTTGTAGGGAGTGACAAGGTTCCGGATGCGGAGGGGTATGCAAAGGAAAGAGCCTCCGTAATATTCCTGGAAGAAAAATGGATAAGAGGGCTGGGAAAAAAGAAAAAGAAGGGTACTCAAAACCGGGGGGTTCAGGGGGAAATTGGCGCAGTTTTCCGCGAGGCGAAAAGGACCGACTCTAGATTGGAAAAAAAAGGTTTCGCAAACACGAAAAGTGGGGGAGAAAGGGAATAGGACAGCGGGGGACTTCTTCGCAGGAAAACACCAGCAGGGAAGTGTATGTGAAACTCAAGAATCCGAGGGGGGGATCCCTTGGAGAGAAAGGCTTGTGAAGCGCGGGCACGCTGAAGGAGGGAAGGGCAAATGAATTGATCAAGAAAAAAG
>Ga0179593_1259117_pt1 | contig 10302 bp, 9 predicted proteins | sample CZODoug2_1_08_16_FD_185931 | JGI IMG/M metagenome (GOLD analysis project Ga0179593, IMG submission 185931) | Vadose zone soil fungal communities from Angelo Coast Range Reserve, California, USA - CZODoug2_1_08_16fungal (PacBio error correction) | ecosystem: Environmental > Terrestrial > Soil >...
GGAAAAAAAAGAAACGGTCACCTGGAGCGGCACGTAATTCGATCCCAATTCGAACGGGCAAAGGAAGCTCTTAAACCCGTCTGTCCGTGCTGTGAAGAGGAGAAAAAAGTGCAGATGGGAGGCAGGCAGGCATTGCGCGAGGTCTGGAGGAAAGCGGGGGAGGGGCAGAGGAAGCATTCAAAGGCTCAAAATAGAGGGAATCCTGTTCGGGAAGGAACGCTCTTTCAAAAACATGCGAACTATGGACTGCATGTTGAGGAGAGAAAGGAAAACAACGGACTCATCCTACCCTCTCGGGCGTCGCGATAACCGATGGACAGGTAAGGATGGTTTAAAAGAGAAGAACTTCGAACATGGCGAGCAAGAAGAGCGATCGCTCATCGCAAAAGACATATAGGAAGATCGGGTCGTAGTCGTCTGTAGAGGGGTCGTGCGCGGTGAGGGGGAAGAAAAAGGAAGCTGGTGAAACGACGACGTTCTCCATTGGAATCAAAAAGGAGGAGGGGGAACGCATAAACTTATGCAGGCTGCTGCAAAGGAAACCCGAGGACACAGCCAAAGTATTTCGAAAGAGGAAGAAAAGCAATCCAGTGGGTTCAAGAAATAACGAGAGAGGGGAAAGCAAGGTCGACAACGTGGAATGTCCCTTGCTGTGAAACTGGGGCCTACAACAAAACCAGGAAAAATCGGCACGCAATGGTACGGAGAATGCAGGTCGAGGGGAGGAAAGCCAGAGTATAGAAAAAAGGGGATGACTACGTGAGGAACTGAGCGATCGAAAGACCAGGGGGGGGGGGACTCCCGGGGACCAATGGTCTCTTTCCGGAACCGCCGTATCGTCAACCGGGAAGAAACTGAACTTCGCTCGAAAAAAAAACTCGTCTGCAGGGGGGAAAAGGGGACCGATTCTGACCAAAGAAAAGGAACACTAAGCTGGAGAGATCAAAAGCAGATTCTCGCAAGTGCAGGGATCCTAAAAGAGCGCGACAACTGAGGTCCGCAGAAAGACACCCGGCTTAAAGTCGCGTCAGGAAAGGGCACCGAGAGTAAAGGAAGAAGGAAGGGTCTCTAAACGTCAACAAACTCCTGAGGGGACCTGAAAAGAGGACATCCATGTCTCTCACACGTTTATGGGTTGAAAAAAGAAAGATTCATAAAAGAGGTAGGTCAGAACTCCTCAGTACAATGAGTACTAGAAGTGAAAATCTGAAAATGGAAGAAAACGGAGAAAAAGAAGGTTTTCCTCGACTGGTGGGGGTTGGCGAAAATCACGCAACAACGCACTCAACGGCGGTAGTCTAAAAAGAAAGACCATGACCTTTGGTTCAGAGAGAAGCACACAAGACGCCGGCGACCTAAGGTTAGGGGGGTTTGGCCTGCCTGGACTCAAAGATAGAAACAACTGGATCGATGGAACAAATGGAAAAAGGGGGGTAAAGTGATGACAGGCCAGGTGCACCAGAGGGAATAACGAAAAGAGGCCTGGTCTGCGTTCGGCCAGAGCAGAAAAAGAGGATGAGATATCTGAGGAAAGCGTGGGGGAAATTGTTTAAACAAAAAAAGCGTTTCAGAAACGTGTTCGGTCAAAATATCCAAAGCAGCCTCAAACGCCGATCTGGAGGGGCAGAGGGGTGGGGTGTTTTCCAACCGGAAAAACGAGGCGGAAAATAGAGACAAAAGAAAATCAAAAGGGTGGGGGCAGGGGGTTAAAAAAAACCAGCCAAAAGGGGGGAGCGTAGAGAGGGGCTCTCTAGGGAAAGAGGGATGAACTCGACTACAATTAAATTCGCTCTCTAGTCCCTTAGTCTTAGTCCGTCCAGGGAAAAAGGGGGTGAAAAGAGCTAACTCCAAGGGAGAAGAGGATGGGCCCTCACGGGTCTCACTGGCCTGGGTGGCTTGGGAAAAAGAGCCGGCTATGGAAGGGGGAGCGAGGTGAATAGGGTCAGGACTTAAGGGTCGCAAACTGTCTCACCTGGTCAAAAGAGACAGTTTTCTACATCAGTTTCTCGCAAGGTACGGGGTCGAGAGGTAGAAAAGGGTCCCCTTTCATCGAAGAAAAAAGGGCGCCTTAAAAAGGTCAGCTCCCGGTCTCTCTCGGACCGGGTTGGAGCCTCGCCGGATCGGCGGTCTGCCATCGACTTTAGAGGGAGGGGGGGGAGGGGGGAAGAAGGAAATGTACTGGCTAACAGAAGGCAACCTGCGCAAATGACCCTGTCGCGAGGCACCTTCAGTGACGGTGGCGCAAACCTAAACGGAGACAACTCCGACTTCACAGGGCACTGAAGGGAAGAAATTGAGGCCGGTAGAGGAGGGAGCCGATCCATACGTCCAAGAAGAGGGGATCTTAAGATGGGAAAATTTTCGGGTAGAACGCGCAAGAATTCAAAAGTGGGACGCTGCTATCGCTCGAGTCGAAAGATTATATAGAAAAACGGGCTCAGGCAAAGACCGAAGATGCAGGGAACCTCGGCAAAGGGAGAACGAGGAAAAAGACTGGATAGCACGTAAAGCCAACTCTCACATCTGCAAAAGAATTGAGGCGGTGGAACTAAGGACGGCGAAAACGAAGGAAGAAAAAAGGCGGACTTCGCCGAAAAGTAGAATCGTCAAGGCACGCAGTCGACTTGCGAGAAGACTAGTTCGTAGGTTTCAATAGTGAATCACACCGTAGAAGGGGACAACGCGGAAAAGGGGGCACAAAATCGGAAGAAAGACTGATGTCGGTAAAATGATCAACATTAAGCGAAATGGGATAGTTTTTTGGAGTTCCTCTAAACCACAAGCGGGAGCTGTACTGTGCAGGGTCAAGAAAACCTAAGCGGGCAAGGGAGCCAGGAAAAAAGTCGCGATAACGGGAAACGTTATCGGCATCCGTGATTGGGTGGCAGACACATAGGGAGGAACCAGTCGGACCCGCCTCATGCTCCAAAACGGTAAGACTCCGTGATAACTAGGAAGGGAGAGATAGGAAACAGGGGGGCCGCGTTCTACAACGTTGTGTAGAGATGAAAACAACCTCTTCAAAGCCTTATACGTGCCCGAGAAAACACGGCAGGATCTTTCGGGACATCCTAGTCTACGAGGAGGGGAAAGGGAGGGGTCCTTAAAAGCGTTTGACAAGAATGGAGAGTCACGGAAATTGCTCGATCGTGAATGTAAAAAAGAGAGAGATCCTCGGGGACGTGATGGGCCCCAAAGGAAGAGGGAATAAGAACAGTCCTCCGGAAGGGCAAAGCGGTAATGGGTGAAATTCCTAAATAACCAAAGGGGTAAGCGAGGGGACGGTTTTTACTCCCGGAGGACTAAACTGCAAAACCAAGGGGGTAATTGATGGACAGATATCTCATTGAGGAGCCGTTCAAAAATTGTTTGCCAAAAAGGAAGGGGCGAAGGCGGCTGTAAAGGAAATGAGAACGCGCAGAAGGAGAAGGGATTCACCACGAGAATGGCTACCAAAGAAGAAGCCTTAATAATGAGAAAAAAAAAAAACAACAAAGGGGAGGGGAAAAAGAAAGAGGGAATTCCTTCTAGGTGGAGACCCAAAGCCGTTTTGAACTGGCAATGATCTGAGGCAGGGCGCCATGAGCATACCAAGCAGTGAAATACTTCTGGGGAAAGAGAAGGTCCCGCAAAGTGGAGAGAGGGGTTTTCTCGCCATGAACCCCCTGCTGAATGGGCAGTGGATTGAGACACGTGGTTACCGAAAGACGCTGGGGAACCGGGTTCGGATGCGGAAGGGAAACTGACAGGAAGGGGGGGGGGGACGGACGGAAAGTCTATAGGAAAATCGGCGTCCATCAAAGCAAGTAATTCATACGAGGAAATCGGAAAAGAAATCGACAATCGTGACGATCAGGTCAACAGAGGTGGGGGAAGGACAGAAAGTCGGAAAAAAAGGAGCTCTCCTCTGCGTGAGGAAGATCAGAGCTTTGGGTATGGGAACCTCAGTCCAAGGCTAATCAGGGGGGGTCAATAGTAACCTCACAAGGGGGCTCAACTTCAAGAGATCGCCTTAAAGAGTGGACCCCAGAGATTTTAAGAGAGTGGAGCCGAGGACGGTCCAATTACTGGGCCTAATCAGGTCACGGTGGGTCATAAAACCGCCGTTCAGAAGAGAGCCCACTCCATCGGAAGAAGGTGGGAGGATGATCTGAAAAAGGAAGCGTAGGGGGGGTGATTACAGAAAGTACAGACGCAGCTTGTGTGATAGGAAACGACACAGCGATACAACTGGGGGCCTCTGACGGGATCAAGCGCCCTAACATCCGTAGTAAAATGGGGGGACGGTTCAGAGGACGGAGCGTGTTACGATGGATCCCTCCAAGGGCCTAGATTCGATCACGTTCTCCTAAAATGGCAAATTTACGGATGGCAGGAGTGCGGAGAAAGGCAAAAATGATTAGTTTCTACGGACCTGAAGGGACACCGCACTAAGATGGACCAAGTGGGCAACAAAAGACGAAGGTTGAGGGTTCTTGGACCTCTCAAACGCCAGAGGGGAACTTTCTTTCAGCGGAGGCCCTGGCTAAAGGGTTTGTCGAAGGTCGAAAGGGATATACATCAGCTGGAACTCCTGGATGATTGAGAAGAGGAGGGAAAAAAGATAAGATAAAACGCTGACGCTCTCATGAAGATCGGCTGCACGAAAAGAGTACGAAAAGCCACGGAAAGGGATAATTACGTCTGATTGGTTGTTCGGACAGAGCTGCGGGAGCAAACCTGAAGGGAACGCGGTCTAAGAGCGACGGGAAAGGGCGCGGGTGCCTGAGGTTAGCATCCTGTAAGAGAGGTCCCTCCTCCAAGAAGAGAACGCAATTGCTACCAATGGGGGGAGGCTATTCTCATCCAAGAGGGGGAGGGGACATTGCTAAAGAAAGGGGGTTCAGGAGACATGGGGTTCTCCTATGAAAAGGGGACGGTGCGGAAAACATCAGGCGACCGGGGCAGAAGTTAAAATATGCTTAAAAAGGGCGAAAAGAGGGGCTAAGGGTCGACTCACATTCCGAAGTGTAAAGGGGGGGGGCAGGCGGCCGAGCGGGTCGTTCTTCTCAAATACCTCCCACCCCACCCACGCCATCTGCAAGGCCAAAAAGTATCATGGAGAAGAAGGAGTCAAGAAGACGGACGGAAGGAGAACGAATCCTCCGAGACGCCCGGCCACCGGGTAAGCACCAGTTCCTAGGGAGATCTCGGAGAAAAAGGGGAAGAAAAAAGCACGCTGGTGGTCTGTCGACAACCCCATGCAAAAAAGGAAAGGCGCCGTGAGCGAAGGACGTACATCTTGGTGGGGTGGCAACAAAAATCACCGATCCACGCAGGAGGGGGAGAGGGGGGGGATTGGATGAAACTTATCGTCACGTGGGGGAAAAAGGGAACCAACGGTCAAAGATATATCAGCAAAAAATGAAAGGCAGTACAACTAAACCAAAGGTAGAAAGAGTTCTTAAAAATCGGAGCGCGGGGCAGAGCTCACTAAAGCTTCCTGGGAAAGCAGGCTCCGTGTCAATGACGATCTTGTAGAATGTTCAGCCAAAGCGCCGTAGGTCGCGGAAAATTGAGTGTTCGTCGTGGGGTATGAAAAAAAACGGTGAAGGTCCGTATTGTGGGGGAGACCGCGTGGAGGAGTTGGGGTGGTAGGCTCACTCCAAAAGAAAATTACTTGCAGCACCGCCGTAACTGAGGCAGGTGATCGGAACATTTTCCGCAGGGAAATGAGAGGGGAGAAAAGGGGACGGACAGGCGGTCTTCAAGACACATCGGGTACTGCACCCAGGCTTCAGGGTCCACCAGAAGTGGCAAGCAGGGACCTGGCTGATTCCAGCCAGAATTACCAGCAAGGGTGGTGACGGTCGGGAGAGAAAAAAGTAAGAAGGGGGACGGCGCTTTGGAAGGTCGACTCGACGTGGGACATGGATTGTCTCGATGATCAAAAACCTAAGTAGAGAAAAGAGGGGAGGCAAAGGGCACGAGGAGAATGCGACAAAAGGTATCTCGTCCGCTATTTGTTCACGCGGTAATAGGAAGTACCCGTAAAGAAGATCAGATCGGGTCGGGAAGAGCGAAGTGACGAAGTGAACTGAGGATCGGGGGCATTAACTAGAAATAGGGCACAAGGTCGCAAAGGGGGTATCTTCTCGCAGAAAAAGACTGGAAGACGAAAAAACGGGGACTGGCTTCAGCGAAAAGCACGTCACAGAAGTCCTTAGTGTCCGGAGTGCCGTTTGGGGGGGTTGGAGGACTGGAAAGACGCTCACGGATTCCAAGGTGGGAGACAACGTGAAAGATCAGCGGGAGGGGAATGACCCCGCGGATGGCGTTCTCGATAGTGGTCGAATACGGGTGCTTGGGGGCGGACCGCTAGGTTGGACAAACTGAGCCGGAAAGGCAAGAGATAGGTCCCGACTCGGGGAAGAGGGGGGGGAAGATGACGACCGAGACATCGCACTCAGGAGGGAATTGAAAAAAAAAAAAAAAAATAACAGACTAACTACGAGCGGCGATGAGGGAGCCGAGCTGAAGCAGATCAGGAAAAGGATCGCGCATGCGTGCGAAGTGAGGTCTCGAAAAGCCTAAAGAGGAAACTGGGGTTGCCGCGCTCAAAAAACAGCGGGGCTGATGAGGGACGCAGCAATGGAAGGAGCCGCCGCAGGCAGAGAAGGTCGCCATGCGTGGGCACGAGCGTGAAAAAGGGAAACGAGCTTATCAGGGCGAAGACCGGGAAGAGGCAATACGGAGAAAACGCGCAATGAACGTAAACATCGGCACGACGCTATGCCAAAGAAAAGCACGAAAGAACAAGGGGAAATAAGCCTGGCCCCTCGGAAGAAGCGGGCTCGACTTTCCCTTGAAAGGACTAAGGTGCCAGTTGTGTTCTCAAGTCTCCTCAACACGAACAAAAACTTATTGATGAGGAGAGAGCGGAGAAAAGAAAACACTTGAGCAGGGCAAGTATTCTAGCCCGCGAGGCTCAGGCCAGAAGAGCGTACAAAGGAGTTCCGTGTCGTTGAGGTGCAGCACTGTTTTTGTTTGGCACCCCCCCCAAAAAGCGCGAGGGGGGGCATTCAAGAAGGGATGAAAAAGGGGGGGAAGACTCTTTCAGGGGGCGGCCGATTGTCAGCTTAATGAAGAGGGTCGCCATGATCAGCTCGGGCAGACTTGAAAAAAACTCTCTTGCACACATGGCGAACTATCTGACTTCGGCGGCGCACGGCCAACGGCGGACTCGTAAGAACATCTTGCTACGAGGAAATCGATGGTACTCTTTCAGCTGTGGCTGGGTAACAGGAGGGGGGACACCTAAGCGAGCAGGGACAGGAAAAGGGCTGCATCTCGCGCTCAAGTCATCGCCGCTCGTTCGGGACGTCTTTGAAGGAAAGTACTTTCTTGCTTCGAATGGTAAGATTCGCAATAAGGCCATGTTCTGGGAAAACACCAGGAGGGAGGGCATATGCACGTGCTTCCAGGGAAGGGGGGGAAAGCGGGTCGAGGAAAACAAACCGTGCGCCATATCGAAAATCAAGGGGTATGACACATTAGGATGGGCACGCTGTTCCTAAAAGGGGGGGGAATGAAAGGGGGGCGGGATCACTTGAAGACACAAAAGCACCAAGAAAAGCACATTACGCGGAGTGCAAGCTAGGGAAGCCAGTACATCGCCCACTTAGGGAAACAGACGTTAGGACCGCGGCCGATAGTGTTCGCTGAAAGGGGAAAAAACAGTTAAAAACTCTTGGCAAAGGCACTCCGGTCTTCAGTAAAAAACAGAATCCTGACGGGCGGCTCGAAGAGACCCGATCGATAGGGAAGGTAAGGGGAAAATATCTAGGGCGAACTGCCACTAAGCAGGGACCGAGAGACCTAGAAGAATTCTCACTCTGAAAAAAAACCTGAGGCGAATCCAGGGGGGAGTCCGGCGGAGAAATCAAGGCTTCCGGTCCCCCCCAACCGACTTCAAGGCGAAATCTCATTACCAGGGCTTACTTATTCTGAGAAACAACAGCCTTCGTCATGACTGCGGGCGCAGCCAGGGCGCGCCAGGTCTTGGGGAAAACGAAGAACTAAGGGGGAAGTAAAAGAGGTTATCGTCCAAGCAGTATAAGGGCTGAGAAAAGAAGTCAAGTGACCACTGAAACGGAAACCTGCAGTCCACCGCGAAACGAAGACGGCGGTGGGGGAGTCCTTTGGATTGTTGCGAGCCAAAACACCCACAACTAGCCAAGAGGGTCGGAGCACAATAAGAAAAAAGAAACCGGTGGGTTTCAAGATCTACGAGGAAAAACGCAGGGCCGCGATCGAGGCGTTGCGTCGGACATAGACAATATCGTTCATGAACTTCTCATGATGACAAGGAGGGGTAGGGGCTGCTAGCCAGGTAAGACAGATGAATAACAATGGAGCAATTTCAGGTGCTGTTTCGGTCCAGGCAATCTCTAAGAACCGCTGGATTGAGTGGCGCAGGTAGTGGGATTTTCAATCGCGGAAGAGCCGTTCGTCATCATCACGCCTCTCAAGAAAGACTCGGGGGCAGGAGAGGGGTGGTGGAGGTGTTGGGACAACGCTAAAACGCGTTCCGTAAAGTACTCTCAAAGGGAGAGGTGCATGGGTTTGGAAGAACCGAAAGCGTGCCTCTGTCATATATCTTTTTCGCTCGAGAGCATCGATAGGAAATCGGAGTGGCCGCGGAAATCTCTAGAAAGGCCGGTAACTGGCTCGGTCAGGGGTTCCGGCCGGTAGGATGACCGCGCTCGCAAAAATGAGACAGCGAGGGAAGCCGATGGGAGAGGGGGCCTGTTTTAGGGAGGAGAATAAAAGACAAAGATGGAAAAAACTCTTTAAATCTGTCGGCAGGGCGTTTCGGGCAAAATGTCGACAGATGGGAGTCGGGTCCATTTGTCTTGCCCTGGCAAGAATCGTGCGAAATCGCAGGAGAGGGTGCGAATGTAAAACCGTAAAAGAATCGGAGAACAACAGTTCGACTGAACCCGGTAACTTCGCCTCGGTCTCTATCAATAGGGAAAAAAGCGGCACGCCCTGATGGCGGTCAGCATCGCCCAGTGAGAGTAGTGTGCTAGGGGAAATCTCTCACTATGGAAAGAAAGCATGAGCAAGTTGACAGTCGCGCAGACGAGAAGGCGGGGACTTGTCGCAACAGAAAGGGCGGAAAACATCCGAACCTGGACTGGAAGCGGGCCGACTTTAAGGCGGACCTCTTTAACGATAGAGTGACGCGTCAAGCGTGAGCTTAAGGAGGGGAAGGGGAGAGGCGGCGCCGAGGGAACTGAAGCGTATCAAAAAAGCCGATATCGGGGAGAATCGATCACCAACTTTGCAGAAGTCCAGGGGGAAGTCAGCTGACCTAACAGTCATAGCGGTCGCTTATAATGCAAAGAAACCAGGCTCTGGCAACCGGGGGTCAAGAGCGATGAGTTGTGGCTCACATGGACGTCGCAGGAGAAAAAAAAAATGCAGACTGACAAAGCCAAGAGCTATAAATGCCACGCATGGCGAACGTCAGAATCGCCAAAAAGGGCGAGGTGAAGTGATTGATTCAAGAGAATCACGAGCCTTGTCAACTGCCCAGCCCCAAACTACGGATGTAGGGCGCTGATCAACGAGAGGAACGGCACGGGGCTCGGACTTTTGTCGTGTCAAAGATACACACAGCCAAGGCTTGGACGGGGGGGAATGTCCCGCAAAAGAAAAAACGAAAAAAAAATCATCAAGGGCACACAGGCGCAGATGAACGGCGACGGAGGGCCGGGCCGGGTTGCTATCACACCTAGAGGAGCACAAGTCAGTGGGGAACCCACCCCTCCAATAAAGCTCGTACAAAAGCGCGGGGAGAACGGGAAGTCCGGCGAGCGCTGGTCCGGGAGAGGTCGCAAATTTAGGGGGGAGGAGCCAACAAATGCAAAAAGAAGGACGTGCCCGCCCAAAGCGCTTCTGATCAGAAAGGGAAAACAGCAGATTCGCAAGAGACTGTCTGGCCGGACAAAAAAGCGTTTGCCCAATCCGGGACACGATTGCTCGGGAGAAGCTGGGCGGGGATAATCAGGAAATCGTCATGGGGATGGCCGTCGAATCATCGACATCAGCCACGGGGAGGTGAGACATAGCCCCGGTTCAAGCGAAGGGTGGAGGGGTAATCAGGAGCCAGCACTCAAAGACGCCTGAGGTGGCATTGAAAAAAATAGCAAGGGTCAGCCGGGCGTGAAAAGAAGTTGCGCTCGGCGGCTGTAACAAGGGAGACCGCTCAAATTAACCGTTCGTTCCCCCTACGTGGTCTGAAACAGGAAGCCGGGA
>Ga0179593_1304240_pt1 | contig 10302 bp, 15 predicted proteins | sample CZODoug2_1_08_16_FD_185931 | JGI IMG/M metagenome (GOLD analysis project Ga0179593, IMG submission 185931) | Vadose zone soil fungal communities from Angelo Coast Range Reserve, California, USA - CZODoug2_1_08_16fungal (PacBio error correction) | ecosystem: Environmental > Terrestrial > Soil >...
CAACACGGGTCAAAAGCGGGGTAATGGAACGGGCCCGAGGGGGCGCAACGTGGAGCTTGGGGCAGACCATTCGGCAAGCTACAAAAACGGTCCCTGTGGCAAAACCGCACCCCCGCAGATTTGGGGAACAGGGTGGACAGTCTCTCGAAGCGGCCAGGTCATGTGGAACCCAGACCCGGAACGGCAGAAGCGGGGGGGGGGCCAAAGTAGTTCCCCTGCAAGTCAAAAAAACCAAGAGAAGGGGGGAAGCAGGGACCTAGCGTAGCGAGGGGCACGGGAGTGCCACCAGGGCTGGGGGGGAAGAAAGGGTACAAAGAAAACCCGCCCAACTTCCCTGCGAGAAACTACGAACGGTCCCACAACCGAAAAAATGGCCCACTAACACAACAGGGAAGGGGTGGCAGGAGGGGGGGTCAATAACGAAGCCACAGACCCTTTCGCGGTAAAAAAACTCACGGGGGGGGGGGGGCCAGATCGCAAGAGGGCGACGGGTTAAAGAGGGGTTAGTCGAAAACGTTGAGATCCAGGTGAATAAGAAAGCCCAAGAGGACAGGGGGGGGGAGGGACAAGATTCGACATGACGCAGGTCTCCTAAAAAGGCTCGAGACGACGAGGTCGGGGTAAAAAGAGCCTAGGATCGTCGAAAAGGGGGATCTGTGTTCGGCTTTCAAAAAAGCCGGAAAAGAACCCCGGTTTAAGACACCGCCCGCCCTTCCCAGAAAAAAAAAAAAATGATCACTCAGAAAAAACGTCAAGCGTTATAGAAAAAACCTTTAAGAACTCAAAGGGGGGGCTTAGAAATGGGAAAGGCCAGTAGGAAGAAGAGGGGGGTTTGGGAGTTAACACACCGGTTGGTCAGACTGCTTGAGTAAATAAACGCCTACCGAGAAAAAAATTCTGGGAAGTTAAAACCAAAAACTGGGACATCCTACAGGAGCAAGAATTTTCCAGGAGGGGTCGTGTTCCAGCGCAGGACGGGGGGGAAATTGTAACGACCTACAGAAATTGGTCCCAAAAAAACTTCTAGCGTGGAGGAAAAGAGAAAGAACACGGCCTGGGGCGACGGACGGACCGAGCAAAGCCCCTCGAGAAATCCAAGGGGGGCTAGAAAAGAAAATCTCTAAGACCTGGGGAACGGACGGCCCGGATTTGTCAGGGGGGAAGGGTGAAAGGTCGCCCTCGAGAAGTCCTGGATGCTGGTAAAAAAGACTCGAAAAAACGGAAAAAAAACCGGAAAAAAAAGGCAAAAAGCGAAAGGGGTAAAGTGGTCGATTTCGTCGGTCACAAAGGGGATCCCCCGGAGAGCTTCGGTTGGGCAGGCAATGCCGTCTGGGGGCGGATCGGCGCCAATGGGGGGAAGTAGCGCACACGGAGAAAAAAAAAACCGTCACTCTGGAAAAAGGAGGAGTTGTGTACGGAGCTCAAAAACAGGGGGAGGGGGGGGGGAAAATAAGGCAAAAGCCTAGAAACGTGTCATTCCAAAAAGCAACCTCGCTGCAGCAGACCCGTAAACAGGGGGGACAAGCGGCGGACGGAGGACAAAAAAAAGAGACCATCTTAAAAAAGGAGACATACGCCACAAAGGCGAGATCAAAGCCGACCGCACTACGGGTCGGCAGGGAGTGAGATGAAGGAAAAGAAATCTGAGAAAAGCTTGAGAGAAGCCCACGAAGACGCCTGGTCTGTCCAGTGCCGAAAGAAAAAAACGCCCGGACCGTCCGATTAGACGCGAGAAGATCCCTCTTACAAGCCACGATCCAGGGAAGACAAACCGCAACAAGGAAAGTCAACATCTGGAAAACCAGCGCGAAAAAGCGCATGACAAAAAAAAAGAGGGAATCTAATCGCCGCTCCGAGCAGACGACCAATAACGCGGGGGAGAAAGAGGCTGGGAACTGTAAAAGGTTGGAAAGGGAAAAAGGAAACCCGGAACCACGAGCGAGGGAAAACCGGCGAAAAAAGACTCGGAAAGAAAAAAAACCAAACGTGAAGAAGATGAGGGCCAATAATTTTTTGTAACAAGAGAAGAGCAAGGACGGGGGGACGAGAGGGGGGGACAAAACGAGAGGTTAGCATTTATTGGGGGACAACTGAAAAAAAAAGAACTACAGGGAGAGACGGACACAGGAGCGAAAAGACGCACCTACTGGGTGGGGAAAGGGGAAATTTCTATGTCGCGGCCGCAAGCCGCCAAATCTCTACGCGTGAGAATAGATGGCGAAGTTCACGATTCAACGCTTCTTCAACGTCCCAAAAAAATTAGTATCCGGAGTTAGTCAGCTGTTTTGGGGGGGGGAACTATCCAAGCGGGGACGATCCGCGTAGGAAGTGGGACCTTTGGGATATTTTTACGCATTAAAAAGAGAAGAACACAGACGTACTGTCACCGGGGGGGGGACTCTGGGATCGTTGACCAGGGGAGAATAAAACCATCGAATCGGAAGCGGAAACGAAAGAACAACTAATTCCAGACAGGGACACCCCGGGGGGAAAATAAATTCCGCAAGGTCAAAAAAACCTGCAAAACCAGGGAGATCTAGGGGAGGGAAAGAGGGGGGGAGGGCACGAGGTCGGGGAAAAAAAGAAGGAACTGGGAGCAAAAAAAATATTAAGGTTCCCCTCGGAACTTTGGTCTAGAAACGCGGATCCAGAGGGGTGTTTTTTAGGTGAAGGGATGATTGCAAAATTGTGAGGCAAGGTGAGCGGAAAAGGGGGAACCGGTAGCTAATGGTCAGGAAAAAGAGCCAAGGGGGCTGATTACCGGGCATCGAACCGCCATCCCATCCAGATGAAAATAGAAAAAGAGAAAAAGGAAAAAAAAGTCGGGCAGAAAGGGGACCGGCAGTAATAACAACCTTGGAGAAAAAGAGAAGGACAAGGAGAGGTTACTTTGAGACAGAAGTCCAGGAGGACATCTGGGGTTGTCAGAAAGTGGACCGGCAGAAAAAAAGCGTGGCCTGCACTGGGGCAGGGAGAAAAAAAAAGGGGGGGGAGCGCCGAGGGGAACCGTCCATGCTACGAAGAAAGTCCATTGGATCTGGGCTTACAAACGCAAAAAGGTCCATACCAAAATGATGTTAACTCCTGGGAAACTCGAAAAGAGGGGGAAGAGGGAAAAAGGATAAAAAGGTCCTCTGGAAGAAAATAACAACATAAATCGGGGGGTGCCGAAAGGGGGGAAGCAAGACGCGTTGAATACCTTTCGGGAAGCATTCGTAGAAGAAAAAAGAAGCCCTGGAGGGCCCACAGCTTTGACGAAAAAAGGAAAAAAGTGGGTTCTATTCGGAGGGGGGGGGGACGCCCCGCCCGAGCCTCCCACTGGGGATAAAGGGAGAAGAAAAGTCAGAAAGCCCGCTGCGGGTGAGGGTGCCGCAGCAGGAATACGTAGGCGTGGTGGATGTAAAAAGGGGGTACATTTCCGCCAACGAGGGGGGGAAACAAAGATAGGGAGGGGGGGCAAAACAGTTTAGCGCCCTAAAGCGGACGGGGGGGCGGTAGGAAAACGATCCAGACAGAGGGTGACATTGCAGCGTCAGCAAACTGGGTGATCTTTGGGAAAAACGGGGGGGGGGGCGAAAAAAGTTGGGGAAACGTCCAAAACCCCCTAAAAAGAGTCGGTTAGGGGGCAGGAAAAAGAGGACGAGACTTACGAAAGTGGAGGCATAAAGGTGGCGATGAAATTCAAGGGGGGGACCTGTGAGGCTAAAAAAAAAAAAAAGATCATAGCCAAAAGTAGGAAAGGTAGGCACGAAGGGAGCATCAAAAGGAGTGTAAAAAAAATTGTCAGGAAGTTGGGGGGGGTTTTAACAGAAAGAGGGACGCAATAGGGGAAAAAGGACGAATCATGACGGGGGACAAAGGGGGGGCAACCGGGGGGAAAACATATCCAAGACTAGGGCCGGGAACAAAAACTCATGTTGGGGGGCTCCCAAAAAAACTCGAGCAATCGGGGCATCCCGCTGGGTAAAAAGCGGGAAACGACATTCAAAGGAAAAAAATCAAGGAACAAAAAAACCCGAATCAAGGGGAAGTTTTGCAAAGGGCCGCCGGACATAGGGGCGGGGGGAAACAAAGGAGGTGCAGGGAAAATGGGGGACAAGACCTGGGAAGCCGTCGGGAGACTGGGTCAACTTTGTCAGGACCAAACTCCTCGGTGGTCAAAACAATACTCTGGCACCGCAGGGAAGGGGCTGGTCACTATACCTGAAAGAGTCGGGGACGAAGGGGTAGAAGGAGTCGATTGCAGGGGGGTTGGGGAACCGTCGGAAATGGGAATGATGTTTCAGACACAAACACCCACAACAATCGCAGAAAAAGAGCTCCCCCGGAGGGGGGAAAGCAAGGAAGGAAGTTGAAAGGCCGGACACCGAATTGGGTCAAGGGGAAACGGAAAACCCTCAAGAGCTCAGGAAGCACGCTTCCAAGGATAACAGCAAAGTCCGGCGCCAGCAGCAGCTGAAGAGTCAAAAAAGACCGGGGGGCAAAGAGCATGGGGGCGTGGACGGGAGTTCGTCAAAAAGCGGGGGAAAATGGGGGGGTAAAAGGGGTGCACGGCTTCTACGAAAAGCACATCCTCTCCACACGATTGAATTAAAGAAAGGAAGAACAGAAAGGTCGATCGCCGGGGAGGCCGAGACGAAGTTCGAACTCTGGAAAAAAGAGCTTAGAAACGTGGCATTTCGGCACAAGGGAGAAATGCCCAGCAAAGGAAAAGAAAGGGAATCAGATGCAACCGAGAAGAGAGACAGTGTCCTGAACCCCTTCGCCCCGGGACAACGCCAACAAAGGTGGGTAGCGTAAAAACGTTATCCGTGCTAGCGAAAAAAAAGAGGGTAACGCTAACAAGGCAGGACCGAGTCGGAGTGGGCCACGTCAAAGAAACGTCATATGAACAAAGCATTCAGGGGCATGGTGAAGGGAAGGACCGAGGAGAATAGAAAAAAAGGACAACCTGTGTCTCGCAAATGGACAGTTCAAAAAGCAAAAGACGACTCATGGAAATCCGGCAGAAAGGGGAATACTGACGAGGCGCCTCCGGCGAAAAAAAAAAAAACAAAACTCTCGAAGGGACTCGAAACAGAAGGGACGTCAGAGAAACTCCGGGGTTACAAACCTTCTGGGTGGGGGAACCTCAATCTTGGATTTGGGAAACCGAAAGAAAATGACCTAACGAAAATGCACACTTTAAACAAGAAGGGGGCAGTTTTGCGTCAGCAACAAGGGTTTGACGTAAAAAAGAAAAGGATGAAGGATCCTGGTTGACAAATACGAGGGAAAAGGTCTAAAGACTTTTTGAGTAAAAGTGATCGGGCTGGAAAGGGTTAAAAAATTTTTGTGGAATGGGGGGGCAACGTCCGGCGCAAAAAAAGGGGCAGGATTACAGGGTAATAAAAAAAATTCTGTGGGGTTCTCTAAAGGGGTTTAAATCAGCGGGGGAAAGTGGAAAGGGGTGGAATTCCTGTACCAAGGGGTCCGGGAAAAAAGTTGGGGAGGCAGACTTCAAGGAAAAAGATGGCGGGGTAAAAGAAAGGATTCAAAAAAAAAAATCACGCTAAAACATTATCTCATACAAAAAGGAAAAGAGGGGGGCGCAAAAAGATTCTTGTGTAGAGTTATTATAAATGCAAGACAAACAAGGCTTGTGTGGGAAAAAGAAAAAGGAGTTTTAGGATGTCAAGGAGGGGAGTAAATCAAGACAGACTTCCTCGCTCCCTTCAAAATAGAAAAAAACTAGACTCACGGAACTTACAAAAAAAACCCCCCAACGCGGAGGAGCCATGACCTAGGACAAAAAAACCCGAACAGAGAAATAAAATTTTTGCCAGGGGGAAAAAAAAGGCCGGCCCCCCTCCACTGTCACTGGAAAAGGAAAAAAGAAACGCCGGGACCCCGGCGTCGGTCAGGGAAGACCATAAGCCCCTCCCCCAATTCCCAGGAAAAGACGAAACGCAGTAAAATACCCAAAAACCGAATCAAGGAACTAGAGGGAAAAAAAAAGAGACACTTAACCAACCAAGAAGACAGCCTCCAGGAGGGGTTTATCATGAAAAACTATACTCGTGTCATAGGAAAAAGACCTTTTCCACCAAGCCCACCCACAACTTCCCCAGACGTCGCCAAGGTAAAAAAACTGTTGCGTGAATCACCAGGAGCCTCAATGCTAGACAATGCTTGTGTCCGGGTGAAGACGAAAAGTTCGCCTTAAAAGATTGAGGGAGGGAAAAAAGACACCCTCCCTAAAAAAGAAGCGACTAATTCCAGACAGAGGAACAACCAGTGGGAGTGGAGACCCAGAGACGAATGATGCATAACCACGAATCGGAGCGAGACGAGCGAGGGGGCGGTTGGGGGGGTGAACGAAACAACGAGGTGACTCCAACTGGGACCAGAAATCTACGAAAAGGGAAAGAGCCATTGGGACTGCAATGGCGCGAATAAAAATGCCAAAGAAAGAGACGATTTAAAAAAAAAAAAAGAGACCAAAACTTGCCGCACTCATGTAGGGGGACAGAGTCAAAAGCATGAACGAGATACGGTGCTGGGGGTTGAGATTAGTTGAGTGACCAAAGGGGCCGAGGGAAAAAAAAGAAAAACCACGGAAAAAACCTGGTCATCGCCGGAGGGAGAGAGACTGAGTCTGGCAAAGAAAATACCGTACGTGTCCGAACGGTTCCCCGGAGGACGTGTAATGGGCTGTGTTTGCATCAATGGAGGGGGGGAAAGGAACGGCTTCCAGTGCATGTCGAGAATATGAAAAGGCTAGGGTTGGGGGGGTCAAGAAAACTAAGCCAAGTGTCACGGGGTTCTGTCAAACGGTATCCTTGTTTCACTTCACTCGAAGGGACAGCGAAGCAAGTTGGAGTCGCAAACTACTTTCAAGAAAAACGCTTTCTTGAAGAAAAAAAAAAAACGGCTCTCGGTGAAGAGGGAATCTGTTCCTGTGGAAGGGTCGCAAGTCACCGAAAGGAAGAGAAAAAAATTGAAGAGCCGTTACTGGGTTAAATCAGGTCCTCTCGGCTCAACAAGACAGGTGGGAGCCAATCTTCATCTTCAAGAAAAGGGCAAGGGCAGAAAATAAAAAATGCTAGAGGTTGACCATACGACCCATTTGGTTACAGAAAAAGAGGGAAAAACAAAGGTCAGGAGTGAGAGAGAAAGGTGAAGACGCCTGTTGAGAAAGTTATGTCGCGGATAAGGAAAAAAAAAAGGGTGCTAGCACCATATCTAAAGCAAAAAGGGAAACCTATCGGGGGAAAGTCAAAAGGCATTTATTAGGAAAAGTAGTTAGAAAAAACATAACACCGGGAATTGGGACCGGGAAAAGCTCTATAGTGGGCCCTTCGGTTACAAAGAAAAGTTGCAACCAAAAAAAAGCACCCAGAAGGCACCCAAGAAGAAACGAAGGACGTAAGGCTAGGAATCGATTGTTGCTCGGGGGGGGTCGAGGCTTGAAATCAGGTAAAACAAAAACCACTTAGTATCGTGTCGGGGGAGGAATACTCGTCTTCTCCGGGTTTTGGTTTTCTGAAGAAAGCGTTGTCTAATAGAAAGATGGGACTCCTGAAAACATTGTCACCAAGTTCCCAAAAAGCAACGGGATGGTGGGGGGGGGAGCTGAAAAAAAAAAAAAAAAAGAACCTACACGCGAGGGCACGCGAACTCCGAGCCTGGTAGGGGAAGGTCAAGAGGAGGGGGTGGAAGTGAAAAAATCCTCCCAGAGGGGAAAGGGAGGAGATCGATGGCGAGGGCAAAGGGTGTTTCATGTCCAATGCGGGTGGGAAAAAAAATAGAGAAAAAGATCACATAGGGAAAGACGAAACACAAAGACATAAGTTTGGCTGGGGGTCACCCGGGTGAATAGTTCTAGAGGGATCCGTCCTCCTAGCGTTATCCCAGGGAGGGTTCACGGCAGGGGATAAAAAAAAGGAAACCTCTGAAAATAAAAGATTCAGACGGCGGTGCACGCTCTGGATAAGGCGCATTACGGATCTCCTGCGCACCCCAGACCTTTCGGAAGTCAGTCTGTACAAAAACAATCCTTCTGGCATCACTTAAAAACCCATTGAGAAAGAGGGCAAATCATGGAAGAGGACGTTATAAGAGAAGGGGTGTCTCGAAGAGTCGAAAGTGGCTAAGAAGGCGGTGTGGTGACCCGGAGGATGCGTTTCTGGTGGGGAGGGCGTTTGCGGCGGGGTCACTTCAGCACGGGGGGAAACGGGGAAGGTCGGAAAGCATTGCCGCTTCAAAGAGGACAACCGCTCAAACGCGAAACGTATGGGGGTAAGGTTCGCGAAGGCGATAAACGTTCCTGTGTCTGAGAGGAAGTGGGGGGGAAGGGAACCAGCGGTGGGTACCAGACAATACTTTACGCTTACAAGCACAAAAAGGGGGGGGGGGGGGTCAAACTTGAGAAAAGGAATGAAAACCTGGTAAAGAGCTGTGCACGTTTCCGGAAGAAAGTTGTCTCCCCCAATCCTCGGACGAGATGTGGGGGAAACACCCGAACAATCCCTCCCCGGGGGTTTCGGAGCCTCAGTCCCCAAACAGGACCAAGGTTTCCGAGGTCGGAGAGGGGGAATCAAACTAAAAAACGTTCAAAACCAGTCATCGATAGCTCAAATAAGTAAAAGGGGGGGCAAGCCGAGTCTGAGTGCCAGTTCCCCGAAAAAAAAACACAAGAAGAGATAGGGACCCTTCTTTAGCTAGGTATCGAAACAGAAACCTACTTCGCTGCCTTGGGGGGAAATTTGAAAAGAACTGGGGGAATCACCACCTACTTCTGGGGACACGGGTTTTCATCACAAATGGGGGGGAGCGGACGATCAAAACAGAAAAATAAAACTCCAGGCCGATCGGACTGAAAGGTTATCAGATATACTTAGATACCCGGGGAAACCCAGGCCCGCCTGGGTTCGTTTTGCCCCCCGATTCGGGGCATGAAAAAAACTGTTCTGGGACGTCGAGTAACCCAACGCACTATTCGAGACAAGGGGAAGACGCCCGGCCAGTAAGGGGAAGAAAGAGAAAATGTAAACCAATTGAGGGCGGTGGTTTCCGGTTAAAGGAACTGGGGTCATGGAAAAAAGGTGAAAGCAATGGGACTCTTCCCAGGCGTGGCGTGACCCACGAACCGGAGCCTGGCAAAAGGGGGAAAGTCCAGGGGTTGAAACCGATGCCGGCCATAGAAAAAAAAACGGGGAGAAAAGGGAACGACGAGCCTCACACGGCACGGGGGGGGTTGGTTTTTTTAACGGGAAAAAAATATGTGAGGCCAACCACCGGCGGATGAGGCGGGGAGGGAGTGGGGGTCATTGGGGGAAGACGAGGTTGCCCGCGGGGGGGTGGGGGGGGGCGAGCTAAAAATATCGAGTTCGTCTCAGACCCCGGGGGAACTAACCTCTCCGGAAGAGAAGCGGCTGTTTGGAAAAAAAGAACCGAAATAGGATCGGCTTGTTCAGCATTTTGCGAACGCAATAAGAAAAGGGACATTGGTCGAAGGCCGTGGGGGGACTCAAAACTTGCTCCGTTGTCTGTACGAAAAAGCCATAAAGGGATCCAGGGAGACCCAAGTCGTGCATACGGTCGGGTCCCCGGGCGTTACGGGAGGGAAAGAAAAATCACTAATTGAGAAGAGGGAAAGACGGCGAGGCACGAACCAGGAAAAAGTTGTGACAGGAAGGGGGCGTAGGTAAAAAAAATAAGCACAGGAATCAAAGGGGGGGGGGGGGGAGGTGGCTTTCCCGGGTGGGGGTTTGAAAGGGAAATCGCTTCTTTCCGCGGGAGAGCCACCGGGGGAAAGTGGGGGGAAGGCCTAACCCCGTGAATCATCGGGGTAGAAATCCCAGCTTCACCTAAAGGGGGGGGAACACATTCACGTAAACGTTCTCGTCCAGGAAAAGAGGGTGCCTTAGTGTTTGGGGGACGGGGGGATACGCACTCAGAAGAATGGAAGAGCCAACTGGGTGCTGAAAACTATTAAAGAGGAAAAACAAACGAGCAGACTGTCTGAAAAACTGGTTGTGTACAAAAAAGGGCTGAGTTGGGTGGGGTGTCAGTGGGGGGTCCAAGGAAACGTCATGGAAAAAGAGCCCGGTAAAAAACTGTGCACAGGAACCAAATGCGTCGCAAAACCAACACGGGCCCATCCGGCCATGCACCTCCTAGTCAAAAAAGACCCTGTGGGTGGGGGGAAGACAGTCCACAAAGGCGCGTGATCGCTATGGAGTGAAGGTCCCGGAATGACCGTGAAAGGATGTTGGTTGCAAGGGGTTTTCGCCGGGTGCAATCAGAGGAAGCAGCATA
>Ga0179593_1318243_pt1 | contig 10302 bp, 22 predicted proteins | sample CZODoug2_1_08_16_FD_185931 | JGI IMG/M metagenome (GOLD analysis project Ga0179593, IMG submission 185931) | Vadose zone soil fungal communities from Angelo Coast Range Reserve, California, USA - CZODoug2_1_08_16fungal (PacBio error correction) | ecosystem: Environmental > Terrestrial > Soil >...
AGGAAGAAACCGTGGGAAAACAAACAAAACTCAAACGCTCCCGGAAAAAACCAGGGAACCAAGGGGAAAAGTCATGCGGACACGTCGGCAAAAAAAGGGTTGGGGGAAAGATTGCGTGGAGGGAAAAAAAGCCAAAAAGGAAGGGGGGGGGGCCCACAACAAAGCAAAAACCAAAAGGCAAAGAAAACGTATGGGGGGGGTGGGCCCTCACTTACAAAAATTACAATGTCCGGGTGAAAATCAAAAAACATGGTGTCAAAATGAAAAATATTCGAGGGGCTCGGACCTGGTTAAAAGAAATCAACATTACCAAGCATCTGCAGTTACATCCAAAAGGGTTACGAACGGACCGACATGAGGGACCGGAGGCCTCTTCTGGACATACCGGCGCGTGAACGCGGATGAAAAAAGAAACGCAGGGCAAAAAGGAAAAAAAAGGACAAAAGTTGTCTGGGAAAAAAAACGCCAAAAAAAGAATCAAAAAAGGTGTTATCTTGGGGGAGAGAAACCAATCCGACAGCTGGCGCTGGTTAAACCAAAGGCAGGCAAAAAATAGGTCGAAAAATGCACAGGGGGAAGGACTGGAACAAACATCTGCGCTGAAAAAAAAAAAAAAGAGGCAAAGGGGTCAAAAAAAAAAAAAGGGGGCAACAAACTCAACAACACCGAAAAGCGTGCAAACGGTGCGATGCATAACAAGCGAAAAAAAAAATTTTACTGGATTTGGGGGGCGCAGACACGTCCACAAGACTAAGCCCAAGAAGGAGCGCGCCTTAAAAAACGGCAAACAAAACTTGACCTGGAACGGTATTAGGAGTTAAATGGGTAAAGACGGATTCGCATGAAATATAAAGGGGCCGGTTTGGTGGAAAACACGCCAGCCCCTTGTCACAAGAACAAACACGGCTGGGTGTCCAACGAAAGGGCTTCAAAAAAAAAAAAAAACGGAAAAAGACCCGAGAAAAAAAAGACTCGAACAAAAGGGGAAAAGGCATTTGTGGCCAAGGGTACACGCGATCAAACCAAGATAGGGGGGTGGTGGTGGGCGTAAACAAAAAGACTGTGCGGAAAACGGCAACTACATCCTCCCTCTTGATGTCAATAAGGAAGTTGTTGGAATGGGAAACTGCGTGGGCAGCAAAACGTTTAAGAAAACATCTGCTAAGGAACGCAAGTTTTGACGAGCGGGGAAAAAAGAACAAAACACGGGCAAACAAGGTGAGGGTCGCATCAACCTCCATCGCGATAAAAGGGGGAAATCCAAAGTGAAGGTTATGGAAACCGGATTGGGAAAACATCAACGATGCCGAAGAAACCGAAAATAGGGGAACCCCTTGTTAAGGAGCTGAAGAAAAGCCCCGTGCAGGCGTATTTCCATCAAAATAAAAAAGCTTGGGGAACAAAGATCTCAAAAGGAAAAAGAGCGAACAAAGGTGAAGCGAAAGCTTGAACGGGACACCAAAAAATTTTTTGCTAAAAAAAAGGTGGGGGCATGGAAGATCCAGTATTCGCATGTGACAGAACTGCAAAAAAAAGGTCCACGAAGAGAGGCACAAAACGCATGGTTCTCAAACCACCTGGCATCAGAGGGGAAGAAACCCCTGGGATTGGGGGATCCCGACAAAAGGAGGAGGTGAAAAAATCATAGAGGGTAGATTAAAAGTGGTGTTTGTCTAAAGGTCAAGAACGTGGAAAAAATGGGTAAGGGGCAAACGGCAAAATAATGGTCCTTCAATTGCGGTGCTCAGTGAAACCCAAATAGAAGGCGGGAAAAAGCGCGTGCTCTAACGGGCCACATACCAGCTCGGTTCCATTGTACAAAGAGAATTCAAAACAATTCAAACCTTGGTGGGACGGGCAAGGGGGCTTCGATCCATTAGACACGTGCAAAATATCTAGGGGTACATTCAAAACCGGTTCGCACCACCCGATAGAGAGGGACGAGAACTGTCAAAACTAGCAATCCTTGAGTCGGAATAAAAAAGAAACTTTTCAAAACGTAAAAACAGAAAGGGAAATATCAATCCGATGAAAGGGAGAAGTGGATACAAATTATGAAGAGGGGGTCCTCGTTACAAAAACACAAACTAGAGGGCCAAGAGCCTAAACCAAATCACGGGTCACCCAAAACCGCTTGGAACGGGGGGAAAGAAGTGAAAACGGGGGGGGTGGTAAAAAGTGAAAAAGGGACTCAGATGATGCCACACTGGTCGGCCGCCGTCACGGGGCAAAAAATGGGAACGTAAGTTACAATTCGAGGGGGGACTTTTAAAAGAAATTGGGTCAACAGCGATGAGAAAAAAATTTGAACGCAGGGTGCCCTATCCACGCTGTAACGGAAATCGAACCAAATAAAACGAACACAAAACGACACCACGAGGACGTTGAAGGAAAAATCAATGTTCGGGGTAACAAGGGTCACCCTAGGGGGCGCGGTGGCATTGGGGGGAGGGTAACCGAAAAAAAAACCAGTGAGCTCGGTTGTTGGTGGGACAGCGCGAAAAAAGCGGGAAACGGGAAACGTTTTGAATGGCCAAGCACGCTCAAGCTCAAAAAAGAGGTACAATCTCGGGAATGGACAAAATAGTGAACCAAAAACGCGGGTAAACACCCAAGGACACGGAAATGTGGGTGACAAATGGGGCGAAGAAAGTAAAAACAGAAAAAGATACACATATTTCAAAAAAAATAAAAAAAAAACGAGAGCAACAAACCACACCGCGGGCAACATACAGAGTGTGTGGGGATCAATACCCTGGCGGTTTGGGCATATCTCGACGACGGTTAGATGCAACAATGTGAACGAAAAGGGAACAAAGAAAAAAAAAAGCTTGGTGAACGGCGCAAATCGGGATAGGGGGTGCCCAGGGGGGCATGGGGCGTAAGTGGCAGGACGTGAGGCTCTCAAATAAAAAAAAAAGATCAATCATAACGTTAGGCGGGCCGTTTGAAGAAGGAGGTTTGACACACGGAAGTCAAGGGGGCTGACTTTTTTGGTGGGGGCCCTGTCAAGTGGAGTGCATAGAAAAGGTAAGACCAGTATCCTTCATGTGGGGGGTCAAAAAAACCATGTGAAAAAAATCAATGGGGCAGAACATGAAAGAACGGAAAACAGTGTCGACAGCGGTATCAACACACGGAGAGCCCTAATGGGGGGTGTGTCAGGGTGGGAACGAGGGAAAGGTGGGGGGGGAGCTTAGTTGGTCATTTGCATATTGGGGTGGGGGTGGATCCAGAAAAAGGGTGGGTCCAATGGGCAAGTCTAATCAGGAAAAAAGATGGTCAAGGCGGTGGTTTTGTTTTTGGGGGGTTGACCACCTACTCCTAGAACACGTGAACAATTCGGACAACAAGTGGAAACCATGTTTTAGCATAAATTTGGTGAAGAAAAAAAAAGGGAGGCAAAGAACCAATCCTAAGACGCGCACGAAAAAAAAGGACAATAGGCAACGGGCGCGTCCAAAAACAAACAAGTCAAAAGGGGGGTCACAGCAAAAAGCAGAAAAACGTCGCTCTCTTGAAAAGACACACAACACAACGGGAGAGGAAATATATATAAAAGTAGAACAAGTGATGAAAATAAAATACTGGGGAAGTGGTCAGTGCAAAAAACGTTGTCAACAACACTCCGAGGACGGGCGCAGGTGGGGGGGGAAAAAAGAAGGGGAAGGGTTGGGAGAGCCCCTAAGGGGGCCAAACTGAATCACATTGATCAAAGGGGGCTGAGTCAAGGCAATGAAGGAGGATAAGACGAAAACGTAAAAAACAAACCACAAAACAAGGAAGAGGAAGCTATCCGGGAAAACGACAACCTACAGCAACAAACGAGGGACCTGACACTACGAAAACAAAGAGGTAACAGCAACGTACAACACGGGGGGGGGAAAGAAATAGGGGTATATTTTCCAAGAGTGGAAGGGGCCACGGACGTGCAAAAAAGTGCTGAACCAGACTGGAGGGAGGGAATGCGGAAAGGGGAAGGAAAAAAAAACTGACAGCACCTCGGGCAAGAAGGACAAACACTGGGACAAAAAACGGGTCAACAAACTGCTTAAACGGATAAAACGGGTAGGAGAAAAGGGGGGGTCTGCAGGCCATTAGAGTCGAGACAAAGTAAGAAAATGAAGCCATCGCATCGGGAAAATCGACCCCCCGTGGGGGGAGATCTGGGGAGAGGGGATGGCTAGAAGAGGGAATAAGCAAAAAAAAACAGGGTTGCAACAAACACGAGATGTTGACATAAAAGGGGGGGAACCGTGAAAAAAAACTTAAATAATATTGGTTATCGGTGGGAAAACGAAACATGACATTTGAGGGGGTATTTGGGTTGTTGAAGCCGGACTAACGGCCATCCCAAAGGGGGGGGGAAATTGACCAATAACCAAGTCGGAAAAGGGGGTCGTGGCTGGGGAAATGCACTGGCCAAAAAAAAAGAAGAAAGCGAAGGGGGTGAAAAAAAACCACACCAAAAAGAAATTCGTCGAGGGTCCTCGAAAAACAAACACAAGTACTAAGGTACCAACCGGTAGGGGGGAAAAAAGTGAGAAAGCTCAAAGGAAAATCGGAAAAAACGGGGGGGGTTGTAATGCACCAGGCTGAGAGTCAAAACCATCAAAACAGCGATGATATGCGGCCAAGCATGTGAGAAAACTGTGAAAGTGGAAAAGCAGGAGATCTCTGAAGGAAAAAGAAACAACGCTGAGGAGGGGCGATGTGGGGGCAAAGCCCGTAAACTGGGGGCAAAGAACTTAAATGGAACGTCACACCGGCCAGCTGGGGGGCAGACATTGTGTTGTTGTCTAAAAAAAAAAAAAAAAAAAAGAAAAAAAAAAAAAAAAAAAAAAAAAAAAAAAAAAAAAAAAAAAAACATTCAGAAAAAAGCTTGGGGTAAGAACTAAGAGTAATGATCCTGGCGAGTGGAAAAAAAGCCAGTTTCCCAAAAAAAAAAAAAAAGATGGAGCAGTGAAAGGGCGGTCAGATAATTGGGACAAGGATGTAAGGACTTCACACAGAGCGGGAAGACGCAGTGAATGTAAATGAAGTGTTTGGAAGTGGAAATCGACTCGCGCACAGGGTGGGGGGGATCGGGTGTGAAGGGAAAGGTTTGCAATTGAAAACTATGAACGAAAAGGAACAGGGCAGGCACGCGAAAAAAAGGAGGAGCAAAAACTCCCATGAGGGAAAGGATTGTGAAAAAGCCATGAGACCTAATAATTAAGAACAATTGTGGCGAATTAGATAGGGTGGACCGGCAACGCCATTCAAAAAGGTTAAAAAAAGGCCAAGGGCTGCCGAAAAAGGGCAGAAAAGGAGCGGGGGGGGGAGAAAAAATGCGGGCCGGTAGGTAAACGGCGTGGAAATCTTGGTGGGTGGGGGCCAAAAGGGCCGGGAAAAAAAAAAAAAAACGAAAATGGTATACAGAAAATGCGAACGAGACAGAATGGGTCAAAAACGGGGGGGGCACTAAATGGAAATTCGCTCCCGGGTTCGGACTTGGGGATGGATTTGTTGGGGGGGTGGGCAAAAAAAAATTGATAAATCACCAAAAAACCAGGTCCGAGCTTAAGAGCAGGGGGACAACACCGCACGAAAAACCCAATCAGACTTGTGTAAAAAAAGAAGGGGGGCAAAGGAAAGAATAGACAGGTGGGGAAGAAGACGGATATGAACCAGTGGCAGGGAGAATCACCTAGGGGGAACCGTGGCTGGACGCAGGAGGCGAGGGGGCCAAAACGAATCGCGGAAGCGAGGGGAAGAACCAGGAAAAACATAAAAACAGAGGGGAGAAACAACGCAGCACAATAAAGGGTAACAGGAATCAAAAAAAACACCGAACGAGGGAGGGGTGGTGTGGGAAAAAAATACACAGAAAAAAAGGACGGCACCAAAATCACAAAGACAGGGGTCGGTGATCAGAGAGTGGGTTTGACACCGCAAATAAGACGGAAGAAAAAAAAAAAAAAAAACAAACCGAAGTGTGGTTCGGGAAGCAACAGACACAGAAAAGGGGGGGGGGGTGTGGGGGCAAAGGAAACCGAAGGGATAGCAAACCAACGGTCCCTGAGATCATTGCGGGAATACCGCCACGAAAGGGGCAAAAATATAAAGCAAGGGGTTGGGTGATCGCGACCAAAGCGCCCACCCAGCAAGACTGCCCCAACAACTTCCCAAAACAGTGAAAGGAAACCAATCAACAGAAGGCAAGGGGTTAACGCCGCAAAAGGACCCCTGGCGGTGACGAATACGAGTGGGACCAGCTGACCAGGACAGAAGTGGGGGGATGCGACAAGGAGTGGCAAAGGGAAAACAACGAAAGGGAACTGGAGCAAGACAGGCGGGGGGGAAAAAAAAAAGACATTTGTAAATCCCGCCAGGGCACACAGGAGGGGGGTGCGCGCGGGAAAACCCAGATAACAGGGCGAGCGTCGAGAACACAGACAAAGAGCGGTGTAGAAGGCCAAAAACAGGAGGAAAAAAGGCCGAAGGCAGTAAATCCCAGCAGAATGAAAGCTTATCACGCCCGTAAAGTTAGATCAGAATAAATGAAAGAAACTCCAGATGGGGCATTGTAAGCGGAAACAGCGGAAAGGAGGGGTTCGTGACAACAAAAGGTCGCCGATGTTGAAACGAAGTACAGCCAACAATTACCGATGACCACAGGGGGGACGAAGTATGTGGGCCAACGGGGTCTTGAAAAAAGGAACGTAAAACACGCCAATTTCGGCCCAGGGCCATACACGAATTCTTTTAAGGGGGTGGGTCTGTAACGAGAGAGGGGGGGACTTCGACATTTTTTAGCCTCTAAAAATCACAAAAACAACGGAGAGGGAAAGAAGAACGCTCAGCAAAAACAAAAGGGAACCAAAAATTTTACAAAAAAAAACCGGAGCCCTGCCAAGGTAGGGACATAAATTTGGGGGAACCAGGAAAGAAGAACGGGAAAAAGCGCTTCGCAAACGTTCGCATGGGAACCTATACGATCCAAAGGGTTCTGTGGGAACAAATCGGACGACCAAGGTTGTTCAAAAACAGGGCGAGAGCGACGACACTCTGGTTCAAACCTGGCCAAGCAAAATCTGGGGGGTTCAGGGCAGTGCGTTAGGAAATCGCCATTACGCCATCATAGGGGATAAGGCAAAATGGCCCGGCGAATGGCCCTTAAAGGAGAGTGGAACGCGGTGATTGGGAAGTTCAGTCATCACATTACAGCGAAAGGGGAGGAAGGACACCAAAAAACGCAAGAAGTCACACGTGGGACGGGGGGTCTTGGGACAAGGGGGGGAAAAAAAAAACACAATCCAGGCGCTCCACTGGCTGCAATTTTACAAAAGACTAACTTAGGAGGAGGCCATCGAAAAAAAAAAAAAAGATCTGAGGGTACTTCGTGCCTGAAAACATGGCCACTTCAAGCAAATAAAAGCCGCAGGGGGTCAGCAGGGGGGCAAACATCATAGGCACCAAAGGACAGAGTGGCTGGGTGGGAAACATAACCTAGTAACGGGGAAGGTTGGGTGGGGGGGATGGGGGAACAAGCCAGGTGCGGCAAGGAGAAGTTTGAAAAAAAGGTGATCCTAAAGGATGGAGAAAAACACGGGGGGGACCTTGGGGATAAGGGAGCCCGTAATTTTAAGAAATCTTATCAAAGCAGATAAACAAGCCTGTTGGTTGTTGCATGCAACGCTCGCACCGGGGCCCAAAAAACAGTTGGTCGCTGGGGGGGGAACCAAAGTGAGGCGGTCCAAAAAAACGCTAGAACGTGTGACCAGGCAAATGCAAGGGGGTTAAAACCTAGAAAACGAGAAGGGCCGAGCAGCTTAGGTATGTGTGCGTAAAAAGTGCGCGCAACGGAAAAAGATCCCGTGAGAGCCGAGTTTGATTCAATTTCTCGGTTATTTGTGATTGACGGGTTGTCAGCAGGGCGGTGTTGCATAACATACGACTATTGGGCCGCGAATGATGTGTGGGGGAGGGCAGCGCGAAAGCAAAGAAGGTCAAAACGAGGGGGGATACAGAACCGAAAACCAGCCACGGGGGGAAATCGCGCGATTCAGAAGGTCTTACAAAAATTTGGGGGAAGCCTATGGTAAACAAGAAGTAGAGACGGTAAAAAACAAAGACTTAAAAATCGGGAAAAAACGGAAAAAGGAGAATTGTAAGCACTCTCAAAAAAATGCTCCAAACAGCTGGCAAAAGGTTATCTCAAAAAAAAGGAAAAGAAAAGGCCAGCCACCGCGTAAAAAAAAAGCGAAGGGAGTTTTAATCGCGGATGCCAAAGGGGGTTGTGCGCAATCTGTTGAGCCATGGGCTAATAAAATATTAAAAAAAACTGTTGCAGAAAAGCCGGAAAGAAAACGTGTGTACCAAAGACAAGATAGTGGCACGCTGGGTGGAACTCAAACAAAAAAAAAAACTGCATCTCCGTTCAGACGCAGCATGGGATGGTTGAATCGCCGAAACAGTAAAACAATCAGCAGAGTAGAAACACTGGTATCGATTACTCGTTTAGGTCGGGCCGGCAACAGGAAAACTTGTCCCAGTCTGAGTGCGCAGGGCCCTCCGGCTGGCGCGGCGCAAGGTTGCTCAGGTCCATAGCTCGGGGTCCCACAAGCAGGGGAAAGATGTTGAAAAAGTGTCCCAGACGCAAACAAAACGCTGCAGGGAACTTTATAATAAAAATGCGAAATACTCAACAAATTGGACATTCACTCGAGATTTAGCAATCGCCCTGATCACGCGGGACTGGTGGGGGGTCCCGAAGAAGTCTAGGGGAAAACCTTGGGAAATCCATCCAAAATCAAGGGTTCAAAAAGTAGGGGGCGACGGGGTAAATAGAGGGAATCGAAGTAAATCCAAATGAGGGTCATGCGGACAAAAAAAAAAAAAAAAAGCTAGAAAAACACACAGTCCTGAAAACAAACGATCTAGGGGAGAAAAAATCTAGGAAGGGACCGGGTAAAAGGGGAATTGGGTAATGGTGAAAGGAACAGGTCGCAGGTAGGCTTGCAAAAAACCACAAAAAACCGAACCAGATGGGGCGCAACGGGCCGGTTCTCGGTTGAGGGATTCAAAGGCCCCCTGGGAAAACTTAAAAAAAAAAGAGACTGGCATGTGTGGCCAACCGGGCAAGAGTTCATCAAAAGGGAATGGTTGTGAAAAACCAAAAAAGCTCACAGTACAAAACCGTCGCAGTTAGGTTGGGGGAAGAAAAAAAAGAGAAATTAAAAAGGACCGGTCCACAGAAGGCGCAGAAAGTCCGGTGGGAAACAACGTGGGGTTCAAAACGCAACAATGAAAACGACCCAGAACGACCTGGAAGGAGCTCTGGGGGTGGGTGGGGAAATCGCGAATCTAAAAAGACAAGCGGGGTGAAACAACAAAGGAAATCTCGAACGAGAAAAAACGCCAGTCACACGGGGGGAAAAGGTAGTAAAAGACTTGAACACCCAAGACAACGGAAATTTCAGTGGTGGAAACGATAACAATCTACAATCACAAAAACAAAAACTACAGATGAATCAAGACAACCCAAGAAACGATGCAACTCAGGCGTGGTTTGGGATTAAAAATAAGGACCCACTGAAAAAGGCTGCTAACCGGGGGAGGGGTAAGATGCAAACCATGGTGGGGGCCATTCCACTGGAACGGGACAGACGAAACGGTGTCGGAAGGTGGCCGGAAAGATGCGAGAACTTTGACGAAAGGGCAATACCTTCAAAGGGAGGAAACCCAACGCTCTCAAAAGGAGGACAGTAAAATAAGGGGGTAAGTCACCTAAAGACATGGGTTACAACCAAGTTCCGGTACTTTGTTTGCCATCCTGACCTGCACGGGCTGACAGTTCAAATCATTGACCGCCATAGTGTGACCGAAGGGTCAAAACAGAAACATTGAGGGAAAAAAGGGGTGTTGGGGCCCCAGGGCGACCACATAAGAAACCATAAACCCCTAATTGGGGGGTTGTCAAAAGAATGGGTGTAGCGGTTTCAGTGCATAAAGTTGCGAAGGGGTAGGTTCAACCGGGAAGAGGATGGCAAAACCCCCTCTTGCCCTTTGCACGTTGGGTGGGGGTTGGGTTTTTGGTGTCTTGAACAGCGGCAAAAAAAGAAGGGTTTCTATCCGTTGGAAAAAATGGCGAAGAAGTCCACCAAGAAAAAAAATCAGGAAGTCAGTTGTGGTAAAAAGGCGAGCCCACAAACTGAATCCGAAACATCGGAAAAGATAGGAAAGTGGAAAGGAAAAACACCCCCGTAAAAAAAGTAGTTGAGTTGACATCAAAAAGGGGCAGTTCACTTTCTGAAAAAA
>Ga0179593_1332495_pt1 | contig 10302 bp, 9 predicted proteins | sample CZODoug2_1_08_16_FD_185931 | JGI IMG/M metagenome (GOLD analysis project Ga0179593, IMG submission 185931) | Vadose zone soil fungal communities from Angelo Coast Range Reserve, California, USA - CZODoug2_1_08_16fungal (PacBio error correction) | ecosystem: Environmental > Terrestrial > Soil >...
GAATGCAGGGTAACTTTCATGGGAATGTCGGAATCGCAATAAGTCGGAGCGTAGAGAATGTGATTTATGGAAGTGCGTACTCGCGACATGTCACCGCCACGGGCGGACAGGGAAAACGAAACGTCTTTTACCGGAAACCTTTTGAAACAGGAAAGAGGAGGCGACCGAAAACCGTTCCCTAGCAGCACACCGATCCCACCCTATAACAACTCGGCACATAAAAAAAAGGGGTGCACAGGCAGGGAGAGAGGGGGCGCCACGACGCGGTATCAGACAAACTATTGCCGACCAGGCAGGGGGTCTGCAGTACGTAACCTGATTGTACCAAAAAAAAAAATGCCGGCAGGATCGCGGGAAAGGGAGAGGGGGGGGAGAAACGCGGCACGCCAGGAAAGAAAGGTTGCCTCAACCAAAAGGCGCGCACTCTGGTCTCCAGGCGGAGTAAACAAAGCGAAACGGAGGGGCATTTGAAGGAGGGGGAGACGGAAAGGGCCGTCACAGGCCTCGGTAAACGGCGTTCGTAAAGCGATGGGGCATCGTTGGGAAAGCCTACTTCGGGTCCGCGGTCAGATTTTTGCGAACGGAAGGGGCGGCAGGAGTCGGGGTCTATTTTGCTCAGGGCACGGCGGGCGCAATCCGCGGATAGACGGCGAGGGTTGGGAGGGGTACATAAGAGGGGCGTCGAGATCTGAGCAAGCGCAATTAAAGGACGGAGTGGAAGATGGCCGGGGTTGAGTTCTGGCGGGTGGAGGGGGGGAAAACAGGGTTAGGAATCCTATAAAAACAAGCCCCAGAGGCGAGCCATCTGTGGGGAGTTGAGTATGGGAGGGGAAAATTAGGGGGGCCGCCGTAGGTCACCAGACGGCTATCGAGGAAACCACAAAAAAACATACAGAGGTCACATTTGGAAAGTGACGCAGTATTCGAGAGACTCTGGGGACAATAGGTAGAGACGACTTTCCTGAAGAAGAAGGCGTCAGGCCTTTAAATCTGGTTCCCGAAGTGGGACCATGGTGGTAAGCGCTAAAAACGGACCTTAAAAACACCGCCCACCCGCTGTAAAACCTCCCCGGAAAGAAACTACTTCTGCATTTGAAAAGCATCGACTGGAAAAAACGCTGCGGATTCAAAGGCGGTGGGTACGGGGCTCTCTTCAATGCAGGGTTTCGGGTGCCGGGGCTTCCTCTTCCGGCGGGAATCGTGGGGGGACACCGAAGCTTTTATGGCGGAGCACAGAAATATGGTGATTTGCGGCGGGGGCAGGTTGTGGGTGGAGTTTTACTCATGAAGTCGAGAGGGGGGGGGGCAGAGCCATATAGAAAATGGTCCCATATCTTGTAGACTATAGGGGGGAGTGGTGGGGCCTAGAAAATGTGGGAACGGCTGAAAAGTAGATGGGGGGGGGGGGGGGGGGACCGAGTGTGGGTAAATCGCCAATGGTTGGGGGGGTAAAAGTCTCTGAAATCAGGAAGGTCTGTTTTGGAACAACCGAAGAGTGTGGGTCGATACTGCAAAGTGGATCGCGGCGCGTAGCTACGCCTGTTTATCCGATAGAACGAAGACGCTTTCGTCCGCAGTAAGCGAGGTGGGCTAATCGAAAAGGAAGGAAAAATCCCGGGCATGGGAGAAAATAGGCACATCTACATGGAGAAAAGAGGGACCTAGTTTACTTGTGGGGTCATCGCAGCATTTGACGGTTAATTGGTGTGGTCAAACCAGTCCGGATAGGACACGTGCATACACAGCAACTGTCGGGAAGGGGAGGACACGGATTTCCAAGAGAAACTTCAGCTGCAGAGGTTCATACTGGAAAAAACTGAGGAAACGCAGGAAGCCAACGTGAAAAAGAGGGGGGGGAAGGTCGACAGTCGGTTCAAAAAAGCAAATTAAAATATGGGGGGGGGGGGGGGGGGGGGGGGGGGGGGGGGGGGGGGGGGAGCGGGGGGGGAATTCGTTGGGGGGGGGGGGGGGGGCGTTGGCAGTGACCGAGTTGGGGGGGGAATCCTACAGCACAAGAGGCAAAGCGAAACTCAGATTACGGGTGGGACAAGAGGGTCAAAGGGGGAAGAAAAAGGGATCCTTTTTAACATTGGGAGGGAGGAAAAAGAGGAAGAGGTGAGATGTAATAAGGGTTAACAACATGAAAAGAGAGGAAGAAGAGCGGGATCCACGGGAGAGATAGGAGAGAACGGAAGATATGATTGAAGGTAGAATTAGGAGGGAAAATATGGGTCGGAGAAGGGAAGGGAGAGGTAAGGGAAAAGGAGGAGAAGAGGAGACAGGTTTCGTGGTGGTGAGGTGGATGCGAAGTATAACGAGGAGGTGGACGGGGTAATGAGAAAGAAGGTAGGGGAAGAGACACAACAAAACCTCTTAGGGGGAGGCACAGAATGGAAAGGAAAATGATGGCAATGTTACGCAATAAGGGGAGGTGAATTCAAAGGGACTTCCCCTACTTCCTAAGTCAAAACTTCAGGGTGGCGCGACGCCCGTTCTTACTGTCCGTACCAGTGGAAAGGGGGGTGGGGTCGTACAGGAGACGTCGGCAGTCTGAAATCGGGTATTCATTGATTCGAGGGGGAAACCAAGACAAGGGACGCGGTCCGACACAAAACATTTTATTAACGCGGGCCACCTGGTTGCCTGGAGGGTTCAAAAGGAAATACCGGGGGGGAATGAATACATCACACAGGGGGATGACGAGCCGTACATCTACGGGAAGAGGGGTATCTGGCGCGACTTCCAGTTTAACGCCGAGGGGAGGCAAGAGCGGGAGTCAATCCTCATTCCGAGAGTCTTGCCGCGTCTCTAAAGAGCGGGTCGGAGAGAGGGTAAACCGCCGGGGACATGCAAGAAAGGGAACGGGGGGGAAGGCTAGACAACGACGGGGCTCAACAACCCAAAGACCAACGAAAAATGATAAGCAGACTACTAAACTTGGAAGTACCAAATAAGGCATTATCCCAAGTACAACAAAGATCTCTGGAAATTACAGGGGAAAGAAGGCGAAATATGGACACTCTTGGCTCTGGGAAACCGCTTCTGTTAAGAAAAAAACTGAAAAACGCCAAGCAAATCAACAAAACGAAAAATCGTGAGGTGCTCCATACCACAGGACTGCTTCACCAGAAAATCTCTCAGGGAAAAGAATACACCCCTAACCGGAGCTATCGTGCGACAAACACAGACTTGCTTGCACAAATCATAAGACTTCAGAACTTGGGACCTTCGAAGGAGTAAAAAGGCATCAATAGTAGCTTGGATGGAAACAACATCTGGTTTTCTGATTCAACTTTCAAGGGGCTCGCAGCGTACCACCTGGGGAGGCTTAAAAGATTGGTATAGACTCCTAAGCGTGTCCCGTCGGCCAGCGTTAAGATCGGTCGATAATCTATCAGAGAGCCGCTTTACACTTTACTCGGACTGAGGGCAAGAAGAGGGGAGATGTGCCTGTCTCTTAACATACGGACGGAAAGATAATTGCCTTCTGAGCAAAGCAAGCAACGAAAGGGGAAAATAGGAGCCTGTCTGCTATAAAAAAAAGGGAATGAACAAGGGTTTCCTAAACCAGGGAACAAAACTCCAACCCCGTCCAAATCATCCAGAAGGGGAACGGGCGGGGGAGCTGCGGCTAGAAAATCAAGAAAAAAAGAGAAGATATCCGCGGGACTTAGCAGAAAAAACGAAGGGAAAACAGAAAAATCAAGAAAGAAACTCAGGAAGGCCCGACTCGCGTCCTAGAGATGGCGTACTTCGGGTAAACACGTTACGTCGAACCTGCGGGAACCACTAGATGGTACCTATCTCAAGTCTTGAAAAAGGATGCAGTAATGAACGACCTATACCCGTCAATCAAAATAAGCGAAGTCTAGAGGTTTACGAAAATCCTTTTCGAAAAGAATCGATTGGAGGGGAGAAGGGGCGGAAACCCGTCTAACCAAAAATAGGAGACCAAGAAGAACCATAGTCCAGGGGAGTCGAGAAGAACAGAGGAATCCTCCTGAGAGAAAAAGGGGGGTACGTACCTCGACAGAAACACTGCTCGGGGAGCTCAGATTTGGAGGAAATAAAATAGTTCGAGAGAATTGTTCTTCAGGACCAGGGACAGATCGAGGAAGAAGGTTGGGCGAGGTTTACGCTATACGGGGGGGAGGCACGCCCTGGGTACAACCATGGGTGGAGGGCCTCAAAGTAAGGGAGAGTCTTAAGCAGAGGGTGAGACGCGCTGATTCACGTAATAAAGCACACCGGGACCTGCGACGCGTCACAGTGCAAGGAACAAGGAGTCCGCCTTTAAATGCCAGGAAAAGCAAATACATCACAAGGTTAGAGAGAGGAGTGGGAATGGTCCCGTTGCGTTTCTTAGAATGACGTAGAAAGCAAGAAGGCTACGGGATAGAGCCGGGGGGGCTGTTATTAAGCTAAGTCAACATGTGAAGAAACGGGAGAAGGTACCCAGGGGGACTTTGAGGACGGCGCACCGTGTGGAGAAAAATGTCGGAGAGACCGCCACAAAAACACACTAAGGGGCAAAAACTCGTACATCTATCATTTTTCCTCGACACGAGCTATGCAGCGCAACAAAGTCTACGCTTTCCGCCCGAGCAGTGGGGTTCAAAGAGGGTGACGTGCAGGAGGGCTCAGCTGGTCAAAAAGAAGGAGATGCAAAGGGTGATACTCTTCCCGCGAGCCGAAGGTCAAACACCACGACAAGCGGGGAGAATGTCGACACGTCAGCGGGAAAAAAAGGACGGCGATTATGAAAATTGCCGGGATGAGGCCTTCATGCAAAACTAAAGAAGGGGGGGGGAACGTTCAAACGAAGGGGGAAAATCCGACTCTTTGCCAAAATCGCCGTACCTCCGCGGTGTTCTGACGAGAGGGAGGGGGTCAGGGAGGTGGTCGGTGAGGAGGTCAAGGTTTAGGTCGGAAGGTCCGCGTAAAAGGCGCATGTACTATGATCTGGTCGCGACAGATTCGAAGGCAAGCACTCCAAAAATTTCGTTAGGAAATGCCGGGGGTGGGGGGTGAGGCGGGGGTCGAAAACAGGGATGAATCGTAGAAAAAAAGCCCGGAGGCAAATTTCTGGGAAAGGAGTGCGGAGTACAAAGGCGGCAAGAGACGTTGGCTCAATTCCGAAGGAGGAGAAGAGCCCCAAGCTTCCGAAGCGGAAAATCAAGGTGGAGGCGCGGCTATAATGCTCGAGATGAGCACTAGCGGGGGGGGAGGATGAAGAGGGCCTAAGGAAAAAACCCCGTCCCTTGATACCAATCTGTTTCGCCGCTGAAGTGGGGAGGAGGGGAGAAACTCCAACTTTCCAAAGGGCAAGCTCACAAAAGCCTCACGCCGAGGGGCTCTGCTTTCGGTACTAAAAGCAGAGGGGGACAGTCGGGAGAGTCTTGCGTCGCAAGGGCGGGTGGGAGCGCCGCTCGGTTTCGGGGGGCCGGGGCGGACGCGGTCAGAGAGGGGGAGGTCGTGGGTTTCCAGCCTGGAGGGGGGGGTGGAACAAATAAAAAAAGGATCAGAGGGGGGACCAGGTTTGAGGTTTTACAAGCCTTAGGAAGGGGCAGAAAAGAAAAAATCTATGGCAACCGTCGCAAAGGGGGAAAGGGTGTAAGGGCCCGCGCGAGTTTTTTAAGGAGGGATTAAAGAGAGGAAACCGCGTTGGGGGACTCTCCCGGTTGGGATGTTTGGGGTCACGTGCGATGAAGAAGTGTCTTTGGGGGGGGGGGGGGGGGGAGACTAGAAAAAACAAGAGGGGGGGGGGGGGAAAGTCGAACTGGAAACAGGTTATCTCGGGGCTAAAGGGTACGGAGAGGATTATCGCCGTATATATAGACAGTAAAGCGCGGCTCTCCGAGGACTTGAAAGAAAATCGAAACACAAGTGCCTCTTCTATGGAGGAAAAATCTGGGAGACGAAGGTTGAAAACCATCGCCTGTGACGAGTAACGCCAAGAGCTGGACGATAAAGGTCCGGAAGGGGCTAGAACCAGAAGCGGAATGAGTCACGGTCGGGCTCTCAAGGGAGTGGGGCGAGTGGCATATTCATACTCATATTTCGAGGGGAAAAAATCTAGGGAAGATGTCACCACAAACACGTTCCCTTCTAAAAGTCCTTACAAAAAGAGGGCGAGCCAATCTTGAAGTCTGATCTGTCTAGAAGTAATCAGGGGAATCCTAAAACCAGAAGGGGCGAGGAGAACGTTACTTGGGGAAGACAGTCAAAAAAAAAAAACGGGGAAGGGGATTCCCTATCTCTGGATCAAAGGAGCATATAAACGTTCAACCTCTCATCTGAGTATGAAAATTTACTTAAGACTCATAAAAATTCAGGCTCGGCCGAAAGGGAGAAAGGGAGGTAAAACATTGGGGGGGATTTGGGTGGGGGTGACGCGGGAAAGCGTCCCTTCTTAGAGGAAAGAGGAAAAAAGGTTCGAAAAAAAAGTCAGTCTTGGAAAACCCAGGGGACGATGCCGAAACGTGGCGTATTGCAAACACTAATCCTATCCTGGGGGTGAAGGGGCGCACAGGGTCGAACCGCATGAAGAAAAAAAAAGTCACATCAGAGACTGGCGATTACTAAGGAAAAAATGCACGGGGCAGAGGGGTAACCCTTTCGGACTAAAAAGAAGGGGGAGGAACCATCTGCCTGCAATTGTTTGTCTGACGCTAAAGCCCAGTCCGTCTCTCCGGACGAGGAAAGGCAGAAATGACGGGTCTGTGAGAAAAAAAAGAGAAAAAATCGCGTCAATCGCGAACAAAAAGGGGGGAAATTCCTCACCAGCTAAACGGACAACCTCCAAAGAAACGACAGGAGCAATGCACAAACACGAAAAAAAAAAGCAGAGGAAAAAAAGAATCATCTAAACAGTTCAGAACACCACTCAACACGAGACAGGGGGGGGATGAAACTCAAAAAAGGCGAAAACTCTCTGGGCAGAGTATGCAGAGGGATTCCCCTCTCGAACGTCCTGGGGTCAAAAAGAAAAAAAAACCGGGGTCTCCGAAAAATACCATAGGGGGCAGGTGCTGCGGAACTAAACCGCCTCTGAAACCAGAAACTCAAGGCCTCGCCGAAAGGCCACCCCCAAAAGGGGGACCATGATCTAGGGGGAAAAAAATCCGGAAAGGAAGAGCCTAATAAAAGTACTCTTCGCAAGTGCGGTAGATTAAAAAAAACTGGAAGCAGAAGTTAGAGGCTTGAATGGGGGGTCCCTAGTTTTTGATGAACGTAACTGGCCTTTCGGCCAGGGGGGACAAGACCCACCGGCAGGGTCGTAGAGGGGGTAGAAATTAGAAGACGTCTTTTAACTCCAACGTCATGAATCTAAAGAGTTAGCGAGCGGGAAAAAAGATGCAATGCACGCTTCAACGGTTCACTAGTAGCCGGGGAGAGGGCCAAAAGATTTGTGAACGCCTAGAGAAATAAGAAAACAAGAAAGGGAATCTGTTGATCACTCACGCATCGGCAACTACACTAGGATGCCCTCGTGGCTTGGACTAATAAGCCAGTCCCACCAAAAAACGAAAAAAACCGCCACATCATCCCCCTAAAAAAAAACGGGAAAAACATTGGCGAGAATTGCTATCTCTCTATCAGATCGTCTAAGAAAAAAAAAAGGGAAGATAAGCGGACTGACCGCAGGAATGAACAAAAGAGGAAAAAAGACCGGGCAAGAAAGAAACTCGAGGACGAAAAAAAGGCTGGTACTCTTGCCACGACGTCTGGGATTGTCACAGCCGAGGCACAAGCTTTCCTTAAGAGCGCCAGGAAAGGGAGGCCTGACACGCCGATACTAGGGGAAAGCAAAATCATCGCCACGCGAAGAGGAAAACCAGGGGAGCAAGGGAGCTTGACTCTAGGTGGGGGGGGGAACCCGTTCGCGCCTCTATTGCCGATCTCCGAAGATCCATTCGGGCGGAAAAAAAAAAAGCAAAGGAAGGGTCCTGCGCAGGAAGGGAAAGTGTACTGCACAAGGCAGTCTAGAAAAAAAAGGAGCGTCTTCCAGTTTAGATACAGAGCGTGCGGGGGAGGAATTCAAAAAAAAGGGGAGGGTAAAAGTCGAAAATCTAGGGGGGGTGAAGAGGGGTGTACCGGTAACTGACGTTTAGTCTCCAGGGCCTGGACGCCTGGGGAATCACACAGTGGGGTCCCTCAAGGGGAAGACTGGTATTTAAAGGTGAGCCGGGCTGGAAACTTCGAAGGGCTTGAAAATAAAGAAAAAGCAGCCTCTCCTACGCAGGAAAGGGGAGGGTCAGAAGGATTGCTCATTACTAACTAGGGGCAAATCACGGGGGAAAAGGCCATCCAATCTACAAAAAAAGGAGGGGGAGGATGAAAAAAGATGGCAAGCAGTGGGGGGGGGGTTTACAGGGGGGGAGGAAAAAGTCGTGAAATAGCAATAATTCTTAATCGACTACGTTATTAGAAAAAGGGGAGGGATTTAAGTGAAATCGCGCAGACATCACTTGAACTCGCAGAAGGGGGGGCGGGCCCGCAACAAATTTTTTCAAAGCCGACTACGAAAAGGTGATGAGCTTCACCTATCCAAACCTCTGACTCGAAGGATTTAGCGGAGAGAGTCGCCACTAATGACTGGATATCAAAGCGCCGCCAATCTTGTCTCTGCTGACGTACACAGGCGTTCGAGGGGAAGGGAGTCATGAGGGGGGGACTATGCGTCTATATTCAACATATCTAGGAAAAAGGTCGGGCAACTCTTCGGAATGGTTCCTCAACAAAACTGCGCGCAAGGGCTCGTGGGGAGCCCGGTCGTCATTTAAATCTTCTACCGGACTTCGATATGAGGCGTCTTCGTCGATGTCATTGACGGAGGGAAAGGGAAGGGGGACGATCGTCAAACGGGTCGCTGGTAAGAAGGGGAAATACAGGAGTCGTTGAAAAGTCCTTCGCAACTTTGGGGGAGACGCGCAAGGTCGCAGCTGTCGATTTGTTGGATGGCGGGGAAAGGGTGCGGGGATCCAAAGGGGGGAGCGCATGGTGGGGGGGGCGGAGTTGAAGAAATAGGATCTTTCTCAAGGAGCTCGAGCAAAGAGCCATGCCGGGCGTGATTATTCTGGCCGTGGGTGGGGGGGGGGTTGTGGTGGGTTGTGGGGGGGGTTTGGGTGGGTGTTGTGGGGGGGGTGGTTTGTGGGGGGGGGGGCGTTTTGGGGGGAGTTCTAGGGGGTGTATTCCCCTTTCCTTCCTTCGTCCGTCCCTACCCTCTTCTATCCCGCGTTTCGTTGGTATTGATGTAGCGGGGACGCGGCAAATCTTGGGGGGGGACAGAGAGTGTCCGATACACTATCAGCGCCAAACAGTCGGGCAGAAAGAAATCCCCGTGGGAAAAAGAGGGGGCCACGGCTATGGGGGAGATACATCACCATGTAGCTTCAGGACGCTGGGAAGGACGGGAAAATGAGTCCTGGAGCCAATACGGCCGAAGGCTGACCATTTGGGGGACGCGGCGAAAACAAGCCAACGCGTTGTGCCAGAACCACCGAAATCCCACGAAAGCTTCTTCAGGTAAATCGACAAGACGGGCGAAGCAAGTAGGGGAGACGGAAATTGGAAGGAGGCAGGAGGGGTCGAGGAGGCGGTGTCGTTTGCGTGTAACTGCTATAGGGGGTGGCGTGCCACGAGGGCGTGGGGATAGCAACGACCGAGGGGGGAAGGGGAATAGGGGATTTTCACATGGGTTTGGGGTTAGGGGGCCGTGCGAGCGGGGCAGCCATTAAAAGAGATTGTACCAGAGCGGGTCGCCGGAGTACGTGGATGAGCTCTGGGGTGGAAGGAGGAACGGGGATCGATTACCTCGGGGGGGGGTAAGCGGAGGGGTTGGTGTCAACGGCTTATTATCATTTCGGGGGGGGCTTTGTTCCCGAAAATTAGAAGAGGAAAAATTGGGCCGGCGGTGCCTCAGATCGTCTCCTGGGGGAACAGATGAGACCCTCGCTTCTCTCTCGAAGGAGAAACGATTGCAAAGCAATTCAGCTTCTATTGAATATTGCGAAGCGACGAAGGTGAGAAGCCATGTTGAGGAGGAAGAGGAAAAAAGGACTGTGAGACTTCGGTGCGACCGGGAAAAAACGCAAACGAAGGCAGGGGAAAGCTTTCGAAAAGAAACTTCTGAAAAAGATTGAGTGTACAAGCTAAAAGGGCATAGTCATACTTCAGACAAGAGGCCGAGGGACACCCACATTGCCACTTGGGCTCTAAGGAAAGCAATCGAAAGGAGGGGAAGTCTGTAGAATCCTTTTAATCCTCCAAAACAACCTGCGGAAACGGTAAGTATGCCAA
>Ga0179593_1350085_pt1 | contig 10302 bp, 19 predicted proteins | sample CZODoug2_1_08_16_FD_185931 | JGI IMG/M metagenome (GOLD analysis project Ga0179593, IMG submission 185931) | Vadose zone soil fungal communities from Angelo Coast Range Reserve, California, USA - CZODoug2_1_08_16fungal (PacBio error correction) | ecosystem: Environmental > Terrestrial > Soil >...
AGAAAAAGAAATACGGGGTAACGCGGTCAAGTGGTGATACATGGAGAATCTCAAGCAAAGAGAGAGGAGGGAAAAGAAAGAAAACGGTAGTAAATGTGACTGTCTAACAATAGCGCAGAGGAGTGTAGGTCGGGCACTAAATAAGAAAAATGGAAAGTGGTGCGTTAGTATGTGGCACGAGGAGAAAAAGGACGATGAACGAGTGTGGGGAAGGGGGACAGGGAGGAAGGGGCTAAAGCGGAGGAAAAAACACGGGAAGGGTACATATGCAACGAAAATTCGTCACCGAAAAAGAAAGAAGAGGAAGGAGGACACGGAAAAAAGGAAAAAGGAGAGAAAAAAAAGCGAGGAAGGGAGGAAAAAGCGAGGGAACGGGGGGAAATGCAGACTGAGAGGATCTGTGGAAGTACGATAAACGTACGAGGACCGAGAGGGGGAAGGCAAAAGAGAAGGGGTTGGAGGGAAAAGCAGTAATGTTAGAGAGAACAAAAAAGGAGATCCATTTGCTGGACCACTGCACTTCGCTCGAACGGGAAAAGGAAACGTGTTAGGCAGAATGCGGTAGAACAATGTTGGTGGGACGGTCCGCGTCAGACTCTTACTCCAAATACACCGAACAGAGAATGACGTCTCCTCTACCAATAACGGTACACGAGGAAGGCAAGAAGTGGCCGACAATCAAGGGAAAGTTGGGGGGAGGAAAAGGTCGATTCGCAAGTGTAGAAATCCTAAAGTTGCGCCGGTACAGGGGGCTGCAGACAGGTTGGGGGATCAACTGGTACGTGCCAAAACAAGGACAAAAGGCGTTGGTGAAAGAGCTTAGAAGTACGGGAAGACCGGGGGGGGAGGAAAAAAAAAAACGCAAAGGGGGGGAAACATCGGACATGGGTACGACTAAAACTGACAGAAAGTGTCGCCGAAAAAAAGGGACAAGACTCCACCCACCAGTTGGGTGCCCTGAATACAGATGAGTAAGGACAAATAATGCAAGAAACGAGAAAACCAGGAAAGACATAGATTTAGAAACACAACAATACGAGAAAGGGAAGACGGAGGAGAAAAGGGGTCACTAAGACCGGGGTTGAAACATTTTGGTATGACATATCCAGTGGAGGGTGCTACTACTGAAAAGAGATGAAAAACGAGGAAGGATGGGGTGGGATAACCAAAAAGGGGGTGGTTGGGGTAGGGTCGGGGTAACATGGGCAACCCAATGACGGTGAATGGGACGGAAGCGAAAAAGGAACGCGGGCCGATAAAAAAAAGCACAGTGACCGCCGGAGGTTTGCAGCAAGCGGCCACCATGGGGGGAAGACAAAAAGCATAGCAGGACGCACGGACAAAAAAACAAAGGAGAAAAGTAAAATGGGTTATGAGGAAAGGTTTGAAAAAGAAATACATTTTGGTGTCTCGGGAGATGGAGGAAACAAGGACAGAAGCGAGGGGCAGGGTGAGGTGATGGGGGCCGCTGCGCTAAGATAAATTAAAGAGTGAGCAAAAGGAGGGGCAGGAAAAACGGGGAAAAGGAGTAAGGGGGCAGGAGAAATTGTAAGTGTATTTGGAGAGTGAGAAAGAGGGGTGACCGCAGAAAAGGAACGGGCAAAAAAGGGTCAGGAATAGGGGGAAAGAAAAAGGGGGGGAGAAAGAACCAAAACGAAAAAAAAGACTCCTTGGGGCACCCGAAAAAAAGAAAAAGGAGGTCGGGAGTTAAAGGTGATCTAAAAGATGGGGGGAACTAAAGATGCGAAATACTCAACGCGTAAAAATAGAAAGAAAGCAAGTGGGTGCAACAAAGGTCAAAGGGTCGTGGGGATGCATGGAAAAAAAGAGAGGGGACGAAAAGAAAGTTAGGGGTTACAAACAAATAAGAGAGGGTGGACTTACATAATATAAGATCCAACGCGACCGACATCAAAGCGATACGCATAACAAATGGGGAAAAAGGACAGGAACGTCAAAAAGAGAGATATGTAACGATGGAAAGACAAAGACGAACAGGGTCCACCCATTCAACCGGGGGTGGATTCCGAACTTATTTGAAAAGAAAAACAAAAACAATCGTATCAGATCGAACCCTGCAGTAGAGCAACCAAGGAAGAAAAAAGGGAGAAAAAGGAAAAAGTAGAAACAGAAGTTGTGGCAAAAACGCAGTAAAAAAACAGGATAAATGGGACCGGGCCACCATCGAGTTGGGCTGAGGGTGGACAGACACGGTGGGAAGATCTGGACATATTAACGAGGGAGGCAGGGGGGGAGAAAAAGAGGGAGAAAGGGAATCAAGGGGAAGGAAAACAACATGGAAGGGATAAAGTATAGTAAATTTCAGGGTACCCCAAAAAAAAATTGGAAATGGGGCGAAAGGGTGGGGTCTACACGCAAGATGAAGGAATAGAAAAAAGAGGGAAAAACAACGGGGGAAAAAGAAAGGAGAAGGACCAGCATCGGAAAGACAAAAAAGTCGATATGAAGACCAGCAAAGGAGGAGAATGTTCCATGCATGTAATACGAAGGAGTAACCGAAGAGATGGCAAGAAGACGCGGAAAAAGGGAAGCAACCGACGGTAAGATCTAAAAGGAAAAACAAGAAAGAAAAGGCAGACCCGAGTGAACACACGTAAAAAGAGAGGTGCCCCGGGAAAGTGGCGGGGGGGGACAAAAAAAAGGGATAATAGGGGAATTAAAAAAAAGAAGGCTTCACGTCTGTCGGCCGAAGTTCATTAGAAAAAGAAGATCCGGTGCAAAAAAAGGGATCCGGCTAGAAGGAGAGTGTCGGCCACAATTAATAGAAGAGGGGTGTGGGGAAGCGCGAACCAAGGGTTAAAAGTAAAGAGCAGTGATATCGGAAGGGGAAGTCGACCGGGCTTTGAAGTGGCTGGTAGGGGGGGACAAAAAGGGTTACAGGATAGTTGTAAAAAGGGAGAGGGAGAACGGGATGGGGGAAACAAAAAAATGTGAGTCGTATAAAAGGTGAAGAGGACACAAAAAAACCCAAAAAAAAAGGGGCGAGCAAACAAAAAAAGGAGGTGCGAAATGTATTGGGATATACAGAACTAAAGGAAAACCAGAACGCAAAGGAAGGGAAGAATGGGGAGCGATCAGGATATTTGAAGGTTTGCAAGAAGCGCCGAAGAAACCAACAAAAAGGTCCGCTGGCAAAAGAAAGAGGAACAAAGAAGGAGAAGGACGAAAACTAGAGGGGGGGGGAATGGAAGCGTAAAGTCCTTAGGCTCAAAGTCAACCCTGAAGGGCTACAGAAGGTAGACAGGGAAAAAGCGAGGCAGAAAAAAAAGGGGTCATAGGATAGAAAAGGGACAGAACGAGGAAAAGGAAGAAAAGGGGGGAAAAAGGAAAAGAAGAGGTGATAGAGAGGAGGAAAAAGGTACTGTGAAAGGGAATCTAAAGGAAGCAAAAGAAAAGATAAGAGTACAAAGGAGACAAAAGAAGAGAAAAAGGCGAGGGAGCGAGAGCGACTGAATGAATCAAAAGAAGGAAGTTGGACGGTTGAACAACTGCTAAGTGAGAGGCGCAAAAAGGAAAACACAATTCAAAATCTAGATCGGCCTGGAGACAAGACTTTTCCACAATTTGGAAAGAAACAGGTCAATGGGAAGGTGGGACAAATGACAGAGTGCGACAGAGTGTATGTTGATGAGCACAAGTCCGTTTAGGGGATTCCGACCAGGTTTTTTTGTTTACGTCTGGGAAAAAGAATACCACAGAAGGAAAAGTGAGAATCACAGCGCCCAAAGTTCAGAAGGCAAAGGGACAATCAGGGAAACGGGCATGAGAGCCGAGAAAATGATTTCAGGTCCAGTGTTCACTTTATAAGTCAAAAATAAAAACAAAAGGGGTGGGAAAACCACGACACAGTTACTTAGGGAGGATAGATGGGGAGGGAGGAGACAAAATGAAGGTAAAGCGAGCCGGGTTAATAAGAAATGAGGAAATAGGACGGAATTCGACGACACAAAAACGGCATGAGAAAAGCCGGGGTTGAGTCAGGAGGGGGGGAAAGAAGGAAGAAAAAAGAAACGGGGGGGGCAACTTTACTGACAATTGTTGTGTGGGCTGGGGGGTACCTGAAACGCGAAAGGTGTACACGGGCGGGGGGGTGCCCGCGTCAGATAGATGGAGCACGCTTCAACAACAGCGCACTTTGCCAAGGTGGGGAGAATTGGAAAAAAAGAAAAACGATAAAATAAAGCAAGTACGCACAGGAATCTAAAATACGTACAAAAAGGAGTGCAACCAAAAAAATTGGGAGCAGAAAGAAAGGAACACCGGGGCCTTCCCGGGAGGGATGGAGGGAAAAGGCAGGAATGAAATAATGGTGCGAGATAGTGGTGGGCCTAGGAAGGCCCTCAAAGAAAGATAAGCGGGGGCAGTCAGGCAAAAACGGAATGCCCGCCATCAAAAAAAATCCACTAATCAGGATGACAGGGAGCCTCTGACTACGGCCGAACCATCCAAAAAAGGAACAGGGGACCAGTAAAAGTACAAAAACTTTCGGAACATAGGTACCTGCCGCAAAAAAAGGGAAAAAGAATGGTTGGGCCAAAGAATGGGTAATAACGAAAGAAGACCGGGGAAAGAGGGAGAGCGTTCAAGCAAAGGAACACCGCAGCTTTACCTGACATTCGAGAATCTGAAAAAACTCAAAGACAACAACTTATGGGTAGAAAAAGAGGTGGTTAATGAGAGGTGTTGAAAAAGTAAAGATCTTGCGATGAAAAAAAACTGTCGTCAGGATAAGGGAAAAACCGAAATGTTGTTAGAAGGTGGAGTTGTATTAAAAAACGTGGAGCCAGAGGTTCAGGGGGAATATTGGGAAAAGAAAGATAATGAGCCTGTGCTTCAACAGGAAAGGAAAAAGAAGAAGGGGAGAAAAAGTGGGGTCATAACCCACGAGTGTGAGACCTGCGGTGAAGTGTACGAATGGTGCTGGACAATAAATACTTGGGTATGGGGAGCGCACAGAGTAGACGGCCCCGGATTCCAGGGAAGAGTAGCATCAAATCTGGACCATCGGTTCCACAGGAAAAGGCGGGAGTGAAGAGAAGCGGGGGGGGGTGAAGGGTTGGCTGGTGAAGCCGAAGGGAAAAAGAATAACCCGTGATGAATGTACGTTTTCCTTGGGGTCCCGGTGTGTTCCAAAGAGGGGGAAAAAAAAAAGGGGGGGAAAAAGGGGGGGATGGAAGACTTTTGTCAAGCCGGCAAAAAAAAAAAAAGGTTAAAATCGGGACGGTTGGGGGGAACTATACGAAAGAGGAAGGGAAATGGAAGAACAGAATTCCATGAAGGTACCAACAAGGTGGTGGGGTCGGCATAGAAACAGTTCAAGTGGCACTTGAAAACGGAAGAAGGGGGCAAAAGGGAAAGGTGGGGACCATCATTTTCCTACGACGCGGTAAGAAGCCAGGTGTGAAACAAGGTTTTGAAGAGAATTAAAGACTGGAAAGAAAATCTGGTTCGTGTTAACACGGGAGGGGGAAGACATGAGGGAGGGGGGGGGGTATGAAAAGTTGGGGCGGGATTCCACCAATTGCAGATGCTGAAGAAGGAAAGCGGAAAAAAACGAACGGGCAGCAAAGGACCCACATTGCAAAAGAGGGGGAGGGGGAGGGAAAACAGACCAAGTGGGGGGGAAAGGCCAAAAAGAAACAAAATTTGGGGGGAATGGCGGGAAGTCGCAAAAAAAAATTTCGCCGACACGGAGGGCAGGGAGAGTTGGGAAAAGGCAGGGCCGGGGCTAAAAATTTCTGACGTGATCCACGAAAAGGCGAAAAATTCGTAAGTGACGCAAGACCCAGGGGTTTTGGCAAACGGAAGTGGAAGGTGGGTCTACGATCAAAACGGAAAGGGAGGAAGCCCGGGTCTCTTGGAATGTCTTACAAAAGGGGGCAAGGGGAGGAAGAAAAAAAGGACCTTCCTGGGAAAAAGATCCAAAAGTACCTTTGGGTGGAACCAGAAATATACATTGGCAATCCGCCGTCTTTTTGGGGGGCATCCAAAACCGGGGGAAAAAACGAGAAAAGACAATAAGATTGGGGTCGTTAACGAAAAAGAAAACTACCAACAGAGGGAATTGGGGAAGTCGAAAGGGACAAGCCAGAGGCAAGGGAAGATGGAGGGATGACTGAAGAGAGGGTTGGGGGAAACAGTAAAATACATACAACAGATCTGTGTGAAAACAGAGGGAGAGCACTGTGAGGGGGAGCAAACCGGTACCGAAAAAGGCAGCGAAAAAGGACCTACACTCCGTGTGGGGGGAAGTTGTTTTTTTGGGGGACAGCCAGAAGGACTAGGAGTAAAGAGGATACACGAAAAAGGCTATGGGGGGATAAACAAACTGCTGAAGTGTGTGACAACAAGGGCAGGAAGCTGTAGACAAACAGGCTTAAAAGATTGAGTGGGTCGGGGAAAAAGAAAAAGGCGCCCTGTGTCCGAAGTGATAAAGAAGCAGAAGGGGAATAAATGGGGGAAAGAGATGGGTAGGTACTAGGAAGCGGGTTAGGAAGAGCTCAATGGAATTGGAGATCGGGGGGGGAAAAGGACACCCAAGCAACGCGAGGGGGGAGGACATGGGGGGTGGCCCCGCAGGATTGACGTGAATCGGGGAAAGGAAGATAAAAAAACGAGGAAGAAAAAACAGAGTTGAGGAGAAGACATAAGATTCTCCAGCAAAGAAAAGAAAACTAAAGACAAGGGAAGAAAATAAAGGAGCGGGCCCGAAAAGATCGATAAGAAAGGCGCTTTGCTCCTGGTGATGGCAGAGAGTAACCGGAAAAAAAGTCGCCAAAAAAAGAAAGAAGTAAATATCAGAACCATACAAGAGGTGACACAACAAAAAAAGGGGGCAACGGAAGTGGCTGGCAAAAAGGACGAGTAGGAAAAAAAAATGGAGTGTCAGACCTCCAAGAAAGGATAAATCAAAAGGGGGAAAAAAGGGGACAAACAAAGAACGGAATCCAAATGAAGGGCGTGCCCTTTCGGGTCCGTAAACCAGAATGATGCGTTTAAAATCAACGTACAAAGTATTAGGAAAGGGGAGGGGGGGGAAAAACAGTGGGAAAAGTAACAAACGACAGGGCGTGCAAGAAATTGAAGAGGCAAACTTGGGGTTTCCACCCAAGCAGCTGTGGGATTCTTTTAAAGTGCAGAGACGGGGGGACGACATAAGAGGGAGGAAAGAAGAAAGAGAGACAAGGGGTGGTCAAGTCCACAAGGTAAGTAAATCGGTCCACGGAAGGAGAGAAGGGAATGCATGGGGGAAGCGGCAGGAGAGGAGGAACAAAGGGGAGAAAATGGTCAAATGAGAATCCACTATGACACACGAACCACGCACCAGTTGCAGAGGGGATCTACCGCAATCCGCCATGGAAAAACAAAGACGCCGGACGACCGCTCCGGTGAGCCAAACCGAAAAAATTCCCAAGGGAACCGTCAAAATCTGTGGCAGAGGAGGAAAAGGGGGGAAAACCAATGGGCACAAGGGGTGGAAGAGAATTGAGAAGACGCGAAGAAGCACCAACGTGGTTAAAAAACTTTTAAAAAAACGTTCTCAGATCCAGCAGGTGGAAAGATCGGCCAGAACAGGTGTCGCCAGAAAGGAAGAAGGAGGAGAAAAAAAAGAGAAGAGAAATCACAGAAGGAAGGGAAATCGGGTTCAGGTCCAGTCCCTGACTCTAAAAGAAAAGGGGGGAAAACGGCAAACCCCTGAAACGATTTCAAGACCATCGTAAGGGCAAAAGAGGGTCAAAACAGGAAAGGGGCAGAAAAAGCGGAAAAAGGAATTACTTTACACAAGACACCACAAAGTGGGGGGATGCCATTTGGTAATTGAGAAGAGACTCTGGAAAAACTTTTCAGAGTAAAAAAAAGAGGGGGGAAAAAAGGAAAAAAGGGGAAATGGGGTAAAAGGGGGGAAGTGGCACTCAAGTCAAAAACGCTTTCCAAGAAAATTTGGACCACTTGACTTTTGAAAACGGGAGGAAATCAGCACAAAAGACGCGAATGGGGGGAAGACTGAAAAAAGACGCCAAACAGGGGGAAAGGCTTAACCTAACAAGCGAAAAACTCCGGGGATCATGTGGGAGCGCGAAATTGAAATCGGAATATGCGGCGGGGGCGCACGAAGAAAACAAATAAAAATCTTGCAAAAACCCGTCAAAAGAGCAGTCCAAGATCACCGCCCTTGGCATCGAAACTAGAAAAGGGCCCAGGGAAAGCAGAGGAACCCCTCTTCCTCCTTGGAACCAGCAGTCGAAAAGGTAAAAGTCTTCGTTTCAAGATGACTGAAATTGCAAGGGTCAAAAAAAAGCAAAAGACATTGGAAAAGGAAAAAAGGAAAAAAAAAAAACATGGGGGGGGGGGAAAGGATAAGGGCCCCTCCGGGTGTCATAAACTTGCGAAAAATGATCTAAGACTCAAAAAACACCGCGCGTACCGAAGAATCTCCGCAAACAACAATGTTGTATTGAGAGAGATGGAAAGACCAAGGAACCGGTTGTGGGAGGCGAGGGACAAAAGAAATCGAAAATTACCATGAAGTTACCAGGGAGAAGTACACAAGGGGGGGGAGGGACACTGGGGGGGAGGGAAATGGGATTGCGTTGGGGGAAAAAACCCGGGCAGTTACTATGGAACGAATAGGTTTACGTGGGGATGGAAAAAGGCCGGAAGGTACCCGGAAGCCGAAACTTATAAGAAAAACTGAAGCACCCAAATGCGGGGGACCCCGCGGGAAATGGACACAAGAAGGCGGTGAATAGGGGGGTTTTAGGGAATCGCTCGCGCGAAATAAGTACGATGTCAAAAAAGAGCGACTTTATACCAGAAGTCACCCCGGGGAAGGAAAAAAAATGACAAAACGGAAAGCGTTGCCAAGGGGGGGGCGGACGGGGGGGACCAGGGGAGGGGAAAAAAAACCTAAGTAGACGGGAAATGGTGTAAAAAGCGACAAACTTTGGGTCTCGACGTGAAACAAACGTCAAGTGGCAAAAATTGGAAAAGTTGAAGCTTAACGCACGGCGGGGCACAAGGCAAAAACCAAACGCAGTTGGTACAAGGGAATGGAAACGATCTCTGGAACACTGGCAGAAAGTGCCGCAAGCGGAAGAATAAAACAATGACGCCCAAACCAGGTGGGGGGGGTCCAAAAAGGAAAAAAAAAACCGTCTATTGGTTTCAAAGTTTGTGCAAAGATCGCCAACGACCCGGGAAAAGCTTTGACCGACGGAAGGGGCGGGGAGAAATACAGAAAAAGCAGGGGGGCAAAAAAAAGTTTGAGAGAAGCAAGGAAGGTGGACCTGAAAATCGATGTAGGGACCGGCAGACAGGCGGGGGGGGTAAGGAAGGGGGGGGGGCGGGGAAGAAAAAAGGCAGGGCGCTGAAGACACGAAGCCAAAGGGGGGCGGCGTAAAAAACGCAAAAAAAAAAAGGTGAAAGAGCGAGTTGGCCCGGGGACACGGGACAAAAGTTGGGAAAGTTCCCGCCCGACAAGATTTTTGGATCGGGAAGGTTCACGCCACGACCCGGAAAAAGGCCGGGGAGGGGGGGGGGGGGGGGGGTGTGGTTAATCTCTGCGGTTTCAACTGGGGGACCGAACGCGGAGAGCCGAACATTCCGCCAAAATTTGAAAAGGGCAGGGGGGACGGCTGTGAAAGGAGCATCCCCTACCTCAGGGGGTAGCCCGGATGGAAAAAGGGGAACTGGTGTCGGGGTCGTTTGAAGCGTGAATCAAGTAACCAGGAAGGGGTACGATGGAAAACAGTTAAAAGAATCAAAAAAGCGGCAGTGGGGGGTAAAACCAAGAAAAGATGAAAATCTGGGGGAAAGGGGCAAGGAAGGTCTGTAGGTCTAACAAAAGCAAGATAAAATGGTTCGCCCAAAAGCAGGAAGAAGGAAATGGTGCAGGTACGCCGAATAAAAGAATCAAAGCCGGGGGACCGGGTGGGCAATCGAAGGACAGTCAATGGTTGGAGGGGAAATATTTTTTTACGAAGAAAAGCGGGGGAAACATAATAACTGATCCTGCGGGGGAAGCCCCGGAAAGCAAGTGGCTGAAAAACAGTGGGCGGGTGGTGTGGCCAACCGCCACAGGGTCCGGGCCAGACTATGTGAGCGGTGGTGAGACGGGGAAGAGAACTGGGCGGATGGGTTCTGGAAGTTGGAAGGTAATCGGCGCTTTTTCAAAATTATGGGCGGGGGAAGTAATGGAAAATATATGTTACCGGAAAAAAGGGGGGGGGGGAAAACAGCACGGAATAGGGGGGGGGCAAAACTTTGGGACGAGAGCCTGGA
>Ga0179593_1420345_pt1 | contig 10302 bp, 12 predicted proteins | sample CZODoug2_1_08_16_FD_185931 | JGI IMG/M metagenome (GOLD analysis project Ga0179593, IMG submission 185931) | Vadose zone soil fungal communities from Angelo Coast Range Reserve, California, USA - CZODoug2_1_08_16fungal (PacBio error correction) | ecosystem: Environmental > Terrestrial > Soil >...
GCTAGGACCTTCAACAAAACACGCTCGGGGTCTCCTTATCAATGGGGGGGACTACAGGTAGAAAGGGGGATTTGCGATGTCCCTGAGAGATAAGGCAACGTCATCTCAAAAGAAATCCTTTCATGGTTGTCTCAGAGGGTCGCGCGAAAAACGAGCAACGTCAAACAAGAGCGAATGGTCGTTCGAAGAAAAGGTGCGAACACTCTGCAGCTGGACGTGGACGGAAATCGATGGAAACAGCGGATGACTGTAGTAACACTGGGAAAATGGTTCCCACAATCTTTGCTGGGGAAAGCAGTTCCAGACAACCGACAAAACATCAGAGAGCCATTTCCTGCAACATATGAAGATGCGGAAAAAACTACCTCCCGGCGACATTACACCGGGCGAAGAAAAATTGAAGAAAGATTTCAGGACATGAGCCTCCTCGAGAAGATCAATCAGAAGCCGGAGGTTGGCTCACGCCGGATTTCGGAATCTCATCGCCAAAACTAGGGCCCGCCGCGGGGGAGTGAAAAAAAAAACTCAAGGGCGGCGGATTGGTGCATCTGAGAATACAGTACAGAGCGGCCAGCGCACCACCATTAGAGCAAAAGCGCCGCTTGGAGGGGGGGAACCTAAATGGACATTAGTTAAAATAATAGAGCCCACAAAACAAATGTAACGGGATGTCAATCACTCAAGGGAAAAGTGGTTTGGCATCTACCAGCCCGGCATAGGGACTCAATGAAGAGGGAAGGCAGATGGTCCCAATCCAAAGGGGTCGAAAAAACCGAAACCGGGGGGTTCCTTGTAACCCAAAGATTTACGTTTTAAAAATGACCGGCAGAAAGCACCACCCCCGAAGTGTGGGAACAGGGAACGCCAAAAGTGGTGCTTATGCGGCGCGGGGATGAGCAGTGGACGCAAACAAAGGGGGGTTCCAAGCTGTGAAGGAATACGAGTAAAAAGGGTGGGGGTTGGACCCGCCCATTAAGGAATATAAGGGTTAGGTTCCTAAGCCTGTTAGTAAACTGAGGAAAAGTGACGCTTAATATAAAAGACATTCACCCTTATTGGAAACTTGAAAGATTATCTGAACTCCAGTAACAAATCAGGGAAAACCGACAAAATTGGGAGGGTCTGGGGAGGGGGGCGGTCTACAACGGGAGTGGGGGGGGGGGTTGCCCGCGGATCCAAAGGGCAGGGTATGGTGGGCAGGGGGCAGGGTGAGTGTGTTAGGAAAACCGACTAGGCACTAAGTTCCACGGTAAGGAGACCGTCTAACCCTTCCGGACGGGGTGGGGGAATATAGGGTCTTTTGGTGGAACTCTCAGAAGAGAAAAAAAGGTAATAGAAAAGGGGTGGATGATGGTGGGCTAAACGAGGAAAAAGGGGGTCAAACACCGACAGAAATGCTCTCCTAGTTTTCCAAGGCGGGGGAAAGACTAAAACGGAACGTCCGCAACGACACAGACCAAAGAAAGGGAGCAGCAGGCAAAACCAGAAAGCTGAAGGTTGACCTACCTAGCAACGCCAGTTATGGGGAGACGCTAATTGAAGTGGGACTCGAGGAACGGTTGAAGACGTAAAGTAATGAAAAACCGAGTAGTGCCAACAAGCGCGCAGCAACCACAGAAAAAATGGGGACAATAAACATTCACACGGGGGGGCGCTTAAGAACCTCCGAAACTCACTGAACGATGATTTAAAGGCCGTCAAGGCGCCAAAGTGCAAACCCCGGTGGGGACCGGATCTAATGATCTTCGGTGGGGACCGGGGCCCATGGGGGGGGGAGAAATTTGTAAGGGCTCGAAGCGAATTTCAACCAACATGAAAAGAAAAAACAATTAGGAAAAATCCTATGAGGAAAAGAAACAACATTTCAAGAAGGATGGGGATCCAGCACTAGTAGCACCTCTGGAAAGAAAATTCCGGTCGCATGGTGCGGGCGGACGAATTTAGTGCAGTTGGTGGGTGATCAAGGATATCACACCGGAGGGGGACGTAAGGTTCGGAAAAAGTTGGAAGGAACGGGCTAAAAAGATCCGTACAACGGGAGGAAAAGATAGGACCAGACGAAATCGACCTCTTCTTATCTCGGAGAGGAAAATCGTGATGGGTGAAAAGGGTTTGGAAGGGAGATCCCGCTGCAGAGCCACGCATTGTCTTCTTCAGTTTCATCGAATATTGCCTTCAAGGGGGGGGGGACTGGACCCGGATCGTACGAATCTTTTTGGAAAAGGGTTTAGGGGGGGTCGTCAATAAGGAAATCGGTCAGGCGAAAAAGGTGAGTGAGATATTAGATTCAGAGAAAAAAAAGGACGCTCGGGGGAAAAACGGCCCCCATTTACCAATAGACAAGGGGGAAGGGGATCTTTGCTGCGCAGGTAATTGTACCCGAGGGGGATCTCTCTAACAAAAGGAGTAAATATATATGAGACCGAGACTTGGTGAGCTACTCAGAAAATGACGTAAAAAAAAAAAAAAGAGGAAGACTTGGGTGTACAGGCAAAAAATTTTTCGAGAGTTGAAGGGTTGTATACAGGGAGGAGTCAAAGCAACTAAACTATGCAGGAAGTCAAGGAAAGGAAGATTCGTATTTACTTGCAGGGCCTAAAGAACCGGGTCTAACACGAATACCCCCTGACTCAGCTTTGGAATGGCATGGTTCCTCATCCTTCTGAATGACACTAAACGTGAAACTGGATCAAAAAGTGGCGTGGAAAGAGCTCGACCAGCGCACGGTTTAACCCATAACCCGTGGGGTAAGACTAGATGGAAGAAAAGAGCGTCGAAAAAGCTTGAAGGGAGGGACGGCAGTGGAATTAAGGGGAAAATCTTTAGGGAAGGATAAAAGCCACTTGTCGAAAAAACTAAAAGTTCGACGCCTGGGGGGGCAAATTGCCTAGAGCACAGAAACAAAAAAGCCGTAGAAAGAAAAAAAAGAGGCGGAGAGAGTCCACTTAGAAAATTAATGCACCGGTGTGGTGGGGGGGGGGGGGAGGGAAACAAAGGCGGCCTGCCCTATTGGAGGTCGCCTATCAATAAGGTAATGGCTGTGAAAAGGAAGTGATTTATTGGAGGTTTGTGACGGGGTGGGCAGTAGGCCACGGGGGGAATAGGATCGGGGAACCGCGGCGGGAAAAGACGTGAACTTGGATGTACACCTCGGAATATCGAAAAGGGGCAGCGGGGGGTCCAGACATTTCAAAAGGGGTCTGGAAAATGGGTTGGTTGAGCGAGGGAGAAAAATCGTCATCATTGCGTTCGGACTAAAGAAGGGTGGGGGGGGTATTTTGACTTTTTCTGGTTGGAGGCAATCTACGGAAACAGAAAATGGAAATTCTAATGGTCGGGGGGCCATAAGGAGGGGGAACTTTAAACGCGAGGAATACAAAGCATTCACGGGCAAAGGCATGGGCGTTTGAGGGCACAGGTGTATAGCTTTGAATGGGTTTGGGGGGGCTAACCCGCACCGGACGATAAATGTGACCATGGTGTGGGGGTGACCAGTTCCTGGAGATCAAACGGAGGAAAAAGGCGAGCAAGGTAAAGATGAGTGGAAAGTTGAGTGTTGGTCGAAACTCTCCCAGGATAAAGGGTGAAAATAGGTGGGGGAGGGCAAAAAAAACAGCCGAGGAAATGAAACGGGGAATGTGGCTGACGGCAGGACTCAGGGGGGGGATTCTTGGGTATTTTGAGGGAGCGTGAGGGGAAACTAACTAAACTGGAAGAAAATGCGCAGAAAAACAGGGGATAACAAGTGAAAACAAGACGGGTTAGACAACAATAAACGGACTGTACCTTGGATTTGGGGGTAGTTGTTCGGAGAAAAATGTACAGGTCTTTACCAGGGGGAAAGTTAAAGGGGTGGTCTTTATGAGCGGGAGGAGTAATTGAGAAGCGGGAGTCGAAAAGAAAAACGAAAAGGGGGAGAGATTGATGTCACTTTCAATCACAAAGAAGGGGGGTTGGCAAAAAAGGGAAATTAGATCAAAAACTGCTATTTTTGTAGGGCAAGCACTAGAAGAAGCGACATCGCACCTTTGGAGGAAAAGGTAACTCGGGGAGGGGGGGGGGGGGGGGCAATTGGTGAGCCGAAGTCCTTTACAGAGATACCCCGGAAAAAAAAAACTTGGGGGGGGGGGGGACAGTCAATCCACTGGGAGGGGGGACGACGGGTGGGGGGGAAACCAAGTCTGATCAATTAGTCGGGGGATGAGAGGAAGGGAAGATGGGGTAATAATCCAACATGAAAATTGTCTGTAGGGGAAATGACTTTGTGGGGACTAGTTGAGATAATTTCGGGGCGAAAACAGGGAAGCTTAAAAAGGAGCGGTAATGTTGGTGATAGGCTAAGGGGCTAGAACCGTTCACATAAAAAACGCCAAGTTTACGGGGTGGGTAAGAAATGGCGGGTCCAGTAAGGGAGGGGCCTTTCTCGCGGGGGTTCGAAGACCAGCGGCTACAAACTCTTTTCTTGGATGACGGGGGAGGGGCGAGGAAATTGCACGGAAAGAACGCTTGTCCATTTGGGACTGAAGGGGCATTTTGGCAGGAAGGGAGGTTGGCCGAGGAAAAGATGCGCGATTTGCTCGAAGCGATAAAATTTGGGACGACAAGGGTGTAGTCGAGGTCTGGGGTGTCGGTGGGATTTAGGGGCTAAGAAAAATAGTGTCTGACGAAGGATTCCAAAATAAGTTGAACAGGGGGAAAAGGAATTTAGGGGGGGATCGATTTTAGGGGAAAAAGGTCAAGCAAAAAGCGTTCGGAAAAGTGGGTTAAAGGATCGAGCAGTCGGATGGCGTGGTTGAACCACGCGAATTTCCGGATGGCGCAAAAGAGAGGTATAAAAAGGAAAGACAAAAAGGATGGCTTGGACGTCGGATGCCAGGTGAGGAGAACTCATGGAAGTGGGAAATCACAACAGTTAGAACTGCTACCAGGGGAGGGTGGCTAGGGGGATACAAGGGTGTGACTTGGGGGATTCTACGGCCGAGGGATCAAAAACAAGGATTATTATTAACAAATGGATATTAGGGAAACGATTAAAAGTGCAAACAATTGCGATGTGGCATCCTCTATGCCTGGAAGGAATTACAAATTTGGGGTGTTTCTGACATGCTTATCCTTACAGGCGAACAACGGCAGGGGGAAGAGTTACCACTGACTTTTCTCCACTTGAAGAAACTGGCAAGAGCTTAACAAAGAGGTAGGGTGGAAAGGGTAGAAGAGACTTGAGCACCCTCTTTCATAGGATGGAGTCTAAAGCCCTGACCAAGGAGGAGCAGAAATGAGTCCTTGTATATCAGAGGGACCGTAACCATAATGGAGGTAAATGGTACAGATCCAACTGACAAGACTCTAATCCAAGACAAAATTCTCGGGGGAAAGTGAAAACCTCCGCCTCATCACATTCAAAAAGGCCAGGTGGGGCTAGGTCTTTGTGGTAGTGGGGTGTTGGGGGGGGGTTGTTGGGGGTTCCGTGGAGTGGTTGGAAACTTTCCAAAGCCACCAGTAGGAGGTGGTGACCGAAAAAGGCATACAAAAACGCTCAAAAGTATTTTTACGAAGAGGGAGCTGAATAGGTAGGCCAATGAAAAGACTCTCATGACAAGAGATGTGTCCGGGAGAAAAAAAAAAGCAACGATTGGCGTGTAGTAGGGAATCTTCGATAAGCCCGGGAGACGTCAACCCAAAATTCAAGGATTCAGTGAAATAAAAAAGTTGCGAATTTCGTAGTGACTAATAGAGCCAAGACACAGTCAAATTCATGGGGAAGAAAGAGGGGGAATGGGTCAAGTCGATAAAAATCCTATGCTCTAATGAAGAGTGGGGGGAAAGACAAGGGGGCAAAAGAAAGGTCTAAACCGACGAACAAACTGGGTGAAGGAAAACCCACAAGATGAAGGTTGCAAGGGACTAAGCAAAAACCCCTCCTAGTGGGAACGGGGGTCAAGGAAAATGGGGAGGGATAATTGAATGAGAGTGAAGGCAAAAAATGGAGAAAAAGGTAGTGGAAACCGGAGGAGGGGCATGCAGAGGGCAAAAGTGGGGATGCAATAACAGAAAGGGGAGAGTCCTTAAGGGGGGAGCTGGAAGAAGAAGGCGGCCGGCAAAGTGAAAAAGAAAATCAATTCTACGTGGTCACGACTGAAAAGGGACTCAATAACCATGATTAAAGGATGGTGACAATAAGTAAAGAAAAGGGGAAGAGCAGGGCATTGGGAAAAAAAAGGGGAGTTGGAAAAACTGTATGGGGGGGGGGGTTTGGGGGGGGGGGGAAAGAGGGTCGCACCAGGAAGCATGTTTTGAGTCGGGGGGTAAAAAAGACGCCATATCCCGAAAGAAAGGACCGGATGTCCAAGGAAAAAAAGGAATTGAAGGGGGGCAAAGGGATCTCTTAGATTTTGTGGGGGAGGTCAAAAAGAGAACGAGAAAAAAGGGATAAGTGAGGGGCTAAAATAAGAAAACGGTACCATAAGAAAAATGCTGCAAAGATTTCCAGGGGTCTGGAAAGAAAAAGAAACCAGCTAAAAAAAAAAAAGGGAAAAAAGCCTCTGCCTGGGAGGGCGCATCAAAACCATCACATGCCGGGAAATGGGGGGAACTACCTCGCCAAAAGAAAAATGAGAAGACTATAATGGATGGGGGACTAGGGAGGAAAGGGGGCGAATCGGACCGCACTCAATCGAACAGGAGGGGAAAAAGCTAGTCGAGTCAACGCCTATGAAAACAGAAAAATAAAATCACAAAAAAAGCGGGCTCGGGTTGGCGATTAGGGAAGGCCAGGCCAAACAATCCGATTAGGTCGTCTCATCCTGTAAACAGAAGGGCCAAAAAAGGTAGAAGACCCGTATTGAAGGGAAAAGGAAAGAGAGGAGATGAGATTGACCGGCGGAGGTTGTGAAAGTTTGGAAGGACACGTTTCTCAAGGGGGGATTGGGCTCTACGCTCAGGAAAAAAGGGGGGGAAGGGAGCAACCACGTCGGGCAAATCCTCATAGGAGGGCCTGACGACTCACGAAGAAGGAGGGAAGGAGAATAAATCTAGAAGGAGAAGGCCTATTTAGATACGGCATTCCGAATCTTGAATTTTACTGGAAGAAGGAAGACGATTGGGGGGGGGGGTGCACTGGGAAGGGTTGCTACCTTCGGGACATTCGGTCACCAGGAAGTTTCCTCGAAAAAAAGGGGAGGGGGAACGACGGGCGGGAGGCCGCAATAAAGGAGTACACGCAGAAAAAAAGTAATCTCAAAAAATCTCCAGGAGCAAAGGTGAGGAGGGTATGCAGAATTAAAAAAAGAGGGGGGGGGGAAACCGTTTCCGGCAGGGGGAGAGGCACTCGAGACAAAAAACAAAAAGTGGTGGTATAGATAAGGGGGCACAGGGTCGGAGACTAGTCTGAGGGAAAAAGGGTAAGGAAAGGGGATCAGTGAAACGAAAAAGGGGAGCGTGGATTCTACCAGGAAGGCATCAGGAAATGTCAAGGCAGAAATTTAAGGGAGGATCTGGGTCGGGCTGAGGAAAAATAAAAGTGAAAAAGATGTCGCGAAAAAATAAAAGCGGACTTAAAAAAAAAAATTTCCAAAAAGTCAGTGTCGCGAAGGGTTAGAGTATCAGAAAGAATCGCCAGGATAGGGGGGGGATCTCTCACACAACCAGGGGGGAGGAGGGGAAATAATATAAAACCGCGGGAAATTTAAACGGCAATTGTGCAGGAAAAAAAAGAGGGAAAAAGAACAGATTGGGGGAGGGGGACCTTGGAAAAGGGGGTTGTTTGAACGCTCCTTTTTCTGATAGGGGGGGAGGGAAAGGTGTTGACGAGGGGAAGGGGCAGACAAAGATGCCGCCTTACATTGGGTCTCCTGGAAAAAAAAAGGGTACCGGGGGCTGCCGGGGGAATCCACCCGAGAAAAACAATGATGGACGCGCAATTGTGCAGGGTGGGTAAGGAAGAGCTGTCGATGACAGGGGACGGAAAGACGGGTTCGAAGAAAAATGCGTGGGGCGGGCCGCTTCAAATAGCCCTTTACGGGGGAAAAAGTGAACAAAAAGACCTAAAATCGTTTTAAGATAAGATCCTGTATGCAGACTGGGCTTCTGTCCGGAAGTTTTGGGGAGGGCGAGTGAGTACGTTTGTGGAGCCGAATCACTTCTCGGGGGGGAAACTTTTCTAATTAAAAGAAGGGGGTGGAGGAAGGGGACCATTAAAAGAAAACGAAAGGGGGAAGCCATCGTAGCGAGAAATTCCACTGCGAGGAGGGGAGGAGAGACAAGAGAGGGGGGAGGGACTTGATACCGGGGGGATGTGGGACGACCCAGCCTTTGGGAAAATGTTCGGAAAGGAAGTGCCTTGATGATGGATTGGCCGAACGGGATGTTGTGATCCAAGGAAAAAGGGGTTGCCAAGGAGACTCAAAAAAAAGTACGGGAGGGAAAAGGGGGCGGGACAAACGACGGAAGAAGAATCGGAGGAAGACACTTTCGGGGTTTCCTGGCCATTTGTTGGGAAAAAGGAGGCTACTTACGAAAAGAGGGGACAATGGGAGAGGCTGCCTAACGACAAAGGGAGAGGGGGGGTTGTTTGATTTTGAGGGGAGCAAAGTCGACTCATCGCGAGGAGTATGGAAAGAATCGACGGTTTCAAGGGGGAAAGACGGGACCAGAATTGAAGTCAACTGCAGAGAGGGAAATAAAAAAACGACAATGCATGAAAAACTACCTCAGGTCGTGGGGAGGGGAGTCAAAGGGTATTCTGATTTGTGGTTTTTTGCACTGTAAGAAACCTCCTCTTGCTGGGGAACGTTTGGGTTTTTGGGGGGGGCGACTTTCGGTTCATCAAACGACTGCACAGAGGAGGGGGGAGGACAGTCTCTGGGCAGTTACGGCGTTCTTGAAACAAAGAACCTGTGATATTACCGTTTCGCGGGGTCGGGGGGGCATTTACCCACCAACGGACGAGGACTCTTTGCCAGCCCTGAATTATTGGGTGTCGGGGGACATCATAGGTACATCTTCAATCCTTCGGCAAATAGGGGAGAGGGCGGGGCTTGGGGGAATCAAAAACTTCCAAAGAGGGAGCTGGGCACTATTTCCACAAAAAGAAAAAGGGGTAAAAAAACACAGGCCGAACTCGTTGAATTTTATTTTGGGGAAAAAAAAAGGGAGGGGGGGGGGGGCGAAGTAAAAGATCAAAAGTCAGTAAGCAAGGGGGGGGAGTCAAAGAAACTGTCCTCCTGGAATAGGAAGGAGAACGGCGTCGAAAAAAAACTTGGTTATCCGTGGAGGGGGGGGAAAGGGGGGGCATCACTCAGCAATCCTGGTTGTGGAAAACGGGCATCCTAAAGGGAAAAAAAATCCTTTTTGGAGCCTAGGAAACGATCAAACAATGCTCCATTCACCAATTGGGGACTTAAAAATCTGGAGGGGTTGTGATGCAGAACGTTCAATTGAAAACTTAAATCTGGGGGGGGTTGTAAAAAGGAACAAGCGGTTCTGACTGTGTGAGGTTTGGAAAAAAGATGCTTAAAAGAGGGGATATGGCAGGGGGACTTGGTTATATGTCATGAAATTCAGGAGGGATTGGAAATGGGGACCATGAAGGGGGGGTCTTCTGGGGGAAAAAAAAGTATTCGAGGATGGGCGAACTCGGGCTCAGGGCCTGGGAGGAGTGAGGGAAATTGGGGGGAGCGGAATCAAGGAGGGTACGAAGATGCACACACCGCCGAAATAGTGGTTTTTTCAGGCGCGGAAGCTCTCGTAGGGAATGGGGGGAGAAAAACTGGAACACCCGGAGAGTCGAAAGGAAAGAAAGACGGAAGGAGGGTAGGGAAATGACATAGGGACGAAGTCAAGGAAAAGGGAACGCTTTGCCCGGGGGTAAAATTTGAGAGATCGGTGGAAAGGGATGCGGGCGGAGGACGACTGTATGTTTGAAAAATCAGCGCGGAGAGTGGTTCAGACGGGCGTCTCGATGTCTTTGTTCAAAGGGGGGGGGGGATTGGTGGTTCTGTCGCAAAAAAAGATAGCACCCAAACGTAAAGGTAACCAGTGACGGGCGGTCGATTTCAGGGAAAAAAAATAACAAATGGGGTGTAATAAAGGGATCTCAGAAAGAAAATGAGGGGAGAAAGAATAGGGGGGGAATTCTTCAGGACAAGGGGAGAAAAAAAGTAGAAAATCAGGATTAGGGGAGGTGGAAGGAGAGAGGAAACGTGAGGATCCGAAGAGGGCCAGACATCAAAAGGTACATGACAGGAACAATTATCTGAAGGAGGCCGAAAGCAGGGGTGGTAAGGTCATGGGGGGGGGAACATC
>Ga0179593_1460383_pt1 | contig 10302 bp, 8 predicted proteins | sample CZODoug2_1_08_16_FD_185931 | JGI IMG/M metagenome (GOLD analysis project Ga0179593, IMG submission 185931) | Vadose zone soil fungal communities from Angelo Coast Range Reserve, California, USA - CZODoug2_1_08_16fungal (PacBio error correction) | ecosystem: Environmental > Terrestrial > Soil >...
CTTTTCTAGGGAGGAAGACAACTCAAAGGTGTGTCTAATTTGGGGAAATCGGTCCGTCCTCCTGCAGGCCGCAAGGAGAGGGTAGTGTCAGGGGGGGGGGTGGGGGGGGGGGGGGGGTGAGAAGTATACTCGGGAAATTGGTAGGGGTAAATGACGGCTAAAGAGTCTATGGGGATTAAAGCGAATCGGGAGGAAGGAAATCTGTTAAAAGAAAGATGGGGTTAGCAGTAAGGGGAAGCCTCTCTGTATCATTTCCTTGGTTTGGGGGAAAATGACCTGGGAAATAGCGCAAAGAGCTACGTAAGACGGGGGGAGAGGAGGACCAGAGAAGATCCACAGGATTCTCCTCTGGAACTCTAAGAAATGCGCTTTCACTTCTAGGATTGTAGGGAGGAAAGAAAGGAGGACGGGGGTGGAAAAAAGAAAAATTTAGAGCGAAAAGAATCAAGACTTGGAGACGCTCATAGGCGCACCAGTGGCTCACACCATAGCGCGGCGGCGAAGCAGCAGGGAGAAAACACGGGAAAATCAGAGGAAGTAGGAAACTCCATGGAAAGACGAGGTTTAGCTGAAAGACGTAATATCACATCAATAGAGGGGGGTAGGCAAGAACGCTAGTAAGTGAAAAAAAAAAAGTCTCCGACAAAGACACAAGAAAAAAAATAGCCTAGAGGTGGGGGGGCTCGGCCGGAAGAAGATGAATACAAATCAGGGACTGACGCTTGCGAGGGAGGAGGACCGCCAAGTCGAGGGAGCATAAACGAAAAGAAAAGTGCAGGAAAGAGGCAAAGGAGGCCCTAAAAAAATAATAGGAAAGGGGGAGCTGATCCATGTTCTCCCGTCTAGAATGGGGACATGAGAAGGTCAAAGAGGGTGGAAAAAACTCTGACTTCAAGAGGGCAGGGGGAAGGAAAAAAGGCAGGGTTTGGTCCACAGGAGATATTAACTCGGGGGGGGGAACGAGGGGGGAAGGACACTTACGTACCCTCCTTCTCGAGGATACAAAATTGATTCAGTCAGATAGACCACTCGTAAGATGCTGGGAAAAAGAAGGGGAGCGTTCCTTCATGAAAACAATCAGAGATTAAACGATCAAAAAAAAAGGGCCAATACTTGATTCAACATGTTCTTTGAGGCTGTGAGGGGAAGTTGCGAAACTCCGAAATGGGAGTACCAAGAAGAACCTGGAAAAATAAGAAGTGGAGATCTGAGTGGGGGGAGGCTCCGGGCCTAGTAGTGCCCAAGAAAATGTAAGAAGAAAAAGAATGAACGTTCGCTCAAAGGCTAAAAAGGCAAAATACGCTCTCAAGCCCACGGACATCACTATTTCCCAACCTGCGGAAAAAAAAGCAATCGAAGGGGAGGTCTGGGGGCGCGTCCTAAAATCTCAAAACGTCAAAAAGACAGCGAGGACCAAATTTCTACATGGAGAAAAACCGGGAACGATCCATTCGGGGGACCACCAAAAAAGAAAGGGACAAAGCAAATCAACAATAATGACGGGGAAGGGGGAGGGGAAAGAAAGTTCGCCGCTAAGGGAATTCACCTTCTGAGAGCGTTTCCGCTAATTTGGGCCGTGCCAACGAGGAAAAGCGGGAAAGAAAAAAAAAAAACAGCCGGGGGAAAGAACAACACAATTCAGGAGAAAGGAACAACTCCGGGTCTTTGTCAGAAAAAAGGAGGAATAAGGGGGGGGAAAAAAAGAGCGGACATGCAAAAGGGTCAGTTCCAACATCTCAAGAGGGCGAAGTGAAAAAAAGAGCTTCGAAACTTTAAGAACGCAGAATGCAAGGTCCTGAAAGAGGGGGGGAGGGGCTAAATTGCCTCCAAAAAAAGGAGAAGCGCCAAAAAAAGGGAGAAGGGACCACGTTTTGGCCAACACCATTCATAACCAGAACCAGTGAGCAAAAAGGAAGAAAGGAAACTATAAATCCTCAAGCGAAAGTGCCAATCGCTGTGGAGGGAGAAATTAAAGTATATTTTGCTCACAATGTGTTCGAAAGCTCTGTGAAGAGAGGGGAGAGTGGCATCTCCTCAACACACAAAGATGATTATGTAACTAAAAGGCAACTAACGAGAGAAAATAAAGACTCTGGGAGTAATCAACAAAAAAAGACAGGAGACTAGGATAGGGGAAGTTAAGAGAAGGGGTCGAAAGGTGGTCCGAAGGAGAGGTCAGCCTGCTTTCCTGTTCCTTCTCCGGGGGTTAGTCTTGCAGGGGGGGGGGGTGAACTAAGGGTAAAAAGGAGGGCGTCGAAATCCTGAAAAAAGGGAAAGGGAGGGGTGCTTGCGCGCCGTGATGGCGGGCCAATGGGACCAGGGAAAATGGGCGGGGAAAGGGGGGGTAAAAATTCTTTAAAGAGAGAAAAATTTTGTGGAAGGGGGGGTCGCACAAAGAAAACGATTCTTGGGGTCCACTGGGTCCGAAACATTTGTGGCTGACCACCGAGTTCATTCAGTTGTAGGGAAAATGTGGGGGGGGGGGGTGGCGGGATGGAAAGTTGGGGTGGATAAAAAGTCGTTGGCCGGAAAAAGGAGCAGGAAAGGCCGCTAAGGTGCAATGATTGGAGGTCTAACGCTCTAGCTCCAAGGAAAACTTACGGGGGGGGGGGAGTAGAGGGGGGGCAGGACGTAGGGGAAAGACCTCGATGGAGAAGAGTTACCTGGCTAAAAGTAGTCGAAAGGGGGGGGTGAAAGACGCGTTGTTACTCTTTGAGAATTCGACGCGAAAGGAAATAAGACAGAAGTTGGTGGGAAAGTGAGGTTGAAAGGGAAAGGTCCGGGTGCGTGATAGCTAGGGGGGGCGCTGGGGCCGCCAGTCTCACGTGTTGAGGGGAAAAAAAAGGAGTCAGGGGAGGGGCAAATCAGATACTCCAATTCCAAAATGGGGAAGTCACGTATCGTAAGTAAAGGGAGAGTTTGGTTCCATGGGACCGTCGGGGTTCAGACTTTCTCCCGGAGCAGGGAGTGGGGGCGAAAAAGCGCACCCGAAAGGAGAAGGAAGCGATGGAAAAAGGGGGCCTTTTTTTGTGCGATTGTCATCAGCATCGGCTTGGGCGAGGGAACAGGAAGGAGAGAGGTTTAACATAAAGTACTCGAAAGGAATATCGGGGGGGCGTCAGGGAGAAAGAAGAAGCAGTACGCAGACTTAAGAGTGCAGAGGGGGAATTGGAAGGGGGGCCATGAAAAAGGGGCGAATCCCCCTCAGAATTAGATCCGTGGGAAACATGGGATGGGAAAAAGAAAAGGGGAAAAAAACGGCGTGCAATCGCGTCGAAGGATGGGCCACAAATAAAACGGAGAAGAAAGAGAGAAGGGGGGTAAAGAGCAAAAAAGGGATTCAGGGAAAAGAGAGGATGAAGAGGGGGTCCAAGATGCTGGGGGGAGGGCGAAAAATCCGGCTCGTTGCTGGAGACTGTAACGACGAGGAATACTAAAAGGCATCAAGAAGGATTTGTTTTTCGGAGGACGAAGCAAGAGGCGGAGAGATTTCTTGGGGACGTCAAAGCGAGAGGATTTGTCAGGTGCCATCTGAAAGCCCGAGTCTCGAATAACGCGATTTGAAGGAAGAGTTTACTCGAAGGAAAAAGGCCGTGGAACATGGAGGCACGCTAGGGGGACTTAGGTGGGAGGAGGTTTGGCCAGCTAGGGAGCGAAGTCTAGATAGACGAGCAAAGGTCTGAAAAAAACGGAGGAGGGATGGATGAGCAGGGAAAAGTAACTCTTGATTTGTCACAAAGATTCCTGAGGGTCTAAAAGAACGGAAGAAGGGCAAATGGGGACAGCAGCTTCAATCACATCTGTACGCTTCTCATGAGAAATATTGAAGGAAGTCAGAAGGAAAGAACTGAAGAGCGTTCGAATGGCAGTGCGCTTGACAAAGGTAAACTGGGCGAGAAAAAGAGGGACAAGAAAAAAGTCTTTGCAGGGGGGGGTTTACTCTCGCCTGCGGAGGGCTCCAGAAAGAGACCCCGGGCCGCTTCGCTGCCGGGGGGTAGGGGGGGGGTGGGGAATGCGGGGGCGGGAGTCGGAGTTTTTTAGAAGGGGGGGGAAGAATATTTGGGAGTTAAATGCCCCGGGCCGACCCAGCCGGACTATGGCCATATCGGGGGTAAAACAAGCATGTAGGGGGGCAGGAACAGTCAGCCACAGGAAATATTGGGTGACCTCTCAAAAAAAAAGGTGAAAAAGAAGAATATCAGAGCCTGATAAAAATAAACCTCAGCAATAGTGTCCAGAGATGGTGAAAAAGCTATAAGGGCTGGGGGAGCAGAACAAGAGCGCGAGGGAACAATGAACAGAAAGGGCATTAATGGATGGAAGGGGAACGCAACAATCGAAGCCTGAAACTTTCGACAGCGCAGCGCAAAGGGAAACAGTCGTTTCAAAAGCACCAGAATCATGAAAAAAGAGATGGGGAGAAATTTAAGGGGTTTTGATCCAAGAAGGCAAATTAAAGCCGGCGCGTAGCTCTCTTCCAGCTATTAAAGGAAGAGGGACAATAAGAAAAACTTTTCAAGGAAAAAAGGTCAAACTTGCTAGGAGGAGAGGATAGAAACGGCCCGCGAATAGGGGGTGTAAAAAGCAAAGAACGAAAGAATCCGAATCTTGATCTTCGGGGAAGCGGGGGGGCTAACGGGAAAAAGCACCCAGAAGGGAGAGAGAGCTTTACAGGATACAAGCTCTACAAACAAGGGAGCAGAAGAAGGACTCCCTGGCCATGTCAACTTCTAGAATCATTAAGAAGGATAGTCAGGAAGGGGGGGAGGGGGCAGAGGAAGGTCAAAATGTCCAACAAGGAAACAGCTGATTAAAGCGCAGCCAGACGACCAAGCCGACGTATAGAATCGACTCAGAAAGCAGTAGAAAGAAAAATCTGAGACTCTCCGGAAGGGGGAAAAAAGGTCTGCTTAAAGACAAAGATGCAGAACAAAACGAATCACTACTTCAGAAAAGAAATCATAACTCCGCAGCGTCTTACCGCAGTTCAAAAGAAGGAAGACATGGTGAAACTAGGGGGGATGATCCCGGGGTCTATTTTTCTTGGATCAGGAGTTTGCCGCAGGCAAGAACAGTTCCATACTTCTTTGAAAAAGGAAAAAGTGGTCGAGGGGGAATGAAGCCGGAAATACCGTAAACAAGCAATACAGAAAAGAACGTCGTCGCTAAGGTGGCTTAAAAAACGGTACTACGCCGGGGGTTAGAATAGGCGGAGAGGGGAAACTAATAAAAGGATTCCTCTTAAAAAAAAGAAAAAAAAGGAGATTTCCGGAGAAACAATCAATACTGTCGTGAATAGGGAAGGCGTTGAAAAAAAGGGTGCGGGGATCGTTTTGCGCATCCTGAGACGAACAAAGGACGCCCAAAAAAAAGAGGGAGAAATCTTCCAGGGTACTGAACGGAAATCAGCGTCACCACGGTGAAGAAATTTAAGAAAGGGGAAAAAAGAAAGAAAACGAAGTAGTTTTCCCCCAAGGCTTGAAACAACCACAGGCGCTCAAACACCGACAAGGGGGGAATCTAAACTGAAAGAGGGGAAAAAAAAGACATCGACGGGGAGATGCGTTTTAAGAACCGAGTAGAAAAATAAAAAAATAGGACGGAACCATGTCGACATTCGACAAAAGTGTAACTTGTAAAAAAGCTCTGAAAAAACGGAAAGGCCAAACGAGAGGGAAGGTAAAAGAATGTTTCCGCGTGAAAAAACGCCCGCCGAGGGAGGGGACGAGGACCTCAAATGCCACCGCGCGGATCGTGAAACTCAAATTTGGGGCCAAAAAAGGGGATCGAAAAAAACGAAGGGAGAAAAACTGCCCAACACAGAGGAGCATTAACCGAAGGAAGAATTCAACGGTGGTCATCCACAAATGATGTGAATAAGAAGAAGACGAATAAGGAATACAAAGAGGGAAAACCAGAGGGGAACCGCGAGGGGAAAGGTTTCTCAGAATGCGGCAAACTGAACGAGACCAGAACGAGAGACAATTTCCTTCCTTCTCGACCGCGCGCTCTAAAGTAGTCCGGGGGGGGAAAACAAAAAAATAACCGAAAAAAGGAATCAAGAAACGCACTAAAGAGGAAAAAACATTCTTATTACCTGGCGCTCAATTCAAATCAGGAGGGGGAAGGGAGAGGAGGGGGAGTATAGACAAGCTGTGCTAAATCGGGAGCTCGTTATCTTTCGCGCGAGAAAACACGGAGGAAGCAGATAACGGGGAAAGGAAAAAAAAGGAGGGGGGAAATAGTGACAAAAAAAGTAGCGTCCTCTCCCTGAAGTAACCTATTTTTGAGGAGGCGAAGGGGAATATCGAGGGGAGGTGGGCATAAACGAGTCGTCATCCTGCGGGCTACAACTGCCGGGGGGGGTGAATTTCGGAAGGTGTGTTGCCAAAGGGAGACTGGAGAGGTCAGATCGTCGATCAGAAAGGGAAGGAATTTCGCGAAGTGACGCAGTCCGGGCCCCTCAAATGATGATGACAGATTGGGATTGGCGGAAAAAAACTGGTTGGGGAGAAAGAAAGGCATCGCTGCGGTAAATTGATTCCGGAATCATTGTGTCTTACCACCTGCCTTATCATGATTTGAGTCGAAGATTGGGGGTGGCGGGGGGATAAACTGGGGGGACATGAAGGGGGGGGGGGGGGGGTGCTCCCGAACTGAAAGTGGTTTCCTTCAAATTTCGCAGGGACAGAAGAAAGAGAAGAAGGTGAAAGGGTCCGCGGGTTCGGGACAAGCGAACAGTATTGGTTCTGGAGGGGAGGGTAAATGGTCTATACAAAGGGGGAGGGGAGGGACCGGGAGCCGCTTTCCGAACCTGGTTTCAGGGCCACCGAGCGCGGTTGCTTTGAGAGAAGCAATGCCGCAGACAGTGAAAGGAAGAGGTGAGTCAATTGGGGGGGTGTGGTGGGAGAGGGGAAGGGCCCGATGGAAGCCTAGTAGGGAGAGACAAGGGGTGGAAGCGGCCGCCCCTTTTGATCTTTACAAGGGATGAAAATTGAGTTTACACAAAAGGAAGAAAAGCTGAAAAATAAAAGTTAAGGCGGAAGTACCAAGGGGTGGGAGTCCGTCTTGGGCAGAGGGAATTTAAAGATCATTATGGCGCACCTCCTCCGCCGTTACAAGAATCGAGTGCCCAAAAAAAAAAGGTAATGGGAAGGTTAATTGGCAAAGAGAGAGGTTTGTGGAGGCGCAAGAAGGGGGGAGAGGTAGGGGAGCAAGAATATCGCCACCGACGATACTCCGTCTATCGGGCGTATCCTAGAACTCAAATTCGCGATAGGCGACGAATGAATTGGAGAGGACTAGGGGGGAAGCCTGCGAGCCCCACGCCTCGAATAGAGTCATTATCTCGGTTTTGAACACGTCGGAAAAGGCCGCCTTGACCGTTGACGCGCGCAAATTCACAAAAGGAACACGGAGGAAAAAAAAATCGAAGTTTGAAAAAAAATGGGGGGGACGCTAGGTTGGCCGGATATTTCGGGCCTAAAGGGGAAGAGTTCCCGGCTCTTTCTGGGCGGTAGGGCGTTTCTTTGCCGTCAGGGGGGACTCGAGAAAACCAGACCATAAAAGCAAGTGGGGGGCAGCCTGGCGGGTCGGACTTCATAGCGATAAGCAACTTATGTGGTCGTCGGGCCGCGGCGCGTCGGCTCGAGGGCCGGTGTGGCCATAAAAGCGCTGGCAAAAGGAACTAACGAGCTTGGGGGACTAGTGAGGTCCAAATCCTTTTCAAAAAAGGACTGGAGGCCGCCGCGAGGAGGAAGATGTAGCTCGTGTGGCCATAGGAAAGGGACAAATCGACCGGCGATGGGCGTCGTCTCCGCGCTGCGAAAGCAAAGGGGGGAGGGAGGATGAAGAGTGGGGGGGGGAACGATTGATCGGGAAGTTAACATAAATTCACAGAGAAAAAGGAGTCAGTGCCGATCTGCAGATCATCTGATGCGCTACTCAGGACAGAATGAACCGAGGTTTAAGGGCAGAGAGAAGAGCCGCGAAAGCTCGGCGGGCTGGGAAAAACCAAAGAAAGGATCAGAGAGAGCGGCCGAAGGAAGAAAAGTTTGAAGAAAGTGCCATTACAAAAGTGCTGGAAAAAATCAAAGGGAGAGGGAAGAGGAGTCCTTAAAGGGGCCCCTCGAAGAAGGACTTGAAAGGAGATTTTCGGACTGGGACTTCGCGCAGGGCTTCCAAGGAAGGGGTAATCCAGATCAGTACCGGAGGGGTAAAAAGGTTCCACGGGCTCATATACCAGAGAAAAAAAAAAAGAAAAAAAAAACCAGAAAAACCGGAATATTTGGGTCCTTACAACAAAACAGAGGGGGAAAAAGTCAAATAAGGGGAGGAGTGTTTAAGAGACCAATCCGTATCGGTGGGTCTAAATAAGGACGACTTGTCGGAAACAGGGAAAAAAGTCTGAACCATGAAAGACCAAATTCACGCAGAGGACACTAGGTTTTAAGGAAGGGCAGAGAGCCGGGGAGCCGGGGCGATCATGCCAGCATGGGACTACGTGAAAAAGAGTACCATAAGGGGGCCCCGCTGATAATAATTTTCCTGTTGACTCCAATGCCGCCTAAGTAGCTCCGCGCGCTATCAAATCTATTGAAAAGGAGAGGCACAAAGGGCGGGACTAAAGGGGAAAAAAGTGAAGGGCATCACCCTGTCAACTGGGACGAGCGGGAGCAGGCCTTTGAAACGTCCCTCTTACGAAAAATCCTCTCTAATTGGAGAGCGTTAAGATCGAAAACGAAAAAGAACCAGGGGTCGAAGCACCTCTCGGAAGCTTTGATGAGCTGGAAAAAAGCGGATACCGATCATAGCGGGGCCCGCCATGGTCAAATTGGAGGGGTTCGAAAAATATCCGGGGGAGAAGGGGGTGGGGTTGTAGGGAAGAAAAGTGATTCCTATGGCAACAAGGGACAGCAGAGAGACGGCTCGCCATACTACCAATCCTCTATGATACCCTAAGGAGAAGAGACTTTCTGAAGAACCCCGAGGGAGGAAAGGCACAAAGAAGGGAATCAACTACGGCGCACAAAAAGAACAGCGTCAAAAAGCCGAGGAAAGGCCCATTCGGCAACGATCCATGGTTTCAACACGAATGATGGAACGTGCTAAGATGGGGGGGAATTTCTGCCAAGGAAGGGAATAGGGGGGGTCAGCGCATTGTAAAAAACATCAGGTTGGACCAATTAGCATGGAATTAGCGGTTCGCAAATCGTTACACGTATCGCTAGGAGTATCAAGATAATCGCTAAATACCTCAAGAAAAAAAGAAAAGAGGGCAACGTAGGGGATAGTCGTTCTAGAAGGGCGAAAAAATAGGAACTTCCGTACTGAAGCGCACGAAGGCACTTTCCAATCGCAAGAGGCGGTCCCAAGGATGGTGGAAGAACGAGGGGTGCGGGGCGACCATCACAATTAGAAGAAGAAGGGTACAAAAAAATAGAAGGGAACACAAACCGGGACTGAAAAAGAACGAAAAAGTGGAGGTCTCCGGGCCGCGCGTCGGCAGGCAAACCTCAAAAATTGGAAAAAATGAACATAAAGAAAGGGAAGAACAAATTTTAGAAAGGGAAAAACCGGCGCGCGTACGAAACATGGCTTTCCTGGCGGCCAACGGCACGGGAGGGAAAAGAAGGGAAAGATGAAATGGCGCTAATTTGGAAATCAAGGAAAATACAGGGCACGGTAAAAAAAAATAAAAACAAAGTCTAATTCTCCAGGCTCATGTCACTTGTGAAGAAAGACAGCGGACTCAAGAACAAGACCATTGACACGATCGAGCAAAAATTGGGTCGGCAGGGTCACCGACGTCTGTCTAAAGATGCCTGGCATGCCAACTTCGCGATCGTTTTCCGCGAATGGTGGAAGGAACTTGAACGCGGAGTACAAACCAAACAAATGGGCAAGAGCACCGCCAAAAAAAAAGGGAGGAGCTGATTCAATGACTTTGGCATCCACGGGGAAGTGGAACCATAGTAACGCACGCCTTGTTGTAGAAGATTAAAAAGAGGAACGCCGGGCGTAACAGAAGCAAACTATCGCAATTTGCCGGCAGAATAGTGCAAACTGAAACGCTACTCCAGGGGGAAAGGGAAAGGAGTTGAGTAGCCTCTCCATGCAAGGAGAATCATTGGCACACACAAAAAAACCATCATACCCACTGCCCGGTGACAGGAAAGGGAAATCAATGCTCAAGAAAAGGAAAAATAAGTTCCCTGAGAAAGACAGAAGTATTCAAGAGAGTCTCCTGGGTTGCTCAGCTTTTTTCTAGAAAAAGGTCTGGAGAAGAGAGGGAAAGATTGC
>Ga0179593_1636922_pt1 | contig 10302 bp, 12 predicted proteins | sample CZODoug2_1_08_16_FD_185931 | JGI IMG/M metagenome (GOLD analysis project Ga0179593, IMG submission 185931) | Vadose zone soil fungal communities from Angelo Coast Range Reserve, California, USA - CZODoug2_1_08_16fungal (PacBio error correction) | ecosystem: Environmental > Terrestrial > Soil >...
CTTACTCACCGATGGTAAAAGAATAGAACGCTCCATACAAGGAGTGAACTGCGGGACAGGTGTGCCCTCTCGCGAAAGAGGGGAAAGAGAGCACAAAATCAGATGAGGCCAGACGGAGCGTCCGAGGACAAAAGAACGGCTGGGTTGGGGGAGTCGGTAATGCTGCTCCAGAGGCGGTATAAGCAGCTAATTTCTAGCCGAAGCGGACGGGAAAGAAAGAAGAGTGGCACTTGCCATACTGGGCAGTCGTTTGAGCATGTGCCAGAAAGGGAGAGCGTGAGCGATATGGTCTGGTGTAGACGTTTCTCAGCTCTTAAGAATGCTCGTGCTGAGACCGCTGGGTTGTGACAAGCCAACCCACGCCTTTGCCGAAAAAGAATGGAGGCAATGCGTCCATCTCGCAGGCCCAGGGGGAAAGCATCGGCATAGCGCGGTCTGTATCTCGGAAGACCACACGAAGGAGACAAATTCCTGGATGTAAGGGAGGAAAAAAAGGGGGGGGTGACACCTTGGGTGACCCTGTATAAAGGGGCTTCCACTTGCCGGGACGGAAGAAATCACGCACCTCCAAAGAAGAGAGCAATGGCCGGTACTTTCTGCTGACGGGATGGGAAACGAAGAAAAGAGGATCTTATGTCATCCACGTTCTAGAAGACGACATTCCCATCTCGTCGCTAGGAACTAAATAGAGAGTGACGACGTTGATGAAAAAAAAAGGAGAAGTTCATCTTCCAAAGCCAGAAGCAAAGAGGTCTTCGACACCCCAGAAAGAAAGGGACAAAACTCAATGAAGGGTGAAGAAGGAAGTGTCTCTTTGCAGGGAGAAGAGGAAAAAGTTCTGATGTGGCGTGAAAAGAAAAGGGAAGGGAATAACCATACAGTGTGTCGTAGTTAAACAAGGAACCTGTCTCAAATCAAACGCCAAATCTGTGGAGAAAAAGAAAAAGAGGGAGGGGGCCTTTTTAGTCCCATCGATCTTAGAAGGAAGGGGGGAATCGCATACTACGCCTCTGTTTGTAAAGGAGGGGAGGGAAAAGAGCATTAAAATCAAAAAAAAGGGGGTAAAAAAAAAAAAGCCACTCACCCTGGGGGGGGGTGGGGCCTTGAGAAAGAAAAAGAAAAAACCTTAGTAGTAGAAAAGAGAGAGAGGGGTGGAATGTTACGAAGAGGAGGAGGCTAGCCAACTCGTTACAAACATAGCGTCGTAGATAAAGAAGGGTTTTAACCATTATAATTCGATGGAACTACAGAGGAAGAACGTTCTCTGCAACTCGAGGAGAGTTTGAGAAAGGGAGCCAGGTTGTGGGACATTCATGGCAAAAAAAAAGAAACAAAAAAAAAAAAAACTCTACACATTGTCTGGTTCGGGGGGGGAAGAGGGAGGGTCCCTCCCAATCCGCAAGTGGGGGACGTCAAAAAGGGGAATAGTAAAAACTCTTTTCAGGATAGTGGGGAGGGTGGGGGGGGGTACCCGGAGGGCCGGAGGGGGGAAAGGGGGGGGGACTAATACCTTCCTGTTTGTAGGGAAGATATATTAAAGGGCCAAGGGCCAAGGAATTTCTCTCTCTGAGTGGAAAAGGGGGGAAAAGTCTCTCTCTCGAATGGGCCTGGAAAGTGTCTGCCATAAGGATGGAAATCAAGGAAGAAAAGGGGGGGCTATATCCGAATAGTTGCAGGAGGGGGGGAAAGAGAAAGGGGGAAAGCAATTCCCGGAATGGTCATTGAAGAGGGGGGGACAAAAGGTCCATTCCCCCGCATTACTATCAAGAAAGATTCTGCCGAGGAAGGGGGAAAGGAAAGATGGACTAAGGATACGATTCGAAAGTGACGGCGATCGGTATGGGCGCAAGGGGACATTCTGGTTGAAAAATCTTTGTTGGGGGGCCATGGGGGGAAAAGGAAGAGAAGAAGCCCTCAGGCCTGGAGTCAGAAAGGAAAGTTCCTTAGAAAAGAAGGTCTTTCCGCCTCTTGGGGGATTGGAAAAGAAACGAGCTCGCGAGAAGGAAGGGAGAGGGGGGACATATTTTCGCGAGCTGGCCAGAAGGGTCCGGCGGAGAATTTTGGTGTGGAGGGAAGACCAAACGCCGGAGTCGCGGGGGGAGGGGACTTGGGAATCGCGGGCGCGGGGGGGGGGGAGAGGCATCATTCACTGTTTATAATTTTAGAAATCACTCAAGACCGAAAGAATGGTTAAATTTGGAAAAGGGAGGGTTATTTCAGCGGGGAAGCGCATATTTTCCGTCTGTAAAAATCCACCTTCCTGAAACCGCTGCTCATGAAAAATATTTCTTCACATAGGGGGGGGGAGGACATCTGCCCTGTGGGGGACAGAGAGGGGACAGGCGGAGGCGGCGGGGGGGATCCCCACAATCTGGCGTAACACTAGAGAGTGCATAACCCTACCTCTAAAGGGGGGGAAAAAAAGGGGGGGGGGGGGAGTTTTTGGTGTAACATCAGGACTGTTCATAAAAGGCTTCATTTAAGCTAAAAGGCTTGAGAGATTCAAAAAGGGAAAAGGGGAAGAGGGCCTCATCCCTTAAGGAAAAGAGAGGAATCAACAAAACAACGGAGGAGAAGGGAGAAAGGGGGGAAAAAATCCGCATTAAGGATGCTGAACAAAAAAGTTGAGAGAGGAAGCAGTGACAGGGAGATTTTTGGAAAGACCTTAAGGGGAACTGTGAAAAGGGAGGGGGGAAAAAAAAAGTCGATTGCGGAAATCAGTGGGAGGGTTCTGCAATCAGAGAAAGGTCGTGGGAAAACCAGATGGTAAAAAAAAAATCTCGCGGCCTTGAGTTCAAAAAACGGGAGTCCGTGCGGCGCTTGAAAACCTGGGACACTAGAAAGAAGGGGGGAAGCTCTTCTGCTTCAGCTTGAAATATTCATCCGTGTAGAAGTACTTACCCCCTTCAGACCCCCCCTCTCGAGAACTCCACACTCTCGGGATTCCAAGGGGGAAGGGCTTGAGGAGGGGAGGATTAAACTTATAAAAAAAGGCGTCCTCGAAGACACTAGGGAGAAAATCCTTTGCACGGAGAAGAAGGAGTGTTGTTCTGCCGTTTCTAAAAAAATATAAACAAAAAAGGGAGGAGCGGTCCAGCTCGCGAAAGGGGGAAGACTTCTTCCAGGCTTCCTAACGGGGCGCCCTCTAGGTGCATAAAAAAGCTCTTCCTACAGCAGGATGATTAATGAGAAGTGCCATTTCCTCGGAAAGAAAGGGAGGGGTATCAGTCTCTGGGGGGGCTAACCAAAAAAAAAAAAACGCATCAATTGCAGAAACAACCAAAAACAAAAATTTCACCTATCAAACTGCAATGAAACAAAAAGGCAGGCCCATGTGGAAAAAAAATAAGAAGGGCGCTCGTCCACGTCAAAGGAAACTCTCGCAGACTCGGAGGTATTCATGAACGGGGAGGGGAAGGGAACACTTCCAGGACGGCAACCTGGCCGGGACGGGCTTCTCCAACTCTTGGGAAAAGGGGGGGGGGGGGGGGGGGTTGGGGGGGGGGGGGGGGGGGAGAAACGTTCTTATTCCTCGTGCCAAAGAGTTTCTGGTGACGGAGGGTCGGGGGGGGAGAAAAGGGTCTTCTTTTTCTCATAAAAGATCGTCTCTAGCGAGTTTAGGGAAAGATCATATTATCACTGAAGGGGAGCAGATGGCATCTTCCAAAAAACGGGGGGAGTCTTTCGACAACCCGCAGAAATGCAATCCGGTACAAAACTGAGGGAGTAAGGTAATTGTAGATTCCGCTGCCAAGTTCCGCCCAGGGGAAGAAATGTCGAGGTAAACGTGAAAAAAAAAACCTGGAGCCCTCGGCCCGCATGCACAGGAAGGAGAGAAGGAAAGGGGGGGAAAAAAAGCGATCTTCTCCTGGTGGGAAAAGGGTTCTCACTCTTTTTGTAACGCGCTTGGAGGAGACGAAATCTAAAGAGAGATCATCTCATCTCTCTCAACAACACCAAGGGAAATCGATAGCAAGGCCTGGGTGAGTGAGTTATTGATAGAAATTGCTAGAAAAAAAAACAGCTAAAAGGGGATTAACCAGGAAGTGATTAACCAGGGAGCAAACGCGCGGGAATACTTTCGGAACGTTTCAAGAAAAGGGGGGACATTCATGGAAGGTGGAAAGAAAAAGGGGGGTTCGGCCGGCCCCGAACAATCGCAAGGTGAGAATGCGAGAGAAGTCCGTAAACATCGTTAGGAGGGATTGAGTTTTTGTAAAAAAGGGGGAAAAGCTGTTTTTTCGAAGAAAGGAAGGGGGCGGAAAAAGAAGACAGAAGTTTCTATGAAAAGGCCGCACGGAAGTGCAATCTTAGTGGCGCTTACCATGGAGACAGGAGCAAAAGCAGAACAAACCATCCGCTCCTCGAAATCTTCACATCCCGTCAGAAAAAAAAAATTGGGCGAGGAGAGGGGGTCTGCCTGCACGGGGGGACAGAGTTGAACGCAAAGTTGAGGAATGGGAAGTGTACAGGGACAAGAAAAACGGTCAATTCCCAAAAGAGGGGAGGACGTCTCGCTTATTGGGAAAATCTTTTGACGAGATACAAAAGAAAAAGGGACCCACCCGGGGTAAGCAAGGATGGGGGGGACCACTCTTTGGTTTCGGGAGAAGCATTTAGCACGCGGAAAGGCCTGGAGTCAGAGGCCGGCACAATGAAGGGACGCCGCGGGATTGGCTGGGGGGGGGCAAAAACTCGCCGAGACTTATGAAGGCCTGTCGGCGAGAAGGGGATCTTCTATTTAAAGTTTTTTTTTTTTGTTATAGGGTTTTTATGGGATCCCCTTCAGGCTATCTCGGAAGACCAGTCTCTCTTTAGAGGTCCATTTTTCTGCTGGAAAAGAATTTTAACCTCACGACGTAAGAGGAGGGGGGAATTTCATTAATAGAGGGGGGTGGCGTTTAAATTCGAGGTGGTTTAGATAGGAAGTCGGTTAAAAGCCACTTCTTACCAGGGGGACCTCAGAGTTAAAGAAGGAGCCCTCCTTCTTTTCGAAGCTGCTCTGTAAAAGGGGACTCTCCTCCTTATTTCCCTTTCTTACTGTAAGCTTTGGGCGGCCAACAAGGGGACTCCCTTTAAAAGGGTCCTCCCCCCTACCCCTTCTTTCCTCAATAGGGGTGGTGGAGGGAAGGAGTTTCACGCTAAATCCATTAGGGGAGGGCTTTCACCTGCTTGAAAAAAAAAGTTTGTCTTCGAAATTGAAAAAACAAAAGAAAAAGAAACAACAACAACTTAGGATTAGGAAAATCAGGAGAACGCATGTGCTCAAGTGTTACCTAAGAAAATGACAGGTAATCGGGAACGGAATGATTTCGAAAAAACATGACCTGCCGGGCAAACTAGGGAAATCAGTTTAGAGGGAAATAGCTATTTGAAGGGTGTTCCGCCAGATTGGGGGGGCACTAAAGGTGGAAAACGATCAGGGGGGGGGTCCGGTCGAAGTATCGCCCCTGAAGCAACCAGGTAAAAAGGGTAATCGTTTCTTGAAAGTCCTGCAAGATAAAAAAAAAAAAAAAAAAAATTCTTCTGAAATTAAGAATGTAAAAAAAGGTTTTCATCGGATTCTAAACTTTAAAAACGGGGGCGGGGGGAAATCACTATCGAAGTCAATTGGCGGCATGCCGCGACCGGCGTTTTGGGATGTTACGAAAATAAACAACCAATCTCCGCGCAAAACGAACATCTTTTGCGAAGGCTTCTCTTCTCGAAATGTTGAAGAATGGGGAAAACAGAACACCAATCATTCCGAAGATGAATAACTTGATCATTGGACTAAAAAAAAAGACTCTTTATAAAAGGAAAAGAACCTAAAAAAGCTGTTCGAACGGAAAAAAAAAGTAAGATCGCAGGCCCAGTGGTGCAAAAGGCGGTATCTCGTCCACGATCAGAAAGGCGGCAGACCTCGTCTTGAAGGAATGAAATGAAGGAAAACTGTACCACTTCCATGGGGCACCCTGGATGCGGGGAACGTACGGAACAAGGAACAGGTTGCGGTACGTGGAAATGTATTTGACGAAGATCGAGCCCATTAGCACCATGGGCGACTTTCCTTTTAAAGGGAAACTTCCTTTCTGCCTGGGTCCAACTAAAAAAAGCTCCTCCCCCCCAAGGGAGGTCTTCGACAACCCAGCCGGGACTGGTAGAAAAACTAACATAGGGGGGAGGACTGAATTGTCTGCCATTTGCCGGGAAAAACTTGCGATTTGCTTGACTCAGTCCGAACCCTACATTTGGGAAGAACATAAGGGAAAAGAAGAAGAAAATCAAACCGTAGAGGACAGCTTATTCCCAAAGCGAGGGGCATAGAATTCTCCGGGAGAATCTCATACGACTCCGAGGACTGCTGAGGGTTCTATCATGAAAAAAAGAGGAGCAACTCACAAAAAAATGCTCATCTCAGGAGAAAACAACAACAAAAAATGTGGGGAAAGTCCTTTTTTAAGTGGGGGGGGGGATTTATTGATAGCTCAATCGCTTGTCGAAGGGGGAAGGAAGTTGAGTAACCGGATAAGATAGGGGAATACTTTTCTTCAAAAGAATGGAAAGATCGGTTGATTTTCCCAGGGGGGCCGGGGAATTCATGGCAAGGTTTACCTAGAAAAAAAAAAAGGGCCCGCGATGGTCCGGGAGCTGAAGGAAAAATGGGCTACACTTCAGGAAAAATCGTTCATGTGTCCTTTGAGGGGGTGGGGGGGGGAAAAAGGGGAAAAAAACTGATTGCGGGGTTTTCTAATACCTGATGCCGAAAAAACGCTTGGGCCATTACTTTTTCTCATTTCAAGAAAAACCTCCGAAAGGGGACATTTACATTCCAGAGAGGTCCTTGGGGGGGTTATTAGCACTAAAGGTTTAGTGAAGAGGTCCTAACTTTAGAAGGGATCATTACCCTTAACCGATTTTTTAAGATACGTTGTAAAACCTTTCCAGGAGATGTTTCCTCCCTTTAAAGGTTTCCTCCTTCCTGAGGGAGACTCCCCTATTGGACAATTCCCCATTCTTCCTCTAGAAATAAAGTCTTCTCTCTTAGCGTGAGAAAGTCCTTTCTAAGGCTCTGCGGGGAAAAAACGCCTTTTCCTATATCAAATAGAGGGACCTATCTTGGGGGACCCCAGTTCTTGGGTTTTTTTGCGGGAGGACACTTTTAGACGAAAGAGCCTTCTCCCCTCAAAAAGTCTTCCTTTCGAGGAAGAGTTCCTTCCTCCTCCGCGGGAAAAAAAACCGGGATGGGATAATATCCGTTTTGCCTCTTTCAAAAACGGAAAGGAGATCTGCTCCCCTTTAGGAAGAACTTAATGGACTAGGGGGGAAGAGCTCGTGGCTAGTTCGAAAAAGCTCGCTGCAGGGGCTTGATGGAAGGGGTGTAAAGTGGAAGTCTTAAAACAAGGTTGTTTTTGTCTTGTTTTCTTTTTGGGGGCCTCGTGGGCCGAAGATACGGGGAGCCATTCTCGGCAAGGGGGAGACCTTCGCTTTGTCTCTTGAAGGGGGAAAAGTCTTTCTCTTTGCTGAAAGAAGTAAAAAAGCAATTTTTATTCAAGGGGGGAACCGGACAACTCCTCAAGGAGATCGCATGCTGAAATTTCATAATAGATGGGGGGAGGGCGAGTGAGCAAAACGTCGTTTTTGTCATGGAAGTACCAGTGAACCGCTGCTCCGGGAGGCCGTCCCCAGGGCTGAGAAAGTAACGGAAAGAAGCCTCGCATAAAAAGGCGGAAGGCGGCACGGGTCTACACGAAAACACGACGTAGCTCTGCTTGCAGAAAAACTGATTTCCGAATGTGGGGGAAAGTTCCTTCCTTCACGAAAGGCAGGTAATCGACAACAAAGTGATTGAAGAGATTCATGAAGGAAAGAGACGCGGGGAACTTAATTCGGAGGACAACACCGAGAAAGTGAGGGGAAAGTAATTATTCTTCCCAAAAATTGTTCCTTCATGATCTCGGCATCGTGTCGGAGGAATCTGGAAAGGACTGCTTGGGGGAAATCGAAGAAGTTGAGGGTCATAGGCTATTTACCGCCAGATTGTGGGAGAAAAAGAGTCCGCCCTGGAAAAGAGGAACAAACTCAAAGAGACTGAAGCCGCTGGTGAAGAGGGAACGCTGGAGGGAACACTGTTAAATAAGGGGAAACAGATGCGCTCTAAGCTGATAAACGCCAAAAGGGAAATTTCCATCATAGGGGAGGGTGAGGGGGAGGAGGCTAAACCTTATAAAACAAATGCTGCCGCGCCAAAGACGCGCTCAATAGCGACGTCACGGGACTTGGGGAATCGCCGAGTGCCTTTTTGGAACTCCCCACAGATCCAACAAACAAAGGGACGATAACCGTCGAAAAAGGCTCGCGAAATCTTGAAGAAGTCTTCGCGCAGAGAAGTGGGTCCACAATATCCGAAGCCAATCCCGCTGCAAGCGGCTGATTCAGAAAAGGGGGCGGAACTCCATTCCTCTGGATTTAGCGTGATAAATCATCCACCGCCACAATCACACCAGAGGAAGAGGGGGTAACGTCGCATGCCAGGAGCATCGGACGGGTCTGTATCTCGTAATCTGCCGACTCGCTGCTAGGGTGACCCTTTTTTCCGAGGGGAAAAAGAAGGCGGCAACCTGTGCCGGGGAAAAGGAATGCTTTCTAAAAGGGACACTTCATCCCTCCAAAGGGCCACGGGAAAAGGGGGAGAGTCTTACATGGGGGACATTTCTTCCCTCGGGGAAAGGAGCATCCCCTTTCCTTCGGGGATCCAAATGAAAAAAAGCGCTATCGGTTGTAAGTAAAGATTAAAAGCTGAGGCATATTCAAAGCTTTCCACCTCAAAAAGGACACAACAGGCGGACCACAAACCAGGAGGAAAAAATCTTTTACAAGAAAATTCACACGAAAGAAGTTAACTTGACTTAATTGGTGCAGTGAAGAGGGGGGGGCTTTACCTACCATCTCTTTTTTAAGGGGGGGTTTTTTTTCTATGGAAGTCCACAACCTTTATCCTCTTCACAGGAGACGAACAGAGGAAAAGAGGGTGTTTTCTGTATTCCCTCGATCTTCTCCTGGTTACGAAGGAGAAGCGACGCCTCTTGTTTTTAACGCGCTTGGGGAGGGGAACTCACTAAGATAGGAGGAAGTCTCATCGCCTCGAAGAAAGGGAGAGGAATATTAATGAAGATTGTTGATTGCTTACTATAGAGAAAAAGATTAGCAGAGGAGGGCTGACGAGTGAGTAACCAGTAAGTGAGGAAGTACAGTCAAACGCGCGGGAAAAGCAACGCTCTGAGGCGTGAGCGGGAATTCGCAAGAGAAAAGGGGGGACCTTCATGGCAAGGTTTAAAGGGCGGCCGGCCCCGCGAGGGGGAAAGAAGCAGCTGGAAAAAAGCCTTCCTTTAAACATAGGGGGGGAATGTTATTGAGTTTTGTACCCGGGGGGCCTTGTTTGGGGTTGGTCTGTAATAACGGAGAGAGGCTGTGGAAGCTGGAAAAAACTCATCACTTCGGAAGGAGAGCTGAAAAAAAGGAGGGGGAAAAAGGTGGCGGGATGAGCACCAGCATAAAAGATCCTAATCTTGCCGAAGAAAGTCAGCAGACACTTAGCCTTCCAAAGGGGGGGCAGATGCCAGGACGGGGAGAAGGCAGGTTGCCGCCTTATAGAAGGGGGAACCAATGGTCACCCGGTCAGGAAAATCAGGGAGGTCTGGGGAAAGGGGGAGGCAGACCGGTCTCTCTGGAAGAATGCGATCCTTTACTAAATGCCAAGGGACGCAAAGCGTTTGGGTGGAGGGGGGGAGGAGCCGAAAGGGAGTCAGATGTCCGAAGCCGTTCACATGAAGAGGAAGAACGCCGCTGGGCCTTGGCCTGTGAAGGGGGAAAATCTCTCGAAGACGTTAGGAGGGGCGCGAGCTGTCCCGCCGCTAAAAAAGGATGTACGTTGGCCAGGGTTGTTGATGAAAAGGGGGCAAAAAGAAAAAAAAAAAAGGCCTTGGACTTCGAAACGCGGGCCTCTTGGGAGGGAGCAGTCAATGGAAGTTTAGAAAGCCGCCTGCTGTTGAACTTTCAGGAAGCGCGATGGTGGATGATAATGAGAGAGGGACCGCCCACGTCTGAACTCGGAGCAAAAGGGCAAGGATGTTGCGATACATCGCCTGGGGAAAGGGAAATCGCCTCTGCAAGAAGAGACGGGGTTTTCTCCCACAATCGGGAAAGCGATAAGAAGCATCTACTGTTGTGTTAGCAGCAGCCTGTTGCAACGGAAGAACAGGGTAATTTCGACAAAACGATTGAAAAGGGCACCAAGAGGAGAAAGTGGAGGAGAGGGGGGAG
>Ga0179593_1655368_pt1 | contig 10302 bp, 14 predicted proteins | sample CZODoug2_1_08_16_FD_185931 | JGI IMG/M metagenome (GOLD analysis project Ga0179593, IMG submission 185931) | Vadose zone soil fungal communities from Angelo Coast Range Reserve, California, USA - CZODoug2_1_08_16fungal (PacBio error correction) | ecosystem: Environmental > Terrestrial > Soil >...
TCGAATCAGCCCTGTTATTAAAGGGGTTTGGGGTTCTCCTCTCTCCAGATGAAAGCTCAAATATATTACTCTGACGAAGTACGATGTCCCGAGCGGGGATAAAGCTCGCCTTTCGGGAGGGGGGCGAGGTCGATCACCTGAAAACTTGAGCCTGTAGGAGGGACTTCAGCTCCGTGGAGGACCGGAAAGATAGAACATCGTCGAGACGTGACGGGAAAAAGGCTAAAAGGACTATCTCTTCCAAAACGGGGAAACAAGAAGGGCCCGTCAGTCGACGCCGTAGGAGCCGAAGACAGGCCGGCGCACCGAGGCCATCCTATCATGGTCTCTTTCAGAGAGGGGAAAGATGCGAGGGGGAGTGACCACTCTCCACATTACGGGCAGCCAAAACGGGCGACATGAAAGCAAAGGAGACGGGTCATGGGTCATAAACAGGAGGGCCGGTATCTTCAAGAAGTCTCTCAGCCGAGGGGGGGAAGGCAAATAAAAAAAAGGACATATTGGGGGCTCCTCGCAGGTCATCACGGTAGCAGGGGGAAGGGGGGAAAAGGCCACAAAAGGAAGCCGCCGCCTGTTCTCCACTTTCTGCTTGTGCGAGGAAAGGATCAAAAAAAAAAAAACTGACCTCGTGTGCACAGTTCGGGATGAGAAAAAAAGTTCAAGAAAAAGGGGAAAGCAACACTCTGGGAAGAGGGCCGCGCGAAAGGGTACACGCCCGCTATCCGGTGACCGCTTCTTCACGAACCGGGGAAAAAGAATCTTCGCGAGTGTAAGAGCGGAGAAAGGGGGTTTCAGAGGGGGGGGGGTGGGAATCCCCCATCGAGAGGTGGAGAGAAATATCGTCTCAAAAAAATTCACTGCTCGTGAGCGCCAGAAGAGTTGGGGAAAAAGGGCACGCCGTTTTGACTCTACGGGGAGGGAGTGGAGGAGCCCCGTCGAGCTTAAAGTGCGAGGGAAAAAAAGATGTGGTTACGATGCCGATGGTCAAAAACAAAGGAAATGCAAAGGGCGCTCTCATCGACGAGGACAAGGGGGATCAACACGAGATTGTCCTGATCCACTCGAGGGGGGAGGTGCTAATCGGTGCCGTAGTCGCGGCGGAAGAAAAGAGTTTATTTCAGGTCAGAACTCGGAAAGGAAATGTGGGATTGAGCATGGCTTGGGAGCCAGGAAGGGAGGAAGAAGAAGGCCACGATGAAAACCAGAGAGTCCAACCAGAAACTCCTTCAATCTCGGCCACAAACCCGACAAAAAAAGTTTGTAGGGGGAATAAGTTCGACAACAGGCTCGATTATCAGGGGGAGTGAGGTACATCTCGAGGTGATCTCGAATAACAGGGGGGAGGAATGGGGAAGACTCTCTCAAGGTCAGAATACCACAGGCGACCACATCCCGAGGGCTCAACTCCAAACCGAGAGGGGTGCCAGGGGAATGGGTTCCAAAAGGTAATTAAGCAAGACTTTTTTAAAGCAGGGAGGCTGGAAAGGTAGCAAAAGTTGCTGCTAAATACCAGAGCAAAACAGAGAATAGGTCGCTCTCAAACTAAAATCAAAGAACCGGAAAAATCCGCCGCCACGACGCAATCGCGCGAACTAGGGCAAGGGACGAAACAGCCACTTCGAACGGAAAAAAAGAATAAACGGTCACCCATTCCTATCGCTAATGCCTAAACAATAGGTGGCAAAGAGCGGAGGTCCCTGGGGGTTCCCTCTGCTAGTAGTGCCAAGGGCGACGAACGTGCGCGGGATCACGTCCTAATAACTAACAGAAAAGGATTGGGGAAGCAGGATCCCGGTTGGGTAGAAGAGGATCAAGAAAGAGATCGCCTGCGTTCTCACCCGGTAAGTAAAGGCAGCAAAAGGGAGGCGGCGCAAAGGCCTGAACGTCCTCTCTGAAAGTCCTGGGATCGGGGGAAAAAAGGGGTGAAGGGACGGTCTGACTCTGTCCTGCACCTCGAGAGAAGGAATCTCTCCTAAAAGAAAAAGAGAGATGGCCTTGCACGATAGGAGACAAGCGGGAAAGTAGACGAAAACAAAAAAACGACGTCCCCCCCTATACGCAAATCTAGAAGAAAAAGCACAGCAGCGCAGGGAAGCCCGTAGAGAGTCAAAAGTAGAAGACAGGAAACGTGTGTTATGATCACGGCAGACGAGAAGACGATGCAAGTCGAGGGGACACACGGAGAACCCAATTAAAAAAGAAAGAACACTTCTTGCCGCGATCTATGAAAGGAGACGAACACCCAAGGGGCCGAATCCTCGCACCCCCAGTCAGGGGGAAACGCCGACCCCCGGTGGACACACGATCGTCTGCTCGGCGGGAGATGAAAGGCGGGGTTACCGGCAGGGTCGTCAGGGTGATGCGGAAGGGTTGTAAGTACTTTGAAGACAGCACGGAAGAACCGCTCGGGAAGGCTCTGTTCGGCTTGAGAAAAAGGGCTGAGGAAAAAGGAGGGGGAAGCGCTCGTCAATCGGGCGGGTCGCGGGACAGAGGACAGCGAAACCGGCACCTTGCGTAAGACGGAAGGCTTACAAAAACAAAAAGGCCTCCCCCCGTAAGGGGCCTTGTTTGGGAAAAAAGCAATCACTGCAAAGAAAAAAATGGGGGTGGCGCCGACGTTGAGACCGCGGGCCAGAAACAGACCGGGGGTGGGGGAGGATCGCACGGTGAGCCGGATGGCAAAGCAAAGACCGCTGATTACTGCGAGAGACATCTCGTCGAAAACGCCCGTGAAGAAAAAGCGGGGGTGAGGGGAGGGGGCTGGGGGTCGAACTTCTTCCACGAGAAGAAGGGCCCGGGGAGATCTTGAGGGGGGGAAAAGCTTGAGGAAAAGGAGCGGGGGAGGAAACCTTCCGTGGCTCCTGACGGAAAACGCCGTAAACAGAGAGGCAAGGGACCCATGCTCTAGGTCAAAACCCAAGGAAGAGCCTAGAGTCCCTCTAGCTGTACGATCCAAGAAGAATCCAAAAAAGAGGGGACGGCCGCGCCCTACGGCACGACTTTCTAACAAATCGGGGCTCGCCAGGTTCTGTGGGGTCATGAAAATACGACTGCCGGCTCAAGTGCTGGGAGGAAGGGGCAGCAAGAGCTCGTCGGGGGAAAGACATCGTCGTTCGTCAATACACCCCCGATAAGTTCGCCACGGAGCACTGGATAGACGGGGGGCCGCTAAACATCACCAGCACAATCCTGAGTATACCAGGGAGTGGCCCCGTGTTCGCGCACGAAAAAGAACAGTACCAAAGGGGGATTTCGGGAGACGAGAGAAATCACTTCTCCACCGGGCGCGTGAGGACGAGATAAACCCAAACTACGACACCATCAGATGGAAGGGGAGAAAGAACATCTCCAATTTCGTGCCGGAACGAAAAACGGTTATCGGGCGGCGGGGGGCGTGGAAAGGAAGCCGTCGCCGGCATGCGGTTACGAGCTACAACGGGGACCAGAAAGGACCAATTCCCGAATCACCGGAACTAGAACCCTAAAGAAGCATTCGACCCTAACTCCATCCAAAAAAGGGAAAAGGAAAGTTCACCAATGGGGCTGGGACGGCGACTGCCGAAGGGCTGAAGAAAGAGGGGAGGGCCTCCACTATTCCGACCGGGGAATCCATTGACGGAGGGCTACCCGGAAGGGGATCGAGGAAAGTCTCGAAAGGAATTGCTAGACGAGGTTCGAAGGGCGGAACAAAAGGTTGAATACGGGTCAAATCCAATCAAGCTCAATATTCGCGAGTACCGACATCGGCGGGGAGAAAGGTGGAAGTCCACATTTGTTAGGGGAAGGGGGAGGGGAGAAAGAGGCGTCGACAAAAAAAGGGATCCGACGCCAGAGTGGGGTCACAGAAGCAGACGGGACTTCTCTAATATGTCGTACTCCGTTCCTCAAAGCACGCACGCAAGCCTGAAGGAGAAAACCGGCACAAACTTCCCCGGACGTCAGGGGGAAGAAGGGGGAGGGATAGCCGCGTCTCTAAGTCAATGAGTCAGGAACTGACATCTAAAGGGTCCCTCTCGTACAAGGATTCCCAGGCAGGAGGATAACTTTCTGCCGCGGTCGCCAATCCACGGCATTCTCTCTTCGATGAGAAACAACTTATTATAGAAAAAATAAGAGGGGGAACTCTGCAAGAGGTAGGGATTTAATTCATCACGGAACACAAACCTCCTCCTTTTAAGTAAGGCTGAGAATTCTATGTCTAGAGTACGAGACGCAAAGGTTAGCTCTCTTCTAGCCTTACGGAAATCTAAAATACGCCGTCTTGGCAGGACTCAAAGAGTGGGGGGACGTCGGTTCTGGGACGTAGGAAGATCTTCGGGGGAGGCCGTGCGTGCGCCGGCGTCTAATGAACAGGCGGGCCTTCAAACGCCGTTAGTAGCCCTAAGAAAGGGGGAAAACTCGAACCGCTACAAGCCGCAGTATCCGTTCTCGCGCGCGTCGGGGGGAAAGGTGGGAAGTGACCCGGAAAATCACTGACGTGTTGGGAAAAGGGACGAAAGGTCCACGAGCACCGAAGATTAAGTCAAAAAAAGAAACTACCGGAGTGGATCGTCAAGATTGGCACGCGGGGCTCAGGGAAAGCAAGAAGAAACGGGACGGGAACAGACGGGGGGCGACCCGCGCTCTATCCCGGGAGGTTCTGCGTCGCTTCCAGGAAGGCCTAGGTCGGAGGGGGAGCACAGAAAAGGGTCGACGGACGTTTCTCGGGCTCCTCGGGGGTCTAGGAAAGACGAAGAAAGGGGCTCGATCAACCTCAGTTAAGGCGGCAAGCGGCTGCCGGGGGTGGGGGGGGGGGGGTGTTGGTACGTAGGGACGTAAAGGGGACACGACCCGTGACTGACGAAAGCCGTCTTCGAGGATTTGTGGGAGGAAAATGAAAAGGTCTCGTTGGATCCCTCCCGACCGCACCGTTGGGACAAGAGGAGAGTCCTCCCTCCCTGGCAAAAGAATACGTTGATAGGCAGACAGAACGGAAAAATTAGTATTGATCTCGAAGATTTTGGGGCAGGAAAGGTTGAAGGACGCGGCCGTGCGCTGGCAAGGGGAATGTTCTTGTACGATGCCCCCACCGGTCGACGTCGAGGAGAGCGCGCGCGCCCTCGACGAAGCCCGCCTTGCGGGATAAACGCGTGTCCTTACCCACAACTGACAAAGTTTGGAAATCATCGGGGAATCCGGGGATAACCTCGTTGATGTCTGAGCGAACGCCGGAACGTAGGGCGGGGGGGAAAGATTTGGGGGAGCAGGGGTCCTTGCCCCGAGGTAAAAACAAAGGAAAGAGACGGCCTTCCATTCCCCGATGGAAAAGAGGACTCCAAAAAAAAACGCGACACGGCCGCAAGCTCTTCCACAAATCAGAGCGTTCGAAGGGAAGTGACAATAAACCGCTCGCAGCACTAAAAGGGGGTTGGGGCTTCAAAAAGTTGCTTACAGCCGGGGGGTGATCAGAGAAGAAAAGAGACGGGAGCGGGTGAATCGGAAGCTGTGCTCTATCTCCAAAAGCCTGCGGACGCACCCAATCAAAAGCGGCCGGCACAACGAGGCCCAAAACAGAAACAGGTGGTCCGCGTGATTCCAACATCACTAGGGGGAGGGAGGGGGGGGGGACGCTGGCCGTCTACGCACTTTGCCTCGGGGGGTCAGGAAGGGGGGAAGGAGCCGTTCCCTGAAGAGTATAAAAAAGACACAAGGAGGAAGGAAAGGGAGGAGAACGCCGGGCGCTCCAGCCTCCCAAACCGAAAAGGACCGACCCTTGGGTGAGAAAGGGGGAGTAGCAAGACCCTTCGAGCAAACGATAAAGCCAGACAGGGTCAAGCCGACGCGAATGGAGCAGACGACCGGAGACAGGGGACCAAAGGGGGGTTCTCGTCTATTAGGGGGAAAAAGGGCAAACCACGTGCGCGAGAAGATAACGGTAGCAGGAAAAAAAAGGGACACGTGCTCCGGAATCTGGTGTGGGACGCGCTGATCCAAGAGGGGAACCGGCGAGATCTTCACCGTAGTGAGAAAGGCACAGCCGGGAAAGGTGCTATCAAATACGCCACACGCGAACGGATCTGGAGCACGAAACGTGTCTCGGACGTCGGCGCCTGTGGTCGACCGATTACAGGGCACCAGGGGAATCTAAAAAAAGGTCGCAAAGGCATCTCTCTCACAAAAAGGGGGAAAAGAAAAGGGGGTCCTTGCGAAAAGGGCGCAGCACAGACGAATAAACGTAACCAGACCCGGCCATACGCCACGCGCCTAACTCAGGAACCACGGAACGTGAAGACGTAGAGCTCTGGGGGGGAAAGTTTACCGTTTGAGGAGAAAGGCTCCGTTTCGCCAGCGGGCGAGAGACACAGCCGGTATTCCGGAAAAACGATTTCTGAGGGCGCGGGGATGTGATCCGCGCACGTCAGGTGGGGCGACCGTGGGCGAAGCCTCCTCGCGTGAGGAACACCCAGCACTGTGAACTCTCTTCCAGTGTGACACGATCGTACCAGCGGCAGGAAGGCCCGTGTTCGTCTGTCACTTGAAACAGTGACCATGGGCTGGTGTAGAAAGTCATATCACTCCTTCTGGACGCGACGCACGGGTGAGGGCGACCCGGCGAGCGTCAAGCACGAGGCCAATTCAAAGAAGGTGGCGTCCACTCCTCGCCGGGGGAACAGGGACCTCAGGACGCTCACCTATCACATGTCAGGAGAAGTGCCAGGGAGAGGGTATCCCCAAAGTGAAACCTTGGTGATCAGGGGAAAAAAGTCGGGTGGCGCCTACTTTTGCTGGGGGATGAGAGGAAATCAGTTTTTGTTGCGAGAGGAGCAAGGGAGGGACACACGCGAACGGATGGGCGAGATCCACCGCGCGGTAAAAGCCACTTGAAAAGGGGAAGCGGACACCAAGAGTGCTGCTGTTCAACAGTATCCCACATGGAAAAACCTCTCTCTTTAGGGGGTGGGAAGAAGAGGCCGAACGTTGTAAAGAAAAGAAAATCCGCCTCGGACATAGTCATCGACATGGGAGAACGCCGTGGGTAGCGAATAGGCAAAAGGGGAAAAAGGGGCTCAAAAATCTTCCCTCGCTAGAAAACTTACGGCAGAGGGGGAGCGAAAATCCGATGTCTTCCCTCGTCGGCCCCGCGAAAAGAGGGGCACTGATTCGCAACCAGAGGGGGGGGGAAGGCCATGGTCTTGGGTTTGGAAAAGAGAAATCAGGCACGGGGGCTAAGTGCGGGGGCTTCGGGCGGGGAGCAAGCTTTCTCGGCGGGAGACACGTGGACAAATGGCCGCCTCTATTTCACACCAACCAAAACCCTAAAAGAAGACAGGAAATGGCGCTACAAAGCCAAACGGGGGGCAAACAAAAAAATCCCTTCTATTAAGCTTGGAAGGGGGGGGAGCACCCTGGCGGGCGAAGCCAGGATTATATAAAAATTGGCTGCGTCGGAATAAATCGATGGGAAACTTCTCCAACCAAAGAGGGCTCACCAACGATAAACCCTCAGGGAAGTGTCGAACCATCGGGGGGAGGGGAAGAAAGGGAGAGAGGCTCGTCGTCCTGCTCATCGTGAAGGGACGAAAGGACAACGGGTAGACCGCGGGGCGTGTACGAACCTCGGCTCTATGGTGATCAGTAACAGAGAAGCCGGCTCCGAATCAAAAAAAAAACAAAAAACAAAAACCAAAACACCGGTCCAAATGACCCTACCCGAAAGGAGATAACGTCACGTCCGACGAAATCAGAAGGCGTCGCCTAACTCTTCTTGCCGGAGAAACCAGGGAAAAAGTTCACGCGTGATCGACTGAGCTGTCGCAGCCAACAGGGAAAAATGATTCGTGCTCCTCGCGCGCGACCCGGAAAAAATCTCAAAGGGGAAAAAAGGGAAAAGCGACGTAAAGGTCCCGAAGGTCTTCGGTAGGAAACGGGCGGCGTTCCCTGGTGAGGGTGGTTGGGGGGTCCTCCCAAAAAAAAGGGAAGAAAGGGGGAAGGACGATCCGAATCCGGCAGGGGAAAGAAAAATTCTTCGCCTAGGCTACACGGCGTAAAAAAGGGGGGGGGAAATCAAAAACTGAAGCCGCTTGCACTGGGACAGCCTCGGGGGCGAAAGGAAAAAGGCCAAAAGATGTTCGACCCCGTGCCGCCTGCACCCCAACGTGAAGACTCAAAAAGGCGAGAAGTTCAATTTTCTAAGGCCGCGCAGGGAAGGGGGGGAACCTCAGGCGAGGAGCGACAGCGCGCGTCCTATTTTGAGAGGTCAGGCCCTCGTTCGCGAAAAGCACTCAACTAACGAGGGGAAGGCAGAAAATCAAAAAAAAGGAGGGGAAAAGATTCGAAGCGCCCTCGTGAGGGAGGATTGGATTCAGCACGATTAAAGCCCCTGCCGGGAGAAGGCCTCCAGAAGAAAAGGGGAAAATCGTCCTCTAATCTGACCTTGATTGGGTCGAGACACGGGGACGGCTCTCGAAAGGATGCCGTCCGGGCAGGCCTTCATCCACGGAGGGGAGGGCGGAAAGGATAAACTCTTCTATAGGGATCAGGGGACGCAGGAGCAGATCTCTCATTGCACTCGGCGAGAAAGCCCCGTACGAAAAGACGCCAAAGGAAAACATGGGCCGCTCACCTGACGCATGTCCTCGCGCATCTTTCGCAGGGGAAGGTGGGAGTGGACCACGTCTTCCACACTTCGAAGAACTCTTCCACTATGCACCTGCGAGGGAAATTCACGAGAAGAACCTTGGCAGAAGGGGGGGAGAAAGAAGGGCGCGAGGATCACGAGAGGTCGGCCCTCTTGGCGCCCGCCTCCGGGAGATGAACAGGTAAAGGGAAGGGAGGGTCCCAAAAAGACCGAGGTCCGGGCCTTCTCACGAACTGGAATGGAGGAGGGATTTCTCGGATCCTCGGGGGAATCAATTTGATCCACGGAATCGGCCAACAGCTAGTCTCGGCAGCCTAGACAGGCCGCACAGCCAAGAAAGGACCGTGCCGGACTGGAGAAGCCACGACCTTTAGAGGCAGGGGGAGAAGAAAAAACGATCTTCGGAGGAATGGTAGAGTCCAGAGGGTTTGTGTTTATCCCGCCCGAGCGGGGGGGGGGGGGACGGGAAGAAGACGTCGCTCGATCTTACACGGCAGAAAAGGAGAAAGCTCGGTGAGCGGCGTCAAGCCCCTGGGTGCAACACATATCACAAGTGAGAGGAAAGGGGATTGTCCTTGATGTTATCTCCGCGTGACGGGGGAGGGGGAGGGGAAATGTACGGCGTGTTACTTATTCCTGGGTGTGACGGGTAGAAAAAGGAAGAGAAGGGCGCCCTTCGACGAGCAAAAATTTATCCCGGAACTCGAGGGAAACGCGCGCGCCACCGATTTCGAATTAAAAACAGCGACAGGTAGGGGACGAGGCGACGAGGCTGAAGACAGGATAGTAGAAGGAGACGCCAATTAATAGGCGTCGGAATATTTTGGGGGGGGGATCAGGGGTCAAGGAAAAGGCGTTACCCAAAGGGGAAAAGGAGGCCGTCCATGGCCAGATTACGAGGCACGGAGGAAAACCCAAAGACAGGGAAGAGAGAAAAACCCTCCGGCACGGGTTTCGAGCGTGAGAAGGGAGGAAGAAAGCGGGGAAATACTCTCTATGTTCTTCACGCGTGCTGGACCAGGAGGGGGATCTCGAATAGTGCGCGTGCCTCGCTCACCTCGATCAGGGCCACAGGCTTCGAGAACCACGCAACAAAGCGCTCAACGTCCAAACCTCCGGAAGGGGGAAATGATTTTGAAAAAACAAGGACAAGGGGGGAAGGGGGGGAGGGGGTGGAAGCTGACGTCGATGCCAAGTTGATAGGTGGCGATGACACCGTGCCAAGGCCGCCCCCCGATTACGACGCGGACACGAGAGGAGAGGAAAAGGACCGGGCTTGGACAGCCAGAAACGGGACAGAGCGCCCGGCGGCCTCTGAGTAGACAAGACAAAGACGCAGATCAGCCCGCTACACGCCGGTCACTGGGGAACGGAGAAAAAGAAGATCAAAAATCTTGGCCACCCTTAGCCGTTCCAAAGAAAAAATGGGGGGGGTCAGGACGGCCAAGGGCTCACCGACTGCGCTGGAGGGACTGAGCCATCGAGGGAAGAAAAAACTGAGGGGAGATCCCGTGGGGGGTGGGCGACCTGCTCGGAAATCCCGCGTGATGTAAAACGAGGAAGTCCTCAGTCACGGGCGATCGCATAGGGACAAAGGAGGAAGGGGTGAAAGCCTGAACGGCGCTCTTATCTTCTCGGGGGAGGTTCGGAAACTGTGGGAGGGAGAAAAATCTGTCACAAAAACA
>Ga0179593_1719215_pt1 | contig 10302 bp, 10 predicted proteins | sample CZODoug2_1_08_16_FD_185931 | JGI IMG/M metagenome (GOLD analysis project Ga0179593, IMG submission 185931) | Vadose zone soil fungal communities from Angelo Coast Range Reserve, California, USA - CZODoug2_1_08_16fungal (PacBio error correction) | ecosystem: Environmental > Terrestrial > Soil >...
CACAGTCAGGAAAATTCCATTGAGACCTGCGCAAACGCAACAGCCAACGTTTCGAAAAGTCGATGGCGGGGTTCAGCGGAGTAGCCTGTCCCCTAGGGGGCTGAAGAAAAAAGGAAGTACAAGTCTTAGTCCGTAAGGGGGAAGCTGGAACGGGGAGGAGGCGCCGGGGGGGGGAAAAAAGGCAGAATCTTGACAAGCAAGGGGGCGGCGGCACAAGTTGCACAATGGTTTCCCGAAAGAAAATTCTATTTTCGGACGGAAGGAAAAGAAAAACGACTTGGCAGAAGCGGCAATGGAGGGGATCGGGGTCGAAAGGTTCGGGAATCAAAGATGGACGACGAATGTTAAGGGGGGGGCTACAAGGGGGAAAAATTTTCTTGCTCACTAAGAATAGACCCCCAGATCAGATGCAGCGTACGAAGCACTCCCCGCAGCCGGAATGCATGAGGGGGGCGAGGAAAAGGAGCGCCTAAAGGGAGGGGCGGCGTCGACAGGGAGAGATCTGCAATATAACTGGAAGATTGGGCAGCAGCATTAATCGGGATGAGCTTCCAAGGGGAAAAGAAAGCACCGCTACAAAAAGGAAAGGTAGGATATTGGAGAGGAAATAGCACACCATGCAGCCGAAAAAGGTGGGATAAGAAAAAGAATAACGGGAGCGCCCGAATGGCTCTTCTGACTAAGGCAAAAGGGAGTGCTTTGCGGGGAGGGAAGGGAAAAGGACTGCTTTTGAAGGGACTGGAAGGGCCGATGTCACAAGAGAACTTCCGCTGGTCGAAAAAAGAATGAGCCAGTTTTCTAAGGTGGAGGGGGGAAAGAGAAACCCGGAGTTTTCCATCACCTTCTCAGAAGGAAGTGAAAGAAATGCCATCTCTGGAGAAAAGAAAAGGGCCGTCCTTAAGGGGCTAAAAGGAGAGGAGGCAAAGGAGTTTCATGGGTCCGTCAGATGCCCTAAAACAAAGGACTCCACTAAGCGGCATAACAGAAAGAGGTGCTTACTAGAGAAAGCGAACCAAAAACTCCTTATACCAGAATAAAGAGGGAACGAAACTATTGAGAAAAAGCTTTCAACCATAACTAAAAAGAAAAGCCGGCAAAAATTCGAGCTTTACTAAAAAAAAGGGACAGCTCCAATAACTCACTTATGACAAAAGGAGAACACACCCACCTGAAAGTGTTGATCAAATTTTCAATAAAAATAAAGAAGTGGGGCATCATCATACAACAAAAGGTAGGATGCCACTCTGATATTTGAAGGCATCGAGGAGGGGGCAGGCAAACCACGACGGGTGAAAAAAGGACGGACAAGCAGCTAGAAGACGGAAAAATGATACGGCGAAAGCAGGGGCCACGATAGTAAAGAGTTGTCGCAAAGTGGGATTCTAGAGCACAAAAGGCCCAAGGTGCACCAAGGGGGAAAAGAGAATTCCGGGCCGAAAGCGACACCGAAAAGGGAGCTATTGTGGTGTCAAAAGACTGGGAGTTCAAGGAGGACGATATAAACCAAAGGGCGGGCGGAGAAAGCAACAACCGAGGTGGAAAACATAAGGAAAACGCCATAGCTTTGCTTGCCAAGCAAATGCTGGCCAAAATTCACGAAAAAAAAAAAGCACCATGCGGAGCCCCACGGGGAGAGGATATCGCATTTCCGGGAGAATATGCTTTGTGTCATCAGAAAGAAAGCTCCAAAAATGACCGGAAATCAAGGGAAAAAAAGAGCCCTGAGGAATACGGCCCCAGGGACCCAGGAAACTACTGCAACAGACAATGCTAACTAGGAACATAAGGAAAGGCGAAGGTCCAATTTCCACCACAACTTCCAAAAAAAAGAGATACACGGAAGATTTTTCCATCTCAAAAGAGAGGGGGCAACTCGCTTCAGAACCCGGGGAGCCAAGGCGCATGTAGAATAATATTTTAAAAAAAGGAGGAGAAACCGGGAGCCGGCGATCTGGGGAGGGAAGACAAAAGGTAGGCTAAAGTCCAAGATTTGAAAAGGGACAAAATAGGTGACGTCTCGGTTAACGATTGCTCATCGGAAGTCAGGGTCGGCTGGAGAAAGGTGAATCGCAACTGTCAGGTAGACCTGCGGACCGGTGGGGCATAAAGTTCTTCAGGGACTTTAATGCCCGACTAAAGAGGGGAGAAACTTCGGGGGGTCGCGCGCGCATTTCCAGGTTAGCTTTAAGACGGCCATGCCAGATCGAAAAAATTCTACGTCTGCTGAGGAGTTTAATCATGAGAAAAGGGATCAGCGTTTAGAAAAAGGAAAAGCGCCGTACAAAATCTGGGGCTCATTTTCAATTAGTTGTAGCAAGGCAGAAACCTTCATCCGTCGCTTCGCCGAGGAAGAGAAGCGCCATCGCCAAGAAGGAAAAGAGGCTCCAGACGGGACCAAGGCGCGCTCAGGTTACTAGGAACGCCGAATCGCACAGGGGCAGCATCCACAACGGGTGTATCTATCCTGACCGGAGGGAAGGGGGAAAAAAGGGAGTCACGATATGTTGGAAGAACAAAATGTTCAACGAGTCACGTGAGTTCCACCTGCGACAGACGTGCATGGTCGTAGTAGATAGAGAGAAGTCTTTTGTTGTCCTATTCTCTTCATACGATAACAGGAAGGGACTTATGAAAAACGCCTATCAGTAAAGAAAAGATAGCGGGTTCTCAGGTCGTCAATTAACTTAAAAGCGAGCAGTTGGAGAAAGAAAAACTGTAGGGCACATCGAAGGTTGTTTGCGCAGCCGCCGCAGGGAAAAAGGAACCACAAGGTCCAAGAGGCTTAGCAGCCCGGGGGCTTGGACATCGCTCGACCGAACGTCATGGCAAATATTCTCTAGAAGGGGTCGAGGAGGTCCAAAAAAAAAAAGGTGGCATCTGAAGAAGCGGGGAAACCAAACAAAGTGTCAGAAGGGGAACGGGGACAAATCTCAAAGAACACATGAGGGGAGAGAGCTACCTGTGGATTTTCCGGGGCATAGTGGGCTCGGGGGATTTTAGGGGGGGGGAAGCGAGACCTGCGATGATAAATGAGAGGACCCGACCACTTCAGAAGCTGGACATCTTGGCATCTCTCAAAAAGGGGAGGGAAGAGAGAAGTGCCAACCTGCGCCGAGAAGAGAGGGGAAGGATCGAGTCCGCGAGCTGTCAACAGCCATTCTCGCGATCCGAAAAGAGGCCAAGCCCATACCAAAGAGAGCTTGGCGAAGACTTCCATTGCTGTCCCGGGGGGAAAAGACTCGGTGTGGGGTGGTTGTGGACGAAAGGGAGATTGCAGAGTTGTCGACAGGGATCCAATGTCTTCAGGACTGAAATGACGCGGCGTCCAGTCGAAGGAGAAAACAACGCCTAAAACCACAAAGGAAAAGAGGGAAGGCTCCTCCCTGGGGAAAAGAAATGGGAAGGCAAGCTATTTGGTTCGAACCGGGGAAGGGCGCCACATCAGAATAGGCTGAAGGCCGGTTCAAAGAACCTGAGAACCCAATGGGTTACTGATGTCGTGGGAAAAAGACACTAACGGGATCGAGGGGGAAGGAATTCCACAAGGGATATAACAGAATGAAGGCAATCGACTTAGGGGACCCAGGTGGGCACTGAACAACACGTGGCAAGCGGGGCGTAAAAGAAAAAAGAAAAGGAGATCGCACAAGGAGGCGGGCATATGCATGCTTCTTACGAACACAGGGGAGGGGGGATGGCAACCGGCGTATGCTTAAAAAAGGGGCGCGTCGAACCCCTAGCAATGTCCCGATGTATTGGCGGATGAAAAACGGAAAAAGTCTACAAGATCGATGGTTTCTGCGGGGGAGGGGGGGACCGGAATGAAAAAAGGATGATCGAGCTTTTAGCGGGCTAAGGAAAGCGCGGACGTAAAAGAAGGCAAGGGAGTCATGAACCACTGACAGAGGGGGCCAGCACATTAGCATTTACAGGCATGGAAGAAAGAGCTTTATCCGAGCGTCAAAAAGTCAGGAAAGGCGGCAAAGAAAAAAAAAAGAAAATCGGGCAACCACACTAACAGACGCACATCTGCAAAAGAAGGGAGCCTTCAGACGAAGGTTAACAGCGAAAGGACAGTTCACGCACAGGGGGGACTGCGACCAGGAAAAAGCGAGTCCACAGAGGGGGGGTGCCTTACACAGGGACCGGAAGAAAGAATTTCCTCCTAAAAATTAGACAAAGATGAAAGGCAGGGAGCGTGGGGGAAGAATGGGATGCCCCTGCTCCGTAGCCTTGGCTATTTGAGGTAAGAAGAATTGCCCGAAAAAAGAGAGGTGAGGGAGGCGGGAAAAATGAGTTAAATAAGCTCTTGGGGCGGGGTTGGGAAAGCATTTGAAAGGTGTGCGAGCGCTCGGAGCCTTTCGCAGGTGGGGGGGGGGGGGGTTTTCTAACGGCCTGGGTGTGTAAGCCTCTTGACCTAGAAAAAAAAAAAGGAAGGCGGACGGAGACGCGATGCGATCGGGGAGGGGGGGGGGGGGAGGGAAACGTGCTGGACAGCATGGGGCCTTGTCGACACCGAGGGGGGGCACGCGGCCCGTTGGAAAGGTATGCGTTGTCCATCAAAGGAGGTGCTGGGGGGGGAGGAAGAACGCTGACTCGGAGTTAGGGGGTCGGGTGGAAAGCCTGGTCGGAGCGGGGGTCGACACTCTTAGAATGGTGATTTGGGGGACACAAGGGGGGGGTCTACACCCATCGAGAGAATAGGGGGGGGGCCTTTGGGGTCGCGCACGGCATTGTGAAAGCACGAGGAGTCGGCACCTGTTTGGGACTTTCTTTGCGTGTCTACAGCTATGCGAGGCCACTTTGTTCGTCGAAGGGGGGAGATGATTAATATAGCGCTTCGTCAAAACTCTCTCTTCGGCAACTCCGAGTTCAGATCGCATATATTCGAAGACTAACGATCTTTTCGGAGCGGAAAATTGTACATCACATTCTATGAAACTTCGGGGGGAGGGAGACCCCCGGGCCGATCATTCACGGAATGGGTGAAAAACAGCGGAAAAGTTATGCCGAGGGTTAAAAAAAGAGATCTACAGAACGCAGGGGGGGGGCGGGTTCTTTCGTATTTGGGAACCGGGAGGGAAAAAAGCGAAAGCCTTCTCCAGACACAGCTTTTGGTCAGCGGGTGCTCATTAGGTGGCATATTCTTCGGACCTCAAGAAGGAAGAAACAACGTGGGTTCTTTTTCTGAAGGAAAGATGCCGGGAAACATAAACAGTCGATCGGGGGGGGGGCGAGGAGAGAAAGGACAGTTTAGGATCAGAACACATTATGGAGGAGAGAACGCGAAGGTCGAACTGACAGTTCGACTGTTTCCAAGGAAGGGCGGTTGTCTAGCTATCGCCAGTACGCACCCAAGGGATGTCGTTTCCTTGCCAGTGGGGGGGAGGTTGACCTGTAGGGGCAGTTCCCAAGGCAAAGAAAGAAGGCGCCATCAAAGCCCAAACAGGCAAGGTCCCCCAAAGGAAACGCTAAAGAAAAAGACCATTGGGATAGGGAAGATGTGCTTAAACAAAAAAAGAAAGAGGTGGGGGGATCAGGGCGGCTTATGCCGGAGTTTCACCAAAAGATAGATTCCGCCAGCATAGGCCGGCCAATAACTATCGGAGATCACCCATAGACTCATTTCCAGACACTTCATCATCGAAGAAGGAATTGCCTCATATGCAGGGAGAGGGTTCGCAACTCGACCCGACACTCCCCTCTATCGCTCGTCCAAAGGTTCGCTTACTCTCCCAACAGGAGGAGGGAACTATGGGAAAATTGGAAAACTGTGTTCAAAGATCTAGCGGACTAGGGGATCGTGATCACTCACAAAAAAAAAGGTTTGGTAGCGAGGAGTGCTCCCTGCACCCTCCTGAAAGAAGGAAAGGAAGTCCATGACCAGGATAGGAAAAGGCATATTGCAGAATTCTAACCATGAAGGAATCGCGCGGCATGAGTATCCCTGTCATCCTGGGGCACAATAACACCTCGGAAAGGGGAGTCAGGAACCCAAAAAAACATTATGTCAAAGAATTAAGAGAGCCAGGTTTCCAGATCGGGAAAAGGTCATCCACGAAATACTCTAAACTACGAGAAAAGGGGGTCATCTCCAAATCCTAGGAAAACAGAGTTTAACGAAATCGGAAAAATTCGGGGGGGGCTGTCCGCCTCGGGGGGGAAGGAGGAAAAAGTTTGTCCAAAAATTAATGCCCGTTTGTCCATAAAGAAAAAAAAAGTAGTGAAGGAGGATTGAAAACAAGGCCGTCCAAAGAAGGGAGAACCTTCGCAAGTTGACTGATGGCCACGAGGGGAGGAAAAAAGGAAAGAGATTAACGAATGCTTCGCTGCTGCCCGGGAACTAGCGTTTGCTGCAGAGGAGCGTCAAAGGGGGGAAAAAAAAGCGGACTTTCAATGGGGGAAGGTGGTCAATGGAGCCGGTCCAGAGTCTGGAAGAAATGGTAGTCGGCATGCCTTGAATCAAGGGGGTGGCCCGTACCCCCCGATTGCATGCGTTGCGGCTAAAAGGAACACAACAGGCAAAAAAAAGGGGAAAGCATCAGCATGGATTAACCACCGGGAAAAGACGCGGGTCAATAATTTCGGGAAGGAAGAGGTTACCAACGGTGGACGATGACTGAATGGAGTAGGAACCCAGCCTTATCACTCAAGGGTCGTTCGACAAATATAAAAATAAAGAAGGGGAGAATGAGGGAGGAGGAACAAGGTTCCTTTAACGACTGCAGAGGCGAGGGAAAAAACTCAAAAGAGGCGGAAGGAACAAAACATCAGGGTCGGCAGGCAAAAGAAGGAATCTGCAAGCTTAAAAGGAACAGCTCTTTCTTAAAAGGTGGGAGGAGCTTCACCAGGAGAACCTGCGCTGACTCAGTCTGGAGGATTCAAACACACACAACAACCAGCAAGCCACTGAGCCAAGGGGGGGGCGGGGGGGGGGGTCTATGGGGGGTGGGGCGGAGAGGGGGGGGGGGGGGGGTGGGGTGGGGGGGGGGGGGGGGGGGAAATGCGTGGGGTCCAGGGTGGGGGCACAGGGGGGGTGGTTTGGTTGGGCGGTTTGGGGAGGGGGGGGGGGGGGGGGGGGGGGGGGGGGTGGGGGGGGGTGGGTGGTGGGGGGGGGGGGGGGGGGGTGGGCGCGGGGGGGTAAGTGAAAAATCTCTTTCTTTTAGAGAAAAACTCAATTTCTGCCTTCTGACGCGGCGAGAAGGTGGGAGTGAGTCGGCCGGCGGGCTGCCTTCCTGAACGGTCAAACTCGGAGATCGGAACTCGCAGAAAACCTTTCCAAAAAACATAGAGCCACGGGTGGGTCAAGTGGGGAAAGATATCACAGCGTCGCTTTTCCCTTAACCAAAGAACACCAAATCACCATCTGCGGTGACGCCGCAGGGCCATGAGACTTAAGGTATATGTGGCGCGCGATGCGATTCTGGGGAAGGGGTGCAATTCATCGGCAAATCTCACAACGACCCCACTACTTAAATTCTAGAGTCAAAGAAAAAAGGGAAAGCGTGGGGCAAAAAAAAGACGGGTCAGCAAGACCAAGATACGGCTTGGTCAAAAAAAGGCGGTCGCAAAGGGCGAAATGAATACTAAATATTCTAAAAAACGCAAGGGGGACTCTCTCCACTCGGAGACCAAAGAGGGAAGAAGGGAAAGAGCATACTCAATTATGATCGGAAAGATGGGGGAAAAAAAACTTTTCACAATAGAATGATGAGTGGGGGGGGGAAGATCGCACCTCCTCAAGACCTGGGGAAGAAAAGTATTTTGGCTCGCGTTGACACGTACTTCTTGGACGGAAACGAGACGGGGACTACAGCTAAATCATACGATCAGGGACACGATCTGATCTTTGAAAAAGTCATGGGAAACCAATCCGAAAAACGGGAAACATGGTAACACGGGCCTGCCTACACCAGGAAAACAAGGGGGGGGGGGATAGGAGGGGTGGTCTAACAGCCCGGGCAACTGGCGCAAAGCGATCGATCCACTACAGAAGAAGGAAACTAGATATATCATAGAATGGCAACAAAGGCTTTCCGCCCACTTCTACATCCGTCAAAAAAAGGGAAGGGAGAAATGCGCGGGACCGTTCCCAAACCATGCTGAAGAAAACAAAAACAGGCCGATCGGGGCAGGCGCTCTATACACGCCTATAAAAGGAGAACACTATCGTGGGAAAAGGAAAAAGAACCGTCTTCTACTCACAGCGTGGAAACCCACAAGGGAGAACCGATCGAAAGGTTCAAAACGACGACGATCAGTTTTGCGTCTGTCAAGGAAACCGAAAAGGAAAGATGCACAGGTGCAACCAAATAGCAACGGAATGTACCCTTATGTCCGATAGGAATCTGGGGGGGGGGGGGGAGTCGCATGCGTAATCGGGAGACTGAAAGCGTGTCCGCGCACCCGCAGTGGCCAAGGCTTGCGGCTTCAGTCGGGAAAAAAGCATCCTCATGGTTGAAAGAGGCCGTCAAACGTCATTTAGACAGGCCGAAAAGGGGGGGGGGGGAAGACAGCAGAGATGGACGTGGGGGAGATGGCTTCCCCAACCAACAACTCACGCCGCCTTTCCTGGACTTGACACGGCTGAAGCTCAGGTATGATTCCGAGGAAGGGAGGAGGGGGCACCGCTTTTTCAACCCTGGACAGTTTGAGCGACGAAAGAGAAGAGCACAAAAACAAGAGGGCGCTCATGTTAACCGGGCTAAATGCCGGATGCAGAACCGAAAAAAAAAGACTTCGCCGGGGGCATAGTAAGAAGCTCATCAGCAAAATTCCTCTAACCGCCCAGCCACGACAAAAGGGAGACGCCGGAACCACCCCCAAACATGTCAGGCAGCGCCATAACAGGAGTCAGCAAAGCCTCATGGGGTCAATGGCAACCGAGCCGTTCGGGGGGGGAAATGCGTCTAGGACATGAGAGATCATTCGGGGAGAGAAAAAGGAATCGAACCGTTAGGGGAGGCCGCAGATGAAAAATTCTAAAGGTTCATTGAGACAGAATGCCGCCCTTAAAAAAAGGGGGCGGAATTGGTCTCCGACTTGCCTTCTCATGGGGGGGGAAAAAAAAAAAGGCAGGATATAAGACCAGGCCTGAAATCATAGGCTTTACAAAAGGAGACACAAGGTAGGGCCGACGTTTCCCAAGACGACGCCTAACATCTGTCGTCCAGTCTCGAAGACAGAATAAAAAAAGGGGGACCGGACAACAAAAAATTTTTTAAGGAACGAAGGGGGAGACCAACACCAAGGTGGTAAAGCGAGTATGGGGCACCGCAAAATCGACCAAGCCCATGAGTTACTGAGCAGGCGCTCTCTTTTACAGGAAAGTGAAGAGTGTGAAGGTTACGTAAAAAAGTATGTTGGACACTGCGGACTATGAGGAAAAAAGGGGGGGGATCCATCGAACTGTCCGAGAAGGGAAAGTTGAGAGAAACCAGAGCAGGGGGAAGGAGAAAAAAAGAGAAAGGCCAAGAGCCCTGCGCCGTAGCGTAAAAAAAAGTTGACACATCGCCGGAGCGGTCCTCCATTCTCGCGACGTCACAGGCAAAAAAGAGGAAAAATGCCAAAATACTAGGGGAAGGACACTTCAAGGTTTGCCGGTATTCGCCCAGACAGAAAACACTTTGTTGGTGGTGCTAAAAGGGACAGGAACCAGAAAGTGCAAATATCCCCAGTACGAGGGGAAAGGCTAGCACTATGAGAGGGAGTCGAAAAAGCAAAGAACCGGCTTCTCAGGATTAAAAAGCAGATGGCGTCATGTTGGAGGGGACTCCCAAAACTAACACAACAGAGCGCGTGTGGGGAGGAAAAAGGGGAACACACCTGAGCAAACAATGGTACAACGGAGTTAAGACTTACGAAAGTAGAACGCGCTCAAAAAAGGGGGGGATTTCAATATATGGCGTATTGCAAGACACTAAAAAACAAGGGGGAACGAGGGATGATTCAACGAAAAAGCTCACTCTACCAGGAGGTGAAAAACAGGTGGCAACTCTCTGGGCAAGAGGGGCAATAAACGCGTCACAGACATTCAGTCATGACTGTTACATTGTTCCGGGGGGGGGGGAGGGGAAAGGGTACTGAGCTTGGGTCACTGAGACAAACCCTGCAGGAAGGGGAAACAGGGGGGCTGATGAGCTCCTAAGGGAGCCCATCAAATTAAATTAATGGAGGGACGACTTCAATCTACGTATGACGTAGGAGAAGACGGAGGGACCAAAGTACAAGTGTAAAATGAGATAAAGGTAATCAGGGGCAGTGTTATTACATAACTACTAAGGGAGTTGAACCAAGTCCATA
>Ga0179593_1404054_pt1 | contig 10301 bp, 6 predicted proteins | sample CZODoug2_1_08_16_FD_185931 | JGI IMG/M metagenome (GOLD analysis project Ga0179593, IMG submission 185931) | Vadose zone soil fungal communities from Angelo Coast Range Reserve, California, USA - CZODoug2_1_08_16fungal (PacBio error correction) | ecosystem: Environmental > Terrestrial > Soil >...
ACCACGGCAACGGGACTACGAAAGGGACAAAAAGTAAGGAAAGAAAAGGAGGAGGGGCCTCCAAGGGAAAAAAAGAAGAGGGCGAGAGGGCCGCCCCCAGCGCGGAGGAAATGGACGTATGGGAAAAAAAAGGAAGCGAAAAGCCAAAGGGAAAATGCTGCGGGTGGAAAGAGCGACAACGTACGCACAAGGCAGTCAAAAAAAAAGGAAGGAGGGGAAGAGCATCTATGTTGCAATTCAAGTGAGAACAGATACCCAGAAGAATTCCAGCTTACGGCGTCCGGCCACCATCGAGGACAAAAGGCGGGCGGCGACCCAAAGGAAAGATCCCATTGATTCCTAGATGCCGCAAGAATAGGAGTCAGGGGAAATCTCCTCATGGATAGTGGGATTTAAAAACCCCACCAAAAAAGTGGATCTGAGAGGCTGTTAAGGGCCACAAAAAGGACAAGGGAAGCAGAAGAGAAAAAGATACAAAACGCGAAAGCAGGTAACTTAAGGACAAAACAAAAGCCGGATACCTTTTGGTCGTCTTTGACGTTATGGGGTAAAGCATGGTTTGACCGAATTTGTCAAAACCAGAGCGGAAAGATTCAATACGTATGCGGGAAAAAAAAAGCAAGTTCCACCATTTGACACCAACCGAACCTGGGTGAACTGGGCGGAAAGCTAAGAGGCCATCCCCACAAGTGCCGCCCGTCTTCCGAGATGATGGAGGAAAACTCATCAGGCACGCCTTCTAAAGGATTTCTCGGGCATGGAAAATCGAGAGTGAAGATACCTGGTATCCGATCTACGGTAAATGTCACAAAACCAGAGAGGATCGCTGCGGAAAACGACTGTCAATAAGGAGGTCATACAGGAAGAGCTCCCTCGAATCCTCTTCATGACGGCCACTGACTCAAATCGTCGGCCGGACTTGTATCAAAATACCCCAGAGATCACGGGTAGGGAGAACTTAAGCGAGAAGTAAAGAGAGATCCGCACTTGCTAATTGAGGAGTTTAATTCTTAAAACAAGAGGGACTAAAAATATGCAATGAGGGGTTGCATTAAGAAAAGAACTACGGCCGGCGGTGGCAAAGTTGAATGGGTGGCCCATAGCTTTGCAAAATTCAAGCATATGATCAAGCAGGTAAGGAAGAATCTACAGTGGAAACACATGCAAAAGAAAAGGAAGTTACCAGAAACAAAGAGGTAAAAAGGGGTCGAGGTCCTGCACTGGAAGTCCGTGGAATACGAAAATTCTCATATCTTAAGCCATAGCAAGAGGATGAAAAAACGCGTCTGGCAAGAAGCGTGCCGCATTAGATCAATAACAGACTTCCTTCAGGGAGATCTGGAACGAACAAAGTCAAAAAAACTTCTTCACGGAGAAGAGTCGAGAAGACCAAAAGAATCGGGTGTTTGGTGATCCTCAGGGGAAAAAACACGCTGCTAGAAGGCAAGTAGAAAAAAAAGTGATATTGGAAGAGGGTCTAAAAGAGAATCTTCTGATACAAATATAGTAAGGAGAAAACCTCCTCGAAAGCTCGGCGACTTCGCGAAGAAGTGATTCTTCCTCAGGCCGAAAGCCGTATTTGGGACAAAGGGACACTTCAAGACAAGGCATCGATAAAAAACAAATGTACACAGTCAAAAACAAGGTATCACTGGGAGGGAAAAAAACACGCATTTGCAGGATGAGGAAAGTTTACTACATGAAGCGGCGTCGTCGGAGCTCGGCTCAAGGGAATCTTCCGTCGGACAAGGAAGGTAATCGCTGAAGGAAAGAAAAAGAAGGGAACTGGGAAAGGTTCCGGAGACGAAAAGCAACCCTTCAGAGGTCGGCTACTTTCCGCGGGAAAATTGGGAGGCACCAGACCATCGCGGCAACCACTGTGCAGAAAAAGAAGAAACATGCTGGGCAAAGAGCAAAGAGGACAGGTATAAAGAAAAAGGAAATGACTTCTTTCGACTTGACTCTCTCAGACGGAGAAAAGAGAGAGATATAGGTATATGAGATTAAAACATGATTGGAAAGAAGCATATCGAGAGAAGATATTTTAAAAATCAATCTCTCATAGTGGAGTTTTTCGAGAGTTAAAAGGTGGAAAAGGCGTCATCAGAAGAAATCTAGTATGGAAAACTGAAGTAGGGAGGATTTACGGCAGAGTGGCAAGGAAATTAACACGCCTTATCTACTAAAAGAGCAAGTTTGTACAATTTGAAATTCTGGACTTGCTTGGATGGGGAAAGCGAGCGCCCACTCGTGGACTAAGGGACTAGAAGAAGAAGAGGTTTGAGCGCGATCCATCTCTAAATTCGGCGACGGTTCCTCAAGGAAATCCTATGCTCTCTGAAAATCGGAATCTCGTCAGAGTAAACGAGGACGACATGAGGAGGGCCTGATTCTACTTCTTCGACGAGATCCGCAAGGGGGAGCTACTCAGTTCATCGGCGAGCAGAGGAGAGAAAGAACGCCTGCCTCGGATACAAATAATACTACTCAGGGGATGGAGGAGGATAAGTTCTTAGAGAAGAAGAGATAGCAGAGGCAAAGCTCTCATCAATTCACGCAAAGCAGCGCGTAAGTCTATCGGCTCGGGGGAAAGGAACATAAGTCGGACATCAGCGATCTTACTTAAGAAAAACCGAGAGTACTAAGAGGTGTGTTAGCTTCAAAGACCCAGACCGAGGACTCTAAGCAGGGGGAGCCTCCTTCGGAAAAAAAATAGGAGCAAGGGGTGCCAAGGCTTGAAGCCCAGGAAGAGGCAGTCATCATAAATAAAAAAGAGAAATCCGAGCACACAACGAAGGACCAGTTAAGGCAACCTAGGCAAACTTAGAGAACGACATAGGAAATGCTCTTCTCTCGTAATACACCGCTGGAAGAGGGCTGCAAGATCAAGAAGAAGAAGGGGTCGCGTACTAACGGTTCTCTTGAAGTAGAGAGGAGAGAACGAAGCCTTAGCCGAGACTCCTCATAAGACTTGACAGGACAGAAGGAAGGGCCTCGGAAAAGGAGAAATCTCTAATTTTAAGAGACTTCGGGCGGTGTGTGAAGCTAGCCTTCATAAGGGGGGGGGCGAAGGAAACAGATAACTGGAATAGCTCTAAACAACGGAGGGGGGTTTAATTAGAAAAATATATATAGGTTCGATAGGAGTTACAAAGCGACCATCTCATCCCAAGGCGCCAACAACGCCCAGCGCTCTCAGTAAAGGACGAAGATTTGACATTTTCTCTTCGTGTGGAAGAGGCAATTATGCAAGGGCTCTATGGAGACTAAAGGAGTGAAACGCTCATACGGCCAATTCCGAGGCAGAGAGAAAGCGGTGAGGGACTTCGGAACGCCTCCATAGCCGGCAGTTAAGGAGAGACGCCGCGTCCGTCGGGAGCAAGCGCAGCTCATTAGGGGGGCAGAAGGGTAAGCATGAGAAAGTTGACTTTTATCGAGAGACAGGAGGACAAGATAGTCTCTATTCCTGGAGGAGGAGGGACACGAAGAGGAAACAGGCGCGTTTGTCACGGCAGGAGCACAACCGAGTCAGAAAATCGAAGAAGGAGAGGAAGATAAAACCTCGTCTGAGGATGTAGAGGAAGAAAAGGCATTGAACGAGTAAGATTCAGCTTTCCAGAGATCTGAGGAGGCGCCTCCTGCGTCGCGGAGGTAAAAATCGAAAGTGTCAACTAGACTAGTCGTCTTAGGGAAAGAAAGATAGGAAAATCTACGCTTTCTTATTAGCAAGTTGAAGTCGGCTCAGGGTTAAGTACAAGAAAACTCAGAGGAATAAACTCAGATCCAAAAGTGTTCTCTACGATGGAGAACATTCAACAAGCGCACACGAGCCAGAAGGAAAAATCCGTTAAACGGATCCAGGGCGAAGTAGGGCCTCCTCTTCTTAGAGCACTCGCATCCTCATGGAGGAAGAGGCGAGAGAGAAAAAGGGGCTCCAGGCCTCGTCGGCGGCCTCCGTTCTCTCTCAAAAACTCAAGCAACCATCCTCAATCAAAGAGTGAGAAGAGGCGTCCTTACACAGCTGCAGAGACGCAACAAATTCGGAAACTTAATTTAAGCAAAAGCGAGCAGTGGGTTGGGAAGCACAGGACAGGGAGCCTGAAGGAGAATGCGCAGTGTCAACCGTGACCGATAAAAAAACCCCCAACGTCCCGGCGTCGAGACTGGATAACGTTCAAAAAAAAAGAGGAGCGAGGGAGTTCGAAGAAAAAACTGGTAACGACCGGACCATACTCGGCGGGAGACTGGAGAAGGGTAGTCGGAGCCGAAGAGTAGATAACTGAGGGAGGGAGAAAACCAGTCCCTCGTCAGACATTTGTCCGAAAATAGGGCAAGAACCTCGTGTGCGGCCGCGGGACTGGGAAGGAGGAGACAAAGTGATCCACACCGAAGGAGGCGGATAGGGAAGGGGAGAGGAAAAGTGGAGGTGACCCATCAGCTGTAGGCGACTACTGGGGAAGGGACTCTTCTCCTCGACACTGGGAGAGGAAATTTATTAAGCGGGAGCAAATTCAGGGCAAGATGGAGAGGAGGAATGAAAGAATGTAGTGGTAAATTATCAAAGCTTTTCTTCCTAGACTTCATGGAAGTGACCGTCACGTCAAGTCGGGAGGGGGAGGGAAGATGAATATGGATCGAAAAAAGGAAAAAAGGTAGAGTCTCAATAATGCCTGTCGAGAAGTTGCTTCGGAGGTGGAGAAACTTTTTTTTGGTACGAGAGCGGCCGTACCCAAAAAAAAAAGCAAGCTACCTTTGAAAAAAGAGGGGGAAGGCGTTCGGAAACGAGACCCTGAAATCTCCCGGGGGGAACGGAGTAAAAATCTGAAGAACACAAGGGCCGGAGGGGGGACGGCTGATCCAGTGGAGGAGACGAGGGTGTAAGCCGCGGTGTCCGACTGATCAGGCAGAGAACTACGGGGGAATTGCCGCAGGCCGCAACAAACGGCCCTAGGAAGTCCAAAAGAAGCACGACAGAGAGGGGGCGGCGAACTCTTTTCAAATCAGGGGATTTCCATTGCACCGTCTTCCGGTCGGAGGGTTAACCCGAGGGAGGGGATCGCAAGCCCTGAGGTGCAGGGGGGGGGGGGAAGGTCTTTTAAAGGAGGAGAAGGAGGACCTAAAATCCTCAGAGGTCCCGAAAGACTGCAAAAACATGAAACTTTAAAAACGAACGAGTGAGAGAGGGCTGTGACTCTGACACACTGAGGAAGCTGTTCTAACCAAGAGGAGGCACGCCGTCAAAATTTAAAATCGAAGAAAGAAGAATCAGAGGAGAAAGGCGAGGAGGCTATTAGGAATGCAGAAGCCAGAGGCATTGTGTGTTCCGGAGAGCCCCGTCGAAAAAAGTAAGGGGGGGGGGAAGGACTAAATTCCCCGAGAATGCAAAAGAGGGGAGTTGAGAAGGAGGAAACGGACTTAAATCACTCTCAAGGATCGAAGAGGTTGTTGCAAAGCGACTCCAACAGGGGATGACAAGGGATAGCGCGAGCATTTCCCCAGTCACCTCGCTGATGGTCCACTGCAGAAGGGAAGAAGGTAAGAGAAGACGTCCCTAATCTGGCGTGCAATCTGAGCATCCTGGAAAACAGGTTTGAACGGGAAAGGAAGGGGGAGCCAGCTGATCTGAAGAATAAACTGAGAGAAGGTTTAGTCAAAAAGAGGAGAAACGTACTTTTTCCATAACTTTTTTTTGACATAAATTGTTTGTTGTGAAAATTTAGGGAGAGAAAAATGACAATCAACACACTAATCAAAAAGCCTACTAGTGACAGGGGCTCCTTCCCTTCTTCCCAGGACTCGGCATATGATAAGACGCAATCAAAACTCGGGGTTTAGGACCCGGGCAATAGGAAGAAAAAAACATAGCACTATCACCTTTAATAATAAATCCATCAGGTTCTATTATGGTCAGCGCAGATAGGGAGGGAACTAGACTGGCAGAGGCTGTTGATCTCAGCGAGGGGATTACTTTAAACTGCATGGGCCACATGAGGGCGTCCTTAAAAAATACGGGGAAGGGGGGATAGGGGGATCCATAACGGAACGGAATTATAGAGGGAAAACAACAAAGGAGGTGGTTAATAAAGAAATATATATGGGGACAAAGTAACCTTTTGCGAAAAAACAATCATAAGGAAGATGTCGCGTGAAGAAGAGGAAAAGCCAGTTAACCAGAAAAAAAGGAAAAACGACGGCGCCCCTCAGGAGGAAGAGAGCCTGGGGAATTAAGAGATGGAAAAGCCCTTATCGAACTACTCGCAGGATACATGGTAGACAGGGTGGATCTTTTCTCCTTCTTGCTGGGAAAGAGAAAAGGGGGCGTCCCCCAAAGGGGGAAAAAGAAAAGCAAAAAAAAGAAAAGGAAAATTCAAATGCTAAGATCCTTAATATTCAGCGGGGGGTCGAGAAGTGGTGATAGGGGGGATTTGGTAATTTTTTTGCAACCTGAAGGGGGGAACACAGAAAATTAGTGGGTAAATAGGATATAGCTGTAAAAAGTTCTAAGCAGGGTACTGACAACTCTGCGCTTTTCGGAGGGAACGCGTCCGCGGCTCCAACAAAAGAATAAAGACCCGGGGCCAATTTGGGAAAGACTAATGGGTCGGCAAGAAGGGGATCCCGGGGAAGAAGAAATAAAGGGCTGAAGCATGACCAAAGACTATGGACGCATGAAAGCGGGCGAAAGAAAGGTCAAGAAGACCGTCGGGGGAGGACTCAGACGACCCGAGGGATCGAAGAGGCCTGAAAATCCCTGAGGATCAGACGTCGCCTAATTCGGGCCAAAAGTCATAATGGGCCCAGGGACGAGGCAAGAGGAGAAGGAAGGGGAAAAGGAAGTTCACCCCCCTATCGACCTTTAAAGGGAAAACTAACGACGAGAAGCATTCGGCAGAGAGGAGACCCAAACCTCAAAAAAAAGTGTAACGTTTTAAGAGAGGAAAGAGTGTTCTCACTACTACAGTGTCTCAGTGGAGCTCAAAGCCCTCGGGAAGATATGCGGACGGGCACGGGGCCGGTGGGAAAAGGGGGGAGGGAATGACTCTGCTGTATGAAAGACCCTCCTGGAAGACATCTACAACTGGAAACACCAATCAACTTCACGTCAAACTTCCAGGAATGCAGAGACCGCCAGCAGTGAAACCTTTTGAAGAGAGGGCCCGGAAGGAAGGACCTTGGGAATCAAAAAAACGGGCTCGTTGAGAGGATCCTGATAAAGAAGAGGGGGGCTAGCCCTGCCTCCGTGAGGCGGAAGGACCCTAGAATTCTTAAGAGACCCGGGGAGGAGGGGGAAGGGCCTAACAATACCGTTATGGAAAAGGAAGCAGACTTCTCCCCCAACGATGAGGTGTGGGTTAATCCGCAGGTTGAAAAGGAAGTCCCCTAACTAAGAGAACGGCACGAAAAAGAGAGTAAGAACCTCTGAAAAGGGAGAAAAAATCTTCCTTCGACAGGAAAGTACTCTGAGTAAAAACCCGAAGACAGGGGAGACTAGAACTCCAATCGCGAATTCTCCTCGCCTCCATATCAAAAAGAAGGAAGAATCCGACGAATTTGGAACACCCTTTCCAAGGAATAAAGACTTCACCATCCACGAAATATTTGGGAAAAATAACGAAATACCAGATTCACCGTCACAGCTTTTTCAATTCAAAAAGGGAGAAAGAGATGAAAATTCAAAGGTCTCATCCAGTCTTCCAGCGCAGGACTGAAGCAGTTTAGAGGCATAGCAGACCCTCAAATGGCGGCGGGAGATGGGAACGTCTTTCCGAGTAGAGAAATAAGGAAACTCAGAGACTCGAGAGTTTGACTGAAGCTCAAACTTGCATTCGGGAGACACCCTTCCGAAACTCGGAAAAGTGGAAAAAGTGAAACAAAAACCAATGCTATAAGCAAGGAGCACGCCGGGCATGACCCCCATCAAAAAATCGAGGGTGAAGGAGGGGAACAGCAGGGTTCGCACTGGAACAACAAACACACACAACAAAGAAAGAAAAAAACACACACAGGAAAAACAGACCGAAAGACGAAACGACGCAGGTGTCAGGTCCTTCTAACACCGGTACGCAGATACTTTATTGAAAATCACAGAAAGAGTACGCGGAGTGGAAGACTGTGTGTAACTAGCAAAACCGATCGGAGTTTCTTTACGAGATGTAACTTTTGGCCAATTGGAATCAAAAGCGAAGAAGCGACGGAGGTTGCAAACTCTCGCGGGGTGTAATTCCGAAACAGAACGTAGTGGAGAGGGAAGAGTGGAAACCATCGTGACGCGAGAGCGAACGGGGAAGGTCTTAATGCGAGGGGGGGAGCGGGGGGTGGGGAAGGGGATGGGAAAGGAGAAAGGGAGAATGGGACCTATCATCTGCGTTCTATAGAAAGCTGACTAATATTCTCGCGGAAGGAGGGGGCGACGACACGGAAAAGCGGCGTAATGAGGACTGCAGGGAGGAGAGTAAAAACTGGCCTCTTTCTCTTGAAGGTCCGATGGGTGCGATTATAGCCATGGGCCGAAACAACTCGAATGAAATGGTGGCTATCGCCGGAGGCGGTCCTCCATCCGAATCACGAGAACGCCAATTCCTGGGGACATGGGCAGATAAAGTCGCTGATGCCGGAGGGCTTCAACATAGAATATTGAAGAGTTCTAATTAAATGCTCTTCTGTGTCTCCCACACAGGTCAGGGAATCTCATGACGATTCGGTTCGATATTCGCGGACCGCGCCGATAAACGACACTTGCAGTCTATCTTTGGTGCAACGGAAGAAAAAACGGAACCTAAGAGGGCTCGTTTCTCGTGACAAGAACTCTGGGCGAGAGAGAAAAAGGGGGGGCTGCCGAAGAGAGAAAGATCAGGAGCCCTTTTCCATATACTTTGCCGCACTCCGGAGCAATGACCAGGATTCGCAAACAAGCCCTGGCAAGGAGGGGATCAACGCCACTCTCTGTGAAGGTGATTAACGCTCCTTCTTCGCGGCCGGAGGAAGCGAATCGAAACGGCGACGGCAGAACGATAAGGAGCAGATGTCGGATGGATGCCGATCAGGCCGAACTAAGGCGGAGAGCGAGAATTGAAGACGTGCCGGGCCAGCGCGTCTAAGAGCACGGGAGGGAATCGTAGACTTCAAGCATTTACTGACCCTGCCAGCGCCGGCCTGCGAACCAAGGGGCTATATAAGAGTGGACCTCGCATCAAGGATGGGTCTTAAGTAAAGCTTCTCTTCGTGCAGATTGGGGCTAGGTGAACCAGATAAGACCGCGCCACAGGCTAGGAAAACACACACGGAACCCCCTGTTAAGGAAAACTATAAATCCAGAGGGCACTAGAAATGGACCCCGAGACATCAGGGAAGCAACCCGAAAGATCACCAGAACGCCTAACAAACGTTCTATATTCGCAAGGGGCCGGAACGCTGTCAGGCGAGCAATACCAGACTCGAGGGAAGGCACGGCTCCTCTTCGTCGCATGAGACAAGGAAACTCCCCGCCGGAAGGAGGAGACGTGTGGCGCGAGCTGCCGGAGAGGACATCGGGTTGGATGCGCGCGCCTCGCCGTAGAGAGTAGCCGCTTCTCGCTCATATACTTGAAGAGGTAGTGGAAAAATCACAGTAGGTTGGGGAGCGGAGATATCTAACGCGCGTAACTGACACTCACGAAACGTTAAATCTGTCTTACAAAACGCGGGGGGAAAGTGAAAGAAGGTTGGAGGAGACTGGGCCGAAGGAGTAGAATAATCAGATGAATCAGATGGATCAGAAAACAGCGCCCGTCGCTGGTAGTTAACTCCAGCGCTTATGTCCCGAACTTCGGTCGGGGGAAAGGAATAGGTCAGAGAACTCTAGGAAGACTGACCGCGCTGCGAGATATCTCTTGGGGTGTCCACTCTACGTCTCTTTTAAGAGAGAGAATCTGAAAAGCCGAGGAACTCAAGGGCGAGAATCAACTTCCCCTGAATGCTGCGCAAAGGTTCCTTCTGAGAGGGCGCGGGACACTAAGGAGAAAAAAAAAACATAAAGGCATATCGTCGGTTCCTCTCAGCTAAAACGTGGGGCTCGAAGCAATCTTCAATTGGAGGAAAAAAGCCCACCAGTCGGAGTAGGAGGAATCTCTTCGGATCGACGCGGCAAAGGTCTGACCTATTCTCGCTTTTGCTAATCGAGAATCTCGAAGGAGCCCATCTCTGGCTCATCTAAAAGAAAAACTCACTTTTGGAAAGGACGCTAAAGGGACGGGGCGGGGGTAGATCTTCCGGAATTCCATCGGCCGCTAATGACTGAGTCCTTAAAAAGTTAATTTGTGGAA
>Ga0179593_1451681_pt1 | contig 10301 bp, 14 predicted proteins | sample CZODoug2_1_08_16_FD_185931 | JGI IMG/M metagenome (GOLD analysis project Ga0179593, IMG submission 185931) | Vadose zone soil fungal communities from Angelo Coast Range Reserve, California, USA - CZODoug2_1_08_16fungal (PacBio error correction) | ecosystem: Environmental > Terrestrial > Soil >...
CTAGGGTATGTTTTTCAGTGGGCCATTAAAAACATGGGCCCCCGATTACGGGGGGGGCCCAGACCCGACCTGACAACCTGCCTCTTCAAAACCGCCTAGCTAGCTCTTCCTCGAAAAAAGCTTCGTCTCCGAACCGAGTGGTTCAGTCTCCAAAACTTTGCTTCCGCTGAACATACACCCTTCACAAGGAGGGTCTCAATCCAGAGGAAAAGCGCAGAACTAGGGATCTGTATTGTTTACTAAAAAAAGTCTAAGGGGTGGAGGGCCCCATGGGGGTAAGGGGAAAGTGGAGTTCCACACTAACAACCGAAATCCAGCTGGGGAAAAGAGAGTATGGGCGGCCCCATTAGAACTAAAAATTAATGGGCGTAGGAGCGGCGGAAGATAGGGGGGGAAAGTTTGTTGCCAGATTCGGAGACCGTATTGCAATGGAGGTGATTTCCTTGCACTTGAACAGTGGGGTGTGTTTGACAAACGAGAAGTCAGAAATGAACAAGTGGGGAGATGACAAAAAAAACAACGGGGACTGACGGGTCGCATGGTTGAAAGCAAGTGAAGTGGGGAAAAACGCTGGCACGCGCAACGCAAGTGCATGAAACTCGTAGATGGCGGTCAAGACAAAGCTCGACTAATGGAAGGGTAAAACAAAGACTTCACAACGGTGACAATCAGGGGTAGCAGGTGTGAGTGGAGATCGAAAGAAATTTGTGAGATAGGTGGATTTCCTCCCAGCTTGGAGAGACATTCAAAACCCCCGAACGAATGGGTTGTTTGAAAAGCCCCCCCCCCAGCACGAACCATGATCGTCGCCATTCTGTGCTACGAAAGGAAATTGGTGTCATAAGTTAAAGTGGGATAACGGAAAGGCAGATCTTTTTCCCCATTTTATTTTCTCTAAAAAACACTTGAGAAACATTCTTACATTAGGGGGTAGAAGGCTTGTAGGTCGCAAAACACTAAGTAAGCCAGTAGAGGTGCCATTTGTGACAACCTCATCGCTCTTCGGGCCCTAGTTCCCAGGGAGGAGTTCGCAAACCAGACAAATGTTTTCAAAGGCCCAACCCATCACAATTGGGGGGAGTCTGGAAGGGGTTCGAACAAGGCAATCACGGGGGGAGGGGGATTTTTGGGGGGGGGATCTTTAGGCAAATCGTTGTGCCTGGGAGGCGGCAATGGTAAATCAGCGGACAGAAACTCAGCCTGCAAATGCATGGGGGTGCAACCGCAGGTCAGATGGGCAGATAAGGGGGTTGTTTGGCTGAAAGTCCCATGTGACAGAGGGGAAACACGGGGCTTACTACTAAAAAAAGGGAAGGATAGCCCATAGAAGGGCACTGCTGGTCAGTAGAATCTAAGCAGTTTCGAGATGTGGCCGAAAACTTAAATTTGAGGGCGGAAACAACTGACGCTGGCAAAAAAAGATGAAAGGTTATGGGAGCAGGGGTTTGTCCTCCGCATGGGAACTTAAAAAAACAGAAAAAATAGAAGACGTGGGCAGAAAACACGACTACGCAGGGAATATGAAACCATGAGCTATTCCATTCCGTTATTCAATCCTCGTCCTAAGACGGATCGCGGCAATGCTTCGGAAATCCGTGACCTTAAAGGCGAAAAAGGCTGTCGCAATGAATCAAAGAAAAGCACGGAACCCGGTTCTAAGGGGAGCACAAAGACTTGGGAACTTTTGGGGGGGGGAGAGCACAGGAGTCAGAGAACCAGCGTCAGTTACATTGGCACGGAAAAAGTGGTGAAGTGTTTGTTTGCTGGATGTGCGCTCCTCCTCGAAGGGGGAAAGAATACAGAGAGATGCAAGAGGCCTGACGAGTGGGAATTCCCCGAGTTCAAATGTTACGCATATCCACTCTCTTAAAAAAAACATAGTAAATTAAGGAGATTGGAGGGCAATAGGGGGAAGAATCGCAGTACAAATCGGAAGTCGACAAGTTGGGGAAAGAGGGACTCTACAAAGAAAATGGGGACAGGGTTGTAGATGCCAAAACGCAAATCCCAAGTCGGGGGGGTAACTTACGCAGGTAGTAGACGCGAAGGACATGGTGGATGGGCAAGAAAGTCTTGGGTACGCAAACCCGGGGTGGCTAAAGCCGAGAAACCATTGCACTCCATTGCGGGGTAAAATGGGGAACGGATCGAAAAAGACGCTCCGAAGGAATAATGGACATAAGACCAGGGGAACAAAGAGGGGGGCATATGAAATGCGGGGGGGGGTGGGCTGGAGGTCGGGGGGGAGGTCCGGCCAAGTTATCTAAAAAGGCGGAGCCATTATAGGCTGGCCGAAACCGGAGGGGTGTTGTACGATTCAACCGATTCGGGGGGGAGGTGAAGGGGCAAGGAAAATGTCCAAGAGCAGGCGACTAAAGAAGAGGTCTAGAAACTTTCATCCCCAGTAATTCACTTATCTGGGAGGAAGGTAAAATGGGGGGCCAAAGATAAAAAAAAAATGTGAGAGCCTCGGAAAAGGGGGGCAAAACTTGGTTAGTAAGCCGATGATCTGCAGGCCCACACCGAGGGGGAAAGTCTCAAAAAAATCCAAAAACGAAAGGATCTGCCCTTGTTCGAAAAGAAAAAGACAACGGGGGTAATGTTAGAACAAGGGGTCCTAACCCTGTAAGCCGGGGTAAGGAACCGGGAGCGCAGGAAAGTTGGTGTGGGTGGTACCTGCCCGTCGACAAAGAAAATGGGACGGGGGGATGTATCGCACACTGAGAAAAAAGAAAAGGTGCACTTCTACAGAAGGAGGAACATCAAGGTCAAAATGGATCCAATGTGAAAAGGGCGGGGGTTGATGTACAAAAAAGGTGATCGAAGGGGGAGGGAACCTAGCTCCAAATTTTCGAGAATACCATCGCACCAGAGGGGGGTGTCACCGGAATGGAAGGCAAATTAGAGATCTTGTGGTCGAAGGGGGGGCAGATCCTTTGAATAGGGACGGAGGACGGTCCACCATGAAGAGAAAAAAAGCCCCCCAAAAAACAAAAAACAAAATAAAAAAATAAAAAAAAAAAAGCTGGCTCCCGGTTAGCTCCCTTTTGTGGCCTCGTACAACGCGATCGGCGTGGGTAGCTGTCGTTCAACGTGGAAACAGATCTCGTGTTTGGTGCAGACCAAACGTGGAGACACAAATGTGTGTAGAGGTAAAAATACCGCCCACTAGGGGTTAAGCAAGTGAATAGGCGGATCTTAAGACGCGGGACGTAGGCACCACATGGCGGTGGGACTCAAGAAGCGGGTCAGGGGGGGGTCCTCACTGACAAAATGGGGGTTAGGTAAAGTCGAGATGTTTCAGAGAGGCTTTTTAGTAGGCAACAGACAGCGTAGAGTGCCCTGCGTGTGGAATGGCTCGGCGCAGTGCCGGGGCGGTTGGGAGGAGGGTGGAGGGGTTCATGTGTGTTCCACAACGTAGTGGTCGGAGTGGTGCCCGGGCAGGATTCGTGGTCCTTAGGGCTGGGGAAGCAGACGTTTTCTCTCCGGGTTTTCTGGAGGGGAGTCCTCCATTGCGGGAATAAGAAACTGAGTGCGTGAAAGTGTGCCATGATTTATAACCGTCATCTTTTGAGGGGGGTTCAGGAGCACTTCTCTTTGGTTTCGCTTAGTAACATTCGCAAGTCTGAACCACTAAGGGAGACGGTTGCAGGATGGGTAGACAGTGAAAGGTGCTGAAGTAGATTTTGGTGCAGTGCGCAGGGAGATGGAGGAAGGAAGGAGGTGGGGTCGTCCCGGGTGAGGTCGGGTCCAGGTTCGACGTGCACTATTCAGGCTTGATCTGGCGCATGAAGTCCCTAGGGGTGGCCGGGTGTGTGGCGAGAGAGGTATGGGTGCGAGGGAGAGGTGAGGTGAGACACCGTGAGTGGGGGAGTGCTTGGGGGTGGAGGGCGGGGGTTTGGAAAGCGTACCGTGGAAGGAGAGGAAGTTAGTGTCCCCTCGAGGTCGCCGGTGGGGGGAATAGTGGAGGGGGGGTGGACGGGTGCAGTGCCGCAGATGGAATAAAGGGCTGGAGGGAAGGATACGCTGTTAACAATGCCACTGTAGGGGGGGGGGACCTTGTGGGGGTAGGGGTGTAGGCGAAAGCGGAGGAGGGGGGAGTGGGGCGTGGTGGGCTGAGGGGAGAGTTGCTCGGAGGGGGTCAAAAGGCAGTAAGGGGTGGGGGGGGGCATGAGGTTGCGTTCAGAGGGTTCATCCGGGTTATTACCTTGAAGGTCGGGGCTGCTCTTTGACGGCGTGAGGCCTCGGGCGGTGGAGGGTTGGCGAAGAAACTAGCCGGGCGAGGACTTGCTATTTTCAGGGGGGGAAAATCTGTGGGGGTAACGGGCTAGTGTATGCATATGGGCGGGTCCGGGGGATGAGGGCGGACGGGCGGGTTGCTGCAGGGGTTGGGTTTTAAGTCCGAGGGGTCGAAACGTAATAAGCAGGTAGTGGCTGGGACCTGGGTAACTGGGCAGGGACGAGGGTGGCATAAAAAACGGAAGAAGTGCCACCCGAAGATCTCTTTCGTTAACAAGACAAATCGTGTCCATAATTCTGGGGGCTAACCCAATAGGGGGGTGGTTGGGTGTGGTTAAAGATGGCTGGGTTTTGTGGGCGAAGGCACATTCTTTCCGTGTCCTCAAGGGCGCGGGCTCACCTACTGGACCTCCAGAGAAGAAGATGTAGCTGGCCCCCAAGAATCGTACTGGCACGGGACAGCTCCAGGGTTCCAGAGGGGAGTGGGTGGCGGGTTGCGGTAGGACCAAGAGGTACAGGACAACTTCCTCCGAGGTTTTCCCAGCCGGGCTGGTATTCGTTCGCTCAGGGTCCGCCTCGACGGATTCTAAGAAACAGGGCGTTTGCGTTCGGTTGTACACTCCCGGCTTTGGGGAGAGGGTGCAGGCTGTCAAAGAGAATGCGTCACTGGGAGGGGAGGGACATAGTCCTTTTTTAGCAAGGTGACAGAGTTCAGCAGGTTACCGAGGGGGAGGGAGGGTGTGGGTGGAGTGGCGGGGGAGGCCCTGTAGGTGGCGGGGTGGGAGAGGGACGACCAGTGGGCCCCTCTCCAGAGCGGGGGAACTTTGGTTGGTGAGGAAACATGAGGCTGTCAGGTGGTAAAGAAGTTAGACCAGTTCGCTAGAGCCCAGAATAAATAGAAGAGCATCACTACAGCACATGTTTAGAGATAAGTGGATTGCACAAAGGGGGAAAGTACGGCAAGAAGGGGAAGTGGCAAGGGCGAAGAAGATCTGGAAACGAAGGAAAAGGCGTGGTTGAGGGAAAGGGTAGGTCGGAAAAGCGTCTCCGGGGGTGGGATCCGAATAGAATGTGAGTCCCCCGGGGAGAGCGGGGAGGGGTGGTGCAGAAAGGAGAGCGGGGAGGCGAAGGAGCGGCCCTCCCGCGCGGGTGTGGGGGAGGACGGGGGGTTCCCTGGCTCAGGTGAATGAAGAGGGGGGGGCTCCGTGGATGGGCGGTGGTTTTTCGTAAGCTAATGTGGTCAGGTCGTTAAGCCCCATTAATGTGTGGGTAGCGGGACTTAGTTTCGTCCGTTATCATTTAGGGTACAGTACTGGGAGCGTGCGTTCAACGGTGCGCCATTCTAACAAAGAGTTAGAGTTAAAAGCCTGAAAAAGAGACCAGAATAATGGGCTGAGCCTAGAATGCGATGTACGACATCGGGGGTCCGAAAATGTTTGGGAACTAAGAGAGAAGTGTGGAGGAATAAAGAGTTTTCAGCCCGAGGACCATTTTAAAGGGATCTAAAACAGCTGGGAGGGAGTAAAAATCCTATTGGGAAACGAGAGGTAAGGGGAAAATAGAATATTAGTTTTTGCGGGCGGAGTACACATCTTCGAAAATTTTACAGGGGTCAAACTAACAAGGCTTATGCGGCCCTGGAATGACCCGGGCGGGTAAAAGAGCAGAGAATAAATGGTTGACGATAGACTTATCGCAAGGGCTTCCAACAGAAAGTAGACCAAGCCAAAAATCTTTTGTGAAAGGCAATCGAGCCCAAGGGAAGAACTGCTAATACTGATGCCTAATGAGAACGCCATTTTGGGTTGGTGGGAGTGGGGCCTTTGCCCACGTAGTGAACCACTTCATTCCGCGCTAAAGCGAGAATAAGAAAAAAACTCCACAATGGGGGGATGGTAAGGAAAGACAGGCCATGCGTATCCAAACATAGCCACGGACACGAATTAGGGAAAAAGAAATGGGAATAAATGATACAAGGAATTAAAAAAAATGTTACCGGGGTGGCGGGACAAAACCCTACCTGTCCATCGAATGACTCGGGATTCTTAAAAAAGGAGAGGCTGCTTAAATGGGCTAAACAAGATTGGCTTGTCAAGATGGAGCGTTCCCTGTATTTGACTTGCTTACAAAGGTGGTTGCAAACAAAAATGGGGAAACCCTTAGGGATAAGGTTGGTGCGATGATCCTTTATCTCCTTATCAATCCCTGGGAAGTTTACTAGACTTGAAAGGAAAGAGGACAAAATGCATGCCAGAGAGATTTGATGGAAAAAATAACAGGCTATCAGTACAGTTAGACAACCAGACTTCCACCGGGGGGAAAAAAAACGGGGGGGATCAGTGGCTTTCTATAGGAAGGGGTGGGGGAGAGCATGTCGAACCGGAGATTCCCAGCAGGGATTTTGTGTTTATCACCCCGCAACCGGGAGAAAAAAGGGCGGGCGAATTAACTTATGGGCATAGAAAGGGGAGAACAGGAAACTGAAGGGAGCTTGCCGGTTTAAGATTACGAACTAAGCCAAGCGATTACGATGGTCGGTGGATTCTAAATAAGGGGAAAAGGAGGAAAAAAAAAAAAAACGGCGCGCAGACAATGCTTAACCTGGGGGGGAAAAAGATCGCGGGAGGGTACGGAGTTCGACACGAACCCCCCCACATCACCATTTGTCAAGTCTGGTCGGTTTTCTAACAAGGTGGGGGGAGGAACTTGCTGTGTGTTGGGGGGGGGGAGCAGCATGGACGGTCAATGGGGAGACTGTGTGTACGGGAGGCCGATTGAGTCGTAATCGCCGAGGCAGGACAAAAGGCCACCGGAAAACGCGAAGAACACAAAGGGGGGGGGGGGGTACTGATGGCAGGTGGACTTTCCGCGGTAAACACCCGTGGCAGAAGGAGAACGCTCCTACAAAGGAGGTTGGCCCGTCCCTCAGCACTTACGAGTCGCCTGGGCGAGTGGTGTCATGAGCGATGGGGGAAAAAAAATAATACAGGTGAAATAACGGGGATTCATCTATCCAAAATTCATTGAGTTTCTGAAGAGTTCATGGGTGACCATCAGGCACTGGGAAAAAAAAAAGATACCTATTCCAGAAGTTGGAAAAAAAAAAAAAGAAGGGGCAGTATAGTGCCACAATGAGCCGCAAGTTAGAAATGCGAGGAATCAAAAAAGCAACGACAGAAGGATCGGCAAAGTTCAGTGTGCCAGTTCCCGCGAAAAAAGAGCAATGCGGGCAGCGAAAGGAAAACCCGGTTCTCTGAAACAGAAGTTGCGTTGGAGACTGAGTCTCGATAACTCCGGACAGCGTTAATTCGCGAACCGGGGAAGGGTGTTGAGGGGTTTTGCTGTAATCGCCCGACCGAAGGGGATAGCCGGGATGAGCCGGAGGACTCCAAAGGCTCCGCCGTAGTAGGGGAGGCCGGGAAGGAAAGGGGAAAGGACCGCAATCCAATATAGAAAAAAAAAAGAGTGGGGAAAAAAAGATTTCAAGATGGGAGCAAGGAAAACGAGAAACGATCGAAGGCTGGTCGGGATTTGTGGGAACGTCCAGAGGTATCAAGGGGAGCTTTGGAGGGGCGTGGAAATTGACATTATAAGAAAAAAATTCAATCAACACGGACCAAAATTAACGACTGTCGGTATGAAGGAGGGTGGAGAGCAAAGAAAAGGTCAGGGTGGGAAGGCCGGTGTTCATGAGCCGCGACATTGGCGGAAAATGGTCCGTAAATGGGAAAAACCGGATGCAGATTAAGATAATCGCGCGTCAGTCATGTGCAATAATCATGTTTTCGATACTTAAGAATGTGTTGAGGCAAAGGCGGGGGGAAATATTGGGGGAGAAAGAGGGACCCCTTGCAAGGGGGATTAACCCTGCGAAAATAACATTAAAAATTAAGTCCTCCCTGAAAGTATTTTGCGCTACTTAGCTTTACTTTAAGTTTATAAGGAACCCTCGGGGGATGAATTCAAACTACTCTGGAAGAAGGAACTCCAGAAGGGGAAGGTGAGTGACTTTACACCTAAAGACTTAAATTTAATGTGCTCGACCTGCCCACTGGGGGGAAAAAACCTCTTCAAAATCTGGCCAACGGGCCATCAGAACCAAAATCTTGTGTGGCTCGAGCTCAGGTGGGCTACCAAAAAACTTTTTCCTGCGAGGCATTAAGGTGAACGGAGGAGCTGGAGGTAATAAGGAACCAATTTGCCATTCCAAAAACAAACAGAAACCTCAAACCGGATCAAATTTGACAAATTGTCCCCCGAAACAGACACACTGGGGAGGGGGGAAATGGCAAGTGGAGGTTCGAACTACATCTTCCGAGAATGAGTTTGTCACAAAGTTAAAGCAGTGGAGATGAAGGGCGGGTCGCCTAATGGGAGACTCCACTAATCGTAGAAAAAATGATGTGAGAAAGGGGAGTTTAGAGAAAATCTTCAACACCCTCCCGTTCCTGGAGAAATGCAGGGGATGTGCCCAGGGGGCAGTGGCAGGGGGGAAGCCATAATTAAAAGTCAATGGCCTGTTCGGGGGGGGAATTGAGAAACTTGGTCTGGGAAAAAAAGGTCTCTGCATAATGCTTGGTTTTCGGACCGGGCCACATGTTTTCAGAGAGCCAAGGCAAGGCGCCCCAGTGTAAGAAAAAAAAACATGGGAGGCTGGTAGAAAAACCTGGAATTGATGTCGGAGTGGGCGTTTCGTCGCCCATCGGAGTTCATGGATCCTGAGACTTCAAGTGTCGGGAGTTCCACTGAAAGGGAGGGTAAAAGCAGATCCCGTCTCGACCGGTGTGGCATCCAACTCTAGTACTACCACTGGGATCTTTTGGCAACCACAGTTTTTAGAGGGTCAAAGAATATATCAGCGGTAATGGGACAACTTCCCCAATAGCTCTCTACGAAAGCCCATATCTTCTCATAAGGGGGTCCAGCACTATCAGGAGGTAAAGTCCGCTGACCGGGGTCGGGGGCAGAACAACGGAGGACATTTTTAAGCAAAAGGGGGATGTGGGATTCCTTCCAATCATAGATTGGAAGTTCGGGGGGGCGTTGAATCGAAGGCCGGGCGTTGGGGTAAAGCAACCAAAGGGGGGGCGGCAAAAACTCTTCTGCTTTCGGCCAATATGCAAAAAGAGCGGGGGCAACAAGAAGAGGGCAAAGGACGGGCCAGAAAACAGTGGCAGACGCAAAACGGTTAATTATGCAGAGGGTCTTCCCAGATTGTCCCTTTTGTCCGCCGATTGAAAAGCAACAGAGGGAGGTTTGGCCTAAACGTCTGGGGTCGAATGGGGCTATATCGTCAAGGCCAAGGAAAACCGTGGAAGTGAAGTTCGATCGTCGGCCGCGAAACGACAAAAAAGGGGTAATTCGTCTTAGTAACGCGAAAAAATAAAGCATTGAGTCTCTGAAATGGATGACGCGGGTAAAGCCCGAAGCAGCAAACATCTCGAGTATTTTGGGATGTCAAAGCACTCGTTTGGTACCAGGAGAGGGGCTTAAACGCGCCAGCAGTTTGGAAGGATCAATCGACAGGGCTAAGGAAACAAGCACTGAGAAAAAACTACATCCACTTCCGCCGGGGGTGGGCCCAAAAACCTGTGCCCCCGGTGGAAACGAGGGAAGGGGGGGTGTGGGGGGACTGAGGGCGCTGGATCAGGTGCCTGGCCGAATCTTCTACCTAAAGCCCGTGGGAATGGTGGGCGGGGAGGTGTCCCTGATTGTCAGGATCTTTGGTCGCCGGAGGGGCTCGCCGTGGGATAGGTTCGGGGGGGGGGGCGGGTTGGAAGCGCTTTGAGTCGCTCTGTTCATAAAGTTAACCCTCACGAAGAGGGCTAGCAGGCATGTCGCGCTGGGGTTAGCATGGGGGGGGTGCGGGAAGGGTCCGTTGTACCGGTTAGCAAGAGAGGGCCAGCGGGGGGTGAGAGAAAGAGAACTGCGACGCCGCTATGGGCGGGGGGGGGGGGCGCAGACCACCGGTTTGTTTAGGCAGTAGCTGTCCACAAAAGGGGCTGGGGAGGTAGTAGCATCTAAGGGGGGATGGGGGGGAAGGTAGTCTGCAACTGGTTTAA